>Ga0255765_1000061_pt1 | contig 121173 bp, 114 predicted proteins | sample 041ome_8_FD_179965 | JGI IMG/M metagenome (GOLD analysis project Ga0255765, IMG submission 179965) | Coastal salt marsh microbial communities from the Groves Creek Marsh, Skidaway Island, Georgia - 041407BS metaG (version 2) | ecosystem: Environmental > Aquatic > Marine > Intertidal zone >...
ATTTCCGAAGGTGTCAGCATCATGTTACGGTTGCTGCCATCCAGAAAAGTCACGGTGAAATAAGTAGATAGTGCCGGATTACTTTGCGGATAGTTCAGCGCAAAACTTAAACCATCCAAGCCGCCCGGGCATAAACGGATATTCCCGTTACCCTGTTCATTCTGGTTAATACAGGATTCCGGCCAAATCAGTTCCGGAAAATTATTGGCCTGCAATACCGGTGGTGATCGCAGGCTGGCAAAAAACACATCTGGCGCCTGTTCACTAAGATTAATAACCACCGGACGGGCATCATGCGCCATACTGAATTGGCTGTAACAACAGACCATAGCAAACAGCAATATCCTGATAGTTAGACGCATTTAAATCTCTTCCACGACCAGCTGATATTTTTGTACCAACTGATCTTCAGCTGCACGGCGTAACAGGTATTGTTGATCAATATAATAATCTTCCACAATACGTTCCCGCACATCTTCAAGTGGAGGCACTTCGGCAGGAAAACGATTACTCAGCATGACAAGATGAAACCCCAGTGGTGATTCCACTGGGCCTTGCCATAAGCCTTCCTCTACCCGAGTTGTATCCAGCCATTCGACAAAGGCTTCATCGAAGTTAAAGCGTATGAAATCACGCGAACGCCTTACATAGTTTTTCAAGTAAGGAAACATATCGCCATATTCTGAAGCGCCAAAAAAGTCGACATTGTTGTCAATTAATTCAGCCAGTAGCGCCTCTGCCCTTTCACGCCCTGCAGCACTGTGCTCCTGATCTTCCACATAAACATGGGTAAAACTGTAAGAGGCCGGACGCCGATATATATCAACATTATCGGCATAATAACTTTCCAGTTGTTCTTCAGTAGGTGCAGGAACAGCCGCCAAATTACCCTGCAAAAGAAAAACCAGCTTTTCCACCATACGCTGCTTGATATTGTAATCGCCCTCATCCATACCCATGGTCTGAGCTTCCCGGTACAGGGCTTCTTCACGGTAATATTCATCAATCAGACTTTGCAGCTGTGCTGCATCTATATTATCCAACTGCTCTGAAAAATAGGCTTCATTAAAAGTTTCCGCGCGAAACTGCAGAAAGGTCAGCAAAGCAGCACGATCAACTGTGATGACATTCTCATCAATAGCTTCATCTCCTGCATCACTGAAGCTGTAAAAAACAAAGAGCAGCGCGCCCAGTGCAACAAAATGTAGTAGGGGCTGTCTTAATAGTGTCTGAATAGCCGGCATAATATTTCTCTGTACAATGTTCGAGCATTATAGAAAATATGTTTTTATAATCGCAACGTAAGCCATTTACTGTTTATTAACCTTATATACTAATGAAAAAACTCATCCTCATCATTACAGGTCTGATTTCACTCTCTTTTGCAGCCATCGTTATAGGCATTCTGTTTCTGGCTAATCTGGATCTCAATAATTACAAGGACTGGATCAGCGGGAAGTTCCTTGAACAAACAGGCCGTGAACTGAGCATAACAGGTAATATCGAAAGCAGTATCTACCCCTGGCTCGGGATAGAGATCGAGGGCATTAACATTGCCAACCCCGATGGCTTTTCTACAGAAACTTTTTTTAGCGCAGACAAAGCGGCATTCAGAATCAAGCTGATGCCCCTACTAAACCAGGCCTATGAGATAGATACCGTCGAGCTAAGCAGTGCCCTCCTGAACCTGGAAGTAAATGCTGATGGCAGAAATAACTGGTCAGATTTATCCGGGGATACCAGTGAGGACGCTGACCTGGATGACACCGAATCCTCCTCAGACTTTACCTTCAATCAACTGATTATCGGTGGTGTCGCCATTAGCGATGTTGAAATAAATTATATTGATCAGCCCAATGCACGAACTGTCTCCGTGACTGATTTAGGTATGAATATTCCTGAACTGGTTTTTGGTGAAGCGCTTGAGCTTGCCATGAACTTTCAGCTTGATGCCACCAATCCGGATCTAAGCAGTGATATCAATCTAAGCAGCACCTTAACCTATGATCTTGAAAACAGTATTTATGCGCTTGAAGGTCTGAATCTGGATTTTCTGAACAGCAACCTGCAGGCTGACCTCGTCAATGCCGATACTACTATTAACGGTTCAATAAACTTTAACAGCGATGCAACTGCTGAACTTTTAGCTTTATTCGGCCAGGCTGATCTGGCACAAAAGATTAATGCCATGAATGATTTGAATAAAACACTCAGCCTGAGCACTAATGTCGCCTTCAATACAGATAATAGTAACTTTACGCTTGAGGACTTTGAGCTCAGCTTTCTTGAAAGCAATCTGGAGGCTGATCTGCGCAACATCGATGGCGATCTCAACGGCTCGATAAATTTCAGTACTGAGCATAGTCGCGAACTGCTTGGCTTGTTCGATCAAAATGAGTTAGCCGAACATATTGATAACATCCAGGTGTTGGTTTTTCTGGATGGTAATACCGATATCATTCAGCTTTTTCCTTTTGATTTAAATGTGGGCGTTTCAGGCTCCCCTCTTAGCGAACCAGCCAACATACATTTTTATACCAATGCCGAAATTGATGTCGATGATGAAAATCTGATGTTAAATGACTTTAGTCTGTCAGGGCTGGAACTGCTCATGGAAGGCAAATTCAACATCAGTAATTTCCTCAGTGAGCCTGAAATAAATGGTGAGTTTGATATCAACAGTTTTAATCCGAAAACGCTGGCAGCTGCCCTGGAATTTGAATTGCCACAAACCCGTGATCCTGGTGTTTTGGAGCAGCTCGCCTTTTCTACCAGTCTGGATATTAATAGTGACTCGTTTGAATTAAATCGCTTCATTCTGGAAGTAGACGACACGCTCGTAAGCGGCTCGTTAAACGCCAATAATTTTGATCAGCCTGAATTCGGTTTTGATATTGCGCTCAACACGCTGGATATTGACCGCTATCTCGCCCCTGAGCAAAGCCAAGCTGCTCCAGGCAACGACTCAACAACAGACTCAGATCTCAGCAGCCTGCAAAATCTGAATCTGGATGGTGAAGTCAGCATTGATGAATTAATGGTTTCCGGGTTGAACCTGAGTGATGTGGTCCTGGGGCTGAATGCCAGTCAGGGCCTGATTGAGCTGGCTCCTGTGCAGGCCAGTTTGTATCAGGGCAGCTATACCGGTTCAGTCAGCCTGAATGTCAACAGTACACCGCCGCAATTCAACATGCAGTCGGCACTGCAGAATATCAGTATTGAACCGCTCTCCAATGACTTTATCGGTGCTTCCTATGCCAGTGGTAACGGCACCATTAATCTGTCTCTTGCAGGCAGCGGAAATGATGCACAAACCATCATAAGTAATCTCAACGGAGACGCTGATCTGTCCCTCTCCGATGGTGTTTTGAATGGCGTAGATGTCGGTGCAGTGCTGGCACAACTTGAGACCATGATCCGCAGTAGGCGCCTGGTAAATGTTAATCGCGGTGAACAGACCGTTTTTGACAATCTCAGCGCCAGCATTCAGATCAATAATGGTATTGCCAGCAGTAATGATTTACTTATTCAGGCGCCTGGCTTTAATGTCACGGGGACAGGCACCCTGGCAAACCTGCAAACCCAAAGTCTGGACTTTGATCTCCTGGCCTCCGTCAATGCCGCCAGTGCTACCGTGGCCAGTGAGGAATATGATATCGGCGGATACTCGTTACCCATCAGCTGCAGCGGCGCCATGAATTCACCTTCCTGTTTACCTGATATAGACAGTATCGTCAGTGCCGCCATTGGCAATGTTGTCCAGGAAGGAATAGGCAGCCTGCTGAACCGGGTTCTGGGTTCTGGCAGTAACGAAACAACAACAGGAAATAATACAGGTGAGGGCTCAGACGCCAGTTCAGGAGATAGCCCGGAAAACAGCACAGAAAACACGGAAGAGCAAGCTGATCCTGTCGAGCAACTATTTAATAATGCTCTGGATAGATTATTCAGATAGCCTTTATGTCGACTATTTCATAGAAATGCTGGCCCATGGCTTTTATAATGAGCGCTGGCTTGCATCTGCACTTTCATATAATTCAATAATTTAAAGAATATAAAGACCGGAGTATTTTTTCAAAATGGACCTTAATCTCAAGCATTGTTTCAGGCTGTTTTTTTTATCCGGCTTATTGCTTTCATCTTCCATAGCTTTGTCACAAGAAGAAGATGATGACTTTTTTTTCTTTGAAGAAGATAACTTCGAAGAAGATATCGCGGATCCTTTCGAGCCTGTTAACCGGGTTATTTTTAATATAAACGACAAGCTTTATCGAGCAGTTTTAAGCCCTGTTGTAAAAACCTACCGAATAATCCCTGAAGGTGCGCGAGTTTCAATTTCCAACTTTTATGGCAATCTGACTACGCCTATCTCCGCGATCAATGCACTCCTGCAACTAGATTTTCCAAATGCCGGCTCTGAAATCTCGCGTTTTGCCCTGAATTCCACCATTGGCATTCTGGGACTTTTCGACCCTGCCACCCGCTGGGGCTTTGAGCAGGACCGTGAAGATTTTGGTCAAACTCTGGCGCATTATGGTGTTGGCCATGGTTTTTATCTTGTCTTGCCACTTATTAGCTTTTCCAGCTTGCGTGATGCGACAGGTCGTTTAGGTAATTCTGCACTAAACCCGATTAATCATATCTGGGATCCGGAGCTGGATGACTGGATCGCCTTTCAGGCACTCGATACCATCAATGATTTTTCCTTCGACATTGATACTTATGTTTCACTGTATGATAGCGCACTCGATCCCTATGTCTTTTTCCGCAGCGCCTATGTCCAAAATCGCCAAGGTGCAGTAGATCAATAAGCTATTAAGCTTGGAGTAAGCTTCAAGCTATAATACTTACCCACAGAGTTTCTAATTGAGCATGATTTTATGAATAAAAATACAGTATTTACCTGTTTCCTGAGCTTTAGCTTGGCGCTTTTACTAAGTCTGGCTGTGCCTGCCCAGGCCCTGGCACAGTTCGCTACGCCAACAGAAAGTGTGCAGAATATGCTTGATGATGTATTTTCCATACTAAGAGCCCCGGATTTCAGCCTGGATCAAGACAAACAGCGTATTGATGATGCTGTGTCTGTTGCTTTTGATACCAATACCATTGCGCAAAGTGCGCTGGCTGCCAACTATCGTGATTTAAACGCTGAGCAGCGTGCTGAATTTGAAGAATTGTTTTTCCAGATATTAAAAGACACCTACATCGACCGTCTGGATGCTTACACGGATGAATCAGTGGAAATCACTGGCGAAGAAGTGGATGGCAACCGCGGCACAGTGAAATCCGTAGTTTATACCTCCAATTCTGATATCGCCGTGGATTACAGCCTGCGTCAGCGTCCTAATGGCTGGTTTATCTATGACATTGTGGTTGAAGATGTCAGCCTGCTGAGCTCTTACCGTTCAACCTATCGCAGTATTATCCGTCGTTCCGGTATTGATGGCCTGTTAAATGATATAAGAACCCAAGCTGCCGAGCTTGAGTAGTAAGCGACTCATGTTATAATGCGCGCCGGATTTCCAGCATAAGCGCATTCATAACTTTATATCTAGTTATTAATCTATGGCCAGTAGCACACTCAGCCTTAAAAGTCTCCGCGATACTAATACTCTAAAATCAGAAATTAGCCTCCTAGAAAACGAAAAAAAAGACCTGCTGGCCAAGCTCGAGCGGGAAAAGAAACTCGTTAAGAAATTGCAGGATGATCTGGTCGAGCAAAAGAAAGATTTCGAGCACCTGGAAAAGCAATTCAATCACTTTGCTGATATTGAAGCTGATTACGACGCCTTGCAGCAGGAAGTCCAGTTGGAACGACTGGAAAACCTGCTAAATGCCGAAAAACTTGAAACTCAAAATGCCGCTTTAGTTAAAAAAGCCCGGGAAGAAGTTAAAGAGCTGCAAAAAGAGCTGAAAGAACTGAAGAAACTTGACCCACTCAGGCTCAAGCGACAGGTAACGGATTTAAAGAAAAAAACCATCACCCAGGCAAGTGAAAATAAAGCCATCAATACGGCTTTGGTCACTATACGTAAAGAATTAAAAGAAACCACCACTGAAAGAGACAGACTGGAGTCTGAATTAAAAGCAGCACTTAGTGAAAGCCATGCTTTCTGGCAGTCTGAAGATGGTGAATGGGCTTTGATTGAAACCGGACTGGTACTCAAGTCAGAAGATGCTCCTGTTAATGAAGAAGACAGAGTCATACGCATCAGGTGTATCAACCTTACAACAGGAAGCTCTGTCCTCAGTAAGGAATTACTGACTGAAGGCAAGGATAAAGATCTGGTGAGCTGGCATGGTGAGCTGGATATCCCCGAAGATGTCTCCAAAGAAGCCGGTAAACGACTCAAGAAAATAGCCGCCGATCTCGAAGACGAAGAAGACGACTAGACAAGCGTTCCTCTCCCCCTTTTTTTATTCTCTCAGCTCTCTGACTGCTCCGCTGTATTTTAATCCTGTCCCTCAGGGCGGGCTCCTTGCTATCATCCTGTCTCATGAAATTGGAAATGATTTGTACTGGTGAGGAAGTTCTTTCCGGCCAGATAGTAGACACTAATGCCGCCTGGTTTGCCAATGCCATGATGGATCGAGGTATTGAATTGCAACGCCGAACCACTGTTGGTGACCGCATGGATGACCTCGTCAACATTTTCCTTGAACGCAGTCAGCAGGCTGATGTCATTCTGGTAAACGGCGGACTCGGCCCAACCTCAGATGACTTGTCTGCTGAAGCCTTAGCCCGAGCGCTGGGTGAGGAGCTGATTGAAGATACTGACTGGCATCAGCACTTGATCGAATTATTCAAAAGGATCGGACGCAAACTTCCTGAGAACATGCTGAAACAATGCCTCATCCCTGCTTCCGCCATACGCGTTGATAATTCTGAAGGCACCGCTCCGGGCTTCCGGGCTAAATTAAATAATGCCTGGCTTTTTTTCACACCAGGGGTACCCATTGAGTTCAAAGCCATGGTTGAACAACAGTTTATTCCGTTTATAGAAGAAACCTACCACCCTGCGCAGGCAACCCAGGTTCACAAGCTTCTCACCATTGGACATGGCGAATCATTTTTGGCCGACAAACTGAAGCTGATGGAAATACCTGAGGGTATTACGCTTGGTTATCGCCCATCGGCTCCGCATGTTGAGATCAAACTATTTGCCAGAGGCGAGTCGGCAATCAGACAACTGCCAGCTTTTATTGAAAAGGTAAAAGAGATTCTCAGCACAGCAGTTGTTGCTGAAAACTGCCCTTCTATTGCCCAGACCGTACATGAATTATTGCTGGAAGAAAAAATCAGCCTGAGTATAGCCGAGTCCTGTACCGGCGGCATGCTGACAAACCAGCTGGTGGAATTTGCTGGCAGTTCCGCTTACCTGATGCAGGGTCTGGTGACTTATTCCAATCAGGCCAAGCAAAATATTCTGGGAGTGAAAGCTGAAACATTGGAGCAGCATGGTGCTGTTTCAATAGAGACAGCCAAAGCCATGGCTGTTAATGCCAGACTCCTGGCTGACAGCGACTATGCACTGGCAACAACGGGCATTGCCGGCCCTGATGGTGGTAGTGAGGAGAAACCTGTAGGGACTGTCTGTATTGCCTTGGCAAGCCGTGATACCTGTTGGGTGCAGACTATTCTATTAAAAAACCGCTCACGCACCATCGTTCGTGTCATGAGCTGCGCTGTTGCCCTGGACATGCTCAGACGTTGTGTAAAAAATGAAGAACCCATCGTCGAATACTCATTCATTCCCCGTTCTGACAGCCTGATAGAGCCTCTGTAATAAAAAGAATTAAGCAAGATTTGTCAGGACTTTCCACAAATTTACTGCCATCTTATTCCACATGAAAGCAGATACCGAGTGTCATAATTTGCGGGCTTCCTATCAGCAGCGTATGAGTCTGGCTTTGGAACATATTGAGAAAAACCTTAAAGAAAAACTCACTCTTGAGCAATTAAGTAAGCTGGTAAATTTTTCTCCCTTTCACTTTCACCGGCAATTCAGGGTGTTTGTTGGCTTGCCCGTCTATAAGCTGATTCAATTTTTACGGCTTAAAAAGGCGGCAAGAGAACTTGTGTTTGCAACAGATAAAAGCATTACTGAGATAGCCTTCAATGCCTGCTTTGAAAATACTGAATCATTCAGCCGCGCCTTTAAGAAAACCTTGGGGCAGACCCCCAGCGACTTCAGAAATAAGCCGGATTGGCAGCGATGGAATCAATTAATAGACTTTAAAAAAATTAACAGGAGTAATGCAATGCAGGTAAAAATTGTCGACTTCCCCGAAACCCGAATCGCTGCGTTGGAACATAGAGGACCTGAACAACTTGTCTACAACACAGTGCGAAAATTTATCGACTGGCGTCAGAAAAATCATGTTAAACCGGGTGATGGCGAGACATATGGCATTCATTACAGCGACCCTATCAGCACACTCCCGGAAGAGTATCGTCAGGATATCTGTGTTTCCGTAAAACAAGCTATCGCTGAAAATTCTCAGGGTGTTATTAATAAAATCATACCAGCAGGCCGCTGTGCAGTGATAAGACACCAGGGTTCCAGAGAGTATATTCCTGCTGTGGATTATATTTATCGTGAATGGCTGCCAGAAAGTGGCGAGGAATTAAGAGATTTTCCGGTGTTTTTTCATTACATCAATGTCGGACCGGATATTAAAGATAAAGATATGCTGACTGATATTTATCTGCCAATTATTTAGTGCTCAACCCAGATGAGATTCTCAAGCTTATAGTTAAGCGAAGTGGCTGTAGAGATAAACCTGTCTTTTAAATCCTCTGAAACCTCCGGTGTTCTGGCTAATAACCATAAATAGGATTTATTACTACTGGTAACAAAAGAGTAATCGTAGTCCTCTCCCAGTTCGAAAACGATATAGGATCCATAAAAGGGACCAAAGAAAGATACTTTCAGGTGAGCGATATCCTCTTTACCCACGAAATAAGCTTTGCCTTCAGCCTGCTCCCATTGTTCGGAATCAGCTACGAATCCCTGATTTAAAACTCTGACGCCACCATCCTCTCTTAACGAATAAGTGGCTGTAACCGCCTGCATGCCTTTTTCAAATGAATGATCAAGGCGGGCAATTTCATACCATTTACCCAGATATGGCTCCAGCTCAAAATTAGCAACCGGTTCTATGCCTTCAGGAATACTGGTGCAGGCACTGAGAACTAAAGTGAAAGATATGAGAAGAATTATTTTTTCAACAACGCTGACTCCCAGCTTTTTACATTTCAACATGTATTCTCGGTAATGTTCTAAATTGCGGTTTGGCAATCAGGAATTGCCCCGTATGAATCACTCTTTCGCGAAAACCGCCTTCACAAAAACACAAATAATATTCCCACATCCGTATAAAGGTGTCGCTAAAACCCTGTTGTTTTACTTTATCCAGCTTTTCAAAAAAACGTTGTCGCCAGTGTTTTAGCGTTTGAGCATAGTCAAGCGTAATATCCTCTAGCCCGATTAATTGCATATCTGTATTTTCAGCAATATGTTTACAAATAATGCTGTTGCTGGGCAGTTGCCCGCCAGGAAATATATAGCGCTTGATAAAATCCATAGAATGGATCGACTTTTGGTACCTCTGGTCACTGATAGTAATGGCCTGGATTAACATCAATCCATTCTCGTTCAGAAGTTCATTACATTTTGAAAAATACTGCGAATAATACTGCGCTCCAACTGCTTCAATCATTTCAATGGAAACCAGTTTGTCATAACTTCCTTCTAGCTGTCGGTAATCTTTCAACAATAAAGTTATTTGATCCTGTAAGCCTTCGCGTTCAATCCAGGCTAACGCATAATCATATTGTTCCTGTGATAATGTCGTTGTAGTAACCCGGCAACCATACTGTTTTGCTGCATAAATCGCCAAACCACCCCACCCCGTTCCGATTTCCAGCAAATGGTCGTTTGCGTTTAGTTGCAACCTGTCACAGATATGCTTGAACTTTTGTCTGGAAGCCTGCAGCAGACTTTGCTCTTCATTTAAAAATATACCGGCTGAATAAGCCATGGTGTCATCCAGGAACAGTTTGAAAAAGTCATTATTCAGATCATAGTGTGCCGCTATATTTTGTCTGGCTTTTTCCTGATTATTTCTTTTTGACCAGTGCAAGAAAGATTCCCCCACCTTTCTCGACCAGGATTTACGGGCGTTAATTTTTTCAAGCGCCTGCATATTGGATACAAAAATTCTTATCACATTGAGTAATTGTGGTGTTGTCCAGTAACCCTGCATATAGGCCTCCCCAGCACCAAGATCTCCGTCCTGCATGACCATTGCATAAGCTCTGGGATCCTGAACTACAATACGCGCTTGCAGTGCTTGGGCTGAATTCCGTTCACCAAATATTTCCTGCTTGCCATCCTCTTCAATCACAAGGCAGCCGCACTGTATATTTTTGAGCAATGTAAATACTACTTTGCGAGAAATTTCCTGGATTACAGGGGTATAACTAAAATTTTCTCTGAACTGGTTTATACTCGACTCACTCAATTTTTTACTCCTGATCTTGTTTCATAAGATTCTAATTCTCATATTCCTGAACGGAACTGGACCTGGGGTTTGGATAAAAAGGTACCTTCTTTAACCATAACAGTAAAGCCTGCCAGTAAATCCCAAACAAAACTTTGAGTGTCATGAAAGGATACAAAAACATGACTCTGTTTAGATTGGCCTGGGTCAAAGGCTTTCTTTTCAATAACAGACTGGCAAAGAAATATTTCTCATTTTTATTATGCAGGTCGATGAATATCTTTAACTGTTCCTGCGGCAGAGTACTTTTCCAGGAATATTCAAGCTGCATCGGCATAAAAGGCGAAACATGATGCTGTTTTGAAAATTCATCTGCTATATAGCCGGTTTCATCAGTACAGGGGATCACATAGGCATGCCTTTCACCCCATGGGGTATTGGTCACTTCTGCAACCAGAAACTGCAGCTTGTCATCAGCATCAAAACAGTAATAACAGGTAATCGGATTATTTATATAACCGAAATATCTAAAATTGGTCAGCACGCAAACTCTGCCATCCGGGCGCTTACCCGTTTCAGTTTCCACTTTCGCTTTAACTGCTTCGATTAATGGTACAGTCCTGTCTCCCAGAAAATCTTTTCTGATAAAGCACGCTAAATTGAATTTATCCAAAGACCAGAACCAGGATTTTTTAAACAACTTGCTGGTTTCTGTCAAATCTATGTACATCATAAAAACATTGTAATGAAAACTGTGCTTTTTGGGCTGCAGTCGGCTATGCGTAACCACACCTTCATAAATGGCACTGGATAAAATATTTTGTTTATTTTCTGACATGAGAAGCATCAAGCAGCACTTAAAATGGATTTACCCGAACAAACCTGAAGATTTTCATAAACTCTATGCGCACTCCATACGCCATCTTCATGAAAACCATTGCGCCAATATGCTCCACAAAACCAGGTGTTCATTTGTCCATTGATATCAGACCATCTGTTTTGTGCTGCAACTCCCTCTGCAGAAAACACAGGGTGCTCATACACATATCGCCCTATCACCTTCTCCGGGTCTATTACATCTGTCTGGTTCATGGAAACAACATAGGTTTTCTCACTGTTGATTCCCTGCAGAATATTCATGTTATAACTGAGGCAGGGTTTCTGGTCTCCTTCTTTTAAAGCCACGTTCCAGCTTGACCAGCAGCGTCTGGTAGCGGGCAATACATTTTCATCATTATGCAGTATGACTTCATTGCTGCTGTAGGGAATGGCGGCAAGAATCTCTTTTTCCAGATTAGTCGGGTCTTTCAAACACGCCAGCGCCTGATTGCTATGGCAGGCAAAAACCACATGATCAAAAATTTCTACCCCATCTTTGCTTTCTACACTGATATATGACCCGGTAATATTTCTATCTACGCCATAAACCGGAGTATTCAGGCGGATGCTATCTTTATAGGGTTCCGTCAGGGGCTCGATATAGGATTTTGAGCCATTCTTGATAACACGCCATTGCGGTCTGTTTTTCAGGTTTAGCAAGCCGTGATTACGGAAAAATTTCACAAAAAACTGTAATGGCATTTTAAGCATATCACTATGCTTGGCTGACCAGATGGCAGAACCCATCGGAACAACATACAGTTTTTTGAAAGACTCAGAATAAGCATGCTCATGGAGATACTCGCCCAAAGTGACCTCTCGTTCGGCGTCGCTGGCGATGTATTCCTGTAGATGATCTTCTACCTGGCGATTAAATCTCACAATTTCTTTAAGCATTTTAATATGCTTCAACGAGAACAGATTTTTACGCCTGCCGAATAATGTATTCAGATTTGTACCCGCATACTCTATGCCACTCGACTCATCACTGACGCTAAAACTCATCCGGGTTGGCTGACTTTCTACTCCGAGCTTGTCCATTAAGGCGATAAAACCCGGATAGGTCCAATCATTGAATACAATAAATCCTGTATCAACCGGTATCGTTCTTCCATTTTCATCTACATCAATGGTTGCGGTATGACCACCCAGTCTGTCACCTGCTTCAAACAACGTGACCTCATGCTCAGCCGAAAGGTAATAAGCTGCCGCCATACCTGAAATACCACTGCCAATAATCGCAATTTTCATTAATTAACACCCCCGGTTCGGCGCAGTCGCGGCACAATAAACGAATACCAGATTGTTTCCATCCTGCTGAAAAGACTTAGCAATGCGTGCAAGCGCCAGGGAAAGTTAATTCGCAAAGGACGTTTCTCCAGTTTTTTCATAATATTTGCAGCAGCAAGTTCAGGGCTGACAATGAATGGCATCGGAAAATCATTCTGGGCGGTCATTGGCGTTTCCACAAAACCCAAATAAACCGGAATGACAGCAATACTTTCTCCTATGTCCACTCGCAGTGAATTCAGGAAATAAGACATTGCGGCTTTAGAAGCACCATAAGCTTCCGCTCTCGGAAAGCCCAGATAGGAACTCATCGAGCATAAGCCGGCAATAAAAGGTTTTTTTGCGGGCTTCTTAAGCGCTGCATTTTTTAACAAGGGATAAGCGGCTTTACAGGCATTTACAGTGCCCAGAAAGTTAACTGCAATTGCATCCTCAAAAGCCTGTAACTTAAAGTCAGGCAGATCAATATAATCACAGATACCCGCACATAGAATTATGCCATCAAGGCATTCCAGTTCAGGCAAAACCTTACTGAATAACCCAACAGTTTCTTCAGCTTTACTCACATCACAGGGTAAAACCCTGATTAATTCCGGATTTTTTTGTGCTATCCCTTCCAGTGCCTGTTTATTGCGGCTGGTTATAATTACTCTGTGCCCCTGCTGAACAGTTAACTCTGTAATAGCGCGCCCTATTCCTGAACTGGCCCCGGTAATCCAATATGTTTTTTGTTTGTTTGCTAGCATGATGCCTGATCAACTCTGCATACGTTTTTTAAGCAGCCTGGTCAGATACCCCAGAACCGGCACATGCTCATAAACCAAAGCACCCAGATCGTAACAGTCTTCGTGGTAATAAACTTTGGAGGTGAATTTAAGTAAAGACATCCCTTTAACGGTTATTGGCTGGCCTTTATTAAGCTGGCGATGTGAAAAATTCATCTCCCAGCTAAAATGCACGCAATCCCTGTTTACAATAATTTCGTTATAGTGCATCTCATAATGCTGCATATTTTTCAGCATGCCTCTGAAGTAAGTTTTCAGGGCCAGCATCCCCTCCAGCTTGTGAATAGGATCGACAAACTCAACATCCTGTGTGTAGATGTCATCAAGCAAGGCTAAGGATTCTTTTGAAAAATTTTCGTAGAAGCCCATTACCTTCTCTACCAGCTCCTGCGAGGAGTCAGGTGTTACCGGAAGCCTGGAAATATTGGTCATAAGAAATACCATGTGTTTGTTATAGGTAGATTTACGCAACCAGGCCGAATTTGGATTAATGCCTTTTTAAATAAAATTTTTGTGATCCGTTATGGTTTTATAAGCGTATGTTTATGGGTAATAATGAGCGGATAACTCACCGGATATGCTGACATTGATGCAAAAGCCTATTTCAGATACTGACCAGCCGTCCAGGCAGTGGGACGCCTTGTTGTTGTCTGTTGCGGATAATCAGGACCTGAAAGCATTTCAGGCCCTGTTTGAGCACTTTGCCCCGCTGATCAAAGCTTATGCCCGCAGAGTCTCAGACCCGTCTCAGGCAGATGAATTTGCAGAAGAGCTGGCTCAGGAAACCATGGTCAAGATCTGGTTGAAAGCCAAGTCCTTTAATAGTGAAAAGGCCTCTGCCAGCACCTGGATTTTCACAATCGCTCGTAATACCAGAATTGATTTAATTCGAAAAAATTCAAAGCATTCAGAGGGCAGTCACGAATTTGATGAGAATACCCTGGAAGCTGATGATGTATGGTTTGATAACATGCAAGGTATCGAAGACAAGGTGGCTGCAAGCCAGCATCAACAGATAATTAAAGATTCAATAGAATTACTGCCAAATGACCAGATAGCTGTAATAAAGGCAATTTTCCTGGAAGGCCTGTCGCATTCCGAGGCTGCGAAATTATTAAATTTACCCTTGGGTACTGTTAAATCAAGAGTGCGTCTTGCTTTGCAAAAATTGAAATTGAGTATTGATATTTAACAAAACTGAAAACTGAGACCATGCCAAAATATCACCCTGACACCCGTTTCATTTCCGACTTTGCTGCTGGTAGCCTGCCTTTGTCACAGGCACTTTGTGTTTCTGCTCACCTGCATTACTGTGAAGAATGCCAGGGAAAAGTAAGCCAGCTGACTGATCTTGGTGCTGAGTTATTTAACGACCTTGAACCACTGACTATGGAGAAAGGCTTTTCTGATTTAATGTCACGAATAAAGTCACTGCCGACAAACGATATTGAAACAGACCCAGACCGTCTGAAATCGAAAAGCCGGAGTAACTCTGTACTTCCTGCAGCCCTGTTAAAGCTAACCAAAAATGATCTTGATTCTCTCGATTGGCATGCCATCGGCAAGCATTTCCGCTATACCGAGCTGAATGTAAATGATCTTGCCAGAGAGACATCCCTTCTAAGTATAAAAGCCGGAGGAAATGTCCCTAAACATCGCCACAAAGGTGATGAGATTACGGTAGTACTGAAAGGCAGTTTTTCAGATCAGGATGGCCATTATCAAGTCGGAGATTTTATCGTTCGGACACAAGGGGAAATGCATGAACCTGTTGCAGCGCAGGACGAAGACTGCTTGTGCCTGTCTACACTGGACGCCCCAATACAAATGACAAACTGGATTTACCGCTTACTGGTTCCTTTTATGAAACCATCCGTTTCAACTTGAAGCTGAAATAATCGCCTCTTGGCAGGCATCGTTTGTAACTCTAATCCGCTGGTTTTATAACGCTAGGATTTATATTCTTTAAAAGCGGCCAGACAGCGATCCCGGGAAAATTTTAAATCAACCATGGCTTCAAAATAGTCCGTATCAAGTTTTGCGGGATCATGAATGCTTTTTTCTGTTTCATTCTGCAATGCTGGAATATAGCTCTTGATAAAATCACCTCTGGTGTCAAATCGTTCAGACTGCCTGACTGGATTAAATAATCTGAAATAAGGGGCTGCATCAGTACCGGTGGAAGCACTCCACTGCCAGCCACCATTATTGGCAGCAAAGTCTCCATCAACTAAATGTTGCATAAACCAGCGTTCTCCCCAGCGCCAGTCAATCAGCAGATTCTTGCTTAGGAACATGGCAACTACCATTCTTAATCGATTATGCATCCAGCCGGTTTGCAATAACTGTTTCATCGCCGCATCAATCAGGGGAAATCCGGTTTCTCCATGACACCAGCGCTCAAACTCTTCCTCATCTTTTCGCCAGGGGATATCTTTATAGCGTTTGTTCCAGGCCTGATGTCTGCAGACGTGTGGATAGTGATAAACCACATATTTATAAAAATCACGCCACAACAATTCATTTCGCCAGGCTGTTGCCGAGGCAGCTTCTCTTTTTACTTCGGCAGCTTCCCAGCAGGAACGGATTGAGATTACACCACTGGTCAGATAAGGAGATAAAGCGCTGGTGCCATTTAATGAGGGAATGTCACGAGCCTCTTTATAATTTTCAATTTTATTTTCGATAAATTCATTTAAGCGGCGTTTTGCTGCCGTTTCACCGGCCGGCCAGCGTTGCTGCCATTCGGGTGTTGCTTCCGGCCAGTTGATATTTTTCAATTCACACTGCTGATGCAGCGGCGCAAAATTCTGAAGCTTTTTTTCACGTTGATCAGGCATGCTGATGCCATAACTTTTAACCGGACCAGATGACTCCAGTATCATGCGGCATTTTTTAGCAAAAGGCGTAAATACTTTAAATGGCTCTCCTTCTGCATTTAACACAAAATCAGGGGGTAACAAACATTGATCTTCATAAGATTGAAATAAAGTATTATTGTTCTCACAGACTACTTTGACAGCATCATCACGTTTTCGCTCATTTAACGGATACTCGGCATTACAATGAATGGCAGAAACTTTCCAGACTCTTATTATTTTTTCGATTAAATCCGGAATTTCCGCATAAGTGGCAAGCTGAAAAAAATATAATGGGATATTCATTGCCTGCAGGGAAACTTCAAGCTCCTGTAAATTCCTGCGCCAGAAATCTATTTTGACAGGCGCATCATCATGCATCTGCCATTGATCAGGAGTTGCGATATAAATCGTGATGACAGGTCCGGCATTAAGCGCCTGAATCAATGCCGTATTGTCTTCAATACGAAGATCATTTCTTAACCAGACCAACTGTAAATTCATATGGCGTTACGCAGACTCAATTCCTGTGGATAAGGATCAAAAAAAGCCTGCTTACTGATATAGTCGTTCGGATGAACACTAAAATGATGCTGCAATACAGTGACAGGAACAACTAAAGGCACAATCCCTTTACGATATTGCTCAATGACTTCGGTAAGTTTTTCTTTTTCTTTTGCGTTCAACTGCTTTTTTAAATATCCCTGCAAGTGCATCAATACATTGGTATTACTTTTTCGAGTGGCTTTTTTTGTTAGCGCCTGCATCAGTCCGGAAAAATATTTTTCACCAAGTTCATCAGGTTCATAGTTGCCGGCATCTGCCAATAATTGCCCCAAGGCCGTAAAAGTCTGTGGTGCATGCGCCATCAGGCTGTATTTGTAGGATGCATGGTAATCCAGAATTGATGCCGCGCTTAGACCCTTCTGCAATAAAAGTTGCCAGCGATGATAAGCAAATACCCGCGCAATAAAATTTTCTTTTAAAACCGGATCAGTCAAACGACCGGCTTCTTCAACTGGCAGCAGCGGCATGGCCTGAGTAACAGCATTAGCATAAATTCCGCGTCCTGCATATTCCGGGTTTGGATTGCCTTTTTTATAGACCTTTACTTTAAACAGACCACAACTTGGAGAACCTTTTATAAAGATATACCCACAAATATTTTTCAGTGATGGCAGCGTTTCCTCAGAAAACTTTATCAGCCTATCGGTGACGTCAATGTCTTCATCATTAACATTAACAGCACGTGGTGCTGCAGGGTCACCAATCAAATGAATGGGTTTACGTGGAACACCAAGGCCAATGCCTACTTCAGGGCAAACGGCTTTGTATTCAAAAAAATCTGCAAGTGTATTAACACATAAACGCGATAATTTGTGTCCGCCGTTATAGCGAACTTCTTCACCCAGTAAACAACTGCTAATACCTATTTTTATCTTTTCCAAAATAACTTACGCCTGAGAAAGTAGAGGTTAATGACGGGCTTTGGCAACAATTTCAGCACTAATGTTATCAGCCTGTTCCTGACTGATGGTATGTTTATTTTTTAACACCAGCAAAGATAATCTGAAATATTTTACAAAGCGACGACAGTGCCCGCAAATTAACAGATGCAGCGCCATACTCATGGTCTGTTGCCAGCTCAACTCTTTATCAACATAGTCGGTAGCATTGGCTACTATATCTTTACATTTCAACATGATTTCTGCCTTTAAATCCTCTTACATCCCCAGATAATCAGCATTCACCGGTTTCCTGATAATGATCAATAACATGAAATAATTTAAGACGTGCACGATGTAAAAGAACTCTTGCATTGGAGTGCGTCAGATCCATAATGTTACAGATCTCTTCCATTGCCAATTGCTCCTGATCGCGTAATAAAAATACGGCTTTCTGATCAGGCTGCAACTTTTCCAGTGTATGTTCTATACAGTTTTGCAATTGCTCTTCCTGTAATAGGGCTTCGGGTGTACTGATATCCCAAGCCAGCGCATTACGCCAGTGCCCATCATTTTTAAATGCATTATTTAACCAGTCCTCTATTTTTAAATCCTGCTGATCATCAGCAATTTGGGCTTCCAGTGAAACTGTTCTGGCTTCTTTTTTATAACGACTAAAAGCTTCATTTTTCAGGATGGTATAAATCCATGTTTTTAGCGAAGAACGCCCCTGAAAATTCGGCAAAGCTTTAAATATGGAGACCCAGGCTTCCTGCACAACTGCCTCAGCCCAACTGTCTCCCACAATCGGACGTGCCACTGTGATCAATGATTGATGGTACTCTCTAACCAGCCGATTAAATGCCTGATGATCCTGGGACTTTAATTGCTCAAGGAAATCGGCAGAATTTATATCACTCACGTTTCTACCCCAAAGATTTGAACTGATACTACACAGTCCTGTTCTTTCACGCTACTTTCAGCCACTATAGCGCTTCAGCTAATTTCATATTTTGTACACATTTTTTAAGTGAATTATTGCAAACAGTGTTTTATGCTGTGGCTCCATCAGGAATTTAATCCTGCCCCTTCAAGGTCATAACAAAAAAGAATAAAGATATTCCCAAGGAGGTATATCGTGAGTAATAAGAAAGGCTCATTTATCATGACAACACTTATCAGCGCAGCGCTTGTATGTGTCATTGCCAGCTCTCAGGTAAGTGCACAATTATCGGGTTTTGGCATCACTCCAGTCATTCCTGAACATTCAACTGTCGCTTCCATTCCCAGCATCCGCGCAATAACCGGCAGAGGTGAAGCCTGGAACTCCTCCCCCGCACAATGGCCCGGCTATGGCATAGATGATTTTGACTATGAAATAAACGAATACTTTATCTCCGGGATGGCAGCTGGGGAACCATACACGACGCGCCTGGTTATTCGTCAACCATCTGATGACCGCGATTTCAGTGGTCTGGTTGTCGCCGAGGCAATGCATCCTATTGGCGGAGCACACGCCTTTGAATATAACTCGATTTATATTATGGATTCAGGTCATATCGCCGTCGAAGTCACGACACTGGGAGCAGATCAAATTCGTGAATTTAATCCTAACCGCTATGGTGATATTCAGTTCAACCCAACCCAGACCAGTGAAATTCTGGCACAAGCTGGTGCTTTAATTAAAAGCCCACAAAGCCCGATTGCTGATCTGAATCCCCGCAAGATGATTTTATGGGGAACATCTGCCAGTTCAGCGATTCTTACCCGCTATCTGAGTGCCCATAAAGTATTTACTCTGGCTGGCGGCAGCAATATTTATGATGGTTTCATGCCGACTTCAAATGGTTCTGACATCGAACCTGTGGATGTACCCATGATTCAGGTACCAACCCAACATGAATACGGGACAGGAGCCACGGCTGCACAAGACAGTGATGAGCCAGGCAAGCAATTCCGTGTCTATGAGTTTGCCGGACTCGCGCACCTGGATATTCGTAATAATGGAGCACGCGTAACCCAGAAAGATTGCCAGCATCCAATGTCCATGTTCCCGCAGGAAGCTTATTTTTCAGTTGCCCTGCACCACTTGCTTGAATGGGTTGATAAGGGCGCAGTTCCCCCACGGGCACCACGTGTCTTAATGGATAATTACGTTGATAACGACGGTTCTTTGATGGCGCTGGATGAAAACGGTAATCCGATAGGTGGTATCCGTAACCCCTATGTTGATGTTGCTGCCTATAAATACACCATGGTTAATGTGGGGACTCCTGCTGCCATGAATTCTGCTGGTGTCATGGGGCCTAGTTTGCTATGTCGACTTTCAGGCTGGCAGACACCGGTTAACACAGCCATTTTACGTAACAAATATGGCTCACCGGCAAACTATGTCAATGCTTTCGAACGCAGTCTGAATGCCATGGAAGCAGCTGGCTGGTCACTGCCTGTCTACCATAACCTGATCATGGCTGATGCCCGTCAGGTTCAGTTTTAAGGTAGCTGTTTTGCTCAATAAAAAAAGGGCTTCTTGTGAAGCCCTTTTTTTCATCTAGCATTTTAGAAACCCACGTTCCTGCAGAAATCTTTTCATATGTTCCCGTCTTTTACCCTGAATAGATCTGGTCGTTGGTGCTGACCAGTCGCTGCTTTTACTATTACTGCCACGGGAACCGTAGTAAGCAGCAAAAATTTCATCATAAGCGTCAACATTACCTGCAACACTTTCTACATCATAAGTATCTTCATGCAAAATCGTTTTAACCGGCATACGTGGTTTGACGGCATTTTTATGCGCGGGCCAACCCAGACATAAACCAAAAGCAGGATAAACATGCTCGGGTAATTCCAGCGCTTCAGCTACAACTGCCGGATTATTTCTGATCCCTCCGATAAACACGCCACCCAGACCACTAGACTCTGCTGCCAGCAACATATTTTGCGCCATCAGGGCCGTATCAACAGTCGCCGCTATAAAATGCTCGGTATAGCCTTTAAGCTCACCTTCACCATTTTTCTGCGAGGCATAATTGATACGTTGCATGTCTGCACACATCACCAGAAACTCTGCTGCCTCAATTATCCAGCTTTGCCCACCAGCAGCTTCAGCAATAATATGACGCTTGGCCGGATCAACAACTCTGATAACAGAATATGCCTGGATAAAACTGGAGGAAGCAGCAGACTGTCCACAGGCAATTAACTCTTCCAGTAATTTATCCGTGATTTTTTCATTGGTATAGGAACGCACTGAACTGTGTTCCTGCATAAGTTTCATCACATCATTCATAAATTACTGCAACCACCTTAATTAAAAAGATTTAATTTCTATGCCTATGCCGACATAGCTGTTTCTTTCATGATAAGAACTGACTTCCCTGCCATAGCCATTGAAATAAATCAGACTAAGCGGAGTTTTCCAAAAATTTGAAAGTACAATCTTAGCACTAATGTTTCCCAGTGCTGAAAAATCACGATTACCGGCTTTAAATTCCACCCGTAAATCAGCAAATTCTCCCAAATAGTCCAGACCTTCCAGTGTCCAGCGAATACCATCATAGTCATTGATTTATAGTTTTTTTGAAACTAACTTAGAAACTATACCTGACGCCTAGCTCCAGAGAACGTCCTGTTTCAGGGGCAAAGCCTCTTAAAAAAGAGGTAGAAAGTCTGATTTCTTCATCAGTTATATTACGAAGCTTTGAGATTAATATCACTTCGCTATTAGTTCCAATATCCAATGCATAATTAACACTCAGATCCCAGCGAGTATACCCATCCGTAGCAATTTCACCCGTTCCTGGTTTGTCCTGGTCTGCTGCTTTAATTACCGAGAGAGTTGCATTTAATGCTGAGGCATTGAAGTTTAACTCTGATCCCACTCTGACAGGAGGCATTCTTGGTACAAAGGTATTATCTTCCAGTTTGCTTTCAACCCTGTCGCCAAAAACCCGAATGCTCCAATCGTTACTGATAGAAAAAAGCATTTCCATTTCAATCCCATAAAAATCAGCTTTATCGTTTTGATAAGCACGCACAGGAAATCCATCAGCCTCAACACCTGTATTCGCCTGGAATATATAATCATCGAAACTGTTATAGAACCAGGTAAATGTTGCATCCAGTTCTGACAGGGACAGGTATAAACTAAGATCCAGATTATCTGATTTTTCTTCCTTTAAAGTACTGTCTCCAATTTCACAGGATCCTGTTGCAAAATGAATGACGCAATCATCAACATCAGCCAGCCCAAAGTTAGAGAAAAGTTCTTCCGTGGAAGGCGCTCGTTCAGAATGTGAATATGCCAGCCCTAAAGATGCCTCTTCATTCGCGTCCCATAAAACTGATCCCGAGTAACTCACTGTAGAGAAACTTCTGTCAGGCACACCGGCTGAATTTGGATTCCTTTCATCCCGGTTAAAACGTAAACCGAATTCATAAGTAAATTCATCTGCATGTAGAGCTTCCACTGCAAATATTCCCAAAGAAGTAATATCCGTTTCCGGAATAAAACTTTCTTCTCCAATTGCAGCAAAAGTTTCGTCGCTATGTTGCAAGCCAAACACACCATGCCAGTTAGCAAAATCAGGATGAGTTAACTGCAAACGCTGTTGCCAGGAATCGTTAGTGAATTGAGTCCCAATTAACCCAGGGCCTTCCATCTCAGCATGTTCATAATCGGTATAACTCAAACGGTAATTTAATGACTCAATCATTGGACTCAAATCATTCAATGAAGCAATGAAGTCATACCGTTCTCGTTCCATATCAATAAAAACATTTTCTTCAGCATGTTCTTCTTCCGCTGCACCTGCTTCCTCTTCATGGTGGCCATGAACGCCTGGCGGCAGACCATATTCATTGGTCATGCGATTGAAAGAAAAGCCAATAAAACCATTATCCAGCACATAGGAAAGCCCTAAAGTAGCTGCCTGAGTTTCTCCCCTGCTGTTAGCGATAAAACCATCGCTGTTTTCATCTTCTTCATGGTGCTCTTCGCCTTCCTCTTCTTCATGCTCATGATCTTCTTCCAGATAAGCAGGATGAATAGCCAGGCCGGGGATTTCAAGATCATTCCACTCTCTATCTGTTGCATCCAGGTGCCAGACAAAATTGCCGGCCGGAACGGAAAGACTGCCGACAAAAGTTTTCATATCAGCAGCGCTATCATGCCGCCCCTCAACAGAAAACATCGGCTTATCCAAAATGCTATCGGCAAAACGGTTATCCAAGACATTGATAACTCCGCCAATGGCTCCGCCACCATAAAGCAAGGTGGAAGGACCACGTAGAATTTCAACACCCGTTGCCAGCATCGGTTCAACTGTTGTTGCATGATCAGCAGAATTACCTGAAGCATCTGCGTTCGCCATCCCATTAGTCAGACTCATAACGCGACGCCCTTGCTGTCCCCGAATTACTGGCTGGCCGACAGCCGGACCGAATGAAGAATTATTCATGCCAGGCTGCATGGAAAGTGTATCACCCAGATTAATGCTGGCCGTTGCTCTGACTTCTTCTTCACTTAATAAAGTCACTGGCAGCGCAGTTTCAGAATCACGCACATGCACGCCTTGCACGATTAACTCAAAATCGGCTTCCTGCGCATTAACACCTGTCACCAACACTGAAGACAGTAATAAAATTTTGGATTTCATTGCATTTACTCTTTTTCAAACATTTACGAATGACCATCACAGAAAGAGACAGTCAGATTAAGTTATGTCAAATTTAAGAGTAAAAACGTGGCGGTGAACGACCTTGATAGGATGGATAAAAGTAAGAATAGTAATCTGTTGCAGCGAATACATTGACATGCATTCGTTGTGCTTCCACAGACTTTATATCTGTCTGGGAAAGAATATCCTGATCATGTGAATCAAAATGGCAGAGTACACAATCAACCTGATGCTGAATGTGATTGTGCAGTGATCCCTGCACAGTCTGAATGCCAAGCAGCATAAAAGCCAGGAAGCAAACTTGCAGGAATTTTTTATTCAACTTGATCATTGCCTATAGATAATAAAGCAAAAACCTCAAAATTCAACAGCAAAATATTCGGAAAAATTAGCGCTCGATCTCATTCGTTTCTGAGGCCGGAAGCGTTTCCACTCTGTCGCGACGCGGGCGCGGATGCTGTCTTTCAAACGCTTCTAACAATTCAGAACGTCGTCTTTGAGAAAGCGCTCTATAACGTTCAAAACTCTGTCTTACAGCACGTTTTTCTTCTTCAGACATATTGGCAAAAGCTTCAAAGTTATTACGGATTCGTTCGCGTCTATCCCGTTCCAATGCGGAAAGCTCTCTGCCTCGACGTTTTAACCGGTCTCTTTGTTCCGGCGGCATATTCTGCCATCGCTCTATTCTTCTGAGGATACGCTGTTGCTGCTGAACCTCCATATTCTCCCAGGAATCTGAGTCGTGAAATCTGGATATAACCCGTTGTTGATCCTGACTCAAACTCTCCCAACTCAAGACTTGAGGTGACGATGGCGCCTGCGCAAATGCCGGCATCACTAACAGGCAAAATACCAAGCCAATTAAAAATTTCAGTCTGTTTATTTTATGGCTCATATCAGAATTCACCATTCATGCTTAACCACTGATAAAATTCCATGTCTTCATATAACTCAAAGCTTTCTTCAGCGCTGAGAATTTCCATATCTTCCAGCTCAGACAAGGCTATATCGATGTCACTGCCGGCATCCCTGTTAAAATTTAAGGAAATGACAAGAGCCAATACACAAGCAGCCAAAACACCGCCTGACAATAAAGAGCGTCGGTAAAAGGCAGCTTGATTTCCAGTATGTGCGTTTTCAAGCACCTGATGGCGTATAAAATTTAGCCGCGATAAAGTCTGACCATCCAGACGGTCGCAACTTTTATCAAGCTCCTGCTTAACATTATCGACAAACTGTTGATCTGTTTTTTTCTCTGTCATGGACTGGCTTCCACTCACTCTACTTTAACCTGCAACTTTCAACTTATTCTTTAAAAAACTACGTGCTCTTGCATAGTGCGATTTTACAGTACCTACTGAGCAGGACATTGACAGCGCTGTTTCTTTTTCCGTTAAGCCCTCCCAGGCCCGCAGTAAAAAAACTTGCTGCTGTTTAAGAGGCAGTTCGTGTAAGGCTGTTTCCAATAAAGCCATTGACTGATTTGTTTGCGTCAGCACTTCAGGATCAACAGCATGAACATCTACAAACTCTACCTCTTCCGCCTCCTTCGAACTTGGTGACAACCATAGTCCAAAACGCTTTCTTATTGCTGCGCGCCGGTGCCAGTCCATAATTCGGCTACTCAATATTTTATGAAATAGCAGCTCCCAGTCCTGCGCTTCTTTATGGGCATATTTGTTAACTAAAGCAAGCATGGCATCCTGCACAATATCCAAGGCATCTTCAGTATTACCCGTTGCAATCTGGGCACGGCGAAAGGCTCGTCTTTCAATCCTGGATAAAAAATTGCCAAGCTCTTGTGAATTATCCAGCGCGTTACTCCTTACATTAAGCGGCTTAGTCTGAATATCATAGCCCAGAGAAAAGTAACTTCCATAAGTACTGAGTGCCGTGAACGTTAGCATTGTATTTAACGACGCGGTCCTCCGAAACCATCTCTGTGAGGAGCTCGGGGAGCTCTTCTCCTTTCTTCCCCAAATCCACGCCTGCCTGCTTCTGCTTGCATGAGTCTACGAAATCGACCTTCTTCCATGGCAGCAGCAAGATTTGGATACTTTGCTGCAAATTCAGCTCTTTGCGCCTCTCGTTCTGCTTCGCGCTCGGCTCGCAGTGCCGTGATTTCGGCAGCCAGTTCAGGTTCCGCTTCACTGAATTCGACCCACCTTTGTTCACGTCGCGCTTCGGCTTCAGCACGCCGCTCCTGCATCCTTTCCTCCATCCGACCCGCCATAGCAGCGCGACGCTCATCCATGGCTTCTTCTGATTCTTGCGCCATAACACTGACTCCACCCGCTGCCATTGCAAGTAACAAAACAGAAGAAAAAATAAGTTTATTCTTTTTCATAAGTATTCTCCTTTAAAAATCAGGCAAACAATTTTGCATTTGTTAGTGATTAAAACGTTTAAAGTACAAATAGGTTTACAAAAGAATAGGGAATTTATTCAGCAGGTTTTAATAATGGCTAAAAGTTTTTAATAGGTGTGCGTTCTTTTCTCAAGTCCGCTATTCAGCCAACCATAAAGGCTTTGTCTATTCATGGTTTTTGAGTATGAGGTAGAGAATTATACTCTTCAACAAATCTTTTCACTTATGTTTTAATTGGACAATACTATTCAAAACCACGAGGATCAAACTTGATGAGACTCTCAACTCTGTTAATTTCCACCATCCTGAATCTTTCATTTCTTACGACTGCGCTATCAGCTTCGGCACAGGAATCAGAACACTATATCTGGGATCTAAGCGACCTCTATGCGACGCCTGATGACTGGGAAGCCGCATTCTCCGATCTTGAGAACCGTCTGCAAAGTGTTGAGAGCCACCGTGGCAACCTGGGCAACAGCGCTGAAGCCATGGCAGAAGCCCTCACCACCATTTCCAATGCCTACAGGGAGCTTACCCGGGTTTATATCTATACCAGTCTGCGCCGGGATGCAGATCAGCGCGACCCGGAAGAACAAACCCGTTTTGGCAGAGCCATGCAACTTTATACCGATTGGGGTGAAGCCACATCCTGGCTAAGTCCTGAAATCCTCTCTGTGGGGACAGAAACCGTACATCGCTTTCTGGATGAAGAACCGGCTCTGGATAATTTCGAATTCATGCTGGAAGATACCCTGCGCATGGCTCCTTATACGCTGGACGAACAGACTGAAGCCATCCTGGCTCAAGCTTCACTCCTGCTCTCTTCACCTGAACAGATTTACCAGATGTACGCAAATGCGGATATTCCCTGGCCCACGGTTACCCTGAGCAATGGTGAAGAAGTTCAACTGACACAGGCTGCTTATACCTATTACCGCGGCGTTGAAAACCGCGAAGACCGAAAGCTGGTATTTGATACCTTTTGGGCCGCCTGGCAGCAGTATGCTGACGGCATGGGTGCAACACTCAGTTCAGAAGTCCAGGCTAATGTCTTTGCCGCCCGCTCCAGATCGTATGATTCAGTCCTGCAACAAAACCTGTTCCAGGATGGCCTGCCACCGGAAACCTATACCCAACTGGTCACTCAGGTAAACAATGCGCTGCCAATCTTTCATCGTTACCTGGGTTTGCGCGGACGCATGCTGGGTGTTGATGACTTGCGTTATTACGATATTTATCCACCTCTGGTTGAAGTTGATACCGGTGTTTTTGATATTGAACGCTCCAAGGAAATCACTTTCGAAGCCTTGCAGCCCTTCGGCGACACCTATCTCAATTTACTGGCCGAGGGTCTTTCCCAGAACTGGATGCACAGTCACCCGCAACCGGGCAAAACTTCTGGTGCCTATATGAGCGGTTCAGCCTACGATGTGCATCCTTATATCCTGCTCAATCACACCGATGACTATAACGCCCTGTCAACCTTTGCCCATGAATGGGGGCATGCCGTCCATTCACTACTGGCCAATGCCAGCAATCCCTGGGAAACAGCAGACTATTCAACTTTCACGGCTGAAATGGCCTCAACCATCAATGAAATATTGCTTGAAGAATATATGATTGCCAATGCCAGAACGGATGAAGAAAGACTGTTTTATTTAGGTTCAGCACTGGAGAGTATTCGCGGGACTTTTTTCCGCCAGACCATGTTTGCCGAATTTGAACTGGCTATTCATGAAAAAGCAGAAAACGGGGAACCCTTGAACGGCGCCATATTCAGCGAAATCTACGGTGATCTGCTGAAACGCTATCATGGCCATGATGAAGGGGTATTAACCATTGATGATGCCTACGCTGTAGAGTGGGCCTATATCCCCCACTTTTATTACGACTTTTATGTATTCCAGTATGCTACCAGTATTACCGGTGCAGCCTGGTTTGCTGAAAAATTTCTGGCCGGAGATGTCCAGGTGCGTGATAACTTCTTGAATGTACTCAGCGCCGGTGGCTCAGACTATCCACATAATATTCTGCTCAATGAAGCGGGTCTGGACATGACCCAGCCTGAAGCCTATGAGCCTGTAATCAGACGCATGAATTCCCTGATGGACAGAATAGAAGCCATCCTGGACCAGCAAGGCTAAACAGATGAAAGCAGCACTAATAAAGCTGACAGCACTGATACTTTTAAGCTCATTGGTACATCCTGTTATCGCCGAGGTCAGTGAAGATACTCGTGAATTTGGCGGACTGGATGTCAGATTCCGCATCATTCTGCCTGATAACTTTGATCCCTCCCAGACTTATCCAACCGTCCTGCAGTTTCCCGGCGGCTCCCAGAGCTGGAACATTGTGGTCGGCAGCACTGATGCAGACTGGCGTGAAAAAGCTGAGCGTGATGGCTACATTGTTATCAGTCCTTCCGCGCCCTTTGGCCAGCTGTTTTTTCAGGATGGCGACCGGGTTTTTCCTGAATTTATTGAATACATTCTTGCGACCTATCCTGTTGCAAATAACAAACTGCATGTCACCGGTATTTCCAATGGCGGCCTCAGTGCCTTTCATGTTGCCTCGCTGTACCCGGAATATTTTATTTCCGTTACCGGTTATCCCGGCCTGTTGAATAACAGATCAAGTGCCAGGTTGGAGGCTCTGCGCCCGCTCTGTATTTATATGCATGTTGGTGATCGTGATGCTGCCTGGCTTACTGCAATGCAAAACCAGTATCAGGATTTACAAAATGACGGCTATAACATCAGTTTTAATATTGAAAGCGATCAGAATCATGTGCTGGACGTGCGCAAAGATAATTTGCGAGACCGTCTGTTTGCCGAGCTTGATCAGGCACGTTCCGGTTGCTCAAACTAATAAGCATTTCAATTTAAAATAAACCATGAACCTGGAAAAATTAAAGGAAGCTGAATCAGCCTTTCTGAATAAATACCCTGGTGGCTTTGATAATCCGGAAATGCAGGCTCTTGGCAAGAAGCATCGCATGGGTAAAAGGATCACTCAGGCACAGGACTTTTTCGGCAAAAGCAAATTTCGTGATGCGGAAACTATTTGCACTGACATGGTGAAAGTCATCAACGCATCATCCATGGTTTCCTTATTTGAAAAACCAAAATTTCGTGATCTGTTAAAAAAATTATCAGACAAGCAAAAGCAGCAACTAAGCAACGGGCTGAAAAATTTTCTACATGGTGATCAGGAAAAAGGATTTAACGCCATGCTGGATATACTACGTTCCGGCAAACTGGCTAAGTGGTCCTTGCTGACGATTATTCCCAATTACTACTATTCCGATAAAGAAGTCTTTGTAAAGCCCACCACTGCCAAAGGCATTATTGCAAACTTTGAACTTGAAAAACTGATCTATAAACCACAACCCAGCTGGGAGTTCTATCAAGGCTACCGCAAAGCCATCCTGGAAATGAAAGATTTTATTGATGAAAGTCTGACTCCCAATAATGCCGCTTTTTCCGGCTTTCTGATGATGGTGATGAACAACTAATTCGCCGCATGATGCTGAAAAATTGTTTAAAAGTTTTACTTATTAGCCTTGGTTTTTCTGCCTGCAGTGATACACAAAATTCCCGAGCTTATCAGCTGAGTGGCAGCACCATGGGCACCTCCTACAATATTACTGTTGTTGGAGAAAACCGTGTTGATCCTGACATCATTACTGCCTCTCTGGAATTTCTTGAAAACACCCTGTCGACCTACCGGGAAGATTCAGAATTAATGCAGCTCAACAAGGCTCCTGCCAACACCTGGATAAATATTTCGCAGGACTTGTATAAGGTTCTGAAAATTAGTGAAGAAGTCAGTCTGTTAAGTGACGGCGCTTTCGATACCAGCATTGCACCATTGATTGATTTGTGGGGTTTCGGCCCGGATAAAACTAACTTTAGTTCTCCACCCGATGTAAAGGATATCCAGACACTGATGGGCAATGTTGGCTATCAATATCTTATGCTGGCTGCCGATGAATCTGCCGTGCTTAAAACCAGAATGGTCAAACTGGATTTATCCGCCGTTGCCAAAGGTTATGCAGTGGATGTCATTGCTGATCTGCTGGCGACAAATAATATCAACAATTATCTTGTGGAAATCGGTGGAGAAATATATGCCAGCGGCCACAATGCACAGGGAGAGGCCTGGCACATTGCCATTGAGTCACCTGAATATTCAGCAGAGCGCATTCCTGTCCGCATTATCAGCGCCAGTGATCTCGGCATTGCAAGCTCTGGAGATTACCGTAATTTTTACGAAGTGGATGATGTTCATTATTCCCACACGCTTGATCCACGTAAGGGTTATCCGGTTAACCATAAACTGGCGTCTGTCACCGTGCTGGCTGATTCAGCTGCACGTGCCGATGCGCTGGCCACAGCCTTTAATGTACTCGGAACTGAACAGGCCATCATTCTGGCTGATAAAAATAATATCCCTGCTTACTTTTTGGAAAATACTGATGACGGCCTCACTGAACATTATTCATCCGCCTTCACTGCTTATATTAAGCAATGATTACTGCTCGATTAATGGCAGCAATAAGTAACTCATCAGGCTAATAATCAGCACAGCATACAAATTCAGTTTGATCCCGGTATTAACCATCTGATCAATACTCACTTGTCGACTGGCAAATATGATGGCATTCGGGGGTGTCGCAACCGGCAACATGAATGCCATCGAAGAGGCCATGGTTACCGGTAAAATCAATGCAAAGGGATGTAAATCCATTGTCAATGCCAAGGCTCCCATGACCGGAATAAACAGGGAAGCTGTCGCGGCATTGGAAGTCACTTCAGTCAAAAATGTCACTAACAACACCACCGCAAGAATGACAATAAAGAAATGCACCTGACGCAGTATGCTCATCTGATTTGCCAGCCATTCTGTGAGTCCACTGTCGATAAATCCACTGGCCAGTGCAAAGCCACCACCGACCATGATGATCATGTCCCAGGGAATTTTTTTAGCGGTATTCCAGTCCAGAATAAAACCGCCATGCTGCTTTCCGGCAGGAATCAAAAACAGGCTGAACGCCCCCATCATGGCTATGCCGGGATCACTGATCATGGATAAAAATTCAGGTTGAAATAAACCCCGCACAATCCACAGTAAAGCCACTATTGAAAACACGATAGCAACGCAGCTTTCTTCCCGACTGATCACCCCCATGGCCTCAAGTTCCTGCCTGACATGTTGTTGCAGATCAGCCGCATTATTCTGAATAGCCAGGGGACTGTTTTTTAATTTTGTTTTCAATACCCACCAGGCTATGGCGAACATCACGAGTGAAATCGGTAAGCCAATCTGCATCCAGTCAAAAAAACTGATCTGAATACCGTAAAGTGTTTCCACCATACCGACAAATATTGCATTTGACGTTGTGCCAACCAAAGTTGAAATACCACCAATGGATGCTGCATAGGCTATCCCCAACATTAATGTCAGGCCGAAATAGTCCCGTTCAACTTTTTGCTGTGTGCGTTTTTCATACATCTCCCGGTTCTGGTCAATGATTGCCATCGCAACCGGCACCATCATCATGGTCGTGGCTGTATTGCTGATCCACATTGATAACACAGCAGTGGCAAGCATGAAGCCCAGCAATAAAAGCTGGGGACTGCTGCCAACTTTATAAATAATGGTCAAGGCAATACGCCGGTGTAATTGCCAGCGCTGCATGGCAATCGCAATCAAAAAACCACCCATCAAAAGATAGATAATATGATTACTGTATGACGGCGTTACCTCTGAGGTAGGCATCACTTTCAATAAGGGGAACAAAAACATCGGCAGCACCGCAGTGGCCGGAAAAGGAACGGTTTCAGCTATCCAGAAACTGGCCATTAGCATGGCAACCGCAGCAACTTTAGCTGCTTCCGGCGTCATACCTTCCGGAACAGGCAGGATCAGCATCAGCAGGAACAGGCCCGGTCCCAGAAACAAACCTGTTCTTTGTCGCAAGCTAAACATGGTAAGCATGGGTGCAGCATTCTAAAGTATCGCTATACAACAAAACAGCCTCAGCTCCTGATTATCAGTTTTGTCTTTTCACTACCTGCAAGTCTGTCGCTTGTTTCAATTGTCTAATTTTGTATACCATGCGCAGGTATTTTAATGATGGGAACAGTAGCACAGGAGTTTCAAGTGACCGGCAATATTGAAGAGATTATTAATCAGCAGCGAGAATCCTGGAATAAGTTCTCGGCTGGCTGGAAAAAATGGGATTCCACGACCATGCAGTTTCTACAGCCTTTCGCTGATGAAATTATCCAGAAACTTGCCTTAAAAAAAGACTATACAGTACTGGATGTCGCAAGCGGTACCGGTGAACCCGGCCTTTCAATCGCTGAGATTGTCAGCGAAGGCAAAGTCATTGGCATTGACCTCTCAGAAAAAATGCTGGAGACAGCACAGGAACATGCCACTGACCGTCATATAAAAAATTATCAGACAAAAACATCGGATGTCACTCAATTGCCTTTTCCTGACCAACACTTTGATGCTGTCAGTTGCCGTATGGGGTTTATGTTTTTTCCTGATATCGAGGCAAGCCTGAAAGAAATGCGACGTGTGCTGAAACCCGGTGGACGCCTTGCTGCATCCGTGTGGGCAGCACCTGATAAAAATTTCTGGATATCCGTTGTCATGGAAACTATTAAACAAATACTGGATTTGCCACCGCCACCTGCTGGTGCTCCCGGCATGTTTCGTTGTGCAGCACCGGGATTCATGGACAGTCATTTTGAACAGGCCGGTTTCAAGAATATTTCTTCATCGGAGTTTGGCAGTTCCTTGTCCATGGATACTGAAACCTATTGGCAAATGACTACTGAAGTTGCTGCGCCGGTTGTTTCGGCCATGAGTAATGCAGATGCCGCTACAAAACAAAAAATAAAAGATGAAGTTTGTCGGAAAATTGAAGAAAAATTTCCCGATGGCAATATCAGCTTGCCGGCCACAGCCATTTTAATCAGCGCGGAAGCATAAGTTTTCCTGAAGAGGATGTTATGCAGGTAAAGCACTTGTTTTAACAAGCAGCCTCTGGCTACTATTGTTGCTGTTACTCGGGATATTAAAAAAACACTAAGGGGAAAAATTGAGTTTAGCTGATTCCAGCAGGGTTCTACGACGAATTGGTCTGTTTGCCGGGCCTGCACTTGCGCTGATAATTTTTCTGTTAATGCCCGAGCAATATGCCAGCATTGGTGGCGACCTTATTGCCATGGAACATTCAACACGCACTATCGCTGCTGTTGTTGGCTGGATGGCGGTCTGGTGGATCACCGAAGCCATTCCTGTCTATGCCACTGCCCTATTACCCCTGGCTTTACTGCCAGCCGTCGGCGGCTTAAGTATCCGCGAAGTATCAGCACCTTATGCCAATGAGGTCATCTATCTCTATCTGGGCGGCTTTGTGGTTGCGCTCAGTATGCAACGCTGGCAATTGCATAAACGGGTGGCTTTTTCTGCCCTGCGGCTGGCTGGCAATACACCCCGACGCATTATAGGCACCTTTATGGCTATTGCTGCTGCCGGCAGTATGTGGATCAGCAATACGGCTACTACGATGATGCTCCTGCCGGTTGTGCTCAGTGTTATTGCATTGGTTGCGGAACGGGAGGATATGCCTGCCAATCAGGAAAATCGTAATCTGGCAACCGGTCTGCTGTTTGGTACAGCCTATGGTGCCATTATTGGCGGTATCGGCACCATTGTCGGCACTCCGCCAAATGTTTTTGTCGCATCTTTCCTGCAAAGTCAGCTTGATATTGAAATCAGCTTCGCCCGCTGGATGAGTTTCGGCGTGCCTATTGTCCTTGTCTTTGTCCCCCTGGGCTGGCTGCTCCTCACACGCTGGTTGTTACCTGTCGGAGAAAAGCCGGTGGAAGGCGTGGAAGAACTGATTGACCAGGAACAAAAAAATCTGGGACCAATGACGACACCTGAATGGCGAGTGCTTTGGGTCTTTCTGATTATGGCGACACTCTGGATCACCCGTCCCTTGATCAGCAATCTTGAAATCGGTGATTTGCAACCATTCTCAGGTTTAAGTGACAGCGGGGTTGCCATAATCGCGGCACTCAGCTTGTTTTGTATTCCTGCAGGCAGTCAAAACGAAGCCCTGGTGGACTGGCCAACAGCACAAAAACTACCCTGGGGCATGTTGCTGCTTTACGGTGGCGGCTTGAGTCTGGCAGCAATGATGGATCGTTACGGTGTCAGCAGCTATGTCGGCAGTCTGGCAATCGGGATGGGTGGTTTACCGCAGGTCGTGATTGTACTGTCGGTACTGGCTATCATGATGTTACTGACCGAACTGACTTCCAACACGGCAACAACGGCGACCCTCGTGCCAATTTTTGCAGCTATTGCGCCAGCTTTTAATATGGATCCACTTTGGCTGATTATTCCTGCCGGACTGGGTGCCAGTTGTGCCTTTATGTTGCCCGTTGCCACGCCACCCAATGCCATCATATTTTCCACTGAACGTTTTACCATTGGACAGATGGTGCGTGCTGGCATCTGGTTTAACCTGTTAGGCCTGATTGTTATAGGCATAATGGTTTACTTGGTAGCCATGCCTTTACTGGGTGTAAGCTAACAAATAAATTTGCTGTCGTTACTCTGAGCCTAAAATCCTGATAACACCATCCTGTCTGGAGGTAATGAAAATCTCACCATCACGCCCTTCACTGATTTGCAGATCAGCCCGGCTTATTGACGTCCCCAGGGTTTCTTCAATCAGGTTCCAGAAATCAATATTCCGGCGCATACCATTTTCATCAAGCAGGTAGAGCTGAATTTCTTCGATTGCTGCGACCGTTCCCGGAATACCATCATCAGCCGCTTTCAACTCAGCCAGATCCGTTGCAAAAAGGCGGCCGCGCTGGATATCACCAAAAATAAATTTGCCCTGTAATTCCGGTGCACTGCCACGATAGGCAAAGCCCGCCGTAACAGCCAGGCCTTCTGTATGATCATACATGGCTACCGGATAGCTAAATTCATCGGCCACTTCTCCGCTGATAATTTCTTCCGGCAATGGATACACCAGTCCCAAACCTCCTTCGGAATAGTTGACAGCATTATCAAAAATTCCTTCACGCTGCATCCAGCCGTAATTGCCACCCTCAACAACAATATTAATTTCCTCAACCTGACTCATGCCAATATCTGCAGCAAACATGGTGCCGTCTGAATAATCCCAGCTCAGACGATGAGCATTACGGAAGCCATACGCATAAATTTCACCCAGGGTATTCGGATCACCATCACTGGCATAAAGGTTAATTGCCGGAATGGTGTAATCACCTGCCCCTTTTTCTCCTCCGCTTTCTGTCGGACTGCGCGGGTCTATGCGCAGAATTGCGCCGGTTAAGGTATCCAGTCTTTGCAACTGCCCAGGATTTTCAGCATTCGGCCCACCTCCATTGCTGAAACCCAGATCACTGCCACTGGTATAGAGCAAGCCATAGTCAGGGTCACCCGGTTCTGCAGTCGGGTTAAAGCCGACAAAGCCAAAGGGGTGGAAAAAAGAATTTACCACCTGCCCGCCACGAAAAATTTCACGCTGCACTCCTGAAAATTCGTTCGCCTGAGGATCGTTTGCACGCCACTCAGTAATAACACTATGGTAAGGCGCATCAGCAGCACTAAAGCCTGGTGGAACAAAATCAGGTGATGGACTGTCTTCCGCACGGTTCTCAAGATGAACGGTATAAAACAATCCGTTATTTAAAAAATCCGGATGAAAATCGAATCCGATAAAACCGCTTTGTAAATCCCTGTAACCGGTATTCGGGAAACGCCTTGCCATATTGAGATAAAGCTGGGGGTCGGTACCATTTTCCAAAAAATAAAGTTGCCCGCGCGCATCATTAACAAAGCGGCGTCCATCTTCAAGTTCCCGCACAAAACCAATTCTGGCGACAGCGGTATAAAGACGATCCAACTCAGGTGGGTACATGCCTCGAGTATCTGGCAGCTGAGTAACTTCTCTGATCTCAACACTCAGCCCACCTTTGCGTATAGGCTCAGGAAAAGGGTTATTGATTTGTGCTCCGGCGCTACTGATACTGCATAAGACCATCACAGCCCTGGCAATTTTTATTGCAGCTTTTTTATATGACTTACACAACAGCATCCCTTTTCTCCTTCTTAAATTTAATCATTTTCCAAATACCTGACCGACAATTAGTTATAATAAAAATCTGATTTTTGCGCCAGCAGCTTATGCTAACATACGCATCCTTTCATCTTTGTCATCTTTGCGGCAACAGTTTTTATGCAATTAATCGGTACTGTTTTCCCTGTCATTGCCATTGCAATACTTGGTTATCTGACCCGGCGTAAGCAGTTTATATCTGACGCCAACGGCGCCAGCCTAGAAAAAATTTCATTTAACTTTTTAATCCCCTGTCTGCTTTTCAATGGTACCGCTACAACCGTATTCCCCGAGTCTATCGACTGGAGTCTCATGGCAGGATTCTATAGCGCCATATTCATCGTTTATTTAGCGGGCATATTGATTGGCAAAATATTTTTTTCTTATAACAATGTTGAGTACAGCGTTTTTGGCATGGGTGGCGCTTACTCAAACGTTACTGTCATTGGCATTCCATTCTGCATTCAGGTATTTGGTGATGAAGCCTTTCTACCACTTTTTATCATCATCTCAACACACAATATTATTCTTTTTACTTTCGGGACTATTATTGCTGAAGCCAAAAGAGAAACATCGACCTCGATAATCCGGCACCTGACTTTTGTGGTAAAAGATCTGGTGACTCACCCTATTACCGGAAGTTTATTGGCAGGAATCACTTTCAATCTCCTGAACATTCCGCTGCACATTACTATATTGAACACGCTTGATTTACTTGCACAAGCGGCATCTCCCATGGCTTTGTTTGCCCTTGGCGGGGCCCTGACCCGCTATCGAATTACCGGCAATATCCAGAGCACCATGATCATGGTTGTTTTTAAATTACTGCTACACCCAACACTGGCTTATATTTTTCTGTTTCATGTTTTTCAGGTTAACCCCTTATGGGCAGGAACAGCAGTTTTATTATCGGCTATGCCAACCGGTATCGGCCCTTACGTTTTTTCACGTAAATACCGGGCCTGTGAAGCACAAATAGCTTCATCCGTTGTCATCACCGCCCTGTTTGCCATATTTACCAGCAGCTTTTTTGTACTACTGGTAACCTGATTTCCCTGCATTTGGGTTTTTTATAAATGTGTAAAAATTTTAAAAATGGCTTTATATCCAGTTTACTTCTGCTTTTATAGCGTACAATAAACTTGATAAGTGGTTTTTTAAGTAACTAATGGGTTTACCATGAAATTTATAAAAACAGTTCCCTTGTTAAGCATCCTGCCGCTATTATTTTTCAGCAGTGTAGGACTGGCGCACGGTGTTTCTTCGGATGATGCCGCCTTTCTGGAGACCGTGACAGGTTTCAGTTTCTTTCCTTATCTCTATCTTGGCGCCAAGCACATGTTTACCGGCTATGATCATTTGTTATTTCTTGCCGGTGTGATTTTCTTTTTATACCGCATGAAGGATGTTGCACTTTATGTCAGCCTGTTTGCCATCGGTCACAGCCTGACGCTGCTACTTGGCGTTCTCGGGGGTATCCGTGCTGATGCCTATATCGTTGATGCCATTATTGGCTTGTCAGTTGTCTACAAAGGCTTTGAAAACATCGGTGGTTTTAAACGCCTAGGCATTCATATCAACACCAAAGCGGCTGTGTTTCTCTTTGGCCTGGCGCATGGTTTTGGCCTATCTACCAAGTTGCAGGACCTGGCTTTAACCCAGGAAGGCCTGATTCCCAACATGATCAGTTTTAATATCGGCGTTGAACTGGGACAACTGGCTGCTCTGGCATTTATTCTGCTGGCATTTCAGTTTTGGCGGCAGCATGAGAGTTTTATGAAAGGAGCAGTAGCAACTAATCTGGTTATCATGACAGCAGGATTCATGTTATTTGGTTATCAATTAACCGGTTACTTTACAGCCTAAAAAAACAGCCAGAGAAATTAAAAAGCTAAGGGGAAAGTGATGAGTGAGAATAATACAAACCCGGAAGTTGAAGCGCCTTCGGCAGCAAACTTATTGAAAGCAACTGTTGCAACGATTATCGGCGCAGTGGTTTTACTGGTACTGGTTGTATTGCCCGCTGAATATGGCATCGATCCAACCGGTTTCGGTGAATTAACAGGACTAAATGATCTGGCTGGTGAAGCCTATGAAGTTGTCGAAATTACTGACATTATCGGCGGCAATGAAGTTATCCGCGAAGTTGAAATCCCCATGTTTGGTGAGCCAACACCGCTGCCAAACCCTTCTGTTTTTCAGGATCAGACTGAACCTCCCCAGACAATAAGTATGACTGTTGAATTAGGAGCCTTTGAGCAGACTGAAATCAAAACCGTGCTGGATGAAGGCAAGGTGATTGTGTATTCCTGGGAAGTCGCTGATGGCAAGAAAGTTTATTTTGATTTCCACGGCCACGAAGAATCTTTCGGTCCGGATTTTTTTGTACGCTATAAAGAAGATCAGGAAGGACTCAACAAAAGCAGCGGTTCTTTAACAGCGCCTTTTTATGGCGAACATGGCTGGTTATTTTTAAATATCAATGAAGAGCCCGTCAGTATTACTTTGAACATCACAGGCTACTACAACGAAATTATTGACTACGGAATTTTCTAAGCCAGCTATTTCTTAGCGACAATAAAAAAGGCGAAGTATCTGGTTTACTTCGCCTTTTTTTATGGAACAGTAAAACTAAAATTATTTAGCTGCTGCCAGTGCCTGCTCGATATCAGCAAGTATGTCATCAATATGTTCTATGCCAATCGACAAACGCACCATCTCCTTGCTGACGCCCGCTGTTGCCAGCTCATCATCGCTCAGCTGCCTGTGCGTGGTCGAAGCCGGATGACAGGCCAAGGATTTAGCATCACCAATATTCACCAGTCGTAGAATCATTTGTAGGGCATCAATAAATTTTGCACCTGCTGCTTCACCGCCTTTGATGCCAAAGCTCAGTATGCCTGAAGGACGACCGCCAACAACTTTCTGGCAGACATCATAATAAGGGCTGGATTTCAAACCAGCATAACCAACCCATTCAACCTGATCGTGTGCTTGCAGATACTCTGCAACTTTAAGCGCGTTCTCACAATGACGTTCCATCCTCAAACCTAAAGTTTCCAGCCCCTGCATAATCTGGAAGGCATTTAATGGTGACAGAGCTGCACCGGTATTGCGTAAAGGGACTACCCGGCAACGACCGATATAGGCAGCTTCGCCGAGCGCTTCGGTATAAACCACACCGTGATAGGAAGGGTCTGGCTCATTCAGCATGGGATATTTTTCTTTATGCGCTGACCAGTCAAACTTACCAGAATCAACAATAATGCCACCAATCGAAGTACCATGGCCGCCGATGTATTTGGTCAGAGAATGTATAGCGATATCCGCACCCAAGTCGAATACCTTACATAAAAAAGGTGTTGCAACCGTGTTATCAACAATCAAAGGAATGCCATGCTTGTGCGCTATGTTAGCGAGCGCTTCTATATCCACCACATTGCCTGCCGGATTACCGATGGTTTCACAAAACAGTGCTTTGGTGTTTTCATCAATCAAAGCTTCCAAACCGGCGTAATCATCAAAAGATGCAAAACGGGTCTCTACACCCTGAGCAGGTAAGGTGTGCGCAAAGAAATTATAGGTACCACCATATAGTTGTGAGGTGCTGACAATATTACTGCCAACTTTAGTAATCGCCTGAATAGCATAAGTAATGGCCGCCATCCCCGATGCCACTCCCAATGCGCCAATGCCTCCTTCCATTTCTGTCAGACGCGCTTCAAGCACTGCTGTGGTTGGATTCATAATGCGCGTATAAATATTCCCCGGCACTGCCAGATTAAATAAATCGGCACCATGCTGGGTATTGTCAAAAGTATAAGATGTTGTCTGGTATATTGGTGTCGTGGCAGCATTGGTAGCCGGATCGCCGTCATATCCGGAATGCAGAGCTATAGTTTCCAGTTTCATTTTCAGATCCCCTTTCAATTAAAATGTTTAATGCAGTGATCCCCTTGATCACATTTGCTGTTTGTCCTGTTTTGAGAAGTGCCATACTACCCTAGCTGAAGTTCCGGCAACAACAATGGTGTTAATAAAGCTTTACCTCAGCGATTATGATGCAGCCGTACTCCTTCCTGCCTCAGCATCAACAATAACAGCGATCGCACCATCTCCCAATATATTGCACGCTGTGCCAAAACTGTCCTGAGCTAAAAATAAGGCAATCATTAATGCCAGCGCAGATTCGTCGAAACCCAACATACTTGCCAGTATGCCGAGAGCCGCCAGAATCGTTCCCCCGGGAACACCTGGTGCAGCAACCGTGATGACACCCAGCATCAGAATAAAAGGTATAAGCATCAGTAAATCAGGATCAGGTAGAGCAGGCGATAACAGCATCACAGCAACAGCACAGGTAATAATCGTTATGGAACTGCCAGATAAATGAATTGAAGCACAAAGCGGCACGACAAATTCACGAGTAGGTTCTGAAATTTTATTCTGCTGTGCCTGTCGCAGCGTGACTGGAATTGTTGCAGCACTGGACATGGTGCCGATAGCCGTCAAATAGGCCGGTAACATGACTTTAATCAGATTAAACATGTTTCGGCCGGAGACCAGGGCTGCTATTGCATAGAGCACCAGAATCCATAACCAGTGCATGATGATTGCCAACAACAAAACTTTAGCGAAAGTAAACAGGTAAACAAATGCCGTACCATTGGCAGCCAGTTCAGTAAAAATTCCGGCAATGTAAAAAGGCAGCAGTGGAATTACAGCTTTTCTTATGGCGAGTTCAACGATTAATTTCCCCTCTGCCACAATATCTTTTAGTGCCGATGTTTTACTAGAGGATGAAGTCATCTGAATGCCAATGCCAAATAAAAATGCCGTTAGCAAAGCTGTAATCACATCCATCACCGGCTCTACGCTGAAGTCTATAAATGGCAGCACTTCCTGAGTCTCAACGTTGACTGAGTCAGGATCTATGCCATTTAACAATGTCGGCAGTAAAAAAAGCGCCAGCGAACAGGCAATCAAAGTCGCAATAATGGTTGATGTATAGGCAGTCGCTATCGTGAAACCTAAAAGCCTGCCGGAGGAATGTGGCAAACTGGATATACCATGCGCAATAAAAAACAGAATAATAAAAGGGATTAAAAAGATTATAAAAGCACCGATGACTGTCTGTACCGTTACGAGAAAGCGAACAAATATTTCAGGTGCAAACAGGCCGAAGATTAATCCGGCTACAATGCCCAGTAACAATTTAATAATGAGCTTCATACAAACCTTTAGGTTGATAAAAATCAGGAATTCACTGCATAACCAGAGGAACGCTTGTTTTTAGGATTTTTATTCTCTCTAAGTATTTAGGTTAATAGTTCTGACGATACCATTTTGGGCAGCCCATTTCGGTTGTGCTTTAGGGTGCGGAGAGGCGTTTTGACCACCACCTTGAGTCAGGCTAAAACCGGAAATAACCAGACTATCCGTATTGAGGATTCGATTTAGTCCACCCATCGCTTCAGCAGCTTCCTCAAGAATTGATCTGGCAGACATAGGCTGCGAGGATGAAGGAAAAGCAATAACCAACAGACATAAAAAGCTTGTTATTTTCATCATGTGCAGATGCCCCCTGCTCTTGTTTGCGATGCGTTTAGCCTGAACCATAATCATGCAAATCAGCTCATGAAGATCCAGATTCGGCGTAGCTCAAACCAGTCTTAAAATCCAAAATTCGCCAGAATCACCCCATAGACAGACATGGCATCCCACATATTCTGAATACGGATATTTTCATTTTCCGCATGCTGATTATTGTCATGGTTCGCCAGCGGTAAAATAATAATCGGGGTGTCCATTCGCGTAGCAAAATCATCCAGCGGCAGGGTGCCTCCCATGCTTGGCGTAATAATAAGGTTAGGTGTCACACTTTGCATTAGACCAACCAGGCGTTGCGAAACGGGATCATTGAGTGGTGTACGCAGACCCGGCGTTCCCCTGCCCCGCCAGTCAAGCTTGATCACTTTTTCATTGGCTCTAAGAATTTCATCAGTTGGATCTTCATACACAATATGAAAGCCCTGCCCGGCAATATGCGCTTCTATCAGTCTTTCAATATCCTCAGGCTGCTGATTTGAAACAAGCCTTATATTCAATGACGCCGTCGCCGTGGACAAAACAATATTGCGCCCGAGATTACCAACACCACCGGCGGACATACCCCTGACATTAATGGCTGGCAGCATCACCAGCTCTTCCAGTCTGGTGCCATTGCCTTCCGGTGTATTGATAGCCAGTTCATTTTTCAGCGCTTCAGTAATATCAGGCATGGCAGCAATGGCTGAACGCTCCATATCATTGATGGGCGCGACGTCATCATAATAGCCCTCAATGAGAATACGCCCGGATTCATCGCGCATACTGGTCAGCAAATAAGCCATCTGCATGATTGGGTTGGGCGCCCAATTCCCGTAATGCCCGGAATGTAAAGGTCTGTTTGCACCGTAGGTTGTTATATCCAGTGTTTTGGAGCCGCGCACTCCAAACATCAGTTGCGCATTGCGTGACTGGTGCATGGGACCATCACAAAAAAGCAGCAGGTCAGCATCAAACAAACCAGGATTCTCATCAATTACCCGCCCCAAACTTGGCGAACCGGCTTCTTCTTCACCATCGAACAGAAGCTTCAGGTTAACCGAGAGTTCAATATCGTTGGCTGCCAGAGCATCCAGAGTATGCAGTAGTGCAATAATCGGCATCTTGTCATCACCTGCCGAACGCGCATAGAGTCGCCATTCAGGATCAAAGCTGCCATCCAGCTCGGTAATATCAACAGGCTGACCGCCCTCCTGCAGGGGTGCATCCAGCAAGGTCGGCGTAAATGGTGGATAGACCCAGTTCTCAACCTGCACTGGCTGGCCATCATAGTGGGCGTAGATAAGTAAAGTTTCTGTTGCGCCAGGCTGCATTTTTTCAGCATAAATATAAGGAGAACCGCCCGACTGCAAGCGCTGTATATTGAAATCTCTTTGTTCCAGCAGCCCAGTAATGTGCTCAACATTGAGATCCATATCTTCCTGATTCTGTGCAATATTTGGTAATGACAGCAAGTCGATAAAATCCTGCATGATCAGGTTTTCTCTGGATGCCCGGTATTCGTTAATTATTTGACTGACTTCCAGGGAATCAATGTTTTGCGCCCATGCACTGCTGCCTAAAACCAATGTCGTAATAAGCAGGCGATTGATTGACTTAATCATGCAGCTTTCCTCTTAGATTATTCTTAAAAGCAACTTAAAATGCCGTGTTGTCTGTTTATAGCAAAAAATCTAGCATACCACTTTTTTGATTTCACCAAAGGTCATTAAGACTCTTATTGATAATCAAAAGGCTATCCAGTAATGTGATTCAACTTTGTCAGCACAGCGCTTTTGTTTATTGGAATACGCATTGAAATTTAAGGCATTATTTAAAAAAGAAAAGCCATCCTGGAAAGAGCTTTATGAAGTTGGCCGGGGAACTTATGGTGAACCGACTGTCATGCACTGGGGAGAGAAAGCGACTCTAAAAGTAGGTGCCTATTGCTCGATTGCAGACGGTGTCAAAATTTATCTGGGTGGCAATCATCGGGTTGACTGGATTACCACTTATCCCTTTTCTGTTTTTCGGGAAAGCGCAAAACAAATCCCCGGACACCCCTCGACCAAGGGTGATGTGATTATTGGCCATGATGTCTGGATTGGTGATGATGCCAAGATTTTATCCGGCGTTAGCATTGGTAACGGCGCAGTGATTGGCGCATCAGCAGTGGTTTCTTCTGATGTGGCACCTTACAGTATTGTTGCTGGCAACCCGGCCAGACAAATTAAAATGCGATTTACTGAAGCTGAAATTTTAATTCTGGAAGCCCTAAAATGGTGGTCATGGAATGAAGAAAAGCTTGATGCCGCCATGCCGTATTTATTACAAGATGATGTGGCAGCGATCCAGAATTTTTCCAGTGAATATGACCAAGACAATAAATAATTTGACTCTGATTTTTCCCTGCATTCCATTTCACGCATAAACTAATGATTTCATTACAGGACATTTCTCTACGTCTGGGTAGCCAGTTACTGCTTGATGAAGTCGGGCTTACTGTTTATGCCGGGCAAAAAGTCGGGATCATTGGACGCAATGGCACCGGCAAAACCAGTTTGTTTAAATTATTGATGGGTGAATTAAGCCCGGACACGGGCCAGCTGGATTTTCCCAAAGACTTACGCAAATCCCAGATGCTGCAGGAAACCAAAGGCTCAACGCGTTCTGCGGTCGACTACGTAATCGACGGCGATATTAAATTCCGGACAATAGAGGAAGGACTAGCTAAAGCTGAAAAAGCCAGAGATGACCATCTCTTAGCGCAATTACACGCAGAACTGGATTTGCATGACGGCTGGACCATTCAGAACAGGGCTGAGCAATTATTATCTGGACTGGGTTTTCCGGCAGAAGACTTCAGCAGAACTGTTAATGAATTTTCCGGTGGCTGGCGCATACGCCTTAATCTGGCTCAGGCCCTGATGACGCCTTCAGATTTACTGTTGCTGGATGAGCCAACCAACCATCTGGATCTGGAAGCTACGCTGTGGCTGCAACAATGGTTGTTACGTTATCAGGGAACGCTGTTGCTGGTGTCCCATGACCGCAGTTTTCTGGATGTTGTGGTCGGCCATATCATCAGCTTTGAAAATAAAAAACTGTATTTATACCGGGGTAATTACAGTGATTACGAAAAGCAAAAAGCCGAACGCATTGCCCAGCAGCAGGCAGAGTATGAGAAACAACAGGTCCGTAAAAAAGAAATCGAGTCATTTGTCAGACGATTTCGAGCCAAGGCATCCAAAGCACGGCAGGCACAAAGCCGCCTGAAAGAATTAAGTCGCATGGTCGATATAGCGCCAGCGCATATTGACTCCCCCTTTCATTTTAAATTTCTGGAGCCCGCAAAACTGCCGCCCAGTCTCTTGGCCACTGATAAAATTTCCATCGGCTATGACACAGCCTTAATACAGAATTTTTCAATGAATATCCGCTCTGATTCCCGTATCGGCCTGTTGGGCTCGAACGGTCAGGGCAAATCAACCTTGCTTAAAGTGCTTGCCGGCAAACTGCCTTTGCTGGCTGGTGAAATTAACCGCTCCGACCATCTTAAAATCGGCTATTGCGCACAACACCAGGTTGATGAACTGGATATCGCTTCTACACCGATGCAACTTATACAGGCTCTGGATAACAATGCCAGAGAGCAGGACATTCGGAACTTTCTGGGCGGCTTTGACTTCCAGGGTGACAGGGTTAAAGAAACGATTGAGCACTTTTCCGGCGGTGAAAAATCCCGTCTGGCTCTGGCGCTGGTGGTCTGGCAAAAACCCAATCTGTTATTAATGGATGAGCCAACCAACCATCTTGACCTGGAAATGTGTCATAGCCTGACTGTTGGTTTGCAGGAATTCAACGGCGCCCTGATTCTGGTTTCCCATGACCGGCATTTGCTAAGTAATACCGTGGATCAGTTCCTGTTGGTAAAAGATGGCAAGCTGGACTTTTTTGAGGGCGACCTTAACGATTATGAAAAATTACTGCTGGAAGGTAATAAAACAGGCAGTGAGGCGGCCATGAAAAATCCTGACAAGCTGGATAAAAAAGCCGCCCGACAGCAATCCGCCGAAAAACGTAATCAACTAAAAACACTACGAACACTGGCCAGTAAACTGGAAAAAGAACTGGATCTGAACCAGACCAGGCTAAAAGCTATCGATGAAAAACTGACAGATGCCAGCCTTTATGAAGATGATCAGAAAACACAGCTCTCAGACATACTGCAACAAAGAGCGCAATTAATAACGGCAACTTCAGAACTCGAGGATGAATGGCTTACTGCAATAGAAAAAATTGAGCTACAGCAGGAGGCAATACCATAGCGGTAAGATAACTTGAATTACCTCTGAAGATTAAGAAACATTGATTTTTATATTATTATTCGAGATAGTAAAAAATATATTTTAACCAGTGCTGCGATACTTATGAATAACATACATGACATGGGTGGTTTTACTCAATTCGGCCCTATCCCAAGGGAATCTGATGAACCTGTTTTTCATGCTGACTGGGAAAGAAAAGTATTTGCCATGAATATTGCTTCGCTGGCTTTTCTAGGCCCGGTAGATCGTGCCAGACATGCGGTTGAACGTATGAGCACGCTAGAATATCTGAACAGTTCATATTATGAGCGTTGGTTACGTGGCATTGAAATTATGGGTAAAGATTTGGGTTATCTGACCGATGAAGAGATAGCTGCAGGCAAGGAAATCAATCATAAGGACATGCCACACCCACCACCCGATGCAAACATGATTGAAGGGCTCGCCAGAGGAGGTGTCCCGGCAACCAGAGAAGACGGCCGCCAAAATCCAGTGTTTAATGTTGGTGACAGGGTGCGGGTTAAGGTTCTAGAAACCAAAGGCCATAATCGGGCTACCAACTATGTAAAAGGTAAAGTTGGTGTAATCTCAAAACACAATGGTTCGCATATTCTGCCTGACACACACGCGCACGACCTGGGTGAGAATGCACAGCCGCTTTATTCGGTGCGTTTTGAAGCACAAACATTATGGGGAGAGAACGTGACTCGTAAAGATTGTGTTTATATCGATTTATGGGAAGATTATCTTGAACCTGCTTAATAGGCTTAATACATGACTACACATTCTCACGATAAAAAAAATCCATATCATGAAAGCAATCGTAGTGATGCTGACAACAAGGCGTTGAACGATCGCGTAAACAAAATGGAAAACTTACTGCTTGAAAAAGGTCTGGTTTCAAAAGATGCACTGGGAAAACTCGCTGATATTTATGAAAACGACCTGGGACCAATGAATGGCGCCAAGGTTGTTGCCAAAGCCTGGGTTGATCCTGAGTATAAAAAGCGCTTACTGTCAGATGCTACTTCAGCCATCGCTGAGCTTGGTTTTGGTGGACTGCAAGGTGAGCATATGGTGGTAGTTGAGAACACCCCGGAGGTCCACAATGTGGTCGTTTGCACTTTATGTTCCTGCTATCCCTGGCCCGTTCTCGGACTCCCTCCAGCCTGGTATAAAAGTTTCGCCTATCGATCAAAAGTGGTGATCGAACCCAGGGAAGTGCTGGCAGAATTTGGCACGGAAATTCCTGATGATGTCGAAGTACGAGTTTGGGACAGTAGTGCTGAAATCCGCTATTTGGTATTACCCGAGCGCCCTGCAGGCACTGAAAATCTTAATGAAGAAGAACTGTCTGCTTTAATAGACCGGGACAGCATGATTGGCGTAACCAAGGTTGCCGCTTAATGGAATCCCGCCTGGCCAAACCTGAAATTGCTGAAATGCCTGAGAATGTCGCTTTACCACGTAAAAGCGGCGAAATCGTATTTCATGATGAATGGGAGCGTAAATCCTTTGCTATGGCTGTCAGTCTTGCTGAGCAGGGAGTCTTTGCCTGGCACGAGTTTCAACAGGAACTTATCATTGCTATTAAAGAAGCTGAATGCGATGACCCTGATCATCCAAGCAGAGGTTATTTTGAAAGCTGGATAGTTGCACTGGAAAACCTGCTCGAAAAAAAATTTACGGAATAATTTTAAAAGTCTTATTATTCAACAATCACAAAAGGCGCAGTTATGCATTCAATCAATAAGAACATTTTAAAGGCGTTCTATACGCTATTCTTCATTGCAATTCCTGCCAGTTCTTTAGCCCATCATTCCACCGCTGCTTTTGGAAATAATGGATCTTCTGGAATTGAGCTTGAGGGGCGACTGGTCCAGCTGAACTGGCGTAATCCTCACCCCAGCATGCTGCTGCAGATAAGTGAAACCAATGAACTCTGGCAAATTCAAATTCCTGGCACCATAAATACTTTAGTTGAGGCAGGTATCACCGAAAATAGTTTCAAATTGGACCAGGTTATCACCGTCACGGGTCTGGCTTCCGGTCAAATTAAAAATTATTTACATGGATCAGGCATACAGTACCAGGATGGAAATCTGATTTCATTTAACAATGCGCTTCAATCTAGCGAAAATTCAACAAACCAGAAACTTACTGATATCACAAACAGCAGTCCCTTAGTCGAAGAAAGTTTACTGAGCAATACCAATTATCTTCCTTTTTTTATTAGCCTTGCATGTCTACTCTGCTGCTTATTCTTGTTTGCTCAGAAGCAAAAATTGCTTTTAGTGAAAAATAAAATTCGGTCAGAAAAATGAGCAAACTTTACGGCGAACAACACCGAGCCTTCCAGGATAATTTTGAAACCAGAAAATTAGCCGACACTGTAGAAGGGGTAATAGTTCATTCAGAAATTTCTGATGAAGAAAAAGCCTTTATCGAATCCAGAGATATGTTTTTTCTCAGTACTGTCGATCATCTGGGCAGACCTTCAGTCTCTTACAAAGGTGGTGAAACAGGAATGGTTAGAGTGCTTGATGAACACACTCTGGCTTTTCCAAGTTACGATGGGAACGGCATGTACCTGTCAGCTGGCAACATCTCCATCAACAATAAAATTGGCATGCTTTTCATCGACTTTGAAAAACCTCACCGCTTGCGAATTTATGGCGAAGCTTCTGTTTCCAAAGATGACCCTTTACTGGATGAATATAATGATGCCCAGCTTATTATCAGAGTAAAACCCACCGAAATCTGGATTAATTGCCCACGCTACATTCATAAATATCAACGAGTAGAAAGTTCTGAATATGTGCCACAAAAAGATGAAGAAGCCCCGCTACCGGAATGGAAAAAACTAGACCTGTTTCAGGATATGTTGCCCCCAAAAGATCAGGGCAAGGCAGAACAACAGGGAGGTACGATCACATTGGAAGAACTACAAGAGTATGAACGTCGGGATGATTAATTTCCCCACTCAAAAAAAAGCCCCGCAATGCGAGGCTTTTTTGTTTTAAGAGTAGGACTAATTAATAAGGTTTTTGAAATATCAGAACAAAGCGATCAGTTATGCCTGGCATTGAAAAAGGTGCCGCTTCACGGCTATCTTCCGGATGAGCCAGCAAGGAGCTGTCTGAAATTAATTCAAATCCTGCCGCTGTCACTTCTTCAACAACCACATTCTTGTCAATACGATGGATAGTATCGGCAGCACTCCAGCCTGAACCATCATCTGCACGGTGATCAATCACGACATATTTGCCACCAGGTCGTAAAGCTGCATACAGCATACTGTTCATGACAGCCGGATCATTATCTCTGGCCGGCAAATCATGATAGCCGTTAATCAGATAAGCAGCATCCGCACCGGCAGGATAATCAGCATCGTCATAATCCTGCAGGTTATATTCTGCATTGGCATGTGAAGCCGCAAAAGCATTACCATCTTCGGCTGCACCAAAGGCTGCAAAGGAAACCAGATCATACATGTGCAGGTTGCCTGTAGAGCCAATCGCATTGGCGATGATAGTCGAGTAATACTGACCCAATGCAGAGAGTTCAATAACAGTATCTCCCTGGTTTAAATCAGCCAGCGTTAAGATATGTGCAGGCGAGCGATTAATATCTCGCGCTGTTTCCTCGGCAGTCCTTTCACCTGACTCAACAGCAGCACGGATATGAGCAGGTGTATTGGCCGGTGCCATGTATTCCTGTGCAAATACCTGAGAAGAAAAACCACCGACAAGCATTAGCAGTCCAATTAACTTTATGCCCTTTCTTTTGATTATCATTTTTATCTCCGAATTTTTTAAAACGATTACAGCAGGCTCTATTATAGCCATAACAAATTTGCCATTAATACTGCCTGTCTCAAAGCAGTATTAAGCATTACTGCATTGGTGACCAGGGTGTTGCATCCATATAAACAGAAACCACTTCCTGCACCAAAGCGCCATTACGGCGGGATGCTTCTCTGGCTTCTAACCACTCCTGGTCACTTCTGAAGGCATCCCAGTTAGCGGCAGCAGCTTCCCTATCCGGGTGGCTGACAATATAAATCAAGGTATCGGCCTGATCCTGAGGCACCCAATAAGCCACGTTATGAATGCCATGTCTTTCAAACAAACGCATCGTATGATTTTCAAATCTGGCCAGTAAATCATCAAGTCGGCCTTCATAAGTCGTATAAGTTCTTAACTCGTAGACATCAGCCTGTGCAAGCGGAGCAGCTACGCCTATAGTACACAAACAGACTGCTATTATTTTTTTTATGGTCATTATTCTTCCTCATTAAAATAGTAAGTTTTTTATCTGCCAAGTACTTTATCACTTTACCTGCTTTATTTTATTGTGAACAGGTTGATATTTGCTAATTGCTATTTATGACATTATGTCCAGCCAGCATATTGATAACGATAAGTATCAAGGGGAAATATAATGAACAAATTAATAAAGTTTTCTATCTGCCTTCTGTTTTTAACCTCTTCCGCCCAATCTACTTTTGCCCAATACGATTACGATAATGCAGCCCCCGGCACAATAGTTTTGAACTATTACTGACTGTTTTAATTTCACACCGATCAATACACAAGTTTATATTGTAGAATTGATGCAACTTTCACTTTATCTACTGTGATCTAATTTTGTTTTACCGTCTTATAACAGGCCAGACCTATACCTCTGCTAAACCAGACCTTCTTAATGATCCGGTAGGACAGGTTCTCTACCGTACTTCGGTTCCTATCACCATTGGCGCCGTTGCCATGATTCTGTTTTATCTGGCCGACACCTGGTTTGTCAGCCAATTGGGCACACGGGAACTGGCTGCCCTGGGTTTTACCTTCCCGGCCACTATCATGGTGACTTACCTCGGCGTCGGTCTGGCTATCGGCACCTCGGCCCTGGTGGCCAGATCCATTGGTGCCAACAACCGGGAAAAAGCGGTGGAATATACTTACGCCGCCGTTGCCTTTGGCTACCTGTTTGGCTTGCTGGTGATTTATCCGGCACTGGCCTCTATCCCCTGGATATTCACCCTGATGGGGGCAAGCCCGGAAACGCTGGTACTGATCAATGACTTTTTAAGTGCCTGGTTCGTGGGCATCCCGCTTATTCTGGTTCAGTTTGCCGGTACGGCCTGCATGCGTGCCTGCGGTAACTCGGCATTACAGGGACGTTTAATGATGATGGCGGCTGCCACCAACGCAATTCTTGACCCAATATTCATATTCGGCTTCGGTCCCATGCCAGCCTTTGGTATTAAAGGTGCCGCTATTGCCACAGTGCTGACCTGGGTGATGACCAATGCTTTTATCTGGTACCACCTGGCTGTGAAAGAACAAATGCTGAAAGTTTTCTGGCCCGGATTCAGTGTGCTGATTCGGGACTGGATCCAGTTACTGAAAATCACTCTACCGGCAGCCCTGGCTAACATGATCACGCCATTAGCAACCGGCGTCATCACAGCAACGCTGGCGGCTTATGGCCCGGCTGCCGTCGCAGGATTCGGCGTCATCATGCGCATGGAAGCTCTGGTATTAATTGTGGTGCTGGGGATGTCCATGAGTCTGCCTCCCTTTATCAGCCAGAATTTTGGCGCCCAGGCTTATGGCCGCCTGCGTCAGGGACTAAAATTATCGCTTAAATTTATCATGGCATTGCAGTTTAGCTTATATGTCATTGTTGCTTTGGCCGCGCCCTTTATTGCTTCCCTCTTTTCGCCCGAACAGGCCGTGCAGGAGGTCATTATCACTGTGCTCAGAATTCTTCCTGCCAGTTATGCCTTCCAGGGCATGGTGGTCTTGAGTGCATCCAGCTTCAATGCCTTGCATGCTCCGCGTAATGCCTTGATTACCAGCCTCCTGCGCTTTTTTATTTTTTATGTGCCACTGGCGCTGCTTGGCGCCAGACTGGGTGGGATCAGTGGCCTGTTTATCGGCGCTGCCATCGGCAACCTGCTTGCCGGGCTGGTTATCTGCTGGTGGATTATGCGCTATACCGCCGCGCTTGAGAAAAAATCAGCGTGATGGGAATACTCTGAGCACTTTGATTCCATTATTACATTCAAATAATTACCTAAAACAATTTTTGTCTGAATCCACGACAATGAAAATTACAGGAATCGTTTTTGGGCAATACTTCTGTGGGACAGTTGGCAGGAACAATGTCCCTGAAACATTGATGAAATGGCGCGCCTGGAGAGATTCGAACTCCCGACCAACTGGTTCGAAGCCAGTTACTCTATCCAGCTGAGCTACAGGCGCTGAATACGGTGATTATAACTCGTTAACTTGATTCTCATACTGGCTTCGTAAGCCAGTTACTACTTTTTATCCTGCGCTGAATTGCAGGCCTAGATTTTTTGTCTAACATTTAAAAAGCGTCGCCATCATACCGAAAAAATATTTAACTCACTAGCAATGACTTGTACATTTCAGCAGGTATTCCATCTTTGTTGCATAGTGTCGGCATGGCAAAAAGTGCTGTTTTTGGGTATAATGCCCGGCTCACTCTAGATTTTTTCAACGCTAAAGGTAAGGGTTAACATGGCTACACGTAAGAAAACGACAATAAAAAAAGTTGGTGCAGAAACAACAGCTACCGAATCAGATACTTTAAGCCTGGAAGAACAAACAGCACAATTTTTAGCTTCAGGCGGCAAAATCCAGCAAATCCCCAGCGGCGTAAGTGGCCAGGTTCAAACTTCAGGCCCTCGACATATCACTCTTGGCAAGCGCCACCAAACCAATTAATTAGTACCTGCAACAATCTAAGTCAATAAAATAACATTTAAGTTTTAACATCCCGGTAGTGTAGCGTTACACTTCCGGGATTAGTTGTGCCAGTGGGAAAACTTTGTGAGCTCGATCAGACCTATTAAATACCAATCCATAAAACATCTTCTATTTAAACGAAGTGAGCACTCACATAAAGGCGATAACGGGCATGTGCTGGTTGTCGGTGGAGATCATGGATTTGGCGGCGCTGCCCTGATGGCTGCCGAAGCGGCTGCTCGTGCCGGTGCCGGACTGGTTTCTGTGGCAACCCGAGCCGAACACATTCCGGCCTTTATCAGCAGATGCCCGGAACTTATGGCTAAAGCGGCTGATAGTTCAGATGCGCTTACACCGCTTTTGGCAAAAGCCACGACCATTGTCATTGGCCCCGGACTCGGTCAGTCAGAGTGGTCTTTGAGCTGTCTGAAAACCATAGTTGCACATCAGGCGGATAAGCCGGTGCCCTTGGTTATTGATGCTGATGCCCTGAATTTAATCAGTCAGGGTAAAGCTGAGTTACCCGCATCCCGACAGTATATATTGACACCCCACCCCGGCGAAGCCTCCAGGTTACTGGGCCGTAGTTGTGCCGACGTCAAAGCTGACCGCCCCGATGCCTGTCTGCAGCTGCAACAGAAGTTTGGCGGCATTTGCCTGTTAAAAGGGGCCAGAACCCTGATTGCATCTGAAGAAAACGGTCGAGTCATGCTGGAATCCTGCACACACGGTAACCCGGGTATGGGCAGCGGCGGCATGGGCGATATCTTGAGCGGCCTGCTGGGGGGCTTACTCGCGCAAAAATTTTCTCTGTCGGACAGTGCCAGACTGGGTGTATGCATACACAGTCTAAGCGCCGATCTGGCGGCTGATAATAGCGGCGAACGCGGTCTGCTGGCCACTGATTTACTGCCTTATATCCATAAACTGGTGAATAATTGATGAAAGCCATTTTTCTGGAAAATGAAAGCAAAATGGAAGCATTTGGTGCCACTTTAGCAGATTTTATGCAGGAAGGCGGCCTTATCACCTTGAGCGGCAATCTGGGCGCCGGTAAAACCACGCTGACCCGCGGCTTCATGCATGCTGTCGGTCATAAAGGCGCTGTAAAAAGCCCCACTTATACCTTGGTAGAGCCCTACGACATTAACGGCAGAAGCATTATGCATTTTGACCTGTATCGGCTTTCCGATCCGGAAGAACTGGAATACCTGGGCTTTCGGGACTATCTGGATGGCCCAACATTATGTTTGGTGGAGTGGCCTGAAAAAGCCAGTGATTTCCTACCCGAGCCGGATCTAGCCATTACTATTGATGTTGAAAAACAGGGTCGTCTTATCCATTGGCAGGGTTTTTCTGAAAAAGGCACTTCGGTCGCCCAAGCGCTGACGGCATTTTTTTCGGACAAAAGCTAGAAAAATACTAGATTATCCTTATAAATATATGTAATCTCTGCATTTATTCTAATTTCATCTTGAAATTTTAATGCAGAATCCATGAGCAAATTCCGATCTTTCAATTGCCATTTTCTGTTCGGCGCTTTGACTGCTGCTTTTAGCATGCTGTTCAGTGCTGCGCTTGAGGCAGCTATTGTGGAAAATGTTCGCAGCTATCGTGCGCCGGAATATACGCGTCTGGTCTTCGATCTGAGCGAACAGGTCGAGCATCGCGTTTTCAGCCTGGAAGACCCGAAACGCCTGGTTATCGATCTGAGTGATGCCACCCTGTTTGCCAATTTCTCAGCCCTCGACCTCAGCAACACCCCTATCACGAATATTCGTTCTGCTACCCGTAATGATAGCGACACACGAGTGGTGCTGGATTTGAACGCCTCCATACAGGCCCGTTCTTTTTTGCTGGCTGAAAATAATCAGTATGGCAATCGTCTGGTGATTGATCTTTATGACAACGGACCATCCGCCAGCAGAACACCTGTCATCAGGGCATCAGCAGATGATATCGCCAACAACAAACGCGATATTGTTGTCGCCATTTCCGCCGGTCATGGTGGCGATGACCCTGGCGCAATTGGTGTAGGCGGTATTCGGGAAAAAAATGTAGTGCTGGCAATTGCCCGGGAAATTGAAAGCATTCTTAAACAGATGCCTGGTTATAAACCAGTGATGGTACGCGATGGTGACTATTACGTGGATTTACGAGGCAGAACCAACATAGCACACCAGAATAATGCCGACTTTTTTATCGCCATTCATGCCGATGCATTTACCACATCAACAGCACGTGGCACGACTGTCTATGCTCTCTCCCAACGAGGTGCAACCAGTGAGCAGGCCCGGCGTCTGGCAGAAAAGGAAAATGGTGCAGACCTGATTGGAGGTGTCGGTTCAGTGAGTCTTGCCGACAAAGATGAAGTATTGGCATCGGTACTGCTTGATTTGTCCATGACGGCCAGTATTGCCTCCAGCCTGGAAGCTGGCGATAAAATAATTTCATCACTAAGCAATGTCGCTCACATGCGCAGAACTAATGTTGAACAGGCCGCCTTTGTTGTCTTGAAACAGGCGGATATTCCCTCTCTATTAATAGAAACAGGCTATATCACCAACCCAACTGACGCGCGTAATCTAAACTCGTCTTCATACCAGAAACAGTTTGCGTCGGCAGTTGTCAGCGGCATCACATCCTATTTTTATGAAACACCGCCAAGAGGCACCTTGATAGCCTGGCACAAAAATAATGGTGGCGGACCAGGTTCCTATATTGTCAGTCGTGGCGATAGCCTGTCTGAAATTGCTGAACGTTTTAATGTGTCTCTGGCAAGCCTGAAGGCTGCAAACAACATTAGTGGCTCGGTGATTCACCTTGGTCAGGAATTAATTATCCCCGATGCATTAATGACTCCCGTATTGGCATCAGCATCTTTTAGAGAGCATGTTGTCAGCTCAGGAGAATCCCTCTCCCAGATTGCAGAAGACTACAACATTCCCTTACGACGGATTCGTGAAACCAACCGCTTGACTAATGACACGATTCGGGTTGGTCAGGTACTGAATATACCTTCACAGTAAATCTGTTGTCTGAAGTGAAGTCCAATCTGCAGGCTTCACGACGCGTCTTGCAATCATTCCAAAAGCGCTGCAAACTCGGTTCAAAACAGATTGAACCAGAAACTACACTCTCTTCATGGCAAGAATACAACTCCTTAGTCAACGGCTGACTAACCAGATCGCTGCCGGTGAGGTCGTTGAACGACCAGCATCTGTCGTCAAGGAACTGCTGGAAAACAGCCTGGATGCCGGAGCAGATCGCATTGACATTGAACTGGAACAAGGCGGCGTCAAGCTTATCCGCATTCGCGATAATGGCCAGGGTATTGATAAGGAAGATTTGCCTTTGGCTCTAAGCCGTCATGCAACCAGTAAAATCGCCGAACTGGAAGATCTTGAACGGGTTGCCAGCTTGGGTTTTCGCGGTGAAGCGCTGGCCAGTATCGCTTCCGTCTCGCGCCTAGCTTTAATTTCCCGCACACCTGAGGCATCCGAGGCATGGAAAGTTGAAACCGAAGGTATTGATATGGACAGCAAGCTTTCACCCGCCGCGCATCCTGTCGGCACCAATGTCGAAGTGCGTGATTTGTTTTTTAATACCCCTGCCCGGCGTAAATTTTTGCGCACAGAACAAACTGAATACAAACGTATCGATGACATTGTTAAACAACTGGCCCTCAGTCACTTTAATACGACATTCAGTCTGCAACACAACCAGCGCCAGATTCATAAATTTGAAAAGGCTGGCAACCTGCAGGAACAACAGCGCCGGGTATCACAGATTTGCGGTCCGGCTTTTATTGAAAATTCCGTCAGCATTGATATTGAAAATAATGATATGCGACTCTGGGGCTGGGTTTCCCTGCCGACTTTTTCCCGCTCCCAGGCTGACATGCAATATTTTTATGTGAATGGCCGCAGCATCCGTGACAAGGTTGTCACTCATGCCATAAAGCAGGCTTACCGCGATGTTTTGTTTCATGGTCGTCATGCCGCTTTTGTGTTGTTCCTTGAACTGGATCCGGCTGAGGTGGATGTCAACGTGCACCCGACCAAACACGAAGTGCGTTTCCGCGAGAGCAGAAACGTACACAGCTTTTTATTTTCCGTATTACATAAAGCCCTGGCATCGGTGCGCCCGGAAGATCACTTTCAGGATAAGCAGACTGAAGATTATTCAACACCAGCGGCCGAAATTAGCAGCTCCCAGGAAAGCATTAACTTCTCACATTACAATTATGCAAAGCAGGAAAGTGGAGATCGCGGTAAAAATTTTATTAACCGGATTGAAAACCAACTTGCCTCCTATGACGTTTTCAGAGCTGGCTCCGAAAGTCCTGCCTTACCGGAAAGCAGTGAAGAAATTCCACCGCTCGGTTTTGCCATTGCCCAGTTGCACGGTATTTATATTCTTGCGCAAAACGCTTCGGGCCTGATTATTGTAGACATGCATGCTGCTCATGAAAGAATCACCTACGAGCATATGAAAACTGCTAGCGCCGATACCGGTATTAAAGTGCAACCATTGCTGGTGCCGATATCAATTGCTGTGAGTGAAAAGGAAGCTGATCTGGCCGAAGAACATAATGCCTACTTGAAAAGTCTCGGTATGGAAATTGAACGCCTTGGCCCAGAGTCCATAAGCCTGAGGCAGGTGCCGACCATTCTGGCTAATGCGAATGTCGAACAGTTATTACGTGATGTACTGTCTGATATTTCGGATCATGGCAGTAGTGACAGGCTGGAAGCGCACCGCGATGAAATTCTGGCTACTATGGCCTGTCATGGATCAGTACGAGCTAACCGGCAATTAAGCATTCCAGAAATGAATGCACTATTACGAGATATGGAGCAAACAGAAAGAAGTGGGCAATGTAATCATGGTCGCCCCACTTGGGTACAACAAAATTTGTCGGAACTGGATAAATTATTTTTGCGTGGACAGTAAGTGGTCAACCCTAAAATGCTAGATGGTCAGTAAAAAATTTAAATAATGCAGCACTTCAACCTGTTCCCCCCAATAACGGGATAAAAGAATTTCCTGATCTTCAACATTGCCGCTGGTAAAAAAACTGATTCTGCCTTTTTCTTTTGACTCAGAAATTAATTCTTCTTCCTGCAGGCGCCGCTTTAGTTCTTTCGCAACAGCCATACCTGTATCAACAATCACAACTTTCGGCCCAACTATTTCAGCAATAATATCGGCGATCAATGCGTAATGTGTACAACCTAACACCAGGGTATCACCACCTTTATCCAGAAAGGTTTCCGTGTATTCCGTCACCAGTTTTATTATTTCACCCCGATCCGGTTCAATTCTTTCAATTTCATCGACCAGCCCCGGACAGGCTTTGGTAATTATCTGCACCCTGTCTCTATAGAGACTATGCAAATCCATGAACTTTTCACTATCTAATGTGCCTGCTGTTGCCAACACACCGATAACACCGGTTCTGGTTAAATCTGCCGCTGGTTTTATCGCAGGCTCCATACCGATGATCGGAATATCAAACGCTTCGCGTAACTCTTTAACCCCGGCTGCAGTCGCTGTATTACAGGCCAGAACCAATGCTTTGGCATGTTGCAAGTCAACAAACCTCATGTTCTCAAAGCATCGGTTTTTGATCACTCTTGTGCTTTTGGATCCATAAGGCGCAAAGTAGGAATCAGCCATATAGATCAGCTCTTCATTAGGCAACAGTTCCCGGATTTTTTTTAGCACTGAAAGTCCTCCAGCACCAGAGTCGAGGACAGCTATGGGAAAGTTTGATGACATGATTCTTGGACTATGGCACTTACTGGTACTTTCAAAAAAAATAATTGTAGCGTATTTCCTGATATAGTTTAGGGAAAATAATTTTTAGAGTTTAGAAGATATTGAGCACCCATCGTCCTCCAGTATTTTGCCTGATGGGCCCCACTGCTTCAGGTAAAACCAACATTGCTATTGAGCTCTTGCAACAGGCTCCGCTTGAAATAATCTCTGTTGATTCTGCTCAGGTTTATCGTGGTCTGGACATCGGTTCCGGTAAACCGGATGCTGCCATTCTGCAAAAGGCTCCGCACCGTTTAATCGATATCCGTGACCCGGGTGATGCCTATTCAGCAGCAGATTTCCGACAAGATGCGCTCAATGAAATTGCTGCTATACAGGACAAAGGCAAAGCCCCACTCCTGGTTGGTGGTACCATGCTTTATTTCAAGGCCTTGCGTGATGGTCTTGCCGACCTGCCTGCAGCTGATGAAACTGTGCGCAATAAAATTCTTGATCTGGCAGCCAATGAAGGCTGGTCAGCCGTTCATGCCCGACTTGCCGAGGTAGACCCTATATCAGCAGACCGTATTCATCCCAATGATCCACAACGCCTGCAACGGGCACTGGAAGTTTATGAGCTTACCGGCAAAGCCATGACTGACATTCACAACGAAGCTGTACCGAATCAGGAATTGCCCTTTAATCTTCATTTCATCGCACTTTTCCCTAATCAACGTGCTGAACTGCATGAAAAAATTGCAATCCGTTTCAAACAGATGCTTGTTGCGGGTTTTGTTGAAGAAGTCAGAGAACTTTATAACCGCGGCGACCTGAATGCTTCCCTGCCAGCGATCCGTTCTGTCGGTTACCGGCAAATCTGGGACTTTATTGCAGGCTTATACAGCTATGACATCATGCAGGAAAAAGCACTGGCAGCAACACGTCAACTGGCTAAAAGGCAACTCACCTGGTTGAGATCTTGGCCAGATTTGCAAATACTGGACTGTGAAATGGAAAAAAATGTGGAACAATGCCTAAAAATAATACTTCCTGCGCTTAAGTAACTGGTAGCTGGCATAAACAACACACTATAATAGGTCCGTGGGTAGCTGAAGCTGCCTGTCTAAAATATTAATAACTTGAGGAAACCATCATGTCTAAAGGGCAATCTTTACAAGATCCCTTCCTGAATACTCTGCGCAAGGAGAAAGTCCCCGTTGCAATTTACTTGGTTAGCGGCATCAAGTTACAGGGACAGATAGAGTCATTTGATCAGTTTGTTATTGTGTTAAAAAACACGGTCAATCAAATGGTCTATAAACACGCTATTTCAACAGTTGTTCCTAATCGCCCTGTTCGCATCCCCATACAGGACGGAACCGACTCGGATTCTTTTGAGCCTGGTAACAGTATCTAGGAGCCTCTGATTAGCTTCATGATGGCCAAGACATTGCTTTTGCGGCATGAGATGCCAGGCGGCTTGAGCAGGCAGGGCTGGCTGCCCCTGGCAAGCAAGCCAACGCCGCAGATTGGTCGCTTTAGGCTGTCCCAAAGGGTTTGTTCCGAATGGTGCGCTTGCTGTGTTACGCTCCTTGTTGTATAGCTGCAGCATGCAACCTGCGGAACGCGCCTTGCAATCATCACCACCGGAAACAAACTTGGCTCATCAGCGAGCTAATCAGAGGTTCCTCCATGTTTTTTGAACGTCCGGAAAGTGGTGAACTTGCCATACTGGTTCATCTGGATATTCACTCTGAAGCAGAAAGTGACCCACGCGAATTCGAAGAACTGGCAATTTCTGCCGGAGCTTGTCCGGTAGAATTAATCACAGGCTCACGACAGCATATATCACCACGTTTTTTTGTTGGCAGCGGCAAGCTGGAGGAAATCCTGCAAGCCGTTCACTTACACCAGGCTGAAGTGGTTTTATTCAATCACAGCCTGACCCCGAGCCAGGAAAGAAATCTGGAAAAAGAACTTCAGTGCCGGGTACTCGATCGTACCGATCTCATTCTGGATATTTTTGCCCAGCGTGCGCGTTCCTATGAAGGCAAGCTGCAGGTTGAACTGGCTCAGCTTAAACACTCCATGACACGGCTGGTCAAAGGCTGGACTCACCTTGACCGCCAAAAAGGTGGTATCGGTTTACGTGGTGTCGGTGAAACCCAGCTGGAAATTGACCAGCGTCTGATCGGAGTGCGTATAAAAGCAATCAACAAAAGCCTGGAGAAAGTCCGTACACAGCGCCAGCAAGGTCGTAAAGCCCGTAAAAAAGCCGAAGTGCCTACTGTTTCCCTGGTGGGTTATACCAATGCGGGCAAATCATCATTGTTTAATACACTGACCAAAGCTGACATCTATGCAGCCGACCAGTTATTTGCCACTCTGGATTCAACATTAAGGAAAATACAGTTACCCGATTTTGGCACAGCGATTCTGGCGGATACTGTCGGTTTCATCCGTGACCTTCCCCACCAGTTAGTCGAAGCCTTTCGCGCCACTCTGGAGGAAACCACAGAAGCCAGCTTGCTGCTGCATGTTATTGATTGTCACAGTGAACAGCGTTTTATTTTGCAGGAAGAAGTCGACAACGTACTAAAGGAAATCGGTGCGGAAAAAATACCCACTCTTTTGGTCTATAACAAAGCAGACCTGCTGAACGCTTTGCCGAACTCTGATCTGCCTGACATAGAACGTGATGACAAGGGCCTGCCCTGGCGGTTATGGGTCTCTGCTTTGACCGGTGAAGGCATAGATAATTTGTTGCAGGCCATCAGCGAATTGTTAGGTGAGGATTTTATTGAGCCGGAATTGCAACTTGATCCACAACAGGGGCGTCTGCGTGCCAAACTCTATCGTCAGGGTGCTGTAAAGAATGAAAGTCTTGATGAACAAGGCACTTCCCACCTTTCATTACGCTTACCCAAACAGGATTTTGTGCGTTTGCTGAAAGAAGAAGGGCTTGATGCCCAGGTCTATTTGCCATAGCACAATTCACGCTCAGGAAATCTAGCCTAGACTGCCTGTCGCTTTGATACAGCCCGAAATTGGCTGATGTTTTGCGGAAACAGCAAGCGGAAACTGTGTAAAAAGCCTAGAATATTCGATAGAATCTTGCATCTGTATGGTTAGACACCATTTGAAACTTTGGAGAAGGCAATGGCCTGGAATGAACCCGACAATAACGACGGGAAGAAAAATGATAATGACGACCCCTGGGGCAGCAGGCGACCCGGCGGTGGGGGTAATGACCAGGGACCTCCTGATCTGGATGAGATTATTTCCTCACTGGTGAAAAGGCTTTCCGGTATTTTTGGCGGACGTAAAAACGGCTCTGGCAATCGAGGCTCCGACGGCGACAATTCCATTTCCGGCGGGCTGGTTCTCGGTGTCATTACCATCCTGGCAATCATCTGGGTAGGGACCGGTTTCTATACGGTTGATGAACAGGAACGTGGTGTTGTTCTGCGTTTTGGCAAAGCCATGGAGGGGGTTGTTATGCCCGGTCTGCACTGGAATCCCCAGTTAGTTGATGAAGTCACCAAGATAAACGTAACCCGCGTTTATGATGAATCTTTCAGCAATTCCATGCTGACCGAAGACGATAATATTGTTGATGTCTCCATGACCGTGCAGTTCCAGGTTACTGATGCCCGTGCTTTTTATCTGAATGTCAGAGATCCGATTATCAGTTTACAGGATGCAGCAGAATCAGCCATCCGCCATGAAATTGGCAGTTCTGAGATGGAAACGGCAACTACATCCGCCCGTGAACAAATCGCCTTATCTGTCATGGCTCGCCTACAAGAATATATGGATTTGTATCAAACAGGCATTATTGTGAGTGAAGTCAATATTGCCGAAGTGCAACAACCTGCCCCGGTACGTGCTGCCTATGATGATGTAATTAAAGCAGGGATTGACCAGGTGGCCTTTCAGAATGAAGCCAATGCTTACGCCAATCAGGTCATTCCTGAAGCACGTGGTTTGGCGCGTCGTGTTCGGGAGGAAGCCGAAGCCTACCGTGACCAGGTGGTAGCTCGCGCTCAAGGTGAGGCGCAACGCTTTTCGCAACTGCTGGTGGAATACCAGCGTTCCCCGGAAGTGACCAGAGAACGCCTTTATCTTGAAACCATGCAGGAAGTGCTGAGTAACAGCTCGAAAGTCTTGTTTGATGTTGAAGGCGGTAACAACATGATGTTCCTGCCGCTGGATCAGATATTACAACGTGGTGGTGGCAACGTCAGTATGGAAGCCATGAGTACACAGGATATCCGTAACCTGTCCAATCAGGTGATTCAGGATTTAAACCGACAGGCAACCACAAGGACGGGCAGATAATGAAAAACTCCAGTGCCATAACCCTTGCCTTAATTGCAGTTGTTCTGATTGTTGCTTACAACTGTTTATTTGTCGTACGTGAAATTGATCGGGCTGTATTGCTGACCTTTGGCGAAGTTACCAACGCCGACGTCGAGCCGGGATTACATTTTAAAATCCCGGGCGTACATACTGTGCGTATTTTTGATGGACGCATACAAACCCTTGATGCACCCACGCAAAGTTATCTGACTGCTGAGCGTGAATTCCTGGAAGTGGATTCCTATGCCAAATGGCGTATAGCTGATGTCTCGACTTATTACACGCGCACCTCAGGGGATGCCAATATTGCCAACAACCTGCTTGCACAACGAATTAATACTGGCCTGCGTAACCAGTTTGCCAGCCGGACTGTCTATGAAGTGGTTTCAGGCGAACGTGATTTACTGATGACAGAGCTGACGCAAAACCTGAACGCCATCGTACTTGACGATTTAGGGATAGAGATCGTTGATATCCGAGTAAAACAAATTGATTTACCCGACGATGTCCAGGCTTCGGTCTACAACCGTATGAATACTGAACGTCAGCAGGAAGCATCAGAAGCCCGTTCTACTGGCCGTGAGCTTTCTGAAATAATCAGAGCTGAAGCAGATCGCACGGCAACGGTGATTGAAGCCGAAGCTTATCGCGATGCTGAAATTATTCGTGGTAACGGTGATGCTCAGGCTGCAGCAATTTATGCAGAGGCTTTTAATGTTGATCCGGAATTTTACGAATTTACTCGCAGTTTAAATGCCTATCGCCAAACCTTTAGTGATAGTGGTGACGTACTTTTACTGAGCCCTGACAGCGAATTTTTCAAATATCTTAACAACAGCACAATAGAGTAAATAGCGATAATGACAGATGCCAATCGCTGGTTATTACCTGATGGCGTGGATGAAATCCTGCCGCCTCAGGCAAATAATCTGGAAACACTGCGTCGCGATATTCTGGATTTATACCGTAGCTGGGGTTATGAACTTGTCATCACCCCCCTCATTGAGTTTCTGGACTCATTGAGTATTGTTCCCGGTGAAGACCTGCATCTCGAAACCTTCAAAGTCGTCGATCAATTAAGCGGAAAAACCATGGGAATCCGTGCAGATATCACCTCCCAGGCCGCCCGTATTGATGCGCATGTTATGCAGAAAAATACGCCGAACCGGCTGTGCTATGCCGACAGTGTTTTACGTACAAAACCATCCGCCATGCTGGGCTCAAGAAGTCCTTATCGGATCGGCGCAGAGCTTTATGGTCATCATGGTCTTGATAGTGATCTGGAAATCATTTCCCTGATGCTGGAAACACTAAAGCTCGCTGAAATCGGGCAAGTCCAATTAGCACTGGGGCACGTCGGCATCTACCGTTCGCTGATTGCTCATGCTGAACTTGATACAGAACTGGAACGTAAACTGTTTGCTGCCTTACAAAGCAAATCTGAAAAAGACATTGATGACTTGCTCAAAAGCCTAAAACCTAATGACGGCTTACTGGAGATGCTGAAAGCATTACCTAAACTCAGTGGTGATGAAACTGTATTGGCTACTGCAGAACAGGTACTTGCTAATGCGCCCGGATCCGTAAAAGACGATATAGCGCAATTACGCACACTCAGTCAGGCGATAAAAAATGCTTACCCGGAACAATCACTGTACTTCGATTTAAGTGAGTTACGTGGCTACGAATATCATACCGGCGTTGTTTTTGCCGCTTATACCAATGGCTTCGGTTCATCTATCGCCAAAGGTGGCCGCTACGATGATATAGGCGAATGTTTTGGACGGGCCAGAGCCGCTACCGGCTTTGACAGCGATTTGAAAAACTTGCTGACATTAAGTCAACGTGAATTTCCCGGCACGGAAAAAATACTGGCCCCGGCAAATGAAGATAGCGAACTAAAAGCAATGATAGTGACTTTGCGGTCGCAGGGCTTTCAAGTGTTAACAGCATTATCTGGTGACAAGAGCTCCGCACAGGAATTAGCCTGTACCCAGGAAATCGTACAACGTAATGGCAAGTGGGTACTTAATCCCTTATAAGCAGTAACAAACATTTTTTGGATAATTTATTTCAGTTTTAACAGAAAGGCGTAGTCATGGGTAAAAGTGTAGTCATTCTTGGCACTCAGTGGGGCGATGAAGGTAAAGGCAAAATTGTTGATTTGCTGACGGAAAAAGCTTCAACCGTTGTTCGGTTTCAGGGCGGCCATAATGCCGGACATACCCTTGTCATCAACGGCGAGAAAACTGTTTTACATTTACTTCCCTCAGGCATCTTGCGTGAGAATGTTCGTTGTATTATCGGCAATGGTGTCGTCCTGTCACCCGAAGCGCTGTTAAAAGAAATTGAAGAACTGGAAAAAAGAGGCGTCTCTGTTTCTGACAAACTGAATATCAGTTCGGCCTGCCCTTTGATACTGCCTTATCATATTGCCCTGGATCAGGCCCGGGAACTCAAAAAAGGTAATGCTAAAATCGGCACAACCGGCCGCGGTATTGGCCCTGCTTATGAGGATAAAGTCGCGCGTCGTGGAATTCGTCTGGGTGAATTGTTGAATGCCGACCATTTCGCCAGCAGACTCGAAGAAGTGCTGGAGTACCATAATTTCACCCTGCAATCCTATTATGGTGTAGAGGCCATTGACTATCAGCAGACTCTGGAAGCAAGCCTTGCCATGGCGGAGAAGATCAGACCCATGGTTAACGATACTATTGATGTCCTGCATAATGCTCGCAAAGCCGGAGAGAACATTTTGTTTGAAGGTGCGCAAGGCTCATTGCTGGATATTGACCATGGCACCTATCCTTTTGTGACTTCTTCCAACACAACAGCTGGCGCAACAGCAACTGGCAGTGGTTACGGCCCCTTATACCTGGATTACGTACTTGGTATCACTAAAGCTTATACCACCCGTGTTGGTGCAGGCCCTTTCCCGACCGAACTGTTTGATGAAGTCGGTGAGCAATTATTTACCAAGGGTAAAGAGCTCGGCGCAACCACAGGCCGTAACCGTCGTTGCGGCTGGTTTGATGCCGCCGCGCTGAAAATGGCTATCCGTATTAATTCAGTTTCCGGTATCTGTCTGACCAAACTGGACGTGCTGGATGGTTTGGAAACAGTCAAAGTCTGTACGGGATACAAAGGTATAGATGGCTCATCCATGGCCTGTCTCACCAGCTTTGATCAATATGACCATCTCGAGCCTGTTTACGAAGAGCTACCCGGCTGGTCCGAATCAACCTTCGGTGTAAAGTCTCTGGATGAGCTGCCTGAAAATGCGCGTGCTTATATCCGTTTCATTGAAGAAAAAATTGAAGCGCCGGTAGATATCATCTCCACCGGCCCGGATCGTGAAGAAACCATCATATTGAAGCATCCTTTCTCCTAGGCATTCTCTGGCTGTTTATTATTAATTGCAGGCCTCTCTTTGTAATCCCGGCCAGGGTATTGGTATAGTTGCTTCCAGACCTTATTCTAGACCTTGTGTCTAAAACAAAGCCTGGAACAAGCTTATGCGAAACTTCTTGACCATCATTTTCCTGCTGTCATCCAATTGGGTTCTGGCAGACCAGAATGATCCACGCCTGCCCGAATTATTTGAAGAATTAAAAGCAGCTGAAGATGCCATGGCTGCCGGGATGATAGAAGTCAGAATATGGGATATCTGGGGAGAGCATCCTGACCCGGAAATTGCCGATATGATGTATTACGCCATGGATGAATTAAGTGGTGATCAGTACAGCCTTGCCCTACGATCTTTCACCGAAATCATTGAACGTGCTCCGGATTTTGCCGAAGCCTGGAATATGCGTGCCACTACTCACTTTTTACTCGGGAACTATCGCCAATCCGAGGCTGATATTATGCGTACCCTGGAATTGGAACCAAATCATTTTGGCGCCCTGAGTGGCCTGGGTATGGTTTATGTAGAACTGGAGCAATACTATGATGCCCGCAACGCCCTGCGCAGAGCGCTGCAGATCAACCCGACCATGCCGGGCGTTATTGCCAACCTGGAAGCCTTGCAACGCTTTTTCAATGCAACGGCAATTTAACAAGCTCACCGAACTACGTTCGAAGCAAAAAGATAAAAAACTAATACAATTACCTGATCTGCGAGGCTATAAGCTATAACATCCAAGATTGATTTTGTTAAATGGATAAATTTGACTCAGCCAATCACTAAGGAAGAAGTACAGAAGCTTTGATTAAACTGCCTGTTAGGCTGTTAGCATGAAAATTAGCAAATTAATGCCAGGCCTGCCGACAACTGAGAAAATCAGAGACTCCCGCACACACGAAGAAAAAACTCAAAAACAGTTTCATACCGAAAAAATTCAATTTGATGATGTTAACTTCATCTTATGCGGAATCTTCTGCGCAATCGCCATAGTCACGCTGCTTATCTTCAGTATTGCTGCACTGGCCCGTCAGGACATAAGCTTTGCTTTCACTTTATTCGGCTTTGCGCTCGCAACAACAGCCGGGATAGGTGCAATCTGGTTTACCGGAGAGGACTGGCTGGCCAAACATTTCACAACCCTGATGATGGCGGTTCTTTGTATTTACCTTTTTTACACTGGAGGTTCCGGCGGAACGGGCCCCATCATCTTTTTAATATTCCCGCCGGTTGCCTTATTTCTGCAAGGAAATTTCCTGGGTGCTTATTCAGTATTAAGCTTATTAATCTTATCCAGCTTCATCTATGCATTTAATCTGTTCGGATTTGACAACAGCCTGTATACCAATACTTTTATCAATCATGTTTTATTGGTTTTTATCATCATTTCATTACTGTCCTATGCCTTCTCGTATTTTAAAGATAAGGCTGAAAAAGATTTGCTAAAAAATCAGGAAATACTCGAAAAGAACTCAATCATTGATCAATTATCAGGCCTCGCCAGTAACGTATTATTGGAAAAGTTACTCTCTGTTGAGCTAAACCGAGTAAGCCGGTATTTTCGCCCCAGCAGCCTGATTCTCATTAGTTTCCAAATAAAAAATACCGAGCACTATAAATTTGTTGGTATAAACAAGAAATATGTGACTAAAAATATTGTGAAGATTTTCAAAAAAGTCTTACGCTTTTCAGATACAGCAGGAAGGCTGGGTGATGATATGTATCTTATTATTTTGCCTGAAACTAAAATCGATGAAGCCAAAATAATCAGCAAAAAACTAAAGTCTATATTTAATAATTATCAAAAATTATTCGATGACCAGACTGTCGAAATTGAAGCCCGGATTACCTGCAAAGAAATCTTCCCGGCTGATGCCAAGGTTGGTTGGGATATCATTAACACCATGGAAACCAAACTGGCTAGCAATCCATCCTGATTTTTTTTATTAGAAGCAGTTTGACTGCTATAAAGCCTGATATGCCCGCAGCGCTTCCCTTATTTGAAGGTTGTTGGGAAAGTTCTGTTGTGCTTCCACCAATATAGAGATAGCTTCTTCCACCCTGCCTACTTCTGCCAGTGCGACTGCATAAATATAAGCATACTGAGCATTTTCAGGGGCCAATGTTCTGGCGCTGTCAAACAGAGACAATGACTGTTGAATTCGTCCTGTCCGCACATACAAAATACCCAGAGCATAATTGACATCACCTGAGTCAGGATACATGCTAAATACTTCATCAAGCACTACCTCACCCAGATCATCACGTCCCTGAGCACGGTAAACATCACTTAAATTTATTGCTGCCGGTAAATAACCCGGGGCAAGTTCTCTGGCATGCAGCAAGGCTTCCCTGGCAGCGTCAAGATTACCCTGCGCGACATAAAAAGCACCCAGGTCACTCATCGATTCGGGCATGTCAGCATTAAACAGCAGGCTTTCTTCGTATTCTGAAAAAAGATTACCGAATGAAGCTCGCAGATGAAAAGGCAATTGCGCCAGCTGAACACCGGCCAGTTGTCTGGCAACAGCCAGTCGAACTGATTTTATCGGGTCATCAATTAGCCCCTGCAAATATTGAAAACGCGAACTGATATCCTGAAAACCCAATGCCGATATTGCATTTGTCCGAACCAGAGCATCCGGTGAAGCTAAAGCCGCCAGAGCAACGCCAAGATTCCTTAATGATGGGAACCTCACACTTTCAATCAGGGCGATTGAGCGCAACATGGCAGAATTATTTTCATTACTTGCCAATGCCAGCAAATCCGGTGCAACCGAAGCATCTCCCCGTCGGGCCGCAGCAATGATAGCAGCATGCTCATATTGCATACCGGTGTTATCTGTGCGGAGAACAAGAAAATCCATCAGCCATTGATTACCTTGATCACTGTGACAGCTCGCACAGGCATTCGGCACACCCAATTCAACGCTGGCAACAGGATCCGGAATTCTGAAGCTGTGATCCCGACGTGGATCAACCCCCATATAAGTGGTTTCAGGCATATGACAATTGACACACTGCGCGCCTGCCGAGCCGACTTCATGAAAAAAATGATCTTCGCTTTGAAAAGTCTGCGCTTCATGACACTGCAAGCACAAGCCATTACCCTGTATGCGTAACTCGCTGCTATGAGGTTCATGGCAGTTGGAACAGGAAACCAGATTCGCATGCATTTTGCTCTGCAGAAAAGAGCCCATTACATATACTTCATCCTGAATCTGGCCATCAGGATGATACAAACCTTCCAGCAATGGGCTAAGGCTATGGTTATTTAAAAAATCATCCGTGATATCCCGCTTTTGCACCTCTCCCCGGCGTGAATGGCAGGCGCCACAGGTTTGAATCTGTTTGCTTAAAGTGAAGTCAACATCCTCAGGAATCTGTAACTGACCGGCTACCGGCTCCCAGACTTTGTCAATATTTACCAGCAGGCCCATATCACTCAAGCCTTCTCTTAATTCAGTGCTGCCATTTGCCCAGGCGAGATGCTGCGACCCGGCCCCGTGACAAGCTTCACAGCCAACATTTATTTCTGACCACTGTGTCTCATAACTGTTATTTTCAATTGAATAGTTTTTATCCAAATTTGTTGTGTGACAACTGGCACATCTTGAATTCCAATTTTGAAAAGCACCGGTCCAGTGTAAAGGATCGCCTGCAGTAATTTCTTCTTCCGGATAAAGGTGATACCAGCGCTGCCCACCCTCAGTTTCAGGTCGACTATCCCAGCTGATACTTAAAGCCTGCAGACGTCCGTCAGGAAATTCCACCAGATATTGCTGTAAGGGATAAAACCCGAAAGTATAAGAAACTTTAAATTCTTCAAGCTCACCGCTGCTGTTATCTGTTTCAACAAAAAACTCATCCCCGCGTTGGTAAAACCTTGTTGTATTTCCAAGATAGTCAAAGTTGGCATTGTTAAAATTACCCAATACAGATTCATTATCAGCAATCTCCATGGCATGCCGGTGATGGCTTAGCTGCCAGTTAGCATAAGCCTCCTGATGGCAACTGGCACATTGCTCTGATCCGACAAATTCACTGACAGGCTCTTGCGCGATCACCTCACAGCAAAACAGCAAATGACAAAAAATAATGATTATTCGGATGACCTTATTCATGAGCTCAGAAGCCTACTAGAGAGCTGCTTGTGGAACAAGCCAGCTTTTATGATCCGCTTTTCTTCTTGCCTGCCCACAGTAGCGGTAAAAATGCTGCCAGAAAGAAAACCGGCAACCTGAAGACAAATATTAATAATAAAGACAGGGCAATACTGCCAATTAAAGATAACAAAAAGGGATTAATACCTGACAGGAACTGCGTTGACTCTGCCTTTAGATCTGAAATATCAAGCTCATTACCGCAAGTCATACAAAAATTAGCAGTATCCGGATTGCTTGTCTGACAGTGAGCACAGGTTTTCATGTTCTTTATTTCCTGATAGACACGTATCATAACATTTCTATAATAAAATCTGCCTGTCACAGGTCGACCTAAACAACGCTATCAATACCGCAATGAAAACCGATTTTATCTGTCTCAAACATCTCAACCGTCATTATGATGACGCAGGCAGCAAACACATAGTCCTGCAGGATGTCAGTCTGGACATAGCGCAGGGAGAAAGCGTGGCCTTACTGGGTCGCAGTGGCTCAGGCAAATCAACCCTGCTTAACCTGATCAGCGGCATAGATATGCCGGACGCCGGCACCGTCACAGTAGATAGTCAAAATCTGACTGCATTGAACGAACATAAACGGACTTTGTTCAGACGCAAGCATATCGGCTTCATTTATCAGTTCTTCAATCTGGTGCCAAGTCTGACTGCACAGGAAAATATTGAATTTACACTAGAACTTAACGATTTTGCTCAAGACGATATAAACAGCCGGGTTTCTGCTTTAATGCAGGAGCTGGATATAGCTGGCAAGGCAAAGCACTACCCTGCTCAGTTATCCGGCGGTGAACAACAACGCGTTGCCATTGCCAGAGCACTCGTCCACCGACCCAAAATTGTGCTGGCTGATGAACCGACAGGAAATCTTGATGCCCGAACCGGCAAGACCATTCTGCAAACGCTGCACAAATTACTAAAAGAACATCACAGTACTTTATTGCTGGTCACACACAGCCTTGAAGTTGCCAATAGTGCAGATCGTATTATCACTTTGGAAGAGGGTTATTTGCAGGAGCGAGGCAGTGACTTCGCCTGGTAAATGTTTATTAAATTTAAGCGCCTGGCGTTACGCCCGCCAACACCCGTGGCAAAGCTGGCTAAGTTTCCTAGGAATTATGCTCGGCGTGATGATGGTAGTAGCCATTGATCTGGCCAGTAACAGCGCTGACCGGGCATTTGCAATTGCTGTTGATTCAGTCAATGGTTCAGTTACCCACCAGATTGTCGGTGGAGAGGATGGGGTTCCTGAAACTGTTTATACCAGCTTACGAACTGAGCTTGGTTTCAGAAAATCGGCACCGGGCATCACCGGCACAATCAGAATCAACAACGAAGAATTTACTTTATTGGGCCTGGATGGCATCAGTGAACTAAGCCTGCAACGTCAGCGCGCCGGCTTCGGATCCGGCAGTCTGATATTTGATGCCGCCCTGTTCAGTGATACTGGAGCAAACCCGGTGTTAATGAGTCAGTCCGCTGCGGCTCTGGCCGGTTTTGCCATTGGTGATGAACTAGCCATCATCACCGGCGCCAATCGAGTTGGAGTAACACCAAATGCGGCAAGGGTAGAACTGGTAAATACGATCCCAAGCTCTGACCCCCTTGCCACTGAAGGCATGCTTTATACCGATATCAGTATTGCCCAGCGTATCTTTCGCAAAGCGGGTTTTATTGACAGTATTGATTTGATTTTAAAAGACGAGGAAATAGCCACCTTACAAAACTGGCTACCCACCGGCTTAAGTCTGGTCGATGTTGCTACCCGCAACGACACGCTTGACCAGATGACTTCCGCTTTTCATGTAAATTTATTGGCAATGAGCCTGTTATCTTTACTGGTCGCAGCGCTGCTCATCTATAACACCGTCACCCTGTCGGTTTTACGCCGGGAAAAAACGCTGGGAATTTTTCGGGCGCAGGGCGTTTCACGCTCACAAATTTATCGGCTTGTTCTTGTTGAAGCAGCTATTTACGGAACATTGGCAAGTGTATTAGGTGTATTACTGGGTTACTGGCTGGGCACAGCATTACTGGATTTAGTCACAGCAGCTATCCCCGATTTAAATTACAGGCTCAATGTCACCCGTTTTATCGTAGAGCCAGCTTCGCTGATACTTGGTTTTGTACTCGGGCTTGGAATTACCCTGCTTTCAGCCGCCGTGCCGGCCTGGCGTGCTACTCTGGCACAACCTATCACCTTGCAGCAACGTGCAGCACATAATTACCAATGGCGACATTACCTGCCAGTACTAAGCTATGCTGGTATAGCGATGCTTATTCTGGGGCTTGTTTTATTACAAAGCAGACTGGATGATTTAGTCAGTGGCTTTATTGCACTCACCTTTATTATTTTTGGATTCTGTTTTCTGGTTCCGGCGGCCATGTCTCTAATGCTGAGAATACTTCTAGCCTTGTTTTCCGGTTTATTAAAACTGCCTGCCCGAATGGCTTTAAGAAATATTCTTAATGGACTGAACCGAACCGGCATGGCTGTTGCAGCATTGACCGTGGCTATCTCTGTCACTATTGGCGTCGGCATAATGGTCGATAGTTTTCGCAACACCGTTATCATCTGGCTTGATCAATCCTTCGCTGGTGATATAGAAATCACTGGTGCTGATCTATCCGCAGAACTGCAAACACAAATCCAGAATATCCCCGGCATTTCCGACATCAGCGCTACTATTAACACTCAGGTCGAAAGCAGCATCGGCCAGGTACGTCTGAATGTCAGCGACTTTGATGCCGAGCAGCGTTATTACCTGAAGCAGATCAATGAGGAAGACCTGGCACGCTTTAATACGGGACAAGGAATTTTGTTGTCAGAGCCTTTAGCCTGGTTATATGACATAAACATTGGTGAAAGCCTGTCAATTTACACGGATGCTGGTGCCAGGGACTTCCTGGTGCTGGGGATATTTTATGACTACACGCCCAGTCAGGGCATGATTGCCATGCACCAGGCGCTTTATCAGCAATGGTGGAACAGCTTTACACCTTCCAGGCTGACAATATTCAGTGATGGCAGTAATCCTGATTTATTTAAAGAGCTTGAGCAAAGTCTGCAAAACTATGGGCAACTTGCCATATTCCCCAATCAACAGATTCAGGACATTACCCTGCAGATATTTGACCGTACCTTTGCCATAACCAGTGTGTTAAGAATTCTTGCTATCGTCATTGCCTTTATCGGCGTCCTCAGTGCACTGATGGCTTTACTGCTGGAACGTGGCAAAGAATTTGCCACCTTGCGAGCTACCGGCATGACACCTACCCAGATTATTAAATTAATACTGGGACAAACCACACTGATGGGAATTTTTGCCGGACTGCTTGCCATACCACTTGGTCTGATCATGTCTGATGTCTTGATTGATGTGATTAACAAACGCTCATTCGGTTGGAGCATGCAGCACTTTCTGCCATTTTCAGTATTTAGTGACGCCTTGCTGTTAGCCATCGTCGCCGCCTTGCTCGCCGGCCTCTATCCGGCTTACAAAAGTTCAAGAATCAGTCCAGCCCGGGCCTTAAGAGAAGAATAAAATTTTCTTTGACCCCAAGAGTTTGATACTCATCTTTAACAGCCTGTGTTAGAGTGCCGCCCCTTTGGCCTGGGAGAATGAAATTAAAATATCGACACTTCGAAAGGCAATCTTACAAGGACTAATATGAGCTTCGAGACACTCGGCCTTTCTGCAACGCTTTTGCGTGCCGTTCAAGAAACCGGCTATTCCCAACCTACCCCAATACAGACAAAGGCTGTCCCGGCTATTTTGGCCGGAAATGATCTGATGGCCGCCGCTCAGACCGGCACTGGAAAAACCGCCGGTTTCACGCTGCCCTTGTTGCAACTTTTGGGCGGCAAGCCCCCGGTCAGAAGTAATCATTGTCGTGCTTTGGTATTAACGCCAACCAGAGAACTTGCTGCACAAGTACAGGAAAGCATACAGACTTACGGCAAGAACGAAGACTTACGTGCCGCCGTTGTTTTTGGTGGCGTTAATATAAATCCGCAGATGAAAGCTTTACGGCGAGGCGTTGATATCCTTGTGGCCACACCCGGACGCTTACTGGATCTGTTTCAGCAAAATGCCATTAAATTTACCGACCTCGAAGTCCTGATACTGGATGAAGCTGACCGTATGCTGGATATGGGATTTATCCGGGATATCAGAAAAATTCTTGCCCTGTTGCCCCGTAAAAGACAAAACCTGATGTTTTCCGCAACTTTTTCAGATGACATACGTAAACTGGCAAAATCCATTTGTTTTAACCCGGTAGAAATTGATGTTTCGCCTCGCAATTCAACCGTGACTACCATTACGCAAAAACTCTACAACATCGAAAAAGAGCAAAAAAGCGCCTATTTGTGTCATTTATTGAGTCAAAGCAAAGAGCAAACCCTGGTGTTTAGCCGAACCAAGCATGGTGCGAACAAACTGGCAAAACAGTTAAATAAAGCCAACATTACAGCTGCGGCAATTCATGGCAATAAAAGCCAGAATCAACGAACCAAGGCACTGGCTGACTTCAAACAAAATAATGTACAGGTATTAGTAGCAACAGATATTGCAGCCAGAGGCATTGATATAGACCTGTTGGCGCAAGTAATAAATTTTGATTTACCGCATGTGCCAGAAGATTATGTACATCGCATTGGTCGCACTGGTCGAGCTGGCGCAAGTGGTATTGCAATCTCCTTAGTCAGCGCAGACGAAAAAAAACAATTGCACGCTATTGAACGCTTGATTAAATTTAAGATCAAGCAAGAAGACATTGACAGCGCCTTTGAACCTGTTTTTAACCAAACAGTTCAGGAATCCGGGCAGGCAAAGAAAAGTGGCACTGATAAGAAACCCCTGCAGAATAAACCAGGTAGCGGTAAACCGTTTACTGCCGACAGGAAAAAAAATAACAGCCCAGTAGCCAAAACCAAGACAGCACAACAGAAACGAAAATTTAAAAAAACTGCAAAATCAAACAATGTCTGGAGTCAAAGCTTTACCCCAAAACCATCACGATAAAAAATGATCGCATCATTAACTAAAAATTCAGGATTAAGCCTGCTAGCCATGTTTGCTTTGCTAGCATTAAATGCCTGCTCACCTGCGCCACAAGCAGAAGATAATGAAAGCGCTTTTGAATTTGATTTAAATGCCGTACTGGGTGGTGATGATACTGACGGTTTTTTACGCGCTGATGCACCGCGTGTTTTTTCCTTTCCCCAGGATCACGGAATGCATCCGGGATTTCGTAATGAATGGTGGTATCTCACCGGTAATCTTGAAACCAACAATGGACAACGCTTTGGCTATCAGGTGACTTTTTTCTCAACCAGCTTTGCCCATGACACACAAAATTCGATTGATGGTTGGCAAAGCCCGCGTATCTGGATGGCACACGCAGCACTCACTGATGTTGCTAACAACAAACATACCGCGCTTGAACGCTTCTCCCGTGAAAACCCCGGACTGGCGGGTGCCCAGTTAGACCCTTTCAAGGTATGGCTGGAAAACTGGTCGCTGTCTTCTGCAACAAATGAGTTTCCCTGGTCTTTATCCCTTGAAGATGCTGCCTTTAAGCTTAAACTCACTTTAAACCCACTAAAAGAGCCAGTTCTGCAGGGTAACAACGGACTCAGTCAAAAAAGCCAGGAGCTCGGTAATGCTTCCTATTATTACAGTCTCACCCGTCTGCAAAGTAGCGGAGAAATATTTCTCGATGGCGCACGCTATCAGGTCACCGGGCAAAGCTGGCTGGATCGGGAGTGGAGCACATCTGCCCTCGCGGACGACCAAAGCGGTTGGGACTGGTTTTCCCTGCAGTTTAATGACGGTCAGGAGCTGATGTACTACCAGTTACGCGATAAAGAAGGCAATGCGCATCCCAATAGTGATGGCAACTGGACAGATATCGATGCACAACAGATCCCCGTTTCTGCCGATGACATTGTACTGCTTGAAAATGAAAACTGGCTTAGCCCCTCAGGCATAAGCTATACCACGGAGTGGACAATTCAATACGCCGGTCAGCAATGGATCGTACGTGCACTGGTGAATGACCAACTGATGGACTTATCCGTGCCCTATTGGGAAGGGGCCGTTGAAATCCTGGATGCCGGGAACCTCGACCCCCTCGGACAAGGCTATCTGGAAATGGTTAGAAATTAATTGAGCGCGAGTGATTCTCATTACTGTTTTTAGTAAAATGCACACTTTTTGCGAAATATTACTTTAGTATCTCCGCTTTCTATTTCTTATTGGAAGAGTTATGAAACTGTCAGCCCGGCTTGGATTTGCCCTTTCTTTCACCCTTTCAATATTGCTAGCTGCCTCAAGCCATGCACAAAGCAATAACAACCCTGAAGGGCTGAAAGAATTCAGAGCCACTCGTGTAGCAACAGCACCGGTGCTGGATGGCGTACTGGATGATACTGTCTGGCAACAGTCCGACATGATTGATGATTTCCACCAGATCAGCCCCGGCGATGGTACTGAACCTTCAGAACGCACCGAAGTCTATATGGTCTATACCGAAGACGCGCTTTATATAGGCGCACGGATGTATGATTCCAACCCGGAGTTAATAGCTGCACCAGTGATACGGCACAACCAGGGCCTACCCGGGGACGACCGTCTGGTCATTATTCTTGATCCCTTCAATACCCGCCGGGTCGGTTATCGCTTCGAGACCAATCTCAATGCTGTACGACACGATGCGCTCTATCAGAATGTCACTTCATTCACCGGCGACTGGGTCGCTATCTGGGATGTTGCGACAGCGACTTTTGATCAGGGCTGGATTGCCGAAGTAGAAATTCCATTCAAAACCCTGCCTTTTGATCCCAGCATTGATACCTGGGGTTTCAATTTTGGTCGTGGCATCCGCCGTCGTGGTGAAGAAATGGCCTGGGTCAGTTACAACCGCAGTTATAACCCCAGTATTGTGGGTTTGGCTACCGGCCTGGAAGGCATGAGTCAGGGTGTCGGGCTTGATGTTGTGCCAACGATGACATTGAATGAGCGACGTACTTTTAATCCCGGCGATAAAGAAAATAATTTTGACCCGTCGCTGGATGTGTTCTATCGCCTGACCCCTTCCTTGAATGCGGCATTGACTGTTAACACCGACTTTTCCGCCGCCGATGTTGATAACCGCCAGGTTAACCTGACCCGTTTTAATCTGTTTTTCCCGGAAAGGCGTGATTTTTTCCTGAATGACGCAGACCTGTTTCAGTTCGGCGGGATCGGAGGAGGTTTTGGCGGAAACCAGGCAACTTCACGAGGAGGCAGAGAGAATGCCAGACCTTACTTTTCACGGACAATCGGTATCGGTGCCAATGGTGAACAGGTGGACTTAAAGTACGGCGGCCGTATCAGTGGCCGGGTCGGACGCTGGAATATAGGTACGCTAGCGGTACGTCAGGATGAATCTGCAGCTGTTGATGCCAGTGATCTCTTTGTCAGTCGAATTTCAGCCAACGTGCTGGATGAATCATCGCTTGGCTTTATCTTCACCGATGGGGATCCACAATCCAATCTTGATAATACGGTCTATGGTGTTGATTTCAGATACCTGAATACACAACTGGCCAGTGGCCGTCAGCTCCAGGGTGATGCCTGGTATCAGCAATCTGATACCCCTGGCCTGAATGGGGATGATGCCTCCTGGGGAATAAACGTTTCCTCACCAAACAATGCAGGCTGGCGCGGTGAAGTCGGCATAAAGGAAGTGCAGCAAAACTTTAATCCCGCCCTGGGTTTTGTGAATCGCACCAACATAAGAGATTACTCTGGCAGACTGGGTTATACCCATTACTTCAGAAACAGCATCTGGCAACAGGCATTTAGTGGTCTTGATGTTTTCCGGGGTGAAATTATTGACGGCGGACTGCAGAGTGAGGTCCTTAAATTCCGTTTACTGGAAATGCAAACAAATTCCAGAGATTCTTTTGATATTGGACACACGCGCTACCGAGAAGTGGTTTTAAATCCTTTCACGATTTATTCCGAACCTAGTAGATCAGTATTCATCCCTGCTGGAAATTACGAATACCAAACCTATGACATCAGCCTGAACAGTGGTAACCAGCGTGAGTTTTCAGCCGGACTGAGAACGGAAATCGGCGAGTTTTATAACGGCGATACCACAGGAATCTTTACTTCTTTTAACTGGAACCAGTCGCGTTATTTCGCCATGGCCCTGAATTATGACTGGACCGATATCAGCCTGCCACAGGGCGAGTTTACCGCGCGCCTTACCAGCCTGAGTACGCAAGTCGCTTTTACTTCAGAATTATATTGGATCAGCTTGCTACAGTATGACAATATTTCTGAGAATATGGGGCTTAATACACGACTGCAATGGATTCCGGAAGCAGGCCAGGAAGCGCTGATTGTATTAAATTACAATATGCAGGATGTGGATAAGGACAACACTTTCCATACAGCCTTATCTGATCTTAGCATCAGGTTCAGATACACGTTCAGGTATTAAATTAAACAGTCGTTCAGGAATGAAAAGATTCTACGATACAGAGTTTATAGTACCAGTTTAATTTTCAATGTAGGGTCTTAGTGTATCTATCAACATCCGGTATTTTCCTCTGGCACCAGAGCTGTCGGTATTGATTAGCTCTTCGAGTAAGAGTTCATATTCTGCCCTTAACTCACTGGCATCAATTTCCACAATACCCTGCATACCATCCAGTGATTTCTGCAAAGAAACGGATCCCGACTGCAGCTGAAAATCACTGAAAACATCCCAGCCCAGATTAAAATATCCTGCATGTGTTTTTACAACTGCTTCTGCCCATGAAGTAAATTCACCACAGTTGTTCCTGCTGATATTCATGGAATCAGTTTCAGAAAAATAACGTCCAACAACATAAAGATATAACTCAGTATAGGCGGCATTTTCGTAATTATTGTTGGCGTTAACGCAGTTTATATTCTCTGATGAACATTTGCTCAACCCTTCAAAAACTTCCATCAGCAAACTGGCCTGGTTGACACTCAAATCACTGCCATAAATCAGACAGTGTGATTCCACCGTTTGCCTGCCAAAATCACAGGAAGCAGGCCATGAATAACCCTTCTCTTCAAAGTTATCCAGCAACCATTGCATATTTTCTTTGTTAAAGAATTTGCTTTCGAAATCAAAAATATAATTAAAATTTGTCAGCAAGCGGCATTGAATTCTGCCTGCATCAACCCGTGATAATCTGTCCATGTAGCGTTGTGCAGTACTTTGGTTACCCGCTCTCAGATTATCCACAATAGATTGCGCATCACTTTGTGCAAACACACTGCCAATACCTGCAGTAAACAGTACATAAAGGGAAACTGTAATCAGGAAATGTCGGCTCTTAAAATGTGTCATGGCTATATCCTAAACACATGTCAGTAAATTTTAAGCCAATAAGGTAAATATAATCTGGCTTCAGGACGATATCAGCCTATCACTCAGGTGTTTTTTTTGAAATACCCAGCTGGGTAATCAATGATCAATGGGATCTTAAAATTTACAGTGTTGCAATAAAATAGGCAGCAACAGAAATTACGATTCCTACCACGGAATATTTTAGAACTTTCCTGAAACGGAATTTATTCGGCAGCAATAACACAAAACCCGCCAGAGAAAAAATCACCAGAATAATACCACTGATATCAATCAGGGCGTTCCAGACAATATGCGTGTAACGCCCTTTATGCAGATCGTTTAACACTGCAACCAAGCCATAGTCGGTTGACTCAGCGTAAATTTCCCCTAACTCCTGATCAATTTCCACCAAAGCCTGATAACCCGGACCATCGTATTCAATCGTGACAAAAGGCTCAGCAATTGTCAGGTCTGCAAATTCCAGGCGGATGCCAAATTCATCACGCACATAGGCTGCCAGTTCAGGCGAATCAAAAATCATACCGTTATCATCCAGCGGCAAGACTGGCAGATTATCCAGCGTACGTACTTCAGTTTGCGGTTCAGCCACCATAAGCTCTGCATGGTTTAATGTAATGCCGGTAATGGAAAAAAATACCAATACAATTAGTAGGGCTATTGAGAGATAAACGTGAATGGTTCTGGACCAATTCACTAAATTACGATTAATTGCCATAATTCTTCTTTTTTTATGTATCTTTAGTTTATTAGCCTATTAAGTAAGTGTGAAAAAAATATGACCTGTCTTACAACCGGGCCAAACAGTCTTTAAAATGAACAGTCACATTGAGCTTGAATAAAATAGAAAATATGACGCAACCAAATAATAAAACGCCTAACCTTTTCCCCCAGCTGCGCCACTCAGTAAGCCGGGCATTATCATGTATTTTTCTGCTTACTGCATCACTTGTTATTAACTTCAGTGTCGCAGGTTTAAGCCAGGCTCAACAGGGTCAGGTAGAAATTATTGAACACTATGATGGCGTCCTTGGAACCTCTCTGGACATCACTATCTATGCGCCTGACCAAGCTAGCGCAACAAACGCAATAGAAATGGCCATTGCGGAAATTGCACGCCTGGAGCAACTACTGACGACTTATGACGAGAGCAGTGAGCTGATGCAATTAAATGTCTCAAGAATGACTGATTCGGCTTCACCGGCTTTAATCGATGTCGTCAGTGCCTGTGAAGACTGGTTTACTCGCAGTGAAGGCAATTTTTCCTGTCGCCTGGGTGCAGTAGTGGATTTCTGGGATGAAGCGGAAGAAACCCAGCAAGTCCCTGGTCGTAATGATGTTGCTCCCATCGCCCGTAATGCCAATCGCGCTGAATTGACCATAAATCCGGAACAGAACCAGATTGTATTGGGTGATGGCATCAAACTCGATCCTTCCGGTCTTGCCAAGGGTTATATTATTGACCGGGCCATGGACATACTGAAAAACATCCCTCATGTAACTGCCGTTAAAGTGGATATCGGTGGCGATGCCTCTTATTGGGGAACACCTCCTGATGCTTCAGGCTGGGAAGTCATGGTCGCCAATCCAGAATCCACTGCTGATAATGCTGACTTTATCACCAGCCTTTCATTGGACTCCAAAGCCATCGCAACCAGTGGACATAACAGTCGCATGCGACAGATTTTAATGCGTGAGTTCAGTCATATTTTCACACCGCAAACAGGCTGGCCTGTATTCAGCGGACTATACGCCGTAGTTATTGCGGATGACACCATGACAGCGGACGCCGTTGCTACCACACTTTCGGTATTACCGATTGTCGATGCCCTTGCCATTGTTGAAGCTTTGCCCGGTATTGAAGCCTTGCTGGTCGATGAAAGTGGTGCCCAACGCAGCTCCTCCGGTTGGAATGAATATTTAAGTGCCGAATTACTATTACTGTCCAATGCCGATTTCAAACTGACACTGGATTACTCCATTCCTTCCCAGGATGGACGAGGCTATGAGCGCCCCTATGTCGCAATCTGGGTCAGCACCATGGACAATCAGCCCATTAAAAACCTGATTCTGCTGGGAGGCGAGCAACGCTGGGCTGGAAGTAACTCACGTTGGTGGCGCTATGCCGGAAGACGCTCTACGGTAGAAAAAATCAACGTAACACGACCTACGCGTGGTCCCGGTGAGTATCAACTGGTCTGGGATGGTCTTGACGATTCGGGAACCCTCTTGCAACCCGGTGATTACTTGCTACATGTGGAAGCCTCACGAGAACATGGTGGTCACAGCTACCGCAATGTCAGATTCTCATTTACCGAAGGTACGCAAACCATGGAACAGGAACAATTTGGCGAAGTGGGGGCGTTTAAAGTTACAGTGGAAATGAACCCGGCGGAAGAGTAGAGTTGGTGAACCATTCTAAAACCTAACGGAACACGCACTTAGGCATGAGTAAAAAACAATATTTCCGGAAAGCATTAACTCATGTCTGCCTGGTAGGGGGGATAAGCAGTAGCCTGCTATTGGCTTCTTATCATTCTCTTTTCGCTCAGGAACCACAACACTCCAATAAACCACCTGCACACGGTAGTCACTGGATGGCAGCTGCCGGGAAACCTTTATCTGTTTCAGTTGGCAGCATGATTTTTAGCCAGGGTGGCAATGCTGTTGACGCGGCCAGCGCCATGCTAGCGGCATCCGCTACTATCTGGGACACCATGGGTTGGGGCGGAGAAACTCAGGCATTAATTCATAATCCCAATACCGGCGAAGTGCATGCGATCAATGCGCTTGGTGTAGCTCCCTCAGGTGCCACCCCCGAGTATTTTCAAAACCTGAATTACAAAACGCCGCCTGATTATGGCCCCCTGGCTGCGGTCACCCCTGGCACACCAGGTGGCCTGATGGTGATGCTGGCTGAATACGGCACCATGAGCCTGGCAGAAGTACTTGGGCCTTCTATTGAAATGGCCCGCGGTTATCCGATTGAACAGATTCAGGCTGAGCGTATTGAGTATGATAAACAGTTTTTAAGAATCTGGCCTGATACTGCAAAAATAATGCTGCCTAATTTTGACCCACAAAATCCCAGAGACTGGGCGGCACCTTATCCCGGCCAGTTATTTGTGCAGGAAGATTTATATAACACCTTGAATAAGCTGGTTGAAGCAGAGCAAAACGCCCTGGCCAATGGCGCCAGTCGTGAAGAAGCCATTATGGCTGCTTATGACCGTTTCTATCGTGGTGATATCGCAGAAGAAATTGTCCGTGCAAGTCAGGCTGCCGGTGGGCTTTTCACCATGGAAGATCTGGATAACTGGCAGGTCTATATCGAAGAACCTGTTTCAACAACTTACAAGGGCATCGAAGTCTTTAAACTGAATAGCTGGGTGCAAGGTCCGGTCATGCTGCAAATGCTGAACATGCTGGAAGGCATGGATTTGAAGCGAATGGGCTATAACAGTGCCGAATATATCCATACGCTGTATCAGGTCATGAATCTGGCTTTTGCCGATCGTGATTTTTATTACGGCGACCCCTACTTCCCACCGGAAGAACCTATTGCAGGTTTGTTATCCAAAGATTATGCGCGTGACCGCGCTGCACTGATTGACCCCAGAGGTAACCGAACTGATATTGGCCCTGGCGACCCATACCCCTATCAGGGTGACGAGCCTAATCCCTTTGCAGAGTACCTTGAAAACTGGAAACCCAATATTGAACCCGAGTGGGATATCGCAAAAAACAGCGCTACCAGAGAACCCGTCACCATCAGCGAAACTGATGCCAATGGTAATGTTGTCAGCATTATGAGCCACGACGAAGGTTTCCACGCCGGCACGACGTCGATACAGGCTGCTGATGAAGAAGGCTGGGTTGTTTCGATTACACCCAGTGGCGCCTGGATGCCTGCCTTTATTGCCGGATCAACCGGCATGAGCCTGTCCCAGCGTTTGCAAAGTTTTGTTCTGTCAGAAAAATCCAACCCCTACAACGTACTTGTACCCGGAAAACGCCCAAGGGCAACTCTCTCTCCCAGTATCGCCTTAAAAGATGGCAAACCCTACATGGCATTTTCTGTTCAGGGTGGTGATGGACAGGATCAATGGCTCTTGCAGTTTTTCCTGAATATTGTGGAATTTGGCATGGATGTTCAACAGGCTACTGAAGCTGCTCATATTGAAAGCTTTCAACTACACAGCTCTTTCGGTGACCACTACAGCCAGCCAGGTCGCATCGTTCTGCGCAGTGACATGAATACCCTGGTACTGAGAACCTTGATCCGTCTGGGGTATGAGCTTGAATTCCGGGAAAAAACTTCCGGCCCGATTACCGCCATCCTGTTCAACCAGGAGTATGACACCATGAGTGGCGGCGCCAGCGATTTTGGTGACGATACGGCAATCGGCTTTTAATGCGCCTTTATAATTCTCTAATGACTCGATACTTAAGGGAAGCGTTATGAAAATAAAAATAATCCCGCTATTAATTCTTTCCATCTTTACTGTAACAGTATTTGCCCAACAGCAAGCAGCTGACCCTGATCGCACACCTGGTGTACAGGCTGGCCCCGACCCCGCACGTACAACCTGGGTCAGGCAACATTGTTCTAATCCTGCTATGCCGGTCGGCGTTGTGCGTGGACGTGGCGGGGCTGCTGCCAGACCTGAAGAAAATTACAGCACGACGGTTATTCCTGGCATTATTGCCGAGAATGCACGCTGGCGTGTTTTATGGACAGACAGCGGCAATAATGCTGACAGCCCGATTGGTCTAGAAGATGGCGTGCTGGTTGCACAGAATGACAAAAGCCAGATTCTCAAAGTCAGGCTCGATGGCGTGGTTGAACTTGTCGCAACTGACACCTATACCGGCGGGGCCTTGGCAATGGCGCCAGATGGCACGCTTTATGTTGGAGAGCGTGCACTGAACCGTGGCATCTGGCAGGTTGAACCAAGACAAGTCTTTGCCAATACCATGAACGGCGAGCCTCTCGAATGTCTGACCACCAGCGTCCTGAACGACATGATTGCCGATAGTAAAGGTGGCATCTATATGACCATGGGTGGTGTTTATTACATTAGTCCACAAGGTGTAGTCAGTGGTCGTTATGGTGTTAATGGTGGTAACGGGCTTGCCTTAAGTCCTGACGGAAACACTTTATATGTCACCGGGCTACTACCTGATGCCAGCCCACCCGCTGATCTTTATGTTCCAGCCAATGCGCCTGAACCCGCTGGCGGACTCGTTGCTTATGATGTGCAGGCTGATGGTTCTCTCACTAATGAGCGCCAATTTGCCTGGGCAGGCAGAGATGGCATGACTGTGGATTCTCAGGGTCGAATCTATGTCACCGGTATTGCTGGTATCTGGGTAATCAGTCCGGCTGGAGAAATACTGGGCTTTCTCGACACGCCGCGCAACATGATCTCTGTTGCTTTTGGTGGACCGGATAAACGAACGCTGTTTGGCATAGCAATTCGTGATGTGGAAATATTTGCGATTGATATGCTGACTCAAGGTCTTTAGAAAAAACCATTAGTGTCAGAGTAAGGGACTTACTCACTTACTCTGGCACTTTTAGCTTTAAACACTTATCTTCAACAAAGTCTCAACCAGTTCATCTGTTTTTGAATAAAACGGTGAATGACTCGAGTCTATCGAAAACACTTCCTTACATGGTGATGCTGCAATCATTTGTCGCTGCATATCTATATGGATGGCGTGATCAGAGAGCAATTCAATATAGTAGCGCGGTACTGAACCAAAATTTTCATCACTCAGTGTTACCGGCGTTGCCAGTGGAGCCAGTGCCTGGGCATGCTGATGAGCTACCGCATACATGTAATCTTCTTCGCTGCAGTCATGATAGAAAAGCTCTCTGATCATATCTGCCTTTAAAGTGCCCGTAACGTGATCCTCAGCCGGGACCAATGCCGGAGGCACTGAAGAATGCGGGTTGGATTCTTCAAGAGACAATAACGATTGGCCTGACCTTGGCAAGAAACCGGAAAGATAAACCAAGCCGCCAACCTTATCAGGCCTTAATTCTGCCGCTGCTGAAATCGCCAGGCCGCCCATGGAATGCCCCACCATAATGACTTTTTCATCCTGCTGATCAAGCACTTCAACCAGTTTGCTGGCATAGGCATCGAGGGTAACTTCTGAAGCCGGGGTTGTATCTTCACCAGAGCCCGGTAATTCAGGAGTAATGACATGATGTCCGGCAGCTTCAAGACCCGGTACCACTTTATTCCAACACCAGGCTCCATGCCAGGCCCCATGAACCAATACAAATGTAGTCATAATGAATTCCTTCTTTTTTTAGTTATTAGTTTAGTAAATTATTTAACCGTTCATTAACGGCATCCCTAGCTTCTTCTTCTGCGTCTTCCGCTTCTTCCATTATTTCTTCGCCTGTATTTTCAGCCTGCTCCATCGCTTCATTCATTCGGGCTTCGGCAGCGACAACAGATTCAGCCAGCATATCTTCAGCCTGCTCTACCATATTAGCCGCCTCGTCCTGAACGTTTTCAATCAACTCATCGGCTGATGGCGATGAAGACGTTGACGGTGTACTGGCCTGAGTTGTAGACGGCGTTGCAGAGCTCGTTGTCTCTTCGGAACCACAGGAGGCCAGACCAAAAAATGTAAACGCAAGCAGGGAACTTAAAGTAAATTTTTTCATCTTATAGTCTCCATTTAATGTTAAACCATAATGTCGGCGTATAAAGTGCTCTTTATAAGCAGCGACTTTCATTCAAATTGCAGATGCAGATTAGATATTTCTATATCACAATATTCTCGCGTAAATTCATGTTCAGCTACTTTACGGTAGCGTCCTTCTGTCACCATTGGTTCAGTGAGATATTCGGGGTCCGTTACAGTCACGCGATAAGAAATAACCAGACCATCATCCGCTAAACTATATTCTTCGAGAATCTGCTTTTCAGTACTTGAATCAAGCCCTCGGGTTATTCCCCAGGCAGTATGTGCAAAATCTGTAGTTGTAATAAGCAAAGTTCCATCATCCAGAATTTCTCCTCGGGAAAAACCCAATGCATCCGGTACATAATCTGCAGGAGGCGTTTCCCGGTCAAAGTAAATGGTGCGGATTTCCGGTATCAGTTCCGTTTCAATTTGCATCCGCCCGGCATCGCGTGTGATACGGGTAGCATAAGGCCACGTTATAGTTCTGGGGACACCTAAAGCCAGGCATTGCAGAAATGGATCATCATTAATATCAAATTCCGCCACCTGTGCTTCGCCTCTGGCAGTCAAATCCAGGCCAACAGGCGCAGAAAAATTACCGATAAGCGCTCTACGCAGTCTCTCTTCTGGCGTAAGGTCAGACAAGCCTGCCCAGGTACCGGAGAAATCAGTGGAAGGCCTTATTTCACCATCACCAATAAGGTTGGTTGCCTGCATTGGTTCTACGCCTTCAGGTGGCCTGAATGAGTAAAACACACGTCCATCTTCATGCTGAAAATAGTCCAGCAAACCAAACTTTCGGCTTGTATCCCGATTTGGATTGGCAACTACTTGTACTCTGTCGCCTACTTTTACCGAGTCTTGTTGCCAGCCATTTCCCATCAATCCGGCAATTGAATGGCCTTCAATAGTCCATGTTTCAACCTGCCCGTCTTCATTTGTAACATCCACAGCCCAAAATACATGAGGACTACGCCACCGGACCTGTTTAACAACGCCAGTCATCGTAATAGTCTCGTCAATTAAAAAAGGCGCCCGCGAATGGTGTGCTTCTGCGCTTAAAATGGGCGTGCATATGAAAAAAGCAATCAGCACCTTTTTGAATGATTCTATAATTTTTCCTGAATCGGCCATTCGCAATCTCTAGTTTCCAAAAAGTCGGTAGATGATAGTAGTGGTATTGACGTGAGAATTCCAGTTTGTAGAAAGCGGCGGTGTAGCGTTACTATGCCGGACTGCTTTTTTATGAAATACGGAATAATTTATGCAAACTCTTCCTTTCAGTAATGGTGATCAGATGCCCATTCTTGGTCTGGGTACCTGGAAAACCACCAACGATGACATTAAACCCATCATAAAAGAAGCTATCGATATTGGTTACAGGCATCTGGACTGTGCTGCCGTCTATGGTAACGAAAGCGGCATTGGTGAAGCGCTGACAGAAGTTTTTGCACAAAATCAACTGACCCGGGAAGAGTTGTGGGTCACCTCCAAACTCTGGAATACAGCTCATCTGCCTGAAGATGTTGCCCCGGCACTGAAAAAATCACTTAACAACCTGCAACTCGACTATCTGGATTTATATCTGATTCACTGGCCAGTAGCTGTCAAACCAGATGTAGGCTTTCCTCAATCAGCGGACGACTACCTGAGCCTGGAACAGGCTCCCATCATCGATACCTGGCAAGCCATGGAAGAATGCGTTGCTGCCGGACTGGTGAAGCATATTGGTGTATCCAATTTCAGCAAAGTTAAACTGCAAAACCTGGTTACACTTGGCAGGATCAAACCGGAAGTTAATCAGGTAGAGCTGCATCCCCTGCTGCAGCAACCGGAACTGAAAAATTATTGTGATAAGGAAGGCATACTCCTGACCGCTTACGCGCCGCTTGGCTCTAGTGATCGACCGGCTTTTTTTCGCGAAGAAAAAAGCCCTTCCCCTTTGGAGCTTCCACTTATCAAAAAAATTGCGGAAGATCATCAGGCCAGTCCGGCACAGGTACTACTGGCCTGGGCGATGCAACGTGGCACTGCGGTTATTCCCAAAAGTGTCAGACCAGAACGTATGCGGGAAAACCTGTCGTCAATCAATCTGACTCTCAGTACCGAAGAAATGGCACAGATACAGACCCTGGATCAGCATTGCCGCTTATTAAATGGCAAAATCTGGGGTGGCCCCTATAACTATGAAAACCTTTGGGATGAAAAAGAATAGCGTTTGTTATTTAATCCACTTTGTATCTATTTTTATCTATAAGCCGATAACAGAAACAAAAGCAAAAAGCCCAGGAGACAGCATGTCCAGATTCACAAGCCCAAAAAATATAAAAAGCCTTTTGAGAGGCATTTTGCTTATTAGCTTTTTTGCGTCCATGAGCAGCTTTGGTCAGCTGGCTGAACCCAATGCTAAAGGGGTAAGCATGGGACATTTACATTTTCAGGCTTCTGATATCGAGGCCAGCAATACATTCTGGGAAAACCTCGGAGCTAGCTCCGTACAAAATGGTCCTATCAATATGTATGCTATTCCGGGAGTGCTGATTCTGGTGCGTGAAGCCGAACCTAGCAGTGGTTCAGCCGGAACCTCGATCATTCATGTCGGTTTCCATGTGCCTGATGTTGATGTCGCTTTTGAACGTTGGTCTGCTGCAGGCATAGATGTAGAGCGTGGCGATTTTGACTTCCAGCTCTGGGTTAATGGCCCGGACGGTCAGCTTATTGAAATTCTGGAAAACCCGGAAATCTCTGTGCCAATCCAGATGCATCATATTCATTGGGAGACTTCTGATATCCCAGTAATGCAGGCATGGTATAGCGATATGTTTGGTGCCGTACCTGGCATGCGTGGACAATTCCAGGCTGCCGATGTGCCCGGCGTCAATCTCACTTTTAACCCTGCAGAAAGTCAGGTCGTTGGTACACAGGGTACTGTCCTTGACCATATTGGTTTCGAGGTTACCGACCTGAAGGCAACCATTGCCCGCTTGGAAGCAGTTGGTGTCGTGATGGACTCCGGCTACCGTGAAATTGCAGCGGCCAATCTGGCCATTGCCTTTTTGACAGATCCCTGGGGAACCTATATCGAATTAACGCAAGGGCTGGAACCGTAAACTTTTTAACAAACTTTTAAATAATTATTTCTAGAGAGACAACAATGATAGCAACCCTAGTCACCTTTACTTACAACGATGATTTTAACGAAGAAAAAGTTCGTAACATCGCTGAGTCAGCAAGACCTAAATTTGAAAACATGCCCGGTTTACGCTCAAAAGCTTTCTCATATAATGCAGAAGCCAACAGCGCAAAAAATTATTATGTATGGGAAGATGCAAATGCTGCCAAAAATTTTTTTACTGAAGAGAACATCAGTAATATCGGCAACATTTATGGTGTCAGACCCAGCGTAGAATTTCTTGAAGTCGCAACGCTGGTGGATAATCATTCCTGATTGACTTAAAAATTTAAGAAATTTATCAGCACATAATAAACCCGAACAAAAGACGGCAAATCGTTTAAACTGATTTCTGCCGAACCGGTAATCTCTGCAGATGAGATTGAACTGCCGGGACTGAGACCATTATTCCTATCTATAAAAGTTTATTTGTATGTTCGAGCTCTTAGGCAATGACCCCTGGCTGCTACTGCTAATTGTGGCTGTGGCTTTTTTCGCCGGCATAGTACATGGCGCAATCGGTATGGTTGGCGGTCTTCTAATGACAGGGGTGCTCGCACATTTTATCGGCATAAAAATAAGCGTGCCGGTTATCACCTGTGCTTTGATATTCAGTCATTTAAGTCGTGGCTATATGCTGAGAAAAGATATCGATTTCTGGGCCGTACGGCATGTTCTTCTATTCGGGCTGCCGACTGTTGTGCTCGGCTCAGTTATTTTTGGTTATTTATCTCCCCGGATCATCGCACTGGTTTTCGGCTCGGTATTAACCATTTCACTGCCCATAAAATATTGGGCACGAAGTCATTCCATCAAAACCGGACCCAAATTACTGGCAGGTGCTGCAGTCGTGTGGGGAGGCCTGGCAGGTAATGTTATCGGCCCGGGTTTTTTCCTCGCACCTTTCCTGTTAGGCACGGGAATGAACCGGCTGACTTTTGTTGGTACGCTGGCAACAATTACGCTGGTTATGAATTTAATCAAAATTTCTGTTTTTGGTTTTACCGATTTACTGACACCGGAATTGCTTATTCTCGGCATTATCGCTGGCATCTCGACCATTCCCGGAAACTTTCTGGGGCAAAAAATTCTGCGAAAAATGACTGATGGCATTCACGGAAAAATAGTTGATACGATGACTATAGCGCTGGTTGCAAACTTCTTTTACCTGGCGTTTAGCGCATAATACTTAGCGCTATCTCTATACATTGTCGACAATAATGGCATTTATTATTGAATAAATGGAATTTATTGCTTATATTGTCGACAATTTTTAAAAATAGAGAATAGTATGAGTTACACCTCACCCGGTCTCACCTTTCGAAAATTAGTTGAAACAGAAAAACCCTTGCAGTGTGTAGGTGCCATCAATGCCTATCACGCAAGGCTGGCTGAAGCCGTCGGTTTCAAGTCCCTCTATATTTCCGGTGGCGGTGTCGCTGCCGGTTCCTGTGGCATTCCCGATCTGGGCATCACTACCCTGGAAGATGTCTTGATAGACCTGCGCCGCATTACTGATGTTACCGAAGCGCCTGTCATGGTTGATATTGACGTTGGCTGGGGCGGTGCTTTTAACATTGCCCGCGCCATTCGTTCCATGAGCAAGTTTGGCGCGGCGGCGGTTCACATTGAAGACCAGGTCATGCAAAAACGCTGCGGCCATCGGCCTAATAAAGCCATTGTGTCACAAGTCGAAATGGTGGATCGCATTAAAGCTGCTGTAGATGCCAGAACCGATCCTGATTTTGTCATTATGGCACGCTCTGATGCGCTTGCTGTTGAAGGACTGCAATCAGCTATTGATCGAGCCTGTGCCTGCGTTGAAGCCGGTGCCGATATGATTTTCCCGGAAGCCATGACAGAACTGGGTATGTACCGTCAATTTGTCGATGCCGTGAAGGTTCCCGTTTTGGCCAATATCACGGAGTTTGGCGCAACCCCGCTTTTTACCACTGAAGAATTGGCCAGTGCCGGAGTCAGCATCGCTTTATATCCACTGTCAGCATTTCGTGCCGCTAATGCGGCTGCACTGAAGGTTTATCAAACCCTGCTCAATGAAGGCACACAAAAAAATGTTATCAACATGATGCAGAGTCGTGATGAACTGTATGACTATCTTGACTATCACAGCTATGAACAAAAACTTGATGCCCTGTTTAATAAAGAAAGTAATAAAGAGATTGCCAAAGAGGATAAGTAAGGAGACTAAAAAGTGAGTACTGACGCTATCTTACCCAAAGTAAAAAAATCTGTTGCTCTTTCTGGAGTCGCTGCCGGCAATACAGCCATTTGTACTGTCGGGCGTACCGGCAATGACTTACATTACCGCGGCTACGACATTCTCGATTTTGCTGAAACTGCAGAGTTCGAGGAAATTGCTCACTTACTGATTCATGGACACTTGCCGAATCAGACTGAGCTGACAGCTTATAAAGCCAAATTAAAATCTATGCGCAAGCTGCCGGACGCCGTCATAAAAGCCATGGAAGCCTTGCCTGCCAGTGCCCATCCCATGGATGTCATGCGCACCATGAGTTCGGTATTAGGAACTATCGTGCAGGAAAAAGAAGAACATCCTGAAGCAGAGGCCCGCGACATCATTGACCGTTTGATGGCGAGCTTCGGCTCTGCCCTTCTATACTGGTATCACTTTACTGTAAACGGCAAACGTGTTGATGTAGACACAGACGATGACTCCATCGGTGGTCACTTTTTACATCTGCTGCATGGGAAAAAACCTGCAGAGTCCTGGGTACGTGCCATGCACACCTCACTCAATCTCTATGCCGAGCATGAGTTTAATGCATCAACTTTTACAGCCCGGGTCATAGCTGGTACCAATTCCGATATGTACTCCGCTATTACCGGGGCGATTGGAGCCTTACGCGGTTCTAAACATGGTGGTGCCAATGAGGTGGCCTTTCATGTTCAGAGCCGTTACCAATCTGCCGATGAAGCCGAGGCGGATATCCGTGAAAGAGTCGCAAAAAAAGAAATCGTCATTGGCTTCGGTCATCCGGTTTATACCGTAGGGGATCCCCGCAACGAAGTGATCAAGCGTGTATCCAAACAACTGTCAGACGAATCCGGCGATTCCCTGATGTACGACATCGCAGAACGCCTGGAGTCTGTCATGTGGGAAATCAAAAAAATGTTTCCAAATCTGGACTGGTTCTCCGCCGTATCCTACAACCAGATGGGCATACCTACCGATATGTTCACGCCACTGTTTGTGATTGCCCGGGTTTCAGGTTGGGGCGCTCATGTCATCGAACAACGCCAGGATGGCAAAATTATTCGTCCTTCTGCCAATTACACTGGACCGGAAAACCGCGAATATATTCCGATTGAAAATCGTTGAGTAATAAAACTATGTTGGCTAACACGGAATCTGCTATCACCAGTACTGACAAAACCTTTTTACAGCTACGAAAAGATATCGTCGAAGGCGCTATCCTTGCCGGTTCAAAATTAAGTGAAACAGAGTTATCAACAAAGTATGCTGTCAGCCGTGCCGTTATTCGTGAAGCGATTAACCGGCTTGAGTCCTGCCACCTGGTTGAACGCAAGGCCAATGTCGGTGCCCGTGTTGTCAGTATAAGTACGGCAGGCTTGATGGAGCTTTATCAGGTACGTGAGGCACTTGAAGGCATGGCTGCCCGGCTTGCCGCCATCAACATGAGTGACGATGAAATAGCGGATTTAAATAAATTACTCAGCACACATTTTCAGATTGTTAAAGACGGCGAGACCTATTATCAGGAGGCCGGTGACCTGGATTTTCACTACCGCATTATTCTCGGCAGTAAGAACAGCCAACTTATTTCCATGTTGATGGACAGTACCTATCATCTAATCCGCATGTACCGCGTCCAGCTGGGCATGTCCGGCCCCAGAGTGACCACGGCTTTTGATGAGCATAAGCAGATTGTCCAGGCCATATCAAACCGCGATGGTGAGCTTGCCGAAATACTGATGCGCCGCCACATCCTGTACAGCAAAAACAGTCTGCAACTGAAATTAAGCGGCCAGCCTCAGACAGCAGTAAAAGCCTCATGATCAACTCAGAATACCGCAAGCCACTACCCGGCACTGAACTGGATTATTTCGACACGAGAAGCGCCATAGAAAGTATTAAACCTGGCGCTTATGAAAAGCTGCCATATACATCCCGTATCTTTGCAGAACAATTATTGCGTCGTTGTGATCCGGAAATTCTGGAAGATGCTTTGTGCCAGATTATCGAGCGTAAACGCGACATGGATTTCCCCTGGTATCCTGCGCGTGTGGTTTGCCATGACATTCTTGGCCAGACTGCACTGGTTGATCTGGCTGGTTTACGCGATGCAATTGCCGAGCAGGACGGAGACCCGGCAAAAATTAATCCGGTTGTGCCAACGCAATTAATTGTTGATCACTCTCTGGCAGTTGAAGCGCCCGGTTTTGATCCTGAAGCTTTTGAAAAAAATCGTGCCATTGAAGAGCGCCGCAATGCCGATCGCTTTCATTTTATTGAATGGTGTAAAACGGCATTTAAAAATGTTGATGTCATTCCCGCCGGTAATGGCATCATGCATCAGATTAATCTGGAAAAAATGTCGCCGGTGATTCAGGTTCAGGCTGGCATCGCCTTTCCTGACACCTGCGTAGGGACAGACAGCCATACTCCGCATGTGGATGCACTTGGTGTCATTGCGCTTGGTGTTGGCGGGCTTGAAGCTGAAAACGTCATGCTGGGTCGCGCCTCCATGATGCGGCTACCAACGATTATAGGTGTAAAGCTGAGTGGTCAGCGCCAAGCCGGTATTACCGCCACTGATCTTGTGCTGGCCTTAACTGAATTTCTGAGAGAACAGAAAGTTGTATCAGCCTATCTCGAATTCTTTGGTGAAGGGACTGACAATTTAACGATTGGTGATCGCGCCACGATTTCCAACATGACCCCTGAATACGGCGCTTCGGCTGGATTGTTTTATATTGATGAGCAAACTATCAACTATCTTAAACTGACCGGGCGCGATGCCAAACAAGTCGCTCTGGTTGAAAACTATGCGAAACAAACCGGGCTCTGGGCAGATCAATTACAGCAGGCTGAATATGAACGTGTACTTGAATTCGATCTGGCTTCTGTCAGCCGCAACATGGCCGGACCATCCAACCCTCATCGTCGCTTGCCGACTTCGGCGCTGGCTGAACGTGGCATCGCAGTTAATCTCGAACAGGCACAAGCAGAAGAAGCAAAGGGGCTTATCCCGGATGGTGCCGTCATCATTGCCGCCATTACCAGTTGTACCAATACCAGTAATCCCCGCAATGTTGTTGCTGCTGCCCTGCTCGCCCGCAAAGCCAATCAGTTGGGCCTAGTTCGTAAACCCTGGGTTAAATCATCATTTGCCCCAGGCTCAAAAGTAGCCAGACTTTATCTGGAGGAAGCCGGTTTATTAACCGAGCTCGAAAAACTGGGCTTTGGTATCGTGGGTTATGCCTGCACCACTTGCAATGGTATGAGCGGTGCGCTTGATCCTGATATTGAGGAGGAAATTACCCGCCGGGATTTATATACAACGGCTGTTTTATCAGGCAACCGCAACTTTGACGGCCGGATTCATCCACATGCCAAACAGGCTTTCCTAGCGTCACCACCTCTGGTAGTGGCTTATGCCATTGCCGGCACCATTCGTTTTGATATTGAGCAGGATGTATTGGGCTTTGATTCGGCTGGCAGGTCAATCACCCTGCAGGATATCTGGCCAAGCGATGAAGAAATTGATGCCATTGTTAATGACTATGTGAAACCGGAACAATTCAAGCAGGTCTACATTCCGATGTTTGATCTCGACAGGTCTGACAGGGCTAATGCAGGCAGTCCGCTTTACGAATGGCGCCCACAAAGTACTTATATACGTCGCCCACCATACTGGGAAGGTGCACTTGGCAAGAAAGCTGAACTGAAAAACATGCGGCCACTGGCTGTGCTTGGCGACAATATAACAACTGATCATCTATCCCCGTCAAATGCCATCCTGGCCAGCAGTGCGGCTGGCGAATACCTGACCAAAATGGGGCTACCGGAAGCCGACTTCAATTCTTATGCAACACATCGTGGTGATCATTTAACCGCTCAACGGGCAACTTTTGCTAACCCCAAGCTGCTCAATGAAATGTGTCGTGATAGTGCAGGAGAAATAAAACAGGGCTCGCTAACCCGCCTTGAACCCGATAATAAAGAAATGCGGATGTGGGAAGCGATTGAATGCTATATGCAACGCAAGCAAGCTTTAATCATTATTGCCGGGGCAGATTATGGTCAGGGTTCTTCCCGCGACTGGGCGGCAAAAGGGGTACGACTCGCTGGTGTCGAAGCTATTGTTGCCGAAGGCTTTGAGCGTATTCACCGAACCAATCTTGTGGGTATGGGTGTATTACCGCTTGAATTCCAGGCTGGAGAAACACGACATAGTTTTGCCATTGATGGTACTGAAACCTTTGAAGTTGTCGGTGAAATTGAAGCAGGTGCCAAACTGACGCTAGTTATCCAACGCAAGAACGGCGAAAGAATCGAGGTGACAGTTAACTGTCGTCTGGATACAGCAGAAGAAGTTTCCGTTTATCAGGCCGGTGGTATCCTGCAACGTTTTGCACAGGATTTTCTAACATCATGAAGTGTAGCTTAACCTAACAATATGACAGAAACTCAAATAAAGATACCTGCTACCTATATGCGCGGCGGCACCAGTAAAGGCGTATTTTTTAATCTGCGTGACTTACCGCTGGCAGCACAAATTCCTGGCGAAGTAAGGGATAAATTATTGCTGCGCGTTATTGGCAGCCCTGACCCTTATGGCAAACATACCGATGGTATGGGGGGGGCAACTTCCAGTACCAGTAAAGTGGTTATACTTTCCAAGAGCGAAAAAGCAGATCACGATGTGGATTATCTTTTCGGTCAGGTTGCCATCGACAAAGCTTTTATCGACTGGAGCGGCAACTGCGGTAATCTGACTGCAGCGGTAGGCCCTTTTGCCATTACAAACGCTTTGATTGACGCTGAGCGTATTCCACAAAATGGCATAGCTGAAATAAGAATCTGGCAACGTAATATAGAAAAAACCATCATTGCTCGTGTTCCTGTTATCAATGGCGAGGTCCAGGAAACTGGCGACTTTGAATTGGATGGCGTCGCATTCCCTGCTGCTGAAATTCAAATTGATTTTATACAGCCTGTTGATCCCGACGAAGCAGTTTTCCCGACCGGGAATTTAATTGATGAACTGGATGTGCCGGGTGTTGGCACCTTCAAAACCACCATGATTAATGCCGGTATCCCTACCCTTTTTCTTAACGCTGAAGACCTTTCTTACACGGGCACCGAGTTGCAGGATGCCATCAATACAGATCAAACAGCGCTGGACATGTTTGAAACACTTCGTGCTTATGGTGCGTTAAAAATGGGCTTGATAAAAACTATCGGCGAAGCGGCCAGGCGCCAACATACCCCTAAAATAGCTTATGTTGCCGGACCGCAAAGCTATATCGCTTCCAGTGGTAAAGCCATTCATGAGAGTGATATCGATTTAAACGTGCGTGCCTTGTCTATGGGAAAACTGCACCATGCCATGATGGGGACTGCCGCCGTCGCCATTGCCGCAGCGGCTGCAATTCCTGGAACGCTGGTGAATACAGCGGCCGGTGGTGGCAAACGCGAGTCAGTTGTTTTCGGCCATCCCTCAGGCAGCCTGAAAGTTGGCTCACAGGTCAGTCAGCACAATGACACCTGGCAAATAAATAAAATCAGTATGAGCAGAAGCGCCCGGGTACTGATGGAAGGACGTGTATGCGTCCCAGAAAATTATTATGAATAAAAACTTAAAGCTTAGGGCTCAATCTCAACCTGCGTTGTGCTGACCGGGCCAATACCTTTTATTTCAACAACAACCGGACCCTCTACGGCTCCATCAAAATGCACCGCGCCAGCCGGATGCACCATAAAACCCCCTGCCGGGATGGGTGTCGCTCTGGACATATCATGGCTGGCATCTGTACCGGCATACCAGGTGCCTTCCACTACTGTGACATGACGTTCCATACTGTGGAAATGCGGCGTTGTTGAGACACCCTGGGGAAACCTTACCCGGTAAACATAGAAGCCTTCCTCTTCGGGAGAGCCATAGATATTCTTGCGCTGGACTTCATGACTGTTTCCATTCCATTCAAAATCCGCTAACTGCACAATTGTAAAATCATTTTCAGCAGCGAGACTGCCAAAACATACAGCAACAAGAAGTAATTTAATTAACACACGGCTTTTCAATCTATTCATGTAAGCACCCTTTGTTTTTTTATTATTGTTTTTTATAGCTCAGCTAACACTACTGTATCTGCATTTCCCGTCCATCAGGCATGGTAATGGTCAACAAACGGATAAGCTTGCGACCGTCGCGGGTGGGGTTGCCGGTAACTGTGATAATCTGCCCGGCCTGTAAGGTATTTGGTGTAATGCCACGACGCGTCAGCATGCCTGGCGTTGTCGTTTCCACTTCCCAGACTGTCGGCGACTCAGCGTCAGGGTTTTCAGTCAGAATGATGTAACTGTGAGGTGCGATAAATCTGAACTGGCTAATCTCACCGGTTACCTCGATCGTCTCTGACACATCAAAAAGTGCTGCAAAAGAATGGTGAGCCTGAACACTCACTGCCAGGAATAAAAATAGTCCACCACCGATAAAACCTGCCAAGCTTTTCATTTTCATCTCACCTTCATCTCATCTGCACCCCGCTTAAAATCGACTCTCTGCCGGGTCACATATAGACTCAAAAATCATACCGCCAGGATCTTTCTCCCAGGTAAACTGACGTGCCCAGGGCGCAGTAAATGTCTGTGGCGCAACAATTTCAACATCCGCTTCAAGTCCACCATTCTCTGTTAGACGGTAACGTTCAGTGACACTGACATCTCCATATTGCCTGAGGCCTGTACCACTGAGAAGCCCGGGAGCAACATTATTCGTTTCAATAACAAGCTCTCCCTGCTCCCAATGCCCACGCGAATACCCCACACTGCTTGGCGGTAAATAATCCGGTAACTCCCTGTCATCCATATAGATACGACGCACCATCCCGAAAGATTCATAAAGAAAAACGATCATGGTATCAGTCTGGACAATTTCAAAAGGGTAGATGATGAATCCGCTACGCGGAAAGCCGGGCGATACACAACGGATAACCGGATCATTTAAAGGATCGAAGACTTCCATATCCGCCTCAGCCTGCGGGGTCAGGGATGGCATATTGACAGTCAGTGTGCTGCGTGGCGAAGTGGCCAGCCAGACGCCACTTAAGTCGGAAGCCTCTTGAGCAAGGCTACTTATACTGCCAAAACCGCAGACGATAACAATGGCACAGCTTGTTAGCTTAGTCAGTTTTCTTAGCCACTTTCCATGCCATTTTCCATGCCATTTCCCATGCCACTTTCTATTCCACATCGAGCAGCTTTTCATAAAGTTCAATCCTGAGAAAAATTTTACATATTCGTTCGATTTTAAAGTATGCCTTAATTCTGGCAAAGGATCATGCTCAAGTTAAATCCTGACTTTTATAACTCTGACCAGGCGTGAGGAATTGCCTGCGGTTCAAGACTGTTGGTCAGTGTACAACGATTCTCTCCGACAAAACCTGAAACATGCTGTAAGCGGTGACGCAGTTTTTCTATTGCAGGCAGCTTTCTTAATACACGGTGATTTTTTACTTTCTGTTTCAAAAGTTCAGCCTGTAATGCCGCTACTGCCTGGATGTCTTCTGTGGAACTTGCCCCGGCATAAACGACAGCCAGCATAGCAGTCAGGGACTCGATTCGCTTGCCGAAGATAAGCAAGGGGATCTGCGCCTGAGTCAGTGTTAACTGATAAAAAACATTCAAGCCTAAATAAGTCCACTTCTGATCTCTCAGCCGTGCTTCGGCATATTTGGCATAGGGTTTAAGACTTGCTGGAAGATTGGCATAACGTGGCCTCCAGGCTGCAGGTAGCAGGCGCTTGGGCAGGCTGAGGATATCCATGATGGCATGTTTGATAATCCAGCCCAGCAATAACCATAAATCTTTCGACACAAATAATTTCAAAAATGCTTTCCCGCTACGAACTGGAAATTTCGCAAAGGAGGTTAATCCGAGGCTTAAAATTCGCTTATCCTCGGTGACAGGCTGACCCTGCTTATCAAGATTGATATCGTCCAGAACCTTTAGCAAGCCGGCCATATACCTGCCAACAAAACTTCCGGTGATTTCCCTGACCATCCCGAGAATAATCAGATCACTTTCGCCCTCAACAATATTGAAAGCATGGGCGGTTGCCCGTGTTGCACTGACGGGGGACTCCTCATTCAAACTGCGCCCGCCGATGACACGCTCAGCACAAGCTAATGATTCACTCAGAGAGCCTGCTGCCGCAGACTTTGTAATATCCCGTAAACCTGACAGATTGATGTGCTGCTCGTTTTGCGACAGGGATAAATGACAAAGTGAACGAGACTGCAAAGCGCCTCCCAATATTTTGCCAATCGACAGTTGTGGCAGTTCATGCTTGATAACTTTACCGCCAACACCGTCACGTTGCCTGGCGTAATTGATTGCTTCACTTGCGTATAAACGCTGAAACCCTGCTGACATGGCAGACAACATACAACGCCCCATCGCCAGACTGTAAAACAATACTTCAAGGCCGTCTGCTTCTAGTCGTTGTGAACTGGGTATTGGGAAATTATCAAAACTCAGTCGTGAATTAATATTGGTCTGAAAGGCTTCTGTACCGGAAGGCTTGCAGGAAAATCCGAAATCAGCGTCTTCCCCTTTTTGCCTGTCAGACTCCGGAAGCCTGACAATAAACAAGCCCAGTTCCCGAGAGTCTTTACCTAACCTGGCGACCACTGCTAGCAAACCACCATGTGTTGCGCTGGTGATATAAAGTTTATTGCTGTCGCCAACACTAAAAAGTCGCCAACAATCATTTGCTTCATCAAGCTCAACATAAGTACTGACTTTCTTGGCATTAACGCCGACTTTTACTTCAGTTAGAGCAAATGCCATTAACTGACCTTCAGCCAGCAAGGGCAGGAACAGTGACTTTTGCTCATCGCTGCCATAGGCCATCAGGCCACCGGCACCAATAGTGAGCTGCCCGGAAATTTCCACAGCAAGACCGCCAAGTCCGTTAGCGGCGATATCTTCCTCAAGCTCCGCCAGTTCCCTGTAACCTGAACCAGCTCCACCAAATTCCTCCGGAATGGTATAGCCATAGACTCTGTACTCATTCACCGCTGAACGCAGCTCATTTGATAATTTTCCATCGGCTGTAAAAGCCTGACCCTGTGATAAACAAGCTTTTGCTGCTGCAACTATTTCCTGCTTGTGACGATGACTTTGCTCTGAAGTGCTGGCGGGTAACATTTCAGAACAATCAGGTTGCGGCCCGTAAATCAGACGTTGCACCAGGCTGGTTGAACGCTTGCCACCACGAATGTCTGCCGCTTTCTCGGAGTTTTCTATGGCCGCCAGTTCTTTCGCATAATCCAGATTGCCCGAAGCACGCAAGGCCCGGACACTGATTGAGTCATCGGCATTTTTCGTCTTTTTATTCATCGTTTTCTCTCTCGCTCCTTTCAGGCAGAGCGTTACTTGATAAAAACTTGTGGCTTAATACGCCTGAATTTTATAACATAATTGCTATATTATATAGCAATTATGTTATAAAGCAGGCTATGGCAAAAAAATCACAAAAAGTTCAGAACCTGGAGCCTGTTAACCCTCTCGAGCCTTATTTGGGTTATCATTTACGCCGAATTTCAGCGGCTTCTATGACCAGCCTGGCAATATCCCTGTCTGAACTGGATATTCGCCCCAGTGAAGCAACCGTTATTTTATTTGTTAAAGCGAACCCTGGTGTTCGTCAGAGTTTGATTGGAAAGCACCTGGGTATTCGCAGAGCTAATATGGCTCCCTTGATTGCAGTACTTAAAGAGAAGGGCCTGTGTGAAAAGATTCCCTTGGATGGTCGTTCCTCAGGAATTAAATTAACTAAAGCAGGCATAAAGTATGCCGACAGAATAAAAATCAAAATCCAGGAAAATGAAGAACGCTGCTTTGCTCAGATGGATAATAAAGTTCGCAGCGAAATATTGCAGCTATTAAGCTCCTTAAACCTTGAGTGGACAAAGTAAAGAAGTCGTATGATGACCGCGAAAGTACAAAGCAAAGCACAAAATATAGTGCAAAGCAGTGAATGCCTGTATGAGCCGCTCGAAGATCATTTGGGTTATCAGTTACGTCGGGCAACTGTACTGCTGCAGGCGGATCTCACAGAGACCATGAGGGATCTGCAACTCAGCCCGACAGCGGCCGCCATCATGCTTGTTCTGGCCAAAAACAAAGATATTATTCAAATAGAACTTTCACGCATTCTGGGCCTGCAACGTACCAACGTTTCTCCATTGATTATTAATCTGGAAAAGCGTGGCTTACTCAGTCGCTCCTCCCATGATGGCAGGTCACAATATTTACAACTGACGCAACAGGGCCTGGAACAAATAGCAAATATACAAACCAGGTTGGCGCAACATACAAAGCGCTGCTTCTCCCAACTTTCAGAATCTGCCATGTCAAACCTTGCAGAGGCAATGGGATCTGCCCTGCAAAACCTCGACCAGCAGAATGCAGGCACAGGTACCGCAGGAATAAATGATCAAGTAAGCTATCAAATTCTTCGCACTTCCTCGCTGGCAATGAATAAACTGGTAAAGAGTCTTGCTCCGCTAGAACTTATTCCCAGTAACGCATCCGCCATGCTCATGATTGCCAGCAACCCTGGCATAATTCAAAGTGACCTTGGACGCAGACTAGGCATTAAACGGGCTAACATCTCGACCATTATCAGTGATTTTAAGGAAAGGGGTTTTATTGATGTGCAATCAAAAGGCAGGGCACATTTATTATTTTTAAACGAGAAAGGACAAGCACTGGTACCAGAGATAAAACAAACGATGGATCGCCATGAACAAATTTGTTTCAGCCAGTTTGATAAAATGAAAACCGAAGCGACAATAGCAGCCCTCAAATCTATCCGCCAGCAACTGAAAAAACACAAGCAGAAAGTACAAGAGCTTTAATTAAAAACTCATAACTTCGCCTTTAATATTTCTACAATATTTATTTCTGCTGTTTAACTTTTTTCAGATATTTCAAGCTTCAGCTGCGACTGTGATACTTTCTTTTTTACGGCTTAATAGCATAAGTGAAACAGCCGCAATTAATGAACCACAAGCCATAAAGACAGCAACCGTCTGCAAGCCCAAACCAGCCTGAAACATGTAACCGGCAATAATCGGTGACAGGAATGCGCCTCCCCTGCCTACGCCAATAGCAAAACCAGTTGCGGTAGCCCGCACATGCGTCGGGAATGAAGTAGCAACCAAGGCATATAACCCTACAACACCAGCGTTAGTAAAGAATCCCGCGATAGCTGCTGCCAATGAAAGTGTTCCAAGCTCAGAATAACCGCTGCCAAAGACAATGATCAGCGGAAAAGAAAGCAGCATTGAACCAATGGTCAGCCAACGCAAACTGTAGCGTATGGCTATCAGGCCGAGTATTCCTCCACCTATAGCCCCTCCCAGGTTTGCGGAAACCAATACTCTTGCGGCTGAACTGGGATTAAATCCCATATCGACAACAATGGAAGGTGCCCACTTCAGAATGAAATAAAAGGTGGCTATATGCATGAAATAAGCAATGGTTATCAGGATGGTGGTCCGGATTAAAGCCGGTTTGAAAATATCACCAATGGCATGGTTTTTTTCTTCGGCGGTAAGTGCCGGAAGTGCCTGGACAACCGAGTGGCCCATGCGTTCCAACGCTTTATTAATTTTTTCCAAGGCACCATGAGGCTGCTTATCGGTCAAAAATGCAGGCGATTCCGGGACAAAAAACCAGACCAGCGGGATAAAACAGGCAGTGATGATGGCGCCAAATTCAAAAACGATATTCCAGCTGTTATTGACCAGCAATCTGGCGGATATTTCTCCGCCGACTATCGCGCCGATCGGATAACCAATTGCCATCAATGAAATACACAAGGTTCTGCTCTTTTTATTGGCAAATTCCGCAACGGTAGCATTAGTCGCTGCCAGCATGCCGCCAATACCCAGCCCGGTTATGACACGCCAAATTGATAACTCCATAATGGAGCTTGATACAGATGCCATAGCCATGCCTACAACCATGAAAATGAGGCAAATTAAAATCGTATGGCGGCGACCGATTTTATCGGCGAGACCCCCAAGAGTAAAAGCACCGATACCCATCCCTAATAATTCCATCGACAAGACTATACCCAAGGCACCACGCTGGACTCCCCAGTCAGCGGCTATTCCGGGAGAAGCAAAACTGATGGACTGAATATCAAATCCATCCAGTGCATTCAGACCTATCGTGATTGCTACCGTTAAAATCTGCAACCAGGACATCGGGTTATCATTCAAAATTGCTCTGGGATCTTGGCTCATGATTTGCTCTCTTTTTTATAATTATTTATTTATTTGATCTGTAAGCGCTGACTTAACAATTTTGCCATTGGCATTTCTGGGCAAGGCATCAATTAAACTGACATGCTTGGGAATTTTAAATCGCGCCAGTTTGCCATCCAGGCTTTTTATTAAATCATCCAGGTCAATTTTATTTTCAGGCTTTGCCGCAACGACAAACAAATGCCCTACCTCTCCCCACTTTTCATCGGGTCTGCCTATGACAGCGCATTCTTTTATGGCCGGATTATGTGCCAGTAAAGCTTCTATTTCCCCAGGGTAGACATTTTCTCCACCGGAGATATACATATCTTTCAAACGGTCAACGATCCAAAAATAACCTTCCTCATCACAAAGCGCAACATCTCCAGTACAAAACCAACCGTCATCCGTGAAGGCTTTGGCGCTGTCTTCCGGTCTGCGCCAGTATCCGGCGGCGACATTAGGGCCCTTTAACTGCAATTCCCCGGATTCGCCTGTTGGGCACGGCTCCCCGTCAGTATTAGCAATTCGGGCTTTTACCCGTGATGTTGTAATTCCGACTGATCCAGGTCGAGCAGCAATTAAATCAATATCCACAGGCATGCCGAAAACAGTTCCTGCTTCACTCATACCGAAGCCATTTGCTACCGGGACCCCATCTGTAACCCAGTCCTGAATTTTCGCCTCTGCATAGGGTGCGCCTCCGGTAAAAAGCGCAGTTAGTCCCTTCAGCTTTTCCGGAGAATATGTCGGCTCGGCCTTGATTAAATCTGCCATGACCGGTACACAAAAATAATGGGTCACCGATAACTCAGGATCAGCCAAACGACTCAGCGTCCGGGCCGGATCAAACCCATCGGACACAATAAAAGTAGCACCCTGATAAATCGCCGGACGTACCGCCGTGATCAATCCGATAATGTGAAACATGGGCGCATCACTCATCACCACGCTGTGATTCTGAACACGACCAACCATGCCGAAGTTTATCGCTGTTTCAGCAAGATTATTTTCACTGAGCAAGGCGCCTTTGGGACGCCCGGAAGTGCCGGAGGTATATAAAATTAAAGAGGGCAAGTCGCTGTCAATCAAGGTATATGGCAATGCTTCAAGCGCGGCCGCCTGATTCAGGAAAGTCTGCAGATTCATGCCATCGATGCCTGTACTTTCGAGTAATTCATCACCAATGATGAGCTTGGGTTCGGCATCTTCGATCAGCGAATTGATTTCTGTTGCTGTCAGGCGCCAGTTAAGAGGCACATAAATAGCCCCAACGCGGGCACAGGCAAAGTGCAGTGCTATCAGCTCAACTCGATTTTTAGCAAGACAGACAATACGATCGCCCTGCACTACCCCATTTTTTTTAAGTGCAGTTGCACAACGACCGCAAATCAGATCAAGCTCAGCGTAAGTCCATTGTCGCTCACTCGCCAAATCAATGGCGACTACCTTGTCTGCCTGATAGCGAGCCTGGAAACCCAGTAAATCTGCTGCACCATTCACCTGGTTAGCCTGTCATTAAGATTTTTTTTGTTTGGAGAGGTCATACGAGCCAAGTCCTGGCTTGTAAGATTTTTCATCAATAAATTGGCGGATACCTTCTTTACGTCCTTCATTGTCATAACTATTGGCCGCTTCCTGAGCACGAACCAGATAATCTTCAGCATTATCGTAAGTCATTTCTTTAACACGACGTACTGCATCTTTTGTTGCTTTAAGTGCGACCGGATTTTTTCCCAGCAGCACATGACATAGCTCTGTCACTCTTGGCTTCAGCTGGTCAGCCGGAACCGCCTCATTGATTAGCTTCCACTCGGCGGCTTTTTTTGCATCTATATTTTCACCGGTCAGGGCATGGTACATGGCGTCACGCATCGACATCAGATCAATCGCCACCTTGGTTGCACCTCCACCAGGTAAAATCCCCCAGTTAATTTCACTTAAGCCAAACTTGGCTTCTTCCGAAGCAATTGCCAGGTCGCAGGCAAATAAAGGGCCATAACCGCCACCGAAACACCAGCCATTCACCATGGCGATAGTGGGTTTCTGATACCAGCGCAGGCGACGCCACCAGCCATAAGATTCACGTTGCGCCTTCCGGGTGCCACCAAGTCCGGTAGCTTCTGTTTCACGAAAGTATTCCTTCAAGTCCATGCCTGCTGTCCAGGCAGTCCCTTCACCGGTAAGAACCAACACGCCAACATCATCGTTAAATTCCAGCTCATCCAAAACCTCCATCATCCTGCGGTTAAGGGCCGGGCTCATGGCATTACGCTTTTCCGGGCGATTAAAACTGACCCAGGCAATTCTATCTTCAATCACGAAGCTAACTGTATCTGCTGACATGGCAATTCCTTTCTTATTTTTTTAAAAATTAATTGTTATCTATCATAACCTTCGTTATAGTCTTGTTCAATAAAACTTTTTATCCTAAGGGCAAAAATGCCTGAATATTAATTCAAATAATAATATAAACTGTTTCAAGCCTGAGAGAACAATAAAAGAAGAGGTAGCAGATGAACCACAAAATAAACGTTTCACGCTTAAGTCCCGATTTAAAACAATTATTAATTTTCCCTTTATTTTGTGCACTGGCCGCCTGTAGTAATGAAAATACCCAAGCACCTACTGCTATGGAAACGACAACACCTAATGAATCACAAGCCACAGCCTCTGTGTTACCTGTCATGTCGCCAGCTGTTGGCACTAATCTATTAAATTGTGAAGAGCTGAGCTCACAATTTGTTTTTGAACAGACTGCGCTCACTGAAGTTTCGCAAGTGCCTGCAGGAATGCTTGAAGGCTATCCTGTTGGCGAACACTGCCTGATCACCGGACAGATGAATCAGCGCGTCAGTGAAGTTGATGGCAACTCTTATGCCATCGGTTTTGAAATGCGCCTGCCCGCTGACTGGAACGGACGCTTCTTTCATCAGGCTAATGGCGGTATTGACGGTAGAGTTGCACCATCCATTGGTGGCATGCTGGGTGGCGGTCCATTAAGTACCGCCTTGTCTGAAGGTTTTGCTGTCATCAATTCAGATGCCGGCCATCAGGGCCCAACACCTTTTTTTGGCATAGATCCGCAGGCACGACTTGATTATGGTTACGCAGCTGTTGGCACGCTGACGCCGATGGCCAAGGCGCTGATTACCAGTGCTTATGGTAAAGGGCCTGACCGTTCCTATTTTGCCGGATGCTCCAATGGCGGGCGTCATGCCATGATTGCGGCTGCGCGCTATGCTGATGAATACGATGGCATACTGGCAGGAAATCCGGGGTTTAATCTGCCCCAGGCTGCAGTTGCCCAGCTTTATGCTGCGCAGCAATTCACGCTGGTCAGTACGACAGTAAATGAGAATGATGAGCCAGATATCAGTAGCGCGTTTACCCAGGCTGAAAGAGATTTGATTGCTGCTTCTATTCTTGAACAATGTGACAGCTTGGATGGCCTGGAAGATGGCATCGTGGCCAATCTGATGGCTTGTCAGGCTGCATTTGACCTGGAGACACATGTTCCGACCTGCACTGGAGAAAGAGATGGCAGCTGCCTGAGCGCTGAGCAGAAAACTGTGTATAGCAACATCATGAGCGGTGCCCGTAATTCTTCCGGAGAATTGATTTATTCAAGCTTCCCCTACGATGCCGGTGTCAATAATTCCAATTGGGCATTCTGGAAATATGGCGCTTCGCAGCGACTTGACCCAGGCTCAGTTGGTTTCATATTCAGCACCCCTCCCTTCGATTTTAACGAGTTTGTTGCCCAGAGCGGTTTGCAGTTTGCGCTGAATTTTGACATGGATACTGACGCACCCAAGATATTTGCTACTGAAGGTATTTACAGCGAAGCGGCTATGTCCTTTATGACACCTCCAAACCCGGCTGATTTGAGTACCCTGCGTGATCGTGGCGCCAAGATGATGGTTTTTCATGGCACCTCTGACGGCATATTTTCCTCTGACGATACCGCACGCTGGTATAACGAATTAAATGCCCAAAATGCCGGCAACGCGGATGAGTTCACTCGACTATATCTGGTCCCGGGGATGAATCATTGTGGCGGCGGACCCAGCACTGACCAGTTTGATATGGTCACTGCCCTTGTAAACTGGGTAGAACAGGGTGAAACACCTGATCGCATTATTGCCTCAGCCCGAGGTCCCGACAACCCTGTATCGGTAAATGAGGAGCTGCCCGCTGACTGGGCACCTGACCGTACTCGCCCATTATGCCCTTATCCTGAAATAGCACGCTACAACGGCAGTGGCGATATTGAAGATGCTGCGAACTTCAGTTGTGAAGCACCCTGAATAATACGCGCTGACTATTTTTAACGAGGTAACCATGAAGCAAAAAACACGCCTTTTATCTGCGAAGTCCGGCCTTGATAAACTGCTGCTATTATCTTTATCAGGCGTGCTGGCGGCATGCGGCGAAAATTCTACTGGGCCTTCTGTCGATACTGCAATGCCAGCTGAACCGTTGGCAGCGGCAGAAGTTGGTAATGGCTTGTTAACCTGTGAAGAACTGAGTGCACAGTTTACTTTTGATCAAACCGTTATAACCGGAGTCTCAAGTGTTCCTGCTGGAATGCTTGAAGGCTATACCGTTGGTGAACATTGCCTGATTACCGGTCATATGGACCAACGTATCAGTGAAGTTGATGGCAACACCTATGCCATCGGTTTTGAAATGCGTCTGCCTGCTGATTGGAATGGACGCTTTTTTTACCACGCTAATGGCGGTGTCGACGGTTTTGTCCGTACGGCAACAGGGAATCTGGGCGGCGGACAAACGACAAGTGCTCTGGAATTAGGTTATGCAGTAATCAATTCTGATGCCGGTCATCAGGGCCCGGCGCCTTTTTTTGGGATAGATCCACAGGCGCGAATTGACTACGGCTACAATGCAGTTGCCAGACTCACCCCAATGGCTAAAAACCTGATTTCGACAGCTTATGGCAGAGGCCCGGAGCGATCTTATTTTGCCGGATGTTCAAACGGTGGGCGTCATGGCATGGTAGCCGCTGCACGCTATGCAGACGAGTATGATGGCATTCTTGCGGGAAACCCCGGCTTTAACCTGCCACAGGCTGCAGTCGCGCAACTTTATGCTGTACAGCAATTTACGCTGGTAGCGACTTCATTAAACGAAAATGGCGACCCAGATATTAGCAGTGCTTTCACCCAAGCAGAAAGGGACCTGATCGTCAGTAAAGTGCTGGAACGTTGCGATGGTCTGGATGGCCTGGTTGATGGCATTGTCGCTGACAATATGGCATGCCGTACAGAATTTGAACTGGCTCGGGATGTGCCGACTTGCGCAGCTGAAAGAGATGGTACCTGTTTATCCGATGCGCAGAAAACCGTGATGAACAATATTATGAGTGGTGCCCGTAATTCTGCTGGCGAAATGATTTATACCAGCTTCCCTTATGACCCGGGAATGGCAGGGCAAAGTTGGGCGGGTTGGAAGTTCAATTCTTCACAAAGTCAGAATCGTGACCCAGGCGCAACGGCCGCAATTTTTACCGTCCCTCCTTTCAATATAGATGAATTCAGGGAAATGGGCGGCTATCAGTTTGCCATGAGCTTTGATATGGACACAGATGCACCCAGAATTTACGGGACTAATGAGTTATATACAGAATCCCCCATGTCTTTTATGACACCGCCTGATCCCTATAAATTGGACGGCTTGCAAGACAATGACGCCAAATTAATGGTTTACCATGGCATGGCTGATGGTGTTTTCTCACCTGACGATACTATCCGCTGGTATTCTGAGCTCAATGCCCAACATGCTGGTAATGCTGACGACTTTGCCAGAGTCTATCTGGTGCCTGGTATGGGGCATTGTTCAAGCGGCCCAAGCACAGAGCAGTTCAACATGTTTGAAGCCCTGGTAGCCTGGGTAGAGGAAGGCATAGAACCTGATCGCATTATTGCTTCAGCCAGAAGCGATAACGATGAAATCCCAAGCGACTGGTCGGCGAACCGAACTCGCCCACTATGCCCTTTTCCGCAGGTGGCACGCTACAACGGTGAGGGTGATATTGAAGATGCCGCCAGTTTCAGTTGTGAAGCACCCTAAACAACCTAAATAATTACTTGAACAGTGAGGAGCAAGAAATGACTAAATTCAAAATGCTTGTAGGCGTATTCAGCTTACTCGGCAGCTTTTATATCAGCAGCAGCCTGGCACAGGAGCAACCACAGGCACCTGAATTAACTTTTGCCTTTGAAGTGCTGGCTGAAGTTGCTGATCCGACCGTGATTGGGACTTTGCCCAATGGAACGCGTCGCATTGTCGATATTCTGGGGGGTAGTTTTGAAGGGCCGGGCATAAAAGGACGGGTCGTTCCGGGGGGCGCTGACTGGCAAATTATCCGGGAAGATGGCTTTACTGATATTGATGCCCGTTACACGCTTGAAACTGATCAGGGTGATTTAATTTATGTCTCCAATATCGGCATAAGACATGCGCCGCCGGAGGTGATGAGCCGGCTTAATGCGGGTGAAGTGGTCGATCAGTCAGAAATATACTTTCGTGCCGTGCCAAAGTTCGAGACCAGCGCACCGGAACTGGAATGGTTAATGAAATCTATCTTTGTCGCTACTGGTGAACGTTACCCCAATGGCGTTGTAATCCGTTTTTGGCGACTGCATTAAGAACCCAATCATCACAATCAATAAAGCAGATTAACTATCATGGCTAATAATAAAAATTCAGAATTAAAATTTAATCGTAGAGACATGCTTATCGGCGCCGCTGGTTTAACAATAGCAGCAGGTGTCACAAATGCGCAGGATAAAGCAGAAGTTCCACCACTGGCTCCACAAATTCCATTCAACTTTCCTGAAACAGAATTTGTCTATGAAGCCATCGTCGACATTGAACCCGGTATAGATCTGGGTAATGGACCACTTGGACAAAGAGCTATGGTGCCGATAACCGGTGGTACTTTTGAGGGGCCGAATATCCGTGGCACGGTACTTCCTGGTGGCGCTGACCGCCAACTCGTCAGGGAAGATGGCGTTCGACTGTTAGATGCCTTATATGAACTGCAAACTGATGATGGTGCAATTTTTACCGTGCGTAATCAGGTTATTTCACACCCTCAGCCAGGCCAGGCAAGGTTTTCATTCATACAGATTACTGCACCGGAAGAATATAACTGGCTCAACCAATCTATTCACGTAGGAACGCTTGATAGTTTAAGACCCGAACGCCAAGCTGTTTTGGTCAGGGTATTCCGGCTTGTCTGATTTCGGACAAAGCATTTGAAAGCTGCAAGCACAAGGTGATATAAAAAGGGCTTTAATACTTTTTCTTCCTTCACGATAAAGCACATAAGAAATCACCATGCGAAATCTATCACTTGCCTCAGCTTTATTCGACACCGATCCGAGCATTCATGCTTGATAGCCCTGAACTTTCAAAGGAAGCTTTTTTAAAATTAGCGAATTACCGCATGCCTTTCGGTAAATATGCCAACAAGTTGTTAGTTGATATTCCTGAAGAATATTTTATCTGGTTTGAAAAGAAAGGCTTTCCTGCAGGAGAACTGGGACATTACATGGCTATGATGCTGGAAATCAAAACCAATGGCCTGGAATATTTATTTGAGCCCCTTAAAAAGAAGCAGCCCCTAAAAAACTGATCCTATACAAAAAATAAGAGTGAGGATGAAGATGAAAAATAACAATGAAAGCCGAAGACAATTTTTAAGCGGTAGTGCCGCAATCGCGGCAACCACTGTGTTGGGTACTGCTGTAAAACCCGCACTGGCCCAGGAACATCAATATGTTTTTGCGCCACCGGCAGTGACTTCCATGGAAATTGCCGGAAGCTCTGAGCGCTTTCCTGTCAGACGGGTTTTCTGTCTTGGCCGGAATTACCGCGCTCATGCCATTGAGTCAGGTGACAACCCTGACGAAACACCCCCTTTTTTCTTTATCAAACCGCGTGATGCCGTTATAGACAGCCGCGATGGTTTTCCTTATCCACCGATGACCAGTGAACTTCGTTATGAAGGCGAAATGGTCGTTGCCTTAAAAAGCGGTGGTGCCAATATCCGTGAAGAAGATGCGCTGGATCATGTTTATGCCTATGGTATAGGTCTGGATATGACGCGCGAAGACCGCCAGCATGAAGCCCAGGCACTGTCACGCCCCTGGGCCATCAGTAAGTCCTTTGATAAATCAGCACCCTGCGGCCCACTTTATCCGGTTGAAACGCATGGGCACGCTGTGACTGGCCGTATCTGGTTGAGTGTCAATGGCGAAATCAAGCAGGATTCAGATCTGGCCTTGCAACGCTGGTCAGTGCCTCAGGGCATTGCCATACTTTCCCAACATTATGAGCTGGCTGCAGGCGACATCATTATGACAGGCACTCCTGAAGGCATCGGCCTGGTTGAAAGAGGCGATGTTATAAGAGTCGGTATTGATAAGCTGGGTGAAATTGAAGTCAGAGTTATTTAAGATGGGCATTGCCATGGTAGTAAGCAGAAAGTTTGCCACCGACAACTTTTGCAACATACCGGATGACCAGTAATAAAAAAGTAGAAGAACATAAAGATCCTGGTTTTACTGCCGCATTGATTTGTTGTGGTGGGGTTCTCGCCATCATGATCTTTAGCGTCTTTCTGCTTAAAATCGAATTACACCTGGCGTTAACACTCGCTCTTATCTGGGCAGCCTTCAATGCGGCTCTTATCGGCTATCGATTTAAAGACACCAAACACTTGATGAATGACGGCATCATTGCTGCCGTTGGTGCCATTTATATTTTCATGCTGATCGGTGTTGTGATTGCCGCCCTGATTGAAAGTGGCACCATTGCCGGCATTATCGTATATGCCCTGGGCGTTGTTGATCCCCGCTGGTTCCTGCCTGCCTCCCTGCTGCTTTGCAGTTTTATGTCTTTGGCTACCGGCACCTCATGGGGCACAGTCGGAACAGCAGGTGTTGTATTAGTCGGACTTGGAGAATTTATTGGGATACCTGCCCCTATGGTTGCAGGCGCAGTAATTTCGGGGGCACTATTCGGCGACAAGATGTCGCCTTTATCTGATACCACCATACTCGCAGCAACAGCAGTGGGAACTGAAGTTGACCAACATATAAGAGCCATGTTTTATACGACAGGCCCTACTTATTTAATAATTCTTATTATCTTCGGATTTCTTAGTTTTAATTATGGTGATGTAGCATTAAGTCTTGAAGAAATTGATGCTTTAAGAGAACCCTTACTGCAACAGTTCTCGATCAATATTCTGGTGTTTCTGCCTCTGTTGATCATTATCGTCATGAGTTTTATGCGAATGGCTGCTGAACCCAGCATGATGGCAGGCACAGTAGTCGCGGTAATACTTGCCATGTTTCTACAGGGCCGTGAGTTTTCAGATATTCTATACAGCCTGCAATATGGTTTTGTTTCAGACACCGGCATTGCAAGTATCGACACTCTGCTCACTCGTGGCGGTCTGCAAAGCATGATGTGGACATTATCACTGGCACTGATTGCACTAGCACTTGGCGGCATTCTCAGTGGCGCCGGTTTCTTACGCGTTCTGGTCAGCGGTTTGATAAAAAGAATCAGAACGGCTACCCAGCTTGTGACTTCAACCATAGTAACCTGCATGCTGGCCAACATGAGCATGGGTGAAAACTATCTGGCAATCATTTTCGGCTCACGAATCTACAAGGACACTTACAAGGAACGCGGCCTGCATCCTCGCATGCTGTCCAGATGTGTTGAGGAAGGTGCAACGCTCAGTGCCGGTTTGATTCCCTGGACAACCACTGGTGCCTTTTTTAGTGCGGCATTGAATGTACCGACAATACAGTACGCCCCCTGGGTTCTGTTATCTTCGTTCAATATAATTGTTTCTATCGGCCTGACGGCTCTTGGCAAGGGTATTTTTACAAAAAAACAGCCCTGAATTGTGATAGCTTTTACTTTGTCAAGCCGGAACAAAATAATAATAAGGGAATCAATCACTCATGTTTAATTACCTGAAAAGCACTCTGGGTCCGGGGCTGGTTTTTGCGGCTGTAGCAGTCGGGACATCCCATGTTGTGCAATCAACCAGGGCAGGCGCCACTTATGGCTTAAGCATGATTTTTCTTGTGGTGCTTGTTTGCATGGTTAAATATCCCACTTATCTGTTCAGTTCACGCTACGCAGCGTTAACCGGACAAACAGTCGTAGATGGTTATGCCAAACGCGGAAAATGGTTTCTCTATATTCTGCTGGCGCTCATCATGATTGAAATAACCGTAGCGACATCTGCAGCCGCATTGGTAACCAGTGGCATCATAAAAGGCATTTTCAATCTGTCCATGGAAACAACTGTTTTATCCATGATCTTGCTGTTGGGCACTATTGCCATTCTGGCAATAGGAAAATACAAAGCGCTCGAATCCTTCTGTAAAATTCTGGTAGTTGGATTCTGTATCACAACTTTAATTACGACCTTTATCGCACTCATTGGTTTTGAATCTTCAACGGCACAACCCATTACCCAACTGGCATTTGATCGCCCTACGACCTTATTTTTAGTCAGCATCGCCGGGTGGATGCCGACCGGAATTTTAGGGGCGGTCATGCTTTCCAACTGGGTTCTTGCCAGAAAGAACAGTAACGGCAATAAAGTGTTTACAAGAAAGGAAGCCGATTTCGATTTTCATGTTGGTTATGGTTTCTCAATTTTTTTAGCGGCCTGCTTTGTTATTCTGGGTTATATCGTCATACGGGGCGCAGGCGACAATATCGCCAACGATAGCGCAGGATTTTCACTGCAAATCATTAGTTTATTTACCAGCACAATTGGTAGCTGGGTGTTCAGCCTGATAGCCGTAACAGTTATCGCTGTCATGTATTCGACGCTGTTGGCGCTGGTTGATGGTTTTCCACGCCTGACTTTTGATGTTCTTGATACACTCTGGCCGGATATCACTTCCGCAATAACCGAGACCAACTTTTACAGTATTTTATTTGCTCTGTTATTTATCCTGGTGGGAGCAGTATTTTTTCTGTTTATGAATTCCTTTACGCAGTTTATCGATTTTGTCACCGCTACAGGTTTTATTATTACACCAATCATCGCTACCTTTAATCACGTCATTATTTTTTCCAGCGACATCAACCCTGAACAAAGACCAGGCCCGATACTGAAGTTATGGAGTTATTCCACGATCACTATTTTTTCTGTTGTCACTCTGTTGTGGCTTTATTTTCAGCTGTCTTAATCATTAGGTTCTGAGTAAGTCCTTTGTAGTTTAACAACCAACACAGAAAGTAGCTTCATCTTGCAGATAAGGCATAATATGGCGCTTCCCCTACCCTGGGGATACTCATTTATGACTAAATAAGCTTCGAGTAAAAATGGAAGAACCAAGTCCTGCCAGCCATAACCGCTTTACTGCTTTTGCCTATCCCGCTTTTGCTCTCTACTGGTCTGCAAGATTCTGTTCCACTTTTGCTGTTCAGATAGCTTCTGTTGCCGTGGCCTGGCAGATTTATGATCTGACACGTGACCCAATGGATCTTGGAATCATTGGGCTTGTTCAGTTTTTGCCCTTGTTATTATTAGTCCTGGTGACCGGTTCAGTTGCGGATCGCTACGGAAGACGTCGCGTCATGGCTATTGCCATTACGCTTGAAGCCATCTGTGCAGCCGCAATTCTGTTTTTTTCTATCCGGGGTTTAACTTCACCTCTGCCTGTATTTTTTGCTCTGACCGGGATGGGAATTGCCCGTGCATTTTTTGGCCCGGCTTCACAGTCTCTGGTCGTCAACCTGGTACCGATGGATGTTTTTGCAAATGCTGTTTCGCTGAATGCATCCTCCTGGCAGATATCCAGTATTGTAGGCCCGGTTGCCGGGGGATTACTTTATGGAATCAGCCCTAATCTTGCCTATTCGATCGTGGTCATCATGCTGGTACTGGCATTAGTTCTCATCATGCGGATTCCAGCACCGGCACAGCACAGCACAAGCACGAAAATAACCTTCAGTACTGTGTTCGGCGGTTTACGCTATATCCGCAAGGAAAAAGTCGTGTTGGGGGCCATCTCGCTGGATTTATTTGCCGTCTTGCTGGGTGGAGCGGTGGCATTATTGCCCGTCTATGCCCGTGACATTCTGGAACTTGGCCCCTGGGGCTTAGGCATCCTGCGTGCCGCTCCGGGGGTTGGCGCACTGACAATGGTGGTATGCCTCACGATTTTTCCTATCCGTGATCATGCCGGGCGTATTCTATTAATATTCGTGGCGCTATTTGGTGTTTTCACTGCCATGTTTGGACTGTCGACAATAATGTGGGTTTCTGTCATCAGCCTGGCACTTGTCGGGGCTGCCGATATGGTAAGTGTTGTCATACGCGAAACCCTGTTACAACTCTGGACACCCGATGATGTTCGCGGCCGGGTAAATGCCGTCAACATGGTTTTCCTGGGTGCTTCAAATGAGCTTGGCGAATTTCGTGCAGGCTTCATGGCTGCCTGGATAGGCGCTGTCCCGGCCGTAGTTTTTGGCGGAGTTGCTGCTATCGGAATTGCCGGGGCATGGGCTTGGCTGTTTCCGCAATTACGGGATGCACGTTATCTAAATCGTCAAGATTGAACGCATGCCTATAATTATGAATTGGGTAATACTTAGAGGTATTACCAAAGTTATACACATCTATTTTAAAGCTTGGAACTCAAGCCTCAATTAGCTAATTTCCCAATACTATGAAATTCTATGATCACTCAGGGCTGGCTGAGCGCTTAGATATCTACTTAATGGATTCTAACAAAATTTGATTACACAAACTCAAAGTCAGTAAAAATCAATTGCTTCACCTGAATAGCTTATTTGTATTTGTTTCTAAATAGGCTCAACGCTTATCAGATTTTCGATATTTTGCTGCATTTATTTTCGAAGAATGCCTTAAAGGCGTAGACACTTGGCAATTTAATACTTAGGATGAATATAAATTTATTCTTATATTGGTAAAAAAACTTAAGCCATTTATAGACGGATAGTTCACATTAAGATAGAAACTAAAAAGTTACAAAATAAATTTTAAAATCTAGTATTATTTTTGTTTTTTTGATATTTTCGGAAATATATTTACATATTAAATGGCATTTAATAGATATGAAAATCATAGCTTCCATCGTCTTATCTATAGTATTTTTAGTTAGTTCAAGCTTTTCTCAAAACTTTTCTCTTCAAGCGACCTATGGAACTATTACTCTAAATTCAGGCTTTACGCCTGATCCTATGACTTTTTCAGTTAAGTCTGGTGGAAGTATTGATGCATCACCTTTGGGTGGTTCATGTGCAGGATACATAGCTAATGCCCCAGATTTTCAATTTACTTTCTCGCCAGGCTTATTATCATTATGGGTTTCAGTAATATCATCGGCAGATACTACTTTAGTTATAAATTCACCTAACGGATCCTGGATTTGTGACGACGATAGTGGTGGCGATCTTGACCCATCAATCTATTTTAAAGATCCGGCAAGCGGAGTTTATGATTTATGGATTGGGACCTATAGTTCAAGTGCAATCTATGATGCGACATTATACATTTCAGAATTAGGACCATATGGAAATTAATAACTGCGAAAGTTAGACTACTAATTTTTATATTGCTTACTAAAACGAGAAATAGTTGATCTATATAATAAAAGACAGAGTAATAATACATATTCAGAATTATTCCTACGTATCCAAACCAGCCTATATTTACTTGTCTAAATAATCTTTATTATTTCTAATCAGTGAAATTGACTTTTTTAAAAATGCTAATTTTTATAGTCATGATTGGTATAATTTCGATCATCTCTATAATGGACGATACGCAAGATCAACCTTTATTTAGTAATGAATCAACTATAGTCTACCAAAGGAATGAATATTTACCTTATTGGGCCGATATTGACCGTGACTGCCAAGATACTAGGCAAGAAGTTCTAATTATTGAAAGTAAAGTCGATGTAGTATTAAGTGAATCTGGCTGTGAAGTTATATCAGGCAGCTGGTTAGATTTATACACAGGCCATACATATGAAAATCCAAGTGAATTAGATATAGACCATGTGGTGTCACTTTACGAAGCTCATATCAGTGGAGCGATGGAATGGACACAAGCCGATAAAAGACAATATTCAAATAATCTCACTAATCCAAATGTGCTTATTGCTGTTTCTAAAGGAGCAAATAGATCAAAAGGAAGACGCGATCCTGCTAACTGGATGCCCCTCAATAATGCTTTCCATTGTGAATATATATCTATATGGCTTGATGTTAAGACACAGTTTAATTTAGAAATGGACGATGAAGAATCTGTCTTTATAAAAAGAAAGCAAAGAGAATGCTTAGCTCAATAGCTCAAAGGAGTCATCAGTTGATACAACCCGACCTAACATATGAGCCTTTGACAAGCTAAGGTCACCATTACCCCAAGCAGCTTGGCAATATGCTGAACCTGCTTCATACTTAGCAGCTCGCTAACAGGACTATCGATCTAGACCAAAAACTCCTCACGGGTTCTGTGGCTCTCCTTAAAAGCGCCACCAAGTGCTGTGGTCTGGGTCTCAGAAGTTGCATCCATCACACCGCGTGATTTCACACAGTAATGCTTAGCTTCAATAGTGACGGCTACATCGTCGGTTTCCAACAGTGTTTGCAGGGCTACCAGAATTTGTTGTGTCAGTCTTTCCTGCACTTGCGGTCGCTGGGCAAAGAAACGAACTATGCGGTTAATTTTAGAGAGTCCGATTATTTTGTTACCCGGGATGTAAGCTACCTTGGCCATACCATCGATGGTCACAAAGTGATGCTCACAGGTACTGGTCAGGCTGATCTCTTTGACCTTGACCATCTCATCAACTTTCATCTTGTTCTCGATTACAGTGATTTTAGGAAACTGGGAGTAGTCGAGACCGGAAAAAATTTCATAAACATACATCTTAGCGATCCGATGCGGCGTTTCCAGCAGACTGTCATCCGATAAGTCCAGACCCAAAGTCTTCATTATTGTCATCACAGACTTTTTGATCCTCTCGTACTTCTGCTCATTATCAATATTGTTCGGAACCATTGGTGTTTCCAATCCCTGCTCCAATAGGGCATCACGAACCAGCAGAGCCTCTAAAGAAGAGCTGGGATTTGAAGATTTATGGATATTAAACATTGCCTGGTTCATGATTTTTCCTTTTTTTATCTATCAGCATCTATTCATGTTACGGATAGTATACTCGGCTGGATTACCCTGTTTTCAGTTGTCTGCCGCCGTCAAGTGGCAGATTTCTGCCAGTGATGTATTTGCTGTTGAGCAGCAATTGGACAGCTTCGATTCCTTCTCGGGCACCCGGGCCAGGAGGTAATAGTGATTTTTTTTCGACATGTTTTCTGTACATCTCATCATCTGACTCCCTGAACATGAGCAAGGCAGGGGCAATGCTGTTGACCTTTACAGCAGGTGCCAGTTTGGTAGCAAAAGAAAGCGTCATGTTGTGTAAAGCAGCTTTGCTGGCCGCATACGCAATGTGCTTACTGCTACCCCTTTCTGCAACATAATCTGTGAGGTGGATGATATCTGCCATACCAAAATGCTGTGCGCCAATTGCAAGCAGTTCTTCAAAAGCAAGATTGATCATATAGGGTGCCTGCACATGAACTGCCCAGTTTGCTTTTAGCACCTCTGCAGGTGCATTTTTCTGCGACTCTGGCAGCCAGTCAGACGCATTATGAATCACAGCTCGCAATTCTGAAAATTCGGTGCATACTTTGTTAATAAAAATAGATGTCTTGTTAGCGTTGGAAAAGTCGGCTTGGATGCAGCAAATTCCTGCATCTGCCATTTCTATAAGACTTTCGCGCTGGTTCCGATAGGTGATAGTGACACTATAGCCAGCATTATGAAGTGCGAAAGCAAGTTCTCGACCAAAACGCTGAGCACCACCTGTAATAATAATATTACCCAACATCACATGCGACTTGCTGAAAGGGTAACCGAGACAGAATCCGCAAAACGCAGGGCATGCGGTTTGTCGACTCTTACTTTCGCGCGGATCGCCATCTCGTTCTCCATCAGGAATTGCAGCAGGTCCTCAGCCAATTTTTCCAGCAGGCGAAAACGTCCTTCTTCAACATGTCGAATAATCTGCTTTGTGATAATTTTGTAATTCAGTGCAGTGGCTTCATTATCACTATTGCAAGCTTCATCGGCGCAATAAGATAGCTCACAGTTAATGATAACGTCCTGCTGCTTGCTCTGCTCTTCAGGGTTAAATCCGATGTAGGTGCGCAGACGCAGATCGATGATGTTGATGACCGCATCATCGTGTTTCCAACTGCCGTTATTTTTTGGATGCAGCGGCGTATTAAATGAATGCAAATTAGGCACGAGTATCTCCTTTTTATTTTTTTATACGGAGGTATTCACAATTCAGATTAATCCCAGCGGTCTATAGACAGGATAGAGCCGTATCAGAAATCTCCGATTTAGGGAAAAACCATACCGTAGGGTCGCGAGATCAGGGGCTCACAATTTACAGCCACAATAAATAGCGCAGAGATAAGCCCTCGACGAATCGCATTATCGAGCTCTATTAGATCAACAATGACCATAGATCGAGTAGATGGAACAGCTGAAGGTAATTTTTAATTATTGATTTATTGCTTATGTCCGTTTTTGGACGAAAGCAGACCTCAGTAGCTTCTCTTTTTCTAAAATCACCTCTGATGTATTTAGGCAGATACTACTTAAACTACAAAGCCTGAAAAGACACTCTCGGCCCTATAAAAGACCCACCTATTTGATCCACAGAGATTTAAATTAGAACAGCTTGGTTATCTACATTTTTATCTACAAACTAGGACTTCAAGGGAATATGGGCTCGATTTAGCCTATAAATACAGCGGTTTTTGGGGGCTT
>Ga0255765_1000065_pt1 | contig 118008 bp, 82 predicted proteins | sample 041ome_8_FD_179965 | JGI IMG/M metagenome (GOLD analysis project Ga0255765, IMG submission 179965) | Coastal salt marsh microbial communities from the Groves Creek Marsh, Skidaway Island, Georgia - 041407BS metaG (version 2) | ecosystem: Environmental > Aquatic > Marine > Intertidal zone > Salt...
GTTGCTGTGAATCCGCCTCCGCTCGTTGCGAAGCAGCCTCCAGATCACCAATCTTCTTTTGCAACTCTGTAATTTGGTTCTGCAAAGATTTGATTGTCTTCGTCGCGACTTCGCCGTGAAGAGTATATTCCGTCTTCTGTGAAGCTGCAAACTCTTTCGCGGAGCTATAGAATGAGTTAAACCGACCTTTCGCTTTTGCTTTGATGATCAATATAGACCACCGCGCAAAAATACGCGCCACACGTGACTTTTCAACTTCTGCAGCGTGCGTCGTCGTCAACACTTCATGGTCATGGCGCAACGCCCGCAGCTCTTCTTGAATTTGTGAATTGCTGTTCAAATTAGCTGATTTTGTCAACTCATTCGCGGCTTCCAATGACTTGACGTCCGCGTGAAGTCGATCCAACATGCTTTCAAGCTCGGTAATTCGAGCATCCTTCGTCAGCAAGACTTTCTCGCGCGTTTTTGCGGCAGACTTGAGATCTTTAAGTTCGCGCTCAAGTTTTGAAATGACACCGCGTAAATCATTCACCTTTTCAGAGTCCATTTTTTTGTCCAATTTGGAAATTTCCTCTCTGAGGGCGGCTTCACGTTTTTTGGCCTCGCGTTCAAATTTCTCTTCACGCTTCTTCGACTCAGCTTCGGTATCCTTAAGTAGCTTTTCGAGCTCACGAATACGCGCGTTCAACCCATCGACGTCCTTCTTGCTCTTCCCTTCGGTATCTAAAGCAGCCTTTTTGAGCTTCGCAATCTCCGCATTCAGTGAAGAAATCTCGTTCTTCTGAGCGTCGATTGTTTTCTGCAGCTCAATATTCTCCTTGCTCTTTTCGTCGGAGTTCATGCCAATACTTGCTTCAGTATCCTTAAGTAGCTTTTCGAGCTCACGAATACGCGCGTTCAACCCATCGACGTCCTTCTTGCTCTTCCCTTCGGTATCTAAAGCAGCCTTTTTGAGCTTCGCAATCTCCGCATTCAGTGAAGAAATCTCGTTCTTCTGAGCGTCGATTGTTTTCTGCAGCTCTTGAGCACGTGCTTTGCCATCCGCGTTTGCTCGCTCGAGCTTACTCTTCAGCGTGGCGACGTCATCGTTCAAGGAGCCTATCGTTTTCTTGTCGTTTTCAGCACGTTTGCCCGCATCAGCCAGCGATCGATTCCCTTCATCCAAGCGCTTGTGCAGCTCAACGATTTCGTTTTCAAGACCTTCCGAGTAACTTGATTTCGTTTGATGCGCAGAAGACTCATATTCATGCACCATCGATTCGAGCGCGTGAATGCGTTTACCGCGAGCCTCGCGCTCCTGGCGCTCAGCTTTTCCCGCCTTTGAAAAGTCGGAAGCCAGGGTAAGGAATCGACGATGCCGGGCTCTAAAACGCAAGAGCGCAACAACCGTTGTCCACCGAAGCACTGCTTTTTCCGAGGTGCTCATCTTTTCAAGATTGCTTAAGTCGTCTCTTAAACGCACAGCCGTTTCCGTCGACTCATCAAGCTTGGCCTGTACGTCGGCAAGTTGAGATGTCAGGGACTTTAACGTGCGCTGCGATACTTCGGTGTATACACGCAACTCATCTTTTTGCGCCTTGCTGAAGTCCTTGGAAACTGCAATCAAACGTTTGTGACGTTCCACGTCTCGCAATTTTCGCACTACGAATGACCAGCGAAGCTCTGCACGCTCCGTAACCATGGCCTTGTGCTCGCGATCTGCGGCAGACAAACGCGCCTTGAGCTGTGCGATCTCATCTTCTAATTTGCTGGAGTAGCTTGTCTTAGTCTCGTGCAGCGATGACTGATAAGCAAGTGCAGTAGCCTCGAGCGCGCTGATTCGCTTTTCGCGTAACTCAAGAGCATCAGCGTGGCTCGCCTTGAGTTTAGCAATGATTTCTAAAAGTTCGTCATTTCGATGCGTAAGCTCCAAGTTATGTCGTTCTGCCTTACTTTGCTCGGCGGCCGTACGTCGCATTATGGACTCTGTACCCTTTTCAGCGATCATAAGAGAGTTGCGTAACGCATCGTTTGCTTGCTTCGTTTCTGAAATACGCGAAGTTGCGTGTGCGGCGTTCACTTCAGTCTGATGCCTGAGCACGTTCATCTCTTCAGTCAAAGAATCAAGTTCGCGCTTCGTATCATCGCGCAATGCCTTCCCTCGATCGAGATCTACCGTGAGCAACGCAACCTTGGCTTGCCATTCTTTAACTTCGTTGCGCTGAACGCCTTGCAGTTGCTTCAATTGACTCGCGTGCTCTGCCAGAGCCACATCGAGAGCGATTTCGAGCTCAGCGACACGAGCTTCGAGCTTAATCTTATCACTAGTGGCGTCAATCGCTTCAAAAGGTTCGGTAACTTGTTTGGCTCGGGTTTTTGCTTCTTCGTCTTCGAGAAGCTTGCATCGTTGCGTCAGCTCACGAATCGTCCTTGTGGAAGACGTCTTATAGTGCTCAGCCGCCTTGTTCGCAGCTTGATACTCCGTGACTGATCTCTGTAACTTCTTTGCCTTGATCTCTAGTCGCTCTATATCTGAAGTTTGTGCGCTCATTACTCCATATGCCTCTCTTAATTTCGCATCATCTGAACTTTGCGCTTGAAGAAGCTCTTTCTCCTTGGTACGGAGCAGGCGACGGTATTGTGCGACTTCTTCATCCTTCTTTTGCTGCAAATGTCTGAGCTGCGCCTCCAATTTGGAAACTGCATCTGCTGACGGTTCAGCGCTGGTTTTATCGTCATTTACAGTCGCAGCTGCAAGTCGCTCCTCGAGTGAACGAAGGGTATCTTGGTCCCTTTTGCGCAAGGTGTACACATCTTGCAGCTCATCAGCAGTACTGGCGAGCTTTGTTGCAAGCGCGTCGTACGCATTTTTCAAACTGTGAGCTCGGATAGTGTTGCGCCACTTCGCCACCGCAAGAGCTGCCTGTCTGTCAGTAAGATCGTGTGACTTCGCTTCTATATCGCGCTCCATGGAATCAATGCGCTCCTCTAATACTTCTATCGCTTGCTCGCGCTCACGCACGTCACGCGCTAAAGCATCACATTTATCGCGTAGCGCGCGGAGGTTGCCCTCTTTTTCGTTCACAATTGACTCGATAGACTTCATTTTTTCTTGTGCCTGCACATCATAAGCATCGATTTTCGATTGCACATCAGTAATCTTTTGAGCGCTCGATTCGTTCACAGCAGCAAGAGAAGCTTCAAGTTCGGCGATCTGTTCCCTCAGGGTGTTCATCACAGTCTTTGAAGATACAATGTATGAGTTATGCTCGCTCACTGCTGACACATGCTCGTTCTTAAGTTTTACGCTTGCTTCTTCAAGATCTTTCAGACTTCTGCGAAGTTCAGCAATGATTTCAGAGTGTCTCACGTTGTCTTGAAGACGCTCATCCTCCTTCGCACGGACATTGACGCGTTCCTCGGCCAAGGTATCCCGAAGTTTGGCAATTGTATCCGAGTTCTCCGTCAGACGTCGCTTGAGTGCGAAGTTCTGCATACGAGACATGAAGTGGGCAAAAGTAAGAGACGTTTTTCTTTCTATGAGAGTCTTCTCAACATCAGGCTCGGCAGTCTCGACATCAAAATGCACGCAGTGTCGATCACTCATACCAGCATCTCTAGTTTTCGCAAGCGCAATCTGTAAATCGTTCTCAACGAGGTTCTTTTGAGCACGAACTGCTTCTTCTCTGGCCTCAGCTTTCGCTAAAAGTCGCATCAGACGAGCGATTTCTCCTCGAAGATTTGCCTTGTCGGCGTCATAAGTCTTACGCTCACGCTTGCGAGCATCCTCAACCTCGCGGACGCGAGTTTGAGCCGATTGCAGCTCCCTCGTGTGCGCCTGAATTGCATCTTTTAGTTTATGCTCAATTATCAAAGTCGACTGGCGCGATTTGTCGAGCTCTGCCTGCATACGAGAAATTTCAGTCTTGAGTAGCGCGCTCGTTCTGTTCAGCTCTTTCCGTGCATCGTCACGCTCAGTAGCAGTCACCTTCAGTTTGGAATTCGACGACTTCAACTCGTTTCTTAAACGAGTGATTTCGTCATCTTTCATCTCGAGTGTCTTCTTTGCTGCTTCGGCGCTTAAAGATGCCTGGTGATGTGCATCCGCCAACTGAGCCGCGAGAGCAGAGTTTGACATCGACGATTTCGTGCTTTCAGTCTTCTCCTGATGCGCGCCCTTCAACTCATCCTCAAGTTTACTGATTCGATCGCGGCACCATTTGTTCTCTTTAGATAACTCCTCAATCTGAGCCTTTAGCTTAGTGTTGGCGTCATCCAACTGATCATATTTACGTTGGGCGTCCAATGCGTCTTGCTTTGCTATGCGCTTTGCGGCATCAATCGCAGCCTCAAGCGTGCGCTCAGCCTTCACGCGCTCAAGCTCCAATTTCTTTGAAAATTCCTGAGCTTGCTTAGCCAACTTGTCGTTCAAATCATCCAATTCTTTTTCAAGTGACATCGTCTTTGCACGCTCGCTTGCGAACGCCGACTTTTCTTTCGATAAGGATTCTTGTAAAGCAGCTAATGATTTTTCAATCTCAGCACGCTTCGAGTTACAGTCAGTGCAATCGCGTTTTTCATTAGCGAGTGCTTTTTCCGCGGTGAGAGCGCGGCGGCGCCATTCTGCAGCAACGTCATTCGGGTCGCCAGTTGGAATGTCAACGCGAAATTGTTCGAGCAGCGCCAGGGGCTCTATACGGAAGCTCAAGCCCATGGGATTGTCGATGCGTTTGATCAAAGGACTTCCACCGTTCGTGACCGATTTTTCCACTACATCCGCCACTTGACTCGGACTAAACGACGCAAATAATCGACTAAATGCATCGCCCTCGTCATCCTTGCCGACTGTTTTTTCCTTTTCCTTGGGCGGTGGAGGTGGTGGCGGAGGAGGAGGAGGAGGAGGAGGAGGTGCTGGCTTTGGCTTTGGCGCTTTAGGCCGCGGTTCCTCCTTTCGACGATCCACGACAGATGCTTCTCCTGTCCGCCCTTCAACCCCGAGTAAAAAACCTTGCACAAACTTCACCGGCGACGCGTTTGATTTCCCCGCGCCCGCCTCACCGCCTTCGATCGACGGCATGTCGCAACCCTCGCCACCGAATCGACACTCTAATATCATACAAACACACACACACACACGCCGTCAGTCATTTACTCTCCATACTCATAAACCTACGCGCAACCACATGCGACACACGACGCGTTCGACGCCTCAATCCATGTCACGTACTCGCCAACCACTCAAACTTGTCCTTGCGCATCGAAGACAACGTATCCTCCGCGCTCCCGCGCGCGGATGTCCACTCATCTCGACCCATCGGTCGCGTCGGCGACGACATCGCGCGTTCGATCGCACCGATCTACGGTTTCACGCCCGTACGATCACTCGCGCGAGCCGAACCCGGGCGTAACACCAACGCGAAATTGAAAATCACACCGAACACCGACTGGCGCGATCGTCGATTCGTCGCGCGCGTGCGTCGCGTGCGTCGTGCGTCGTGCGTCGTCGCTGCTCGCGCAAGTAAGGAGACGTGCGCGAAAGGTATGCGATGCGATACGTCGCGCGAGTGAACCCTTGTCGCGCGCGGCGTGCGCACAGTGTCGTCACGACGACGACGATTTCGCGAATTGCGACAATCGGCCACGATATGTGGAACATTCGAACATCCTATGAGCATACAGTATACGCCATGTCTGTATCGTAGTGGACATCGAGACACGTGCATGTGGGTGACGATGTGCGGAATATGTATGATACATCCAGTTCTCGGACACTCGGATCGTATGATCATACGTATACGGCCTATGTGCGCGTTTTATCTCGATACCCGTCGTCGTCGTCGTCGCCGTCTCGCGGCGACGACACCGCGCGCGACGCCACTGTGCGCGACGACGGTGACGCGCCGAGCGCGCGCGCAGCGTCACGCACGTTTCACGCGCCGTCTTCACGCGCGCGCCTGGGGTGGTTGGTGCGTTCCCACGCCGCGCGAGCGCGCGCGGAAGAGGCGCAGAGAGTCGTTTAGCCGCGGTCCACGTGGCACGCGTTCGCGGCGCGTGTTCGCGCGGCGTGCGCGCGCAGGAGAGTGCGCGACGCGCGGGTGCGCGCGCGGGCGCGTCCAGGGCGAGTGGTTACACGCGCTCGGTGCGTTGAGGGGCGATGACGTCGCGTCAGCGCGCGTCAAAGGAGACCGTGGCGCGTCAGGCGTTGCAAGAATTTGAGCCGCAGATCCAAGAATACGTCGCTCGAGGCGGCGATGCGGGCGTGCGCGGCGTGATTGAGCGTCATTTGATGCGATTGCCGAGACAATATGGGATGGATGTGAGTCATTTAGATGATATACTAGTGCACGCGGAGATTCTTTCGAGGGCAGAGAGGGACACGAAGGATGGGACGACGCGTTCGGGGGTTTGGTGTCACGCGCGCGAGGTCGACGTGAGTAGGGGTGGAGGAGACGGTGTGGATGCGATGGATGACGATGGTGAAGCCATGGATCCGAATGGGATGATGATTATGCGTTCGGGAGATAGGAATGCGTTGCGAGGTCCGACGTTTGGGTCGAGTGTGACGCTGAGCACGATGGGCGACGGGAGCGGCGGCGGGGCGTCGTCGTCGACGGCGAAGGGCACGTACGAGGTTTCGGTGAGCGCCGGGAATAAACCACGTTTGCTTTCTCGCGTATCTGCGGCACTGTTTGAGGTTGGATTGAACATAGCTGAGGCGCACGTCTTTTGCACCGACGATGGTTTTGCGCTCGATATCTTCATCGTTACGGGGTGGAAGCCAAACGACGCGGCGACGCTCACGAAGAGTATTCAAGCATCACTCGATGCAGCTGATTTCGACGATGCGCCAAAATCTAGCGGTGATAACGCTACAGCGACTTCAGAAGGCCGCATGTCGAATCACGCGGGTGGCTCCAACTTAGATGTCATCGCAATAGATGGCGGCGAGTGGGAGCTCACGGAGAAGCAGTTGGTGTTCAACGAAAAAATTGCGAGCGGTGCGTTCGGATTGTTGTATCGAGGAAGTTACTGTGGACAGGAAGTCGCTATCAAAGTGTTGAAGAGTAACGTTTCGGATGGTCCGGTGTCGGACACGTTGCGCGAGTTTGCTCAGGAATTGAACATTCTACGAAGAGTGCACCACAAGAACATTCTTCAACTCATAGGGGCGTTGACGAAGAGCAAGACGTTGTGTTTAGTTACCGAATTCATGCGCGGCGGGAATTTACTGCAATACGTGCAAGAACATGCACCGCTGAAGGTTGCCGACGTCGTGCGATACTCATTAGGTGTGGCGCTCGGTTTGGACTATCTGCATAAGATTAACATCGTCCATCGGGACATCAAGACCGCGAACATGTTGTTGGACGACAACAACGTCGTGAAGATTGCCGACTTTGGTGTCGCCCGCGTTCAAGCGGGTGACGGAGTGACGATGACCGCTGAGACTGGAACGTATCGTTGGATGGCTCCTGAAGTCATCGCCCACCAGTTTTACAATGAAAAATGTGATGTGTACTCGTACGGCATCATGGTTTGGGAACTCGTGAGCGGCGGCGAAGTCCCGTACCCGGGATACACTCCGCTTCAAGCCGCCGTCGGCGTCGTACAACGCGGCTTACGTCCTACGATTTCCCCTGGCTGTAACTCAGTCATCGCGCAAGTCATGCAATACTGCTGGCTCGCCGACATGAACGCCCGCCCCGGATTTGAACAAATAATAGCGCTCCTTAGAAATATCCAAGTTCCGCAAGAGGATCCGGGCAAGCATGGATTTTTTGATCGCTTACGATCCGTCAGTTTCAAGAGCAAAAAGTAACCAGGAAATCATATAGCTCCACGTGCGCAGCGCGCGCACACAGCAGCGTACTTTTAATTTAAACCACACGCGTTAGAAGTCGCCTCACTCGCCGCCGCGCGCGCGTCGCGTCCGACGTCAGCGGGCCATGGCCCAACCCACGCCTCCGCGGCCGCCCGAAAGCACCCTCCTCTTCCGAATCATGAACCCAGAACTCTTCTACACCGTCCCCAAACCCGTGCTCGCCCTCGGTGCCGCCATCGTCGCCGTCGCGTGCGCCAACACCGCGCGCTTAGTGCTCACCGCCGACCCGCGCGGCGCCCTCGCCGGCACCCGCGCCGCCGCCGACGCCGCCGACGACGTCGACGACGACGACGCGTAGCGATGCGCGGCGCCCATCCCCGCGCCGCAGTCGCGACCGCGATCGCGTCGGCGTCGGCGCGGAGCCCAGTAGCCCAGTAGCCCAGTAGCCCAGTAGCGCAAAGGTGTAGCCCAACGTTGGTGCCCCTCATTTCGATGAAAACGACCAATCACAACCAGGAACGATGTCCCACGATGTCCCGCGTTTTAGTGTTACCGAACACCCGAACGACGGCGTTCGGCATTCGCGCGCGCGACGAGCGACGAGCGACGCGCGAGGGACGATCGACGATCGACGATCGACGATCGACGATCATGTCTACCGCGTTGGCGACGACGTCGGTGTTCGCGCCCGTGGCGTCCGCAGGGGATGAGGACGCGTCGCGCGGGGCGATCGTCGGCGCGCATGATGATGCGCGCGGCGGTGGGAATCGCGCGTCGGGGCGTCGTCAGACGACGATGCGCGCGTTGTGGAGCATGGTGCAGGCGTATGCGCTGTTGATCGTGGTGGTGTTGGGGTATAACGCGATCGCGAGCGCGTTTCGGCCGAGCGCGGCGTTGGATTTGAGTCCAGAAGGCATGATGTTGGCGGGCGGCGTGGACCCGTCGGTCGTGGCGCGATCGAATGCGAGTACGTTTCGCGGGAAAACGCAGGCGAAGATGATGCAGGCGCAGATGCAGGCGTCGATGTTGAAGCATACGACGCGTGTGGCGATTCGTGGGTCGTTTAACGGCGCGGTTCGAGTCGCCGCGGGGACGGCGCGAGGCGCGCTGACGGTCGCGGGAGGCGTGATTAATCTCAGCGTGGGTATTCTCGAGCGCGTGGGATTGGGCATTGTTGTTGAGGTCGTGACTGCAGTCGCGTCTACTGCGGGATCGTCGGTGCAGAACGTGGTTTGGTTGGTTGGCTTTACGAGTTCGCCGGCAATTGATTACGGATTACTCCCGCTGTATGAATTCATCATGGATGGACTCGAGCCGTTGTACATAACTTTTGTCACAGGAACGATGGAAAAATTTGAAGACATGACGTTTTCTCTCGAGCAAAATCTCGCGGCGGTGATGCACGAACGCGTGTTGTCGAAAATCCGTTACCCGTTGCATGTGGTGCTGAATCCATTCAAGTGGCCGATGGGAGTGTACGAAACGTTCGTGCGACCGGCGTATGTCTTCGCCGCCTATCCGGAATACTATGACAACGTGCCCGACCCTGTCGCACCTATCGTTAAACGCACGTTTGGTGAACGTTGCAGAGCGAGCGCTTGGGGTGAGTGGACAGCGTGCAGCGTCGAATGCGGACAAGGCTTCAAAACTCGTGTGAATCACTGCGGGAGACGCGAATACGCGCGCTGCTTTGGTACTGGTGTCGTCGGATGTGACGGCACGTGCAATAGCGGTCGTTCCACTGATTGCAACGGTATTTGCGGTGGTAAAGCTGTCGTTGATAAGTGCGGAATGTGCGGCGGCATGAACATTGGACTGGGTTGCGACGGTAAATGTTTCAGCGGCAAGCGCGAAGATATACTCGGCAACTGCTGTGATTCATCATCCATCACATCGAGCGGTATGTGCTCGAATGATTCCAATGCGCCCAGCCATCTCAAAGCTGCGGGCGCTGGCAAGGCTCGTGCGAGCAAGAATGCGCCGCCCAAAAAGAAGGTGTCGTTTGTTCGCCGAATCATCAACCTTTTCAAATTTGTGCTCGTGCTCTTCTTGCGCATCGTGAGTATTATCGTCCAAACCGTTCTATTCGTGATTAAGACGGTGTTGCGCACTGCTTTGTTTGCATTTTCAACGGTATTTTCGGGTGCGATGCTCAAGTTGATTGGCATCTTGACGCTCGGATTTGTCGTTTTAGGAGTCGTCGACAAAAAGGCGCAAGACAGCGTCGCAGCGGCTGTCAAGCAGAACGTCCCGTTCGTCAGCAATGAAGACGTAGATGACAAATCTGACAAAACAAACACCAATGCACCAGCTGATGTGGCCGCTGAAGGGCAAACATTCAAAGAGCGTGTTGAGTCCGCCGTGAAGAAAATCATCGAGCTCTTGAAGCGCTCTGACGAGGTTCCCGGTACGGTGAAGCATTACGTGATATGGTTACTCCGACGCGCACACGTCCGGGCGCAAATGGTAGTGCCATTGATTTTGGCCTTGGTATCAGATGGACACGTTCCAACTGCTGAAGAAGTCATGAAGGCTCGCGAAGAGGCGGAGGATGCCAAGTTGCGCGCCGAGGAGCTCGAGACTGAAATTGCTAGTCTGAAGACCCAAGTACGGAGAACCATGGCATCCGAAGAAGAAAAGAAGCAGGCATTGAACTTAGCCGATCAGGCACGCAAAGAAGCAGAGGAAGAGAAAAAGCGCGCAATCGAGGAGGCTGAAAAAGTGCGCGCTGATCTCGAGCGAACTAAGGCAGAAACCGAAAAGACGCGCGCGGCGGTATCCAAGGATGCCGCCGCGCGACTCGCTGCAGAAAAGGCTCTTTTGGACGCGGAAAATGCACGAAAAGCAGCCGAGCAAGCTCGCCACAACGCCGAGCGCGATTTAGAGCGCGTTAAGACGGATTCAAGCCTCATTCGACAAGGTGCAGAGAAGGAAATTGTGCGCGTGCAGACTGAGCACAAAAAAGCCAAGGAGCGCATCGAGCTCCTGGAGAAAGAAGCGATTCGAGCGCGTGAAGAGGCGGCGCGTCAGGCCAGCGTCGCGAATGACGAAGCAGAGCGCGCGCATGAAAAGGTTCAAACCTTTGAGCGCGCGAATCTTAACACAGTGAACGCGTTGATCAAGAACAAGTCGGCGATGATGGACATGAAAGAGTACGCCGAAAAATTGGTGACGTTTTTCATCAAGCACAACGAGGAGGTCTTCACCGCTGCCAAGGCGCTGGACGTGTCTGAGTACGCGACACATATCGACAAGGGTGATGTTGTTACTGCCGTGGCGTCCAGCGTAGGCACTGGCGGAGAAATACCCAAGGAAGTGTTAGAACAGTTTTCAAGCCTGCGGAAGTACAGAGCTCGGAGAAATTCCGTCCTCGCGTTGGTCAAGATCACGAGGAAGCATCCGTCGATCGATACCCGTCGTCGATGCTGGGAAGCCTTACAGAATCTCGCAAATGGTTCTTTAACCACCGTTTGCGTGCTTATGCGTTGCGAAGCGATGTCAAACGCTATGATTGACATTCTCGAGTGGTCGTGCGGCGCCGCCGACGAAGACGGCTGCCCGTACGAAGCGATGGAATTTCTCCACGCCATGGTGTCAAACAAGTATGTCACGCAAGACAAAACGTTGCGCGAGCAAATTGCCGACCCCGTGCACGCGAGATGCATCTTAGCTGTGCTTAAAACCGTGCCGCACAACCACAGCGTGCAAGGCATGGGTCTCGGCACCATTTGGCAACTCATTCGCATGTCCAAGTACGGCGCCGAAATGCAAGGCGCGCTCCTGGCTGATGGATTGATTCGTCACATCGTCGACACATGCGAGCCTGCGCGCACGAACATCGAGCTCGCACGCGTCACATGTGGCTGCGCTCTCGCATTGGCGTTGAATAACACCTCCGTACAAGACGTCATGTTGCGCGTCGACATGCCCAAACTCTTGGTCGGCATTTTAAGTGCGCACGAGGCGATTGACTTCCGCGGCGAGTTCACCAAGCTCAGTGCGTGGTTGACGAAAAATGCCCGGTAAGCTAATATATAACCATCACACAACAGACTGTACTGTACTTTAATATAATCAATGGCGATATCATATCAGTAAAACCACACGTCGCGCCTCGCGTTGGTGTCAGTGCGCGCCTCGCCTCCTAATCGCGCTGCGCCGCGCGCACACACGTCACACGCGCCGCGACGCTCGCGCGCAACAAGCGCGCGCATATATATATAACCCGTCCACTGTTGCCGCCGTCGACGACGACGACGACGCACGCGCGCGCGCATATCAGTCAACATGATGCGTCGTCACGATGACGCGGTCGATGACGATAAAGACACCCCGCGGCGCTCCGGGACGAAGCTCTGGGGCATCGCGCGCGCGCACTACCACGCCACAGATGATATGTCATCGCCCTCGTCCTCGCGGACGTCTCCGTCGGCGGCGTCATCCGCGTCGAGTCGTCGAAGGTCCGCGGCGCTCGGCGTCGACCGACGAGGCGTCGGCGGCGCGAGCGCCGAGTTTGAGACGCTCATCAGACCTATTTTAGCGCGCATGCCGGTGAAACCCGAACGCGTGAGTGCCGTTGAAGGGCCTCTGATGCAGGTGACGCGGATTGATGATAAGACGCTGGACGTGACGATGACGACATCGTTTCGAGCGCACTTTAGCCACGCGCTCGCGGGACCGGGCGGAGGTGGAGGCGGAGGCGGCGCGGCGCGGGAAGTTTTAGCGTTACCTGATTCCGATGACCGTCGTCATGCTGGTGAATCATCCGATGGTGGAGCGTGGAACGCGACGTCGACGTCGACGTCAACGTCTGGGGTTCAAATTTCAGAAATCGACGTCGGCGAGTTTGTCCCTGGCCGCGGCGGTCGGTATTCGGTGATGACTCCAAATGATAGCTGGCGCGACGACGATGACGGTGAGGAGTCGCGTATTGTACAAAGTAATAATAGACCGTCATCGCCCGCGATTGGGTGGTACGACGATGACGATGGCGACGCTGATAAGCGTGAAAATCAAGTCATGCGAAACGCATTTACGATTTCCCCCGAAGACGTGCGTTTACACGAACGCATCGCGGTCGGTGGGTTTGCTGAGGTGTTTAAAGGCACATGGCAAGGCACCGTTGTGGCCGTGAAGCAGCTTTTAGAACGTACCAAGGAGGTGCAAGCGAAATTAGAACAAGAGGTTGAGGTGCTCGCCAAGTTGAGGCATCCAAACTTGTTATTATTCATGGGGTACTGCGCCGATCCGCCGTTAATTTGCACCGAGTTTATGCGACGGGGAAGTTTACACACGATATTAAAGACTGGGCAAGCGCTAGAGCCGGCGAGGAATTATGCCGTGGCCACGGCGGTGGCGCGAGGGATGTCCTACTTGCACTCGCGCTCGCCGCCGATATTACATTTGGATTTGAAGAGCCCAAACATTCTCGTCGACGATAAGTGGCGGGTGAAAATCGCGGATTTCGGGTTGGCGCGCATGCGACAATCCACGCAAGTCAGCGCCAAGAGCGAATTCCATGGCACCCCCGAGTGGATGGCCCCCGAAATGCTCCGTGCGGAAAACTACGACGAACGCGCAGATACGTATTCATTCGGCGTGGTGTTGTGGGAGCTCATCACCGCGCGCACGCCGTGGGCAGAATTGCATCCGATGCAAGTCGTCGCCGTCGTCGGATACTCCGGGCGCGCGCTCGAGCTCCCCGACGACGTCCCGAACGCCACGCATCCCATCACAGAGCTCATCATCAAGCTCTTCCACCAGTGCGCGGCGCTTAACCGCGACGACCGGCCGATGTTCCCAGTCGTATTAGCCGCGCTCGAGCGCGCCAAAGCCGCGCTCGCGCGTCGCCTCGACGTCCCGAACGCCGCTCAAAAACCGCCGAAACCTTCATCGCACGCGACGCAACCCGCACCGGGCGCTCACCTAGACCCTGATACTACGCCCAATGTCGATGCATTGGGCGTGCACCTCGAATTCGTATCCCTAGCTGAACCAGACGCGACGTAGCCGAGCGTCGCGTGCAACACAAAACCAACACCTCAGCGCCTCACTGCGCGCCGCCCACGTCATGGCTACAACCTCCGCCGTCGCCTCCACGTCGCGGCGGAGCGATACAGACAGCGCATACGTTGCAGGTGCGTGCGTTGCGTCGATGTGCGACGTCGCTCGAGACGCGTTCGCGACGACGCGACGACGATTATGCGCGCGCGGGAAATTATGCGCCGTTTATGAAAAAGTACACACGCGAATTGGGTTTCGACGACGCACGGCGCGGGTAGTGGAGGAACGGGCGCGGTGCGCGCGGGGGCGCGGGCGTGAGGGGTGCGTGCGCGCGTGCGCCTCGCGCCGCGCGCGCGTGCGATGGGTGCGGCGCCGGTGGGCCGGGGGAGCTCGAGCGGGGGATTGAATCTTAAAAGTTGAATGGCGCGCGCGCGCTCTGGAATGTAGACTGACCGATACGTGGCGTGCGCGTTCGCACGTGTGGGACATGAATAGATACGTTACCGATGTATGCAACGTTTGCGGAGGACTTGAGTGGGTTCTTTGGGAAGTGGACGACGACGACGCAGACGCCGTATTTGAAGCGTTTAGGCTCGCCGCCTCGGGAAGGTTCGTCGACGAACTCGCTGGTGCGCGAACCCAAGTGGACGGATGAGACGGATGAGGACGATGCGTCTTTATTTAGCGACCGAGATGAGACGCCAGCGAAGCCCCGGGGACGAGTGAGGCGGCGGTTGAGTATGGAGCAGCCGCGGCGGCAACCGTTGGAGCGCGTGGCTCGGTTAGCGGCGAGGCGCGCGCAGCACATCGCGCGCGCCGTACGCGGGTTTGTGAGCTCGCGCATGGCGTTTGAGAGCTTTAAGATGTTTAAGGTTGTTTCGTTCATGTTGAGTCTGACGTTGAGTACGTTTGAGATTCCAAGACAAATGTTTTTGATTCCGCTCGTCGTCGGGCGTCGACTTCGCGTGGTGCCTCCGTGGGTGTTTGCGATGTTTGAAGCAGATGAACAAAAGCCAAAGGAGGAATTTAAGTTTCCGAAGCTACGATGGAATGCGTTGAAAGTTTGGGAAAATGTAGAGAACGTCGTTCGTACGCAGAGGGAGAAGTTGCAGCGAACCGAGAGCGCCGCGGCGATGGGTGAGACAGAGGAACGTAGAAAGCTCGTCGAGGCGCTCATCGCCGAAGGACGAGCGCACGACAAGGCGTGTGATTCAGAAAAGTCACAGTTGGCGTTTGAGAAGGCGCTTGAACTTCGTCCTGAAGATCCAGTCATCATGGTGTCTCTCAGTAAAGAGTTGAGCGATCGTGTGTTTGACCACGAAATTTTCCACAACAAACCGTTGGCGCGTAAATTCGCAAAGGAAGCGAGCGATTTAGCCGAACGCGCGCTCAAGCACGCGCCGCAAGACACGCAGGCCTACATCGCCCTCGCCGTAGCCAACGCGAGGTTGAGCATGTTCAGCGAGGCGCGCCAAAAGGTTGAGCTCACGCACGTCATTAAAGACAATTTGCGTAAAGCGCTAGAAATGGATCCAAAGAATGACTACGCGTTGCACGTCTTGGCGCGATTGGAACACACAATGTCCAACATCAGTGGGTTTACGCGTTATTTAATCAAGGCTATTTACGGCGCCATAGAGCCTGCGACGATCGAAAACGCTGAAAGGTACTTCAGACAAGCGATTGAAATCAACCCCAAGCGTTTGATTCACAAAGTCGAGCTCGCCAAGTTGTTGTACGAAGTCAAACGCTTTGACGAAGCGAGAGAAGTGCTCATGGATTCGTTAACGTTAGAGATCGAGGACATCAACAGCGTACGAACACGAAAAGATGGCGTTGAATTGCTGAGCAAGCTAGACAACCGCATGCTTCGTTCACCGAGTAGACTAGGATCGATGATGCGCACGCCGAGTAAATCAGCGCTCAAGCGTTCTGGGTCATCCCAGCTGTTTGCGTAAGTCAATCTCGCGTCGAGGAGAACGCGTTGATACTACATATATTTAGCACGCTCGCGCATCGTCGCGCGGGTTCAACACAGATGTAAATGTGCATGTACCATGTAACCACCGCGTTCGCGCGCTCGACGGCGCCCACCTCATGGCTCATAGCTCACCCGCGCACGGCGTCATCCTCACACCCGCTCGCGCGCGGCGCGCCCATAGACATAGCACAAACGGCATGCCCCCAAAGGGTAAAAAGTCCGCCCACGACGCGCGCATGCGCGCGGGCGCGAAAAAGCGCGAAGACGGCGACATGCTCAGCGGCATCCGCGCCGCCGCCGAGCACCACTCCGAAACCGACGGGCGCGTCGACGCCCAGCGCGGCATGGCCACCACCGTGTTCACCGTCGAGAGCCTGGGATTGAAATCCACCAAGCGACTGTCCAACGTCAAGCGACGCGGGATTGGCAGCGCGGGTGCGCATAGGAAGGGCGTCACGACGGTGCTCGCGCAAGAGGCGACGTACGACGTCGAACGTCGAGTGCGCGATGGACGGCGACCGTTGATGTCGGTTCCGCTCGGGTACGTCGAACGAGTGCCGAGTGATTTTAGAGATGACGACGGGGCGCTGACGATGATGCCGGCGAGACCGAAATGGGATTATGAATTGAAGCGCGGAAAGTTGCACGCGAGAGAACGCAAGGCGTTTGTCGCGTGGTTGCGTCGCGCGAAAGAGGCGATGATCGAGGCTGGAGGGTATGCACCGGCGTTCGAGCAGAATATTGAAGTGTGGCGACAGTTGTGGCGTGTGCTCGAGCGCGCGGACGTGGCTGTGGTGGTTGTAGATGCGAGGAATCCAATGTTGCACTTGCCGCCGGCGTTGTACGCGCACGTCACGCGTCGATTACGAAAGCCGCTGGTTGTCGTGCTGAATAAAATAGACGCCGTTCCGATGGCGGCAGTGGAGCAGTGGGCGTCGCATTTTATGGCGACGCTACCTGGCATTGACGCAGTCGTTGGGTTTTCTTCGAGAGATGAAGCGCCCGCGGATGAACGATTTTGGGACAAGAAGAATCGAGAACACGAAGAGCGCGACCACGCGGTGGAACGCATGCATCGCGCGTCGTGTATTCCCATTGGTCGTGACGCGTTGTTGCGCGTGTGTCAGGAGCTCGCGGCGAGTGGTAAGCGGTTTCAAACCACAGATGCAACTGCTGATGACCAAGACAACGACGAAGACGAGCTCAACGACGACGAAAACGAAGACGCAAAGGATTCAGGCGACGACGAAGAAGACATCGAGGCGGAAGAGCGCGCGATGCAAGCACTACGCGCAGAACAAGAAGAGCACGAACGCGTGAAAGCGGAGGGCCGAATCATGATTGGTCTCGTCGGGCATCCTAACGTCGGGAAATCATCCATGGTGAACTCTATGCTTGGACGGAAAGCGGTGAGCGTCAAGGCAACTCCTGGACACACCAAGACTTTACAAACGCTCATCTTGGACGAGAAAACGTGCTTGTGCGATTCGCCAGGGTTAGTGTTTCCACGAACGGATCTCGGGCCTGCGGAACAAATCATAGGGAATCTCATACCGCTTCCAGTGGTGCGTGAACCATTTAGCGCGATTCGCTGGCTCGCCGAAGCCAAGCTCGTCGGCGCTGAACGCTGGGAAGCGATTCAGCGAAAGTATAGCGGGTCGAGTGATGGCAAGCTCGCAGCATCACTCGCAATGTCGATGACAGGTGCGCTTAAAGTGCGCCCAACGACCGACTACGATCCAGAGGTTATTGAGCTTTTGAATAATGAGGATTTAACTGGCGAAGCTCTTCCGTGGTCGCCATTATCGATGTGTCAAGCGTACGGCAAAATGCGAGGATTCATGCAAACGCGTGGAGTGGACTTGCAAAAAGCTGGACAGACAATACTTGCGCTCGTGTTTGAAGGGAAAATTCCATACGCCATTCCTCCACCGTTGGGCGCGCCAGTTGTACGCGAGAGGAAGACGGCGTACGTCGTCGACGACGAAGTCAGCGACGATGACACGGATGACGATGACATCAAAGTGACTCGTTCTGGATTCGCCGCACTCGCTATGGACTCTGATGCCGAAGAACAATACGCGTATTCGTCCGATGAAGCAGGCGGCGCATTTTTGTCGATGAGTTCCATCCTACAACCAGAGGATTTCAAGAAGGAATCGTCCAAACGTGGCTCGCACAAGAAGCGCGCAAACTTTTAAACGTGTACTGTACCGATACGTGTAGCGTGTAAAATAGACGAAGCTGTACTGTAGACGAAATTTCACATTGCATGCGCTAAGAGGTTAATGTTATTCGTTCGACACACTCAATGTGAGCTTTGTTTAGATGATGTTTAAAATCTTGAGCGCGATGGAGCCGCTGACGACGCCCAACGCGACTACCTTGAAAGAAGATCCAATCGCATCGACAACCTTGCCAACCACAATTTTGAGAACGACGCCGCCGACCAACACAGCGAGCGCGGCTTGCGCCGCCTCTTCGCCGACATTCTTCACGTCTTCTGGCAAGAGATCCACCGCTTGTCCGACGACGCCCGCGACGGCGCCGACGGCGCCCGTCGCTCCGCTCGACACTGCTTGCGTGTCAATTTCACCCGCCTTTGTCGAAAGCGACTGCACAGTCGACATCAACGATTCTTGAGACAACTCCCCAGTGCTCAAGTACGAGTACCCAGTCAACACCGTCACCAACGCCAACACTGGCGGACCCCACCCGAGGGTCGCCGGTTTCGTCTGCGGAAGCTCCCCCGTCGCGTTGTAAATCTTAAGCCCCTTCTCGCCACCCGGGAACCCACCCGCGAGCACACCAAAATCTTTTTGCAAATTCACCTCCTTCGTCTCTCGTCGCGGTTTCTTCGCCTTTTCAAGCGCTTTCGCAGCGTTTTGTGCGTTGAGCTCCTCGCGGTAGGCTTGTAAACCGACTTCGCCACCCGCGAACCCGCCCACGGTCAAGTTATCCCGCCCCGTCTTCGCGAGCAATCCGCGGCCGTCGTCCTTGATGTACTTGCCCTTCCCGACGTAGTACTCGTCTGACTTGCCCGCGGCGCGCGCGGCGCCCGCGCGCGCGAGAGACGCACGACGACGAGGACGATCTTGGGATGAGCTTATCCGGTGCGCGAATGCGCTCGCGCGCGACGTCAAGGGCTGGGCGGACATGGCGCGACGCGAACGATGCGTGTGCGAGATACGATGCGAGTCGTGCCTTTGCGTGCGCGGCGAGATCCGTGCGCGATGAGGCCGTGGCGTGGCGTCGAGTGAGGCCGAATTCGGTGAATGATGCAACGACATCTACACACAGCGACGCTCGACGTTTGGCACGGCGAACGAGCGCGCGCGCCGAACGAGCATGGACGTCGACACGAACGCGTATGACGTGCTCGGGTTGGATTTCGCGTCGGCGCCCGATGACGGCGCTATCAAAAAGGTGCGTCGATTGAAGACTTGGTGATTGTGTTGTGCATTCGTGTTTGGAAAGATGTCGGTGCGCGGCGATACTGACGGCGAGTATTCGTATGTTCGCGCATGCAGGCGTTTCGTAAATTAGCGCTCAAGACGCACCCCGATAAGCGACCGGCGAGCGAGCGCGAGGTGGCGGAAAAGGAGTTTGACGTGTTGCAAAAGGCGTACGACGCGCTGAGCGACGTGGACGCGAGGCAGGCATTGGATGACGTTTTGCGCGCCACTGCGGTGAGAAGGGCGGCGCATGCGGCGAGGGATGCTAAACGCAAGCGTGCGGTGGAGGATTTAGAGGCGCGTGAGCGTGCGGCGGCGGGATCGAGCGGGGCGCTGAGCGACGAGCAAAAAGCGCGCGAACGGTTGCGCGTGGAGCTCGCGAGATTACGTAAGCAACGCGAGAGTTCGCGTCGCTACACGCCAAGCATGGACGAGGGCAATGTGGCGAGTGCGGTTGTTGAGGCGCCTGAGCATTTGTACCGATCACTCAAGGCTGTGTGGCGAAGAGACGACGGTTCGGACGCCTCGGCATATTCAGCTAAAAAGCTGCGGGATATATTTGAAACTTTTGGCACCGTCGAGGACGTGGTGTTGCGCGAAGGAAAAAAGAAGAAAGGTAGCGCACTCGTGGTGTTTGCTACCATTGACGCGTGCGTAGCGGCATCGAATGCGACTAGCGGAGATTTAAGCAATCCATTGGTCGTCACGCGAGCGGCGATACCGGCGAAATCTACTCAAGGCGCGACGACGTCTGTGACAAAGCCCGCAGACTCGACGCATGCGGAGAAGCCCAAACCGGCTGCGCCCGTTTCGGCAGCGAATAAGGATTTCGAGAGCATAGTATTAGAGCGCATGAAGCGAGCACAAGAGCGTGCGCGGCTCGTAGCCGAAGCGGAAGCAGAGGAATAGTATTTAGGTGTTGTTAGCATTCATTCGCACTCTTAGCCGTGAGCGATGAAACTCTCCATGCGCGTGCGCGTCATCAGCGTTCTCTCTTATCTTCTATTCATTAAACTAACTAAATTGTAATCGTCCAGAGCGCGGCCGGCTGTCTCGAGTTTCCATCGAAACCGACGGTGTCGCGCCTTTTACGTCCGCGCCGCATACTTCTTCGTCCATTCGCGCGCCATCGCGAGCGCACCTTGCTCATCCGTTTTCCAATGTTCCGCCACTTGTTCACGCAATGGATCATCCGGATTTGGCGCACTCATCAGCGCTTGCACGCTCAACAAAATCGTCCGAATCTGCAACGCCGGGGACCACTTGTCCTTCAACACATCCAAGCAAATCCGACCGAGCTTATCAGTATTCGGGTGATAGATCTTCGTGCGAAAGAACACTTCGGGCGGTGCCATGGGGTAATCCGCGGGTAAGAACAACTCGAGCTTGAAATCGCCGCCTTCGTACGCCGTTCCATCCGGACCTTGAATCACTACGTAAAAGTGTCGCAAGTTACTCTCGCTCACTTGCACGGAAATTCCCGGAATGGGCTCTTGCTGCAACCGTTGAGCTTCCTGTGTGCGTGCGTACGCGTTCGCGTGCGTCAGTATCTCGTTCGTTCGCCCATCTTCAGCTCGATGTCTCGTCATCCAGATCCAGACACCTTCGAACCAATCTACACCTCACGCGCCGTCGACGCGCGCGATCGCATCGGCGCTCGATCGGCACCGTCCCACGTCGCGTCCTTCGCATCGTACCTTGAGAATTCGCCGCGGTAAACCGGTGGCGTCCATCGCGTGAAGCGCACGTGCGCGCGAGCGACTGCCGTCGTCACTCTCTCGCCGCGCCCTATCTCCATGTCGACCCGCGCGCGCGGCGCCGACGCCGATGCGGCGCGCGCACGCTCGCGCGCGATTGGATACGCGTGCTGCGTCGCGCTCGCGGCGCAATACGGCGCGCAACCGCTGCTCGTGCGCGCGTTCGTGCGCACAGAGGTGTCGCGCGCGTCGCTGGTGCTCGCCACGGAGGCGTGTAAAGCGGCGCTGGCGGTGGCGATGCTGTGCGCGCGTGGGTCATTTATGGATGAGATTAAACACAGCGTCGCGCACGGGCGAGGGGTGGCGTTCGCGGCGCTTCCGGCGGTGCTGTACGCGGTGCAGAATGTGCTGTCGCAGTACGGCTACGCGAACCTCGACGGCGTGTCGTTCAACTGCTTAAATCAGAGCAAGCTCGTGAGCGCGGCGTTGTTTGTTTATGTATTTAGCGGTGTGCGACAGAGTTTTGCGCAATGCGTGGCTCTGCTCGGTGTGATGGGCGCGGGTATTGGATTGAGCGCGCAAGGAAGCGCGAGCTCGCTGAGCGCCGCGACGAACGAACGCTACGCGTTCGGCACGCTCGCGGTGTGCGCGGCGAGCGCGCTCAGCGGGCTGTCTGGCGCGCTCGGGCAGGTTGCGTTAAAACGTCATGGGAAATCGGCACCGATGTTGACGCTAGAGATGGCGATCGTGGGCGCGCCTGTGGTTGTTTTGACTGAATACTATTTCAACCAACTGGGTGCCTCAATTTTTGATTTGGGCGCGCTCTTCGGGCATTGGAACGCGTTCGTATGGATTCCAGTGTGCACTGCCGCTGTGGCTGGGCTGTTAGTGGGCGAAATCACAAAGCGATTGGAGCAGGGTGTGATTGCGAAAGGTTTCGCCGTCGTCGGAGGGTTGGTGTTGACTGGTGTATGTCAGTCGGTGATGACGCGAGGCCAAGTGCCGAGAGCGCATTTAGTGTGTTTATTGGTCGTTCTCGCTTCCGTGTACGTACACACGGTGAGTCCGCCCGTGGAACCGAAGAAGAGAAAAGTAGTCTAACTGTTTTAGTGTATCCTATTTGTGAGTTGTTGTCTAGCTATGTTTAAACTTGTTGAGCACGCGCGTGAAGACGCTCGGAGCTGATTTCGCGAGCCTCTTTCGCTGCGCCTTCTTTTGTTTGACATAATCCGTCCATACCGGTCTTTTGATGAGAATGCGCACGACGCTCACGACAATAACACTCAGGACGCTTCCTGTGAGCGCAGCAACGTTAAATGTCATGGAAAAGTCTGGCGTTGGAAGCGAAAGCAACAGCGAATTCATGTACACAACCTCCAAAGGAGACGACTGCAGCTTCGCGACGAGCGGCGTGTTCACATCCGACGCGACCGGGTCCCACAACCCACTAGGGTACATCGACAATTGCGCTGGAGGCAAATCGAACCCGCGGTTCGCGTCGGGTGGGAACTCATGGGCGCGAAGGAACCCTTTGTCGTAATCGACGCGAATGCGGAGTGTCGACGTCGACGACATCATCATCAGTTGCATCTCCAGTACCGACGATCGCGTGCGATCTTCAGCCGGCATGAACTTCATGCCTTCAATGACATTGTGGTCGTCCTGGGATACACGCGCGCCGTCGAGCTCGACGACAAGTGTGTGCATGTAGAGTTTTACAAACCATGGAAGCGGTTGAAACAATCGCACGCGCGTGCACGCCGGAAGTCGAGTCGTGTCAACCACCGCGCGCTCAATGTCAATCACTATACCTCCAAACTCGTTTCCAGTACCAGTAAGAAACCGTTCGACAAACATCGTAGGCGATTGGCTCACAGTCTGCAGCGCATCCGCGCGTATCGCTGCTTCACCTCGCGTCAAATCAAACGTGTGCAACGCTCGCGGCTCACGCACGTGCACGTACGATTCATCCGCCACGACGCACGACTCCACCGCCGCTTCATTCAACAAGCCTATTATACTTTCAAAACCATCACCAACGGCCGGAAGAACCAGCATCAACGTCTGTTCGACGTGAATGGTGTCCGCGTCCCTCGACAGCTTAGTGCCAAACGTCAAATGGTTCGCTCCAAACACCTCATACGCCGATTTGAGCGCCTTACCTAAACCACTCCTATCTCGACACGGTAACTGCTTCAACCAAGGTGCGAGATTCTCCACGCACACCGCCTCGTGTGGGAGCGTCGCATGCTTTACTATCGCGTCCGCCGGCGTAATCGCTTTGGCGTCGCCGTTCCACGGATGAAACGCGAGCGCAGGCGCCGTCACCGCCGTCGACGTACTCAGCGCGCTCAGAGACGCGCAAAATATTCCGCCGAGCATCGTCGTCGCGTTCGTCCACGCTTTGTTGACGTCATCGGTGGCGCCGTTCGGGAACGTCCCCCAAACTTCTGCACCGACAGGCTTCGCGACGACGGGTGACGTGCCCCAGCGCCGCGCGTTCCAGCGCCCGCGCCCAAACGAGAGCTCGAGTTCGTGTGCACTGGAATGTGCGAGAACGGACGCCAGGGGCTTGGACATCACGGTGTAGTGGCGAGCATCTATGGGCGCAGTTTGTGTAAAGGTGAAGACTGCGACGACGACGTCGTCAGGGAGTCGTTGTAGTAAAACTTCCTCTACGAATGTCTCACGCGCGTGTGCGACAGTGACACACGCGCATAGAACCGCGAGCGCTGCGATGGCGCGTTCGCGGACGCGCATGTCGGCCGCGCGCGCGGGACATTGAGGTGGACGTGAAAGGCTACAACTGTTTTGTGCTCTAAATACAAACTCACTGAAGCGGGAACTCGCGATTAAGCGCATCGAGGTTGCGAGCATCGACCAAAGGCATGAGATCTAATCGCCCTGTACATCCAAGGCTGATGCGCACGTATCCCCATGTTGGGCTCTCGGGGCTGGGATTCATCGATAACGCGCGCACGTAATACGGCAACGATTCTGCGTACCGCCCCTGGTTCGCGTACCCAATACCCATGTTCGCCCAAGCGCGGACGTAATTTGCTTTTAAGTCGAGTGCTCGGCGGTAAGCACCGATGGCGTCGGCGCTTTGCGTGCCGTTTGCCATGGTGGCGCCAATTTTATTCCACAGTGAATAATCTTCTGGCCGCAGCGCCGCCGCACGTTGGAATGCGTTTATGGCCTCGTCGTAATTACGAGTCAAGTGCGCCATCACGCCGAGCACGGTTTGTACATCGGCATCTCGCGGGGCTTGTCTTGCAGCTGCTTGGAACATCGCCATCAACTCTTCGGGCGAAGAAGCCGAGTGCGCGTTTACGACCGATTGAAAGCGCTCTTGACTCGCGAGCCATTCGCGTGCGTGTCCGAGCGCCTCATCTTGATCTAATTCATTCGCGTGACTCACGGCCAAAGCAAGCAACACGTTTGAGTTCTGTGGATTGACTTCGTGTGCCTTGCTCATCGCCGCGATGGCTTGCTGGTCATCGTCATTCTCTGCCTGGATGCGACCAAGATGAAACCATGCTTCGCTATTCTTCACGTCTTGTCGCACCCACGCTTCTGCAGCAAGCACCGCTTCGGTCAAAACGCCGTCTCTTGCTAGGTTCATCGTCGTTTCTTCCAATCCTTGTTGCCCCAAGTACGGGTTAGGATCGGTAAATTTGTAATTGTTGCGTTCCTGCGAGCGTTGCATGTCGTCCCAAACATTCTCCATCCATTGCGGTTGCTCGTTTGCCATTTGCTGAAATTCAGCCGCCCATTCACTAGGGACGGTCTTGAACTCGTTCGCCCAGTCTTCAACGTTCGAAGCCATAGCTTCTGGCGCTTGCATCTCCCTCGCATATTCCCGAGCCCACTGCTGTGATGCGTTGGGCGGTTGCATTTGTCGCGTTGTGAATTCATTCGCCCATTGCGCTTTTTGACGCTGCTCTTGTGTTAACGTGAATTCTTGCGCCCATTGGTCGCCTCGTGAAATTTGTTCTAGTTGCGGCGTTCCTGGCGCCGTCTGCAACCCTTCTTGACCGACGACAACCTGTCCGCTACCGAGCTTGGACATGAGCTGAGCGAATTTCGAATTCGCAAATTTGGGATCTGCATTCAACGTCGCCGCGAGCGCGCTGCTTTGCTTGGCAGTCTCTGCCGCAATACTATCCATCGGTGCCTGAGCCTCGCGCGCCTGCTGAGCAAACTCATTTGCCCATTGGTTTTCATTCATGGCTGCAAACTCTTCTCCCCATTGCGAGCTACGTTGGGCGTGAAACTCTTGTGCCCATTGATCGACGCGAGGCGGCGCGTGCATACCTGGTGGCGGCGCGTGGCGCGAAAACTCATTCGCCCATTGCTGCGGCGACTGTCGTCCAATCTGTGCGCCTGAAAACTCATCTACCCAGTGCTTTCCAGATTGCGCCGCATGGCGCTGACCTCCATATCCTTGCGCCCACCTATCGCCCGACTGTTGCGCCTCACGCATCATCGCCGCGTTTCTCGCCATCTGTGCTTGCGCAGTCATCTCTCGAGCTTCTAAATCCATGCGTTCCATAGCTGCAGTCGCTTGATTTGGGTCCATGTGTCGCATCATCACCGCACTTCGTTGCCGCATGCGCTCCTTTTCCATGAGCTCTGCCGGTGAGGCGCCGCCACCGCCAAACATTCTCTGGCCTACGAACGCGCCTCCCAGCCCAGGCCCGGGCCCGCCACCACCCGCGTACCTTCCAGGCTGCTCGACCGCGTGTCTTTGCACCGCTCTAGGATCGTCTAAGAGCCCTTCTTGAGCTAAACCTAACTCATTCGTCGCGAGCGCGTCGAACGCGCGTCCTTCTGTGAGCGGCGCCGTGCCTCGTCAGTCTCATCGTTTCGTAAACACGCACGCGAACGCTTCTAGTCCGTCCTACCGAGCGACACAAACGTACCTTGATTACCCATTGCGCGCAGTTGCTGCTCGCGCGCGTGCTTGCCGCGATCGCCGAGCACGGTGTTCGCGAGTCTTGACATCGGATTCTGCGCGCTTCCACTGGGACCCGCCGCGTCAGTGGGTTCGCACGACGCCCCTCCCGTGGCGAGGCTACGGAAATAATTCGACATGGCGCTACGTCTGTTGAACGCCAGTCGCGAAGAGGAGGTTGTGAGGAATGCGCGAGGCGACGAGTGTGGTGTGTCGCAGTTGACTCTGTCTGTTGATTACGTCTTTATGTCTGTAAACGAGTCGTATCGTGGTGAATCTGAATTTGCGTTTTGCGTGTGTTGTGTATGTGTACGTCATTCCAAAGCAGCTACGTCAATACGAGCGCAATTTCGCTCGGGGGTAAATCTTCTAAGACTCTCCAGTTGTAGAGATAGTAGTGCAAGTTGCCATCACCAATGCCAAATTTGAGCGGTTGCAAGAAGGAATCGTTCTCCATCAAATTTAGCGCGTTGAAGACATCAAAGTCGTTGGTTTTCGCCAAAATCAACGCGTCTTGCATCAAGTCTAACAATGAAACCGACGTGGCGACATTGTAATACGCGTATGCCGCCTTTAATGTTTTATGCTTGGTGTTGCCGTGAATGATTTGTGACGGCAAGTTGTAAAAGCTGATGAAGTCGGTAATCTCTTTGGTTGCCTCGTTTTCAACAACGTACGAGAACACGACGTCCTCACGTGGGAGCAACCAGTGCGCGACATCGGCTTCGTTCATTTCTGGAGCCACAGCGAACTTTGCGAGATATGCGCTCAAAAGCTTGGTCACGCGCGGTACATCCTCCGCCGTCATGTGTCGCAATCCCTCTGTCTTTGGCTTCGCGTCAAGCTTGTACATTTGAATCGTTTGCGCCATCGTCTGCGTTCGTCCGAGACGAGTGAAACCAATATCAACCAACTTGCGAATATCCAAACTTCTGTGCCAATATCGCGCTTTTGAGATAGGTTTCGGCAAAACAACGCCCGCGGTATACACAGCTTGCCACACGTCGCGTGCATTGACGCGGCGAGTAATTTCCTTAATAAGCGTCGGCGCAATTCGTTTCGATCGCAGTTTTTTATGTATGCACAGAAAATTGATCTCTGTCAATGATATCGGCGCACCATTCACGCGCAACGTCGCCGGGACTCCCGTAATAAACGCCACCAATGTCTGCGTTACCTTTAACCGCACTCCCACGTGCCAATCCTCGTGGTACCCGGGCGGTCTCAAAGCCCATTTTAAAAACTCTTGCGAGTACTGAAATCGAAACATAGCGTCGTCGTCTTCGACATAGTTATTTGTCAACAACTCGTACACCTCCTCTTGCGTCTTCGCATCCGTCATATCGCACGAACACCACTCGTATCCAGGCGGTAACGTCCCGCCCACTGGCGACACCTCGGACGCGTCTCGCGCCTCCGAAATCGCCCCTTCACGCATCGCCCCATCGCTCGTGTCGTCAGAAAACTGACCCACTGGCTGCGTTTCCCAAAACGCGTGTCTCACCGGTTCATCGCGCGCGTTTGCGTCGCCGTCTCGCATGCGTTGGCGCACGAGCGCGTCGATCACGTCGCGCAGCGCGTCCATATCATTCTTCCCACGCGCCGCGAGCGACGATTCCGGCGTGGTCGCCGCGGTCGCGTCCGACTCGTGCGCGTCGTCTACAGTCGTGCCCGCCGTAGTGCCGCGCGCAGGCGCGCGCACAGCGTCATCCGCAGGCGATGACATCGTCGCGACCGACAAGATGCGTTTTCCTCCTTCGCGTGGCTCTTCTTACGCGCGACGACGCGACGATTCAGACCACGACGCGTGATGCGTGCCGTGCGATAGAACGCGACCGTGTGCGCGTGACTCGCGCGTGCGCGTGACCCGTCACCGTCGCGCGTCGCTATGTGGCGCGCGTGCCGCGCCGCGTGCTGCCTCAGTGTCGCGCACGCACGCCACGCACACCATCGCGCACGCGCGCGCGAGCGACGGCGACGTCGACAGCCGCATCGCGAGGACGTCGGCGGCGTCGCATAGATAGCGCCCGTGCGACCGCCGCGCGCGCGCGGCCGCGCGTGGCGACGCACGAGGCTCGGAACTCATCTGTAGTGCAATAAATCGACAGCTGTTCGTGAACGACATGTCGGACGACTCAAACCCATGGTACACGGGGTATAAGGCTGCGCATCACGCCACGGGGTTCATGGCGTGGACGAGCGCGGTAATAACTATCGCCCTCGTCGCGGCGCACGTCAAGCATTACACGCATCCGCACGTGCAGAGGCACATCAACCGCGTGGTGCTTATCGTGCCGGTGTTTTCGCTTTTGAGCTGGGGATCGTTGGCGTCCGGGGATGACACCGCGGTTTACATCGAAAGCGTGCGCGATTGCTACGAGAGTTGGGTGGTGTATAATTTCATGGTGCGTGTTCGACGTCGTTTCGGTGCATCGTGTTCGCGTGTGAAAGATGGCCCGCGACTGACGTGGCGTGTGTTCGTCTCTTTGTGGTGCGCGTAGTCTTTGTGTTTGGCATACGTTGGAGGGCCTGGTGCGATTGTGAACGCCATGCAAGGGAAGGAGATAGAGCGTGGGTCGTATATGCGGGGAACGTGCTGGTTTAACGCGAATTTGGTTGTCGATGGACAATTTATTCGTCGTTGCAAGCAAGGCACGTTGCAGTTCGTCTTCATCAAGCCTATTTTATCACTTCTTGAAATCATTTTACACGCCAAGGGGACGCTGGGTGACGGGCAGATGAATTTTTTAAAAGCCTATCCATACATCTTGTTCGTGTACAACTGCAGTTATAGCGTTGCATTGTACGCGCTTTGGATGTTTTATCTTGGCGCGCGCGAGCCGCTCGCCAAGCACAAGCCTCTGTTGAAGTTTATCATCGTGAAAAGCGTGATTTTTCTAAGTTTTTGGCAATCTTTCTTTACCGCGGCGGCAGTACGCGTAGGTAGCTTATCGACGCCCGCGGAAGGGCGCGCAGTACAAGATGTTTTGATTTGCTGCGAGATGGTCGTCGTCGCCGTTTTGATGTGGTTTGCGTTCCCATACACAGATTTCGTTGATCCTAACCGGTCGAAGAGTGGATTCGTGTCCAACGTCGTCAACTTTGTGAGTGTGCGCGATGTTTTCGACGATACACAACACCAGTTTTCTTCGACGTATCAAGACTACACGCTCCATGGGGACGGGGATACGCCTGATCGAAGCGGCGTCCAAATGCGTACGTTTGCGGCGTTGGGGCCCGAGCGCAACTTATTCCGAGCGGGTTGCGGTCTAGAAGGTGCAAGCGATCTAATTTCTCTGACGCACGATCCCGAAATGGGCAATGCCGCATTTGATAGCTCCACTAGTAATACGGTCGAGACGCAGATCCAAGCAAAAGTTGATAGCACAGACTTGAGTTAGTAGCACTCGACAGTGAATAGCACGTTAGAAACACTTGTCAATCGAGTTAAGAGAGTATGTAACGGTACAGGAAGAATGGAAATAGATTACAACACGGCCGGGGTGGTCAGTCTAGAAAGAACAGTGTGACTAGCTTTTTACTGCTTTTTGCCTGGCGGCACGTGTCGAGTAACAACCGCGAGTCGTGAAACGCGAAGACGATGACTTGCTTCACCTTTGACACGATCGTGTCGTTGCAAATACGAGACGCTTGTACGAGCGGCATGTCATCATTCTCAGGCGCTTCGATGATCTGCGTCACGGATTCCAGTAGCTCGCGCGACTCTCTCGGCTGTTTTGACAAACTCTGCGGTAAAACCACGGTGAGTAGCTCTGGTTGCTCCGCGCGAAGCGCGCCTCTAATCACCGCTGCGTTCGTCCCCGTGGCTCCGGATGTATATATATGATTCCCAGTCAAACACAACGCGTAGGATAAAATTTCAATCAATTGCTGATGCAAAAATCCCATGTTCCGCGTCCCGAAGAACCCGATGTCCTTTGGGCAGTCTTGTTGAATCGCGATCAGCTCTTGCAAGTAATCCACATCTAGTGTCAATCCGCTGGGCTTGTCCGCGACCGCGCTGACACCTTTTACAACCGCCTCGCCTTGCGACATGAGCTCGTCACCACCGTAGTCGGCACCAAACGAAAACTCCAAGTCCTCGCGCGGACCGTTCGTCGCCGCGTCGTCGCCCCCGACGTTCACCGCGCTCAACGTCCCGTCGTCATCGCACGCGTCGCGAGACGACGCCCGCGCGACCAGCACCCGTCGTTCGCGTCGCAACGCGCGGTGAAGCGCGAGCATGTGGCTATTCGCGCGCGCCGCGTGCGCGCCTCGTTGAGATCGCCATCGCGAAAGGTCGACCTTTCGCGTCGCGACGAACGCCCGCGTCGACGCCGCTGAAACCGTAAACATGCGCGCGCGCGTGAACACCGTGCGATATGTCTGCGAGCGTGCGTGCGAGCGTGCGTGCGTGGCGTGGATCGATCGCCGGTTCTGTGGCGCGTCGCCGTGTGCCGCCGAGACCATCGCTGCGCGCTTTACTGCTTGGCGCGCGCGCTATCGCCGGGCGACGATGCCGCCGTTCGGCGCGTTAAGCGCGGTGGCGAGTAAAGTCAAACACTCCGCGTCGTCAGTGGCGAAGAACATCGTGTTCGGGCACGAGAGCGCGCTCGGGTTCGACGATGGGGGCGCCGAGCCGTTGCTCGATAGAATCTCATCTGGTCTCGTGCCCGTCGACCGTCGCGCGGCGTGCGAGGAGTTGCGCGATTTGGTTCGCGCGAACGCACAAGCACAACTCGCGGTAGCGACGATTGGCGTGCCGGCGCTGTTTGAGACGTTGAGAGAGACGACGGATGATGATGAGCTCGTGCGGCTGGCGTTGGAGGCGTTGTTCGCGAGCGCGAGCGCCGCGCACGTCATGGAGGACGGCACTGGGGAGTTGGTGAAAGTGAAAGTACACGATGCGATCGCAAAGGATGGTGGGAACATTGCGCAGCTGATCGGGGAGTTACGCGGGGGAGATTTTTATTCGAAATTATACGCGGCGCAGACGCTGAGCGAAGTGAGCGAGACGCGCGGAGAGGCGTTGAGAGCGAAAGCGCTCGGGGATCCGACGGCGATATCGACGCTCATGGATGCTACGAGAGAAAATGAAGTGATTCGGAATGAGGCATTGTTATTGCTCGTGGCGCTCACGCGTGGGAATGAGGAATTACAAAAATTGGTGGCATTTGAAGGCGCGTTTGAGCGCGCGTTTTCAATCATCGCGGAAGAAGGCGGAGGAGACGGCGGCATCGTCGTGCAAGACTGTTTGGAACTCTGTAACAATTTGCTTCGTGACGCGCCGAGTAATCAGACGTTGTTTCGCGAGAATGGTTTCGTGCGCAACGTGCCCGCTTTGGCGGTCGTGGAGCGTTCGATTGGAGCTGACGGCGCGAACGTGATTCCCGCACAAAAATGTGCGAATACGCTGTGCGCTCTGGAAACGATTCATTTGCTAGTGAGCACCGACGAAGATCAAACCAAACGCGAGGCGATTCGCGTAGATGCGGAACTCGAGGTCATGATGATTCAACAACGCATTGATGGATGTCGTGCGAATCAAACGGAATTAGCCAAATACGGGACGGTTGACATTTTAATTCGCGCCGCGCTTGGGGACACTGCGGTAAAAGTGGCGAGTGTTCGAATCGCCGCGCTGCGTGCGTTGGCGGCGTTGGTACGTGATCATGACGGTAATCAGACTGCGTTGTTTAGTGCATCGGCAGAACGCGCGGGGACTGTAACGGAACCAGCTTTGTTGTCATGCGGACGAACAGCGTTGCACGGCGAGACGCAGTCCGAGCGTGACGCCGCGGCTTTGGTTTTAGGCGCGGCGATGCGCGGTAATCCAGAGGGTCAGATACTTCTCGTATCGACTCTTGCGCCTACTGGGTATGGTGGCCCCGATGGGACCGATGAATCGTCGCTGGGAGGGTTACTCGCGCGAGCTTTGATGCCGAAGAATGGAGCAAGTATGGCGTTCGACCAAGCGAGCGTTGCTGCGGCAGGGATTTTGCGAGAAATGCTCCATCGCAATGACCAGAGTAGGCTTAAAGCACTCAGAGTCAATCTAGAGGGCGTGAACGCGAGATCTAGCTCATCGGAGCTGTTGCTTCCAAGGTGCGTCCGACAGCTCGCAGTGACATTCACGAACGAGGACGACAAAGCCAACGTGGAAAAGCTTCAGACTGTTTTTTTGCGTCTGCTCATTGTTTGGTTGTACGAATGCGCACCAGCCGTAGACGCGTTTTTATCTTCACCGGGACATCTTCCGGCAATCGCCGATCTCGCGAAGACGGGCGGATGTACAGAATCGCAGCACGTCGCCGCCCTCGCGTGCGTCGTCCTTGGCTGTTGCTTGTTGGAAAACTCAAGCACCGTGTTAGATGTAGTATCAGCGCGCGTGGGTCTACAAAACTTTTTCATGAAGTGGGAAAGTATGACTACGTCGGAGTTTTACGTCAACGTTTCAAAGAAGCCGAAATTACCCAAGCCTTTGACGCGCGCAAACGCATCAAATCTTGCGAATTCCATTTGTGAAGAGCTTCTCGAGTATGCCCCGGGCGGCGGATTGTACGACCACGAGATAACGATTTTCATTAACGATCTCGAGGAGCGCGTGAAGTCTAGTATTATGTCTTTGTACGCCAAACCAGCGGGTGCAGCTGATGAACCAGCTACGTCCACATTCGCCAAGCGCGTCGACGAGGACGACGCAGGATACCTGGTGCGACTGCAGCAAGCGCTGCACGAGAGCCAAAAGGATTTATCTGTCGCGCAAGCCAGGAACGCCGTGCTTGCTGAACAGTTACTCAACGGCACGCGCTCCGACGCACCGGCACAAGATCACGACGCTCGCGGTAGTCCTGAATCTGGGGCCAGAAATGCCTCGACTGAGGCACTTCACTCAGCCGTCGAGGCTGCAAAGCGAGCAAGCGCGGGAGAAATCAACGCCCTCAAGCAAGAACTCGACGACATGCGGCGACTAGCCGATGAAAGGCAAGAGTCATTGACATCACTCAGCACGGCGTACAACGGTTTAGAAGCCGAAGTGTATAGGCTTGAAGCCGAAAGTAAAGGCTTGCGCGAAAAACTTCACGCCGTCGCCGATTCGGACGGTGGTCTCGCGCCAAATACGGCGGCACTCGACGTTGCCCGTGACGCTGGTCGAGAAGAAGGCCGTAGGCTTGCAGAGGCAGATGTTGAAATTCGCATGCGTGACGCAGTGGCAGCCGCGCTCGCGGAGGCAACAAAGGCGCACGAAAGCGAACTCAACGATCTTTTAGCGTGCCTAGGTCAAGAAGAAGCATCAAAAGAACATCTATATGCCAAGTTATTAGAGCTCGGTCAAGATGAGTCCGCCTTAGAGGCTGAATTAGCGGCAATCGTCATCGACGACGACGACGAATAGCGTCCCGACAAGTAGCGACAGCTTGTAACTTTAAACAAAATGCAGCTCAAAGCACCTCAAAGCGTGCCTCGAGCTACGCTACGCCACGCCGCGCCGTTTTAACACGGCAAAGCGCGCACGCACAACATGGGCGGCGCCATCACAAAGTTTCGCGCCGGTCCGCTCGATGCGCCAGAGTGCGCGGAACTCAAGCCACACTGGGGCGGTTTTGTTGACACCTTCGTCAACACGTTACACGCCCAAGGCGCAGCGGTATCGATAACGCCCGGTCCGAGCGATGTGGATAGTGCTGGCAGTTTTCAGCGCCCCGCAGTCGGGCGCTTGGTGGCTATAGGCGATGTGCACGGAGATTTGGAAAAGACGCGAGAGAGTTTTCGCGCGGCGTCGCTCACGAACGAACGCGACGAATGGATCGGTGGTACGGCGACATGCGTACAAGTGGGAGATCAGCTCGATAGAGGGAAAGATGAAGTAGCCATTTTGCATTTTCTAGAGCGACTGAGGGGCGAGGCTAAAGCCGCAGGAGGAGAGCTCATCGTCATGAATGGTAATCACGAAACGCTCAACGTAAGCGGCAGATTTAGATATTCATTAGAACAAGGGAACGCAGACTTTACACGATGGAAGGCGAGACAAGACATCGGTAAGGCGTTGAGGGCGAGTTGCGGATTATCGGCGGGGATTTGCGAGACGCGCGTGGGGGAAGCGGCGCTTGCGGGCGCGCTACCGCCATACGTCAAGCCGAGCGAGGGCGATCGATGGCGAGCGCTCGCTCCGGGTGCACCATTGACAATGCGGTTCTTGGCGCATCAGCCTGTCGTTGTGTCGGTGGGAAATACATTGTTCGTACACGGTGGTGTACTCCCAGAACACGTGACGTTTGGCTTGGACGCGCTCAACGCAGAAATTTCAAATTGGATGAAGAGCGGCAAGAGCAAAGGCATGCCACCACTGAGCGTTCAGGGAAAAGACTCACTTGTCTGGGCGAGGCACTACTCTCATCCCGCCGAGCACAGGTGTGATTGCGACTTACTGAAGGAAACACTCGCGATGATTCCTGGCGTCGAGCGCGTCGTCGTTGGTCACACCATCCAGCATCCGCACGGCATTACGAGTGCATGCGACGGTAAAGTCATCCGTGTGGATGTGGGCATGTCTAAAGGATGCGTCGATGCCAAGCCTGAGGCTCTCGAGATTCTAAATAACGGTGAAAGTATATCCAAATGTACGATTGATGCCGACGGGGTTGTCACGACGTCGGCTCTTTTGTAAAGACCGACTAGGAGTTTCACTAGCGGCACCAGTAGATATATATGACTATAGTAGAACGTGTTGAATGTAATCGCAGCAAGTATAGCACGAGTCCTTGAGAAAAAAGAATATCTGTTTGTATTTTATAACGCAACGCGTATGCCTAGAATGGTTGGTTTTTACTGACTAAACGGAACAAACGCTTACGCGTTGGTGCACAACGTGGTACACGCAGACGCGACGAAACCCATCGGGTTAGACGCGGCCGCCGTGCCCGTGGGAATGCACGTCGTCGTTTCAGACGGGCACATGAGTGCCTTCACCCACGGGGCGAGCTTTGGCAAGAACGTCGGCGTCACGACCTCCGCGGAAGTCCCGTACGCAAAGTCACCAATGTACTTCGGCGGCAAGTGTCTCCACGTCCCATCGCGAACGCCAGTCGTAACAAAGATCAACGCCGCGTAAACGCCAGAGAAGAACGCCCACACGCACAAGATGAACAACGTCAACTTTGCGATGTTCGCCGGCGAATATTCCTTGCCGGTTTCCTCGACTTCAACCTCTTCCTTCTAAATCACACGACACCAACACGACGAACGCAACGTCAGTCATCGAAACACACGACATCAACACGATACGCGCGCTCTTCCCATCGCCACCAGTCACACGCACACGCCACCACCCTACGACGAACGCCTTCCCAACAGCCGCGCCTGACTTTTGACCCAACCCCAGCGCGCGCGCGCACCCACCCCAGCGCGTCCTCACCGCGCGCGCGACGACCGTCGCCCCCCGCCGCGCGCGCCGCGCATCGCGCACGCATTCCACGCATCCTCCGCGCCCGCGCCCGGCCCCATCCGCATCCGCGACGCGCCACGACGCGCCCGCGAAATGCGCGAGATTCGCAGACGCGCGACCCTGCGCCGCGATCGCCGCGGTCGACCGCCGACGCCCGCGCGCCGCGGACGCCGACGCGACGGGCGCGCGCGCGCGCGAGCGAGAGAATCAAACGATGCGAAATAGTCGTACCTCAGCCATGGTTCGTGCGCGCGAGTGTGTGCGGGGCGGCGCGCGGCACGGCGCGCGGTCGACGCCGCCGGGACGATGACCTTTCGTGATTGGTCGTGTCTTGAGTCAATGCAGTGGGGACTCGATGATTGGTCGATTGACTCAAGACGCCGCGTGGACGGGTTCGCGCGCGCGAATGACGACGGTAACGCGCATGGAATGCACATGGAATGCGTGCGAGTGACGGTAATATATATATACATGCATGCTGCGCGCGATGCGTGTTGCGCGTGGTCTAGGGCGAGGCGTGGTCTAGCGCGTTCTGGAGGTGTCGGTTTCGTGACACGCGACGCGGACGGCTTTGGCGGCTCCGGTGGATTTTTCCAACGTCGCGGATGCGTCCCATTCCACGGCGCCTTTGATGAGGCACGTCTGGTTTGAGAGGATGGTGGTGTACATGGCACCGCCACGAGCGGAGCATTGGAATCCTTTCAGCATTCTCGGCGGTCGGCGGTCGGCGAGGTCGGCTGCCAAAAGAGCCGGAGCGATGCCGCAACACGATGAGCCAGTGACGGGGTCCTCTGGGATACCGACATTTGGTCCAAACCATCGGCTGTAAAAGTCGAAAGGATGTGTCCTTGACGCATGCGGGGACCAGAATGGCGGCGTTAGACAGACGCACACGCCTCTGCCGCCAATTTCGGCGAGTCTGTTCATGTCGGGCACAAGCGTCGGTTGCATGTACGTGTTATGGTACGACTCGAACACGGCATCGTCAACGGCGTTTACTAATATGAATGTGTCACCGATAGAATTCCTTGACACGGTAAACTGTTTTGAATTCCCACACCCAAACGCATCTCGAACTTTGTCCGATATTTCACTTTGCTCTTCGTCGGGTAGAGGAAACGGCTTGCTCACACTCGCTTCTAAAGAGTACATTCTATCGCCATTCTCCAATCCAAACTTAACTGGCAGTTCCTCTTGTCCGTTCTTGTACAAGAAAATCAACTGGTCTCCAGTGTCCCCCTTCAAAAGGCGTTTCCACACGACGTAGTCGGCCGCCGCGCAAGACGCATGTCCGCAAAACTCAATTTCCTGCGTCGGCGTAAAGTACCGGATTTCATAATAGCATTTATTCGGCACGGGATCACCTCTGACAAGATCTTTCACTTCGCGCACGAAAGCAGTCTCGCTATAGTTCAACTCCGCCGCGATTTCCTGTAAAAGCCCATCGTTGCTGTAGAAAGGGTCGCCGCCCTTCTCTTTGTTTGTTACAAACTCGAGTAGGTATTCAAAATTAACGACAGCGGCGGGATTGCCCTTCCCTTGAGACGGCCCTACGGACTCGCGGCTCGTAAACGCGTTATAGACGTGGAAGGGCACGCGCATCACCGTCTCTATGTCTCGCCCAACTGTGAGGCGCGGGCGGAGCTCTGCGTGAAACTTGGATGATCGATAACGCACCGAACACGAATGATAGTAATTACTTCGAGTCGCGGTAATATTAATACAGTCGCACAGCATCGAATATTAGTAGATGGAGCTATCGGCTTCAGAAGAGCGTCTTGGAGAGCACTCGCACACACTTGGCCAAGATTTTCTCGTCGCACGCGGCGATGACTTCACCTTGATACGAACCAGACTCAATCGCCGCCGCGTCCGCGGTAAATTTTAATTCTTCACCCTTCCAGTCCGTCATCATCCCTCCGGCGCCCTTGACGATCGGCACGAGCGCCATGTAGTCGTACGGTTTCAAGTCGGCTTCGACGACCAAATCGCAAAAGCCCATCGCCAACAATCCGTACGCGTAGCAGTCACATCCAAACATGGGAATCTTTACTTCACTTGCCAGCTTCTCATAACGTGCCTTGTTCATGCCCTCAAACATTAACGGTGTCGTACTGTACATGAACGCGTCGCCGAGGTTCTCGCACGGCTTCACCTTGATGGGTTTCCCATTCATCGTGCTCTGTCGACCTTTCACCCCAACCCATTGCTCCTTCAACACGGGCTGGTCAAGAACCCCCAGCACTGGCTCGCCGTTATGCAGCAGCGCGATCAACGTTCCCCAAAGCGGTTTACCCGTGATGAAACTCTTCGTGCCGTCTATCGGGTCGAACACCCACGTCCACTCGCTGTCACCACCCGCGCCAAGCTCAATCCCATGCTCCTCCCCGAATATCGCATGCGTCGGCAACTCCTTCGTCACCATCGTTCGCATCACCGCCTCCGCCGTTTGATCCGCAATCGTCACCGGCGACGCGTCGCTCTTGTCCAACACCGCCAACGCATCCGCGCGAAAGTACTTCGTCGTCACCTTCCCCGCCTCGATCGCCAATCGCTTGGCAAACTCCACGTACACATCCGGCACGCCGTCGTCATCGCTGTCGCTCCCAATCGCGCGTCGCGCGACGCTCGAAACTGCGCGCGTCGCGCGTCGCGCGCGCCCTCCAACAACCTCGCGATGCGCTCGAGCGGTGCTCGAGCGCATCAATAGCGGCGCCGACGCGCCTCGCGCCGCGGTGCACGACGCCATGCCGACGATGACCGCGATCGCGACGTGCGTCTCGCGCGCGTCGCGTCTCGCTCGCGCACGAGAGGCGCGGTGTGACGCGTGGAAGTCGCCAGTGTGTGACGCGCGCATCGACGACGCGATGGCTGACACGAATCGCATCGCAAAGGAACTCCGCGAAATTGCGTCCGACACCGCGAGCGGGGTGACGGTGAGCCCGCACGGGGACTCGTTGACGCACATGAAGGGCACGATCACGGGTGCGTGAGCGCGACGCGCGACGCGCGGCGTGGATGGAATCTGTGTGTGTTCATCTGAGCGCGAGCGCGCGGAATCTCGTTGAACGCCGTACTGACATTGCGCGTGCGCGTGATACAGGACCGTCGGATACGGTATATGATGGTGGTATTTTCCATATTGACATTCAAATCGGCCACGCGTACCCGTTCGAGCCGCCAAAGATGAAGTTTTTGACAAAGGTGTGGCATCCAAACGTGAGCTCGGCGTCGGGGGCGATTTGTTTGGATGTTCTTAAAGATCAATGGTCGCCGGCTTTGACGTTGAAAACGGCGTTGTTGAGTTGTCAGGCGTTGTTGGCGGCACCGGAGCCGTCGGATCCGCAAGATGCGGTGGTGGCGAAGATGTATATGGAACAGCGCGAGACGTTTGACGCGACGGCGCGGGAATGGACGAAGAAGTACGCAACGGAAAAGCAAGTGGACCCGGTCGCGGGGGAGTTGATGGAAATGGGATTCAGTGAGTCCGCCGTGTTGAAGGCGTTGACGAAGTGTGGTGGTGATAAGAATCGGGCGTTGGAGCAGCTCTTGGGTGACGCATAAACCAAATCTATGATGACGCCGAGTTAACTTTTGATTTGATTTTACGAGACGACGACGACGACGACAATAATTAGCTGTGCTTTCTTGGCGCGAATAGCGTTATAAATAACCATACATACGATATGATGTTTACGCGCCGGGTGATGCTCGTGGCGTTGGCGTGTGCGTTGGCGGCTCATGGAGGTCAAGCTGCGAACAGTCGGCGGTTGGAAAGGCGCGTTCGCGGCGATTTAACAACGTGTTCTGGCGTTGTTCCCGCGTTGCAATTGCAAGTCAATGCGCCTATATGCTTGCGGCAGCACGTCTCGCTCGCGGCGTTGCCACTGGGTATATCTTTGGAAGATCTAGAGATAACTTCGCTGAACGTCACAATCGCAAACGTACCGCAAAGCATCCGCGGCGCGCACATCGACGCTTCAACTTCATCCGTCGTGTTCACGATGGTTCCTGAAACATTGCATAGCATGGCAGATGCTTCAATAGAGACCGCGTTGAAGCTTGAGCCCAAAGTGGAGCGTCTGGCGGGATACTATGACATTGTGTGGTACGAGCTTGAAGTCGTGTGGCCGACGTTCTTTGGCGTCGCGGATGTCGAAGAAGACGAAGTCGAAGAAGACGAACCAGTAAGCGAGACAACGTTCACGCCGTTTCCATGCACGCACTTTATCGGTGAATTGTTCTGTACCGATCGCACTTGGTTGAGTGGGTAACGTCGAATATCGGTCACGTTATGCGATATAACTCTAATGTTGCAATTGCCTAAGAAATAAAACTACTGCTCTGGCCTGCGCACGCGACGCCTGGGTACAGAGTCAACCGATTTAGCTGCCGCATCCTTGGCCGCTTGCGCTTTGCGTAAAGGTAGAGGAATCGTTGACTCCCCCGCGACTTTTTTCACGAGCTCGCGCGTCTTTGCGATGCGCTCACCGCGTGACCCTTGTCGCTGCGATGTGATTCTCGTCGTGGGCTGTCTGTTACTCGAATCCACCGCAACCCGAGCGCCCCAATCCACCTTTTTGCCACTGTTTGCGCCGCCACGACCTGCGGCGTTGTATGAACCACTAGCGCGTGTGCTCTTCGCAGACGTCGGTGGAAGTGACACCGAGCGTTCGGGCGCCTTCGTACCCGCGAGCCCGGCTGAGATACTATCGAGCAAAAACGAACGTTTCGTTGATTGCGGACCTTGACCAAAACGTCGACGTTCGCGCGCGTGACATAAAAATAACTTGCGTTTGGCTCGAGTGATACCCACGTAAAACAAACGCACCTCCTCGTCTTGATCGTCGTCGCTATCACCGTTGCGAACGAATGGTATTAGACCATCTTCAATGCCGCCGATGAAGACAGTATTGAATTCCAAACCTTTACTCGCGTGCAACGTCATCAACTTAGCCGTGTCGCCGCCTTCTTCCTCTCTACTTTCCGCATTCGTGAGAAGTGAAATACCTTCAAGGAACGCACCGAGTGCCTCTAAACCTAATCTATCTTGCATGGTTTCGTCCACATCTTGCGGCGGCTCCTTGGCGAGATTGACGAGTTCTTGTACGAATACCCATCGCTCGACTCCGTCGTCGGCATCTTGAACAAGCGTACCGTATCCGGTGGATTTGATAATCTCTTCAAGTAACTCTCCAGGAGAACTAGTCTTAGCATGTTCTTTGATGGTGGTCATGATTTGCACAAACTTGAGCACGGCGCCTCTGGCGCGCGCCGTTAATCCCATATCCTCGGCGCTCGGCAACAATTCACCCTCGTCGTTTTCTTCACTGGATTTCCAAGCCCCGTTGAACAACGCGCGTCCGAGCGATGGTGCCACGCCTTCGGGCGTACGTAAACCTTCCGCCCACGCGCTAAGCTTTTCAATCGTGGAGTTGCCTATGCCTCTCGTCGGCGTGTTAATGATGCGGTTGAGACTCACGGTGTCGTCAACGTTGGAGATGACACGCAAGTACGCGACCAAATCTTTGATTTCCTTCCTGCTATAAAACGACGTATCACCGACAACAGTGTGAGGTACGCCTGCGCGAATGAATGCTTCTTCAAACACTCGCGCTTGAGAGTTCGTGCGATACAGCACCGCTACGTCAGCGTAGCGCAAGTCGGAATCAGCTCGGACGAGTTTACGAACTTCAGTGGCGATGAATTCCGCTTCTTCGCGCTCATCCGCGGCTTCGACGATTGCAACGTCACGGCCGCCAGGGGTGTTTGCCACCAGTTCTAAAGGAGACGGAAAGGCGCTCTCTTTGATCACCGCTAGAGCCGCCGTCACGATGGTCGCCGTGCTTCGATAGTTTGTCGTCAACATATGCGTCGTGACATCCTTGAAATCGATATCAAATTGAGATCGGATGTTCGCAACTTCTGCACCACGCCACCCATAAATAGCTTGATCGGCGTCGCCCACGACAAACACAGAGCACTGCGGCTGCGCTAAAATTCTAATCAACTCGTATTGTGTTGTCGACGTGTCCTGAAACTCATCCACCAACACCTGTCCCCATCGTGTTTGATAGTACGAACGCACGTCAGGGCACATCTCTAACATGGCCACCGTTGCGGATAATAAATCATCAAAATCAAACGCGTTCGCCTTGCGCAAACCAGCCTCATACGCGTCGTACATTTCAACAAAGCGTTCGTGTGACATTTGCGGAATCGGCTTCTTCGCTTCAAGTAGCGCGCGCAACATCTGCGACCCACTCAGGCCGACTGAAGATTTAACGCAAGACTTTGCGGTAGAAATCCAATTCTTCAACGGCCCCGGTTGTGCCGTCTTCTTCGGCTCGTGAAACTGATTCACTAACACGTCTCGAACGATGGCTTTACTATCGTCGGCGTCGTAAATCGTAAAATCCCCCGTGCGCCCAATGTTTGGAATCCTATCCCCGTGCCGTCGAAGCATTCGCGCCGCTACGGAGTGAAACGTCCCCGCGGTAATATCCCTCGCGGCTTGATCTCCAATCTTATCTCGTAACCGTTCGCGTAACTCGCGCGCCGCCTTATTCGTAAACGTAATGCACAAGATCTCCCTCGGCGACACCTTCTCCTCATGAATCAAATGCGCAACGCGTCCGATGAGCACATGCGTCTTCCCCGACCCCGGCCCCGCGAGCACGCGCGTCGCCCCCAGCGGTGCGAGCACCGCAGCGCGCTGATCGTCATTTAATCCTTTCACGTGCGGCGGTTCGAGCGCATCCACGCTCGGCTCAACCACCCACCGCCCGGCATCCGACGCGCGCGCGTGCGCGCCGCGACGACGCCGCACGCCGCCCTCGACGTTCGCGCGCGCGTTCCGCGCGCGTTCAACCGTCAGCCGCGCCAGACGACGCGCACATGCGCGCATCCCGCCGCTCGGCGAGGCGATCGCCGGCGGCGTCGCGCGCATCAATGCGCGAGCGCGGCGACCGACGACGCACGAACGCGCGCGCGAATGCGCGCAGGCGCGATGTCTGCGTCGCGTCGGCGCGGCGCGCGAGCGGCGGCGCGCGAGCGGCAGCGCGTGGCGACGCGAAAGCGGTCGGTTCGCACGCGGTGGCGAATGGCGTTCCGGAACGTCAGACGTTCGCGCGCGGTGCGCATTCGTCCGAGCGCGCGCGATCGAGTGATCGGAACGTCACAAACGATCGTGCGGGTGTGCGCGACGCGCGAGCGCGGCGGCGACGCGACCGAGGCGCGGAGGACGCGTGCGGTGCGGAGACGAGGCTGGAACACCATCGGTAACGCGGATTATTCATCGTCGCGCAAAACGGGCGTGATGACGCGTAGAGGACGATCATGGCGCGCGATCGCGGTGATGATGTGTGCGCTGTGCGCGTGCGCGACGCTTCCGAGCGCGCATGGGTTGCAGAATCCGTTTATGCGGCCGAAGACGAATGGGAAAATCAGCGACACGGTGGTGCACACGCACGCTGATCCGAGCGAGCACGTGGTTGAGTTGACGTCAAAGAATTTTGACGCGCAATTGAAGAAACAAAAGTACGTGTTTGTGATGTTTTATGCGCCATGGGATGGGCACTCGAAGGCGTTTATGCCGAGATGGCAGGCGTACGCGACGACGCACAAGATGGCTGGAACGGATATTCAATTCGCCTCCGTCGATGGCACGCAGGAGAAAGCGCTCGACAAGCGTTTTGAAATCGAAGAATATCCAACGCTGATATTGTTCCGTGATGGCGTTCCCAAGACGTACGTGGGCGATCGTGAACACAGCCACTTGGATAAGTTTGTGCGAAGAAATTTGTTAAAGCCGGCGAGGTGGTTGGAAGGAACAGACGACGTCGAAGTTTTCTTGATTGGTCGAGCGGTAACAACCATTGGGTTCTTTGATAACAACGAAGACTTGGACACGTTCCACCACGCCGCTGCAGAGTTTGACTTAGACTTTGGCGAGACGAAGAGTCTTATCGCTACCCGCGACTGGAACGCGCCGTTCCCGACGATTAAAATGTGGCGCAACTTTGCCGAACCGGTGACGTACCCAGGGGACGTGAAGGACTTGGCGAGTATCAAATCTTGGATTGCTACTGAAATGGTTCCTCCTGTCGTTAAGTTCTCCAATAAAGAGCAACTCGAGCGCGTGTTCACTGGTCCGATTGGAACGAACATCTTTGTCTTCTTGCCAGACGCTGAGGAAGAAATCAACGAACTCGAGACTGAATTACAGAAAGCCGCCGCCGCGCTTCGAGGCAAGGTGCATATCGTAACTGTGCAGTATCATGAAAAGCAAATGCACGATTTCTTTAATCTCCGTGAAGAGGATGCGCCAGCGATTCGTCTTCTTTCTCACGAAATGAAGTACGCGTACAAGGGTGCTTTCATCGGCGACGCCGTCTCTCAAGATATCGTGCGATTCGTTGATGACTTTGAGGCAAACAAGCTCGTCCCAATCATGAAGTCGCAAGATCCACTGGCGAAGGATGGTGACGTTGTTCAAGTTGTTGGGAAGACGTTTAACACTCACGTCATCGACAATGATAAACACGTGTTCATCTGGTACTACGCGCCGTGGTGCAAGACGTGCAAAGCGTTGAAACCGGTGTGGGACAAACTTGCCACCATGTACAAGGACGAACCAAGCATCGTCATCGCGAAGATGGATGCAACGAAGAATGAGGCAAGAGGTGTTCACGTAAAGAAGTATCCCACTATTTACTATTACAAAGCGGGAGACAAACCTCGTCACGAGGAATACGAAGGCCTCATGGAGGCTGATTCTTTTGCCGATTTCTTAAAAGAGCGCACTGGTAAATCAGCTTACCGTAATCGCCGCCGCACGCCGCACATGGAGTTGTAAAAATGCGTCACACCTAGAGCAGTATTTCTTGTATTACAATCTCTGTGTCCAGGCTACTCACGCCGCAAATGCTATGTAATATTGCGCGACGCCTGTAAGAGCACCTAAAATCCCACCCACCACGATGAGCTTGATTTCATCTTGTTCAAACACCGGATGAAGTACGCGTTCGAAATCTTTTCCGGGCAGCTTGGACATGCGGTCGCGTACAGTCGGTTGAATTTGCAACGCTTCATCCTGATAATCGTACGTCACCGGAACACATCTAGGAATGGCTTCATACATCATGTCAACGATGTCATTCTTTATGCGCATATATGTCTCCTCTCCGACGACCGTTAGAACGATCTTCTTCATGGACGATCCCATGGTTTTCTCAAAAAACATATCCGCGTTTCGCCGAACGAGCGCTTCAAATTCAGCCTTGTACGTGCCGTGCATCATCTCTGTCCACAAGTTTTCAGCGTTGCAAAAGTGCTCACTATTCAATCTAGCAAACTCTGCGCTCACCTCCACCTGTCGACGCATAAATACGCCGTGCATTGTGAACCCGCACACTACTTTTGGCTCAATCGGTGAAAAGATAACTTTGAGCGCGACCCAATTCGTGAGATAGCCAACCATAAAACCAAACAACGGCAGCAGCCAAATCCCCGAGCTCGGCGCGTGTTTATCGGTGAAATAAAACACCACCATTTGCATCAATCCAAAGATAAATCCGAAATAAATACCCGAATGCTCGATAAACTTGAACTCTTTCGCGCCGACTTCTCTAAACATCTTCACCACCTTGTCCTTGTTACTCAGCGCCAAATTTACAACCATCGATCGCAAATCTAGCACCTCGTAAATATTCTCCTTCAAATCTAATATAATATGTTCAAGTAATCCACTCGATTGCTTGATCGCTTGTTGAATCATCTCTTCTTTCACGGGCGTCGGTAACGTCTCCCAAAACGTCTGCGCCTCGCGCGTCATCACCGTCTCAAACATTTCCTCCGTCACCTCTGTCATCTCATCCCTCATGATCGACGATATCTTCTTTGAATCTATATAAGAAAATATCTCCTTCACATTGATCAATTTCTTCGTCATCAACTCGACTAAAATCCCCGCCATCTCCCCGGCTTTACTCGGAATGATCCCTTGCCACCCACCGAGCAGCCCAAACGGTTGACCTCTCACCTGCGCGAACGCCAAGCACTGCGGGAAAAACTCGAGCGGGAAAAACGTCATGCGCAGCGCGAGCACATTCGTGCCCCACCCGACGGCGGCGGCGACGAACGGGATGATCCCATACGTCCACAGCGGCGTCGATGATGCCGTCGCTAACAGTTTCCGGGACGATAACGCTCGTCCCCCATCGCCCGCGCGCGCCGCCGCGAACGCGACGGCCGCCGCCGCGAACGCGCACATCACCGCAAATGCCGCGCGCGCGATCAGTCGCGCGCGCGCGCGATGACGCATGGCGACTGTACGCGACGTGATGCGTGCGCGAATGTGACGCGCGTCCGCACACCGAGGCGCGCGATGATGCACCACGCGCCGACGACCATCACCGTCGCGCACCGCGCGTGCGTCCCGCGCCATGCGTCGAGACCGCGTGTGGTGCGCGATCGCGCGCGCACACGGGCGATGTACGATCGCGACGGCGTCGTGAGAGCCGTGAGCAACGAATGGATTACGCAGTCTCATGATGACGATGATGATGACGATGATGATGACGGCGCACGGGCGCGCATGAGCCGTCGGCACGCGCTGGCCGCCACGCTCTCCACCACCGCGTGCGCGTTTACCTCCCTGTCCGCGCACGCATCCGGCGTGGTGCCGGTGCCCGACGTCGCGCCCGCGTCGGGCGCGCTCGGCGCGTTGGAGTCGCAAACCGTCTCCATCTTTGCCCGCGCCGCCGCCAGCGCCGTCAACGTCGTCGATCTCACCGTGTTATCATCCAGTGGTAATGCCTCTGCAAATGCTGGCGCGATCGTGGCCGAAGGTAACGGTACGGGGATCGTATGGGACGACGAAGGGCGCGTCGTGACCAACTACCACGTCATCGCCGGCGTCCTCGCCTCGATTCCGCCCGGTCGAAGAGTGAACGAAGTAGCCAAGGTTACGATCCAAACCGACGATGGCAGTCGAACATTCGGTGCGTCTTTAGTCGGAGCATCGAAAGAGAAGGATTTAGTGGTGTTGCAGATTAATGCGCCCAAGGAATTGCTCAAGCCGGTGACGCTCGGCGCGAGCGAGGGCGCCAAGGTTGGTCAGGCGGTGTTCGCCATCGGGAACCCGTTTGGGTTTGATCACACGCTCACCACGGGTGTGATTAGTGGGTTGAATCGCACGATTCAAACACAAGCTGGGTCATTTGTAACTGGAGCGATTCAATGTGATGCGGCGATTAATCCAGGGAATAGTGGTGGTTTGTTGCTCGACGCCAACGGGCGATTGGTGGGCGTGAATACGGCGATTTTCACGCCCACGGGTTCGAGCGCCGGCGTAGGTTTCGCCATCCCCGTCGACACCGTCAAAGTCATCGTGCCTCAGCTAATTAAGAATGGCCAAGTGATATTGCCGTCGCTCAACATCGCGTTCGGCGACGCGGCAATTATGAGAGATTTGAAAATCCAACTCGGCTCGGGCGCGCTCGCGCACGGCTTTGTCGGCGAGTCAAACGCCGCGAAAGCGGGCATGGTGAGCACACGCCGCGGTATGGGTGGCATCACCCCGGGTGATGTCATCATCGAAATTGATGGACGTAAAGTATCAACCGAAGCCGACGTCGTGGACGCCATAGAGCGTAAATCCGTCGGCGACGTCGTAAAAATTCGCGTCAAGCGGTTCGCCTCGGTCGGCGCCGACGTCGCCGACATGCTCTACTTTGACGTCCAACTCGCCCCGGCGAACGCGAAATAATCATCCAGAGCGTAGATCATTGCATTAACTGTATATATAAGTATCATTTTATCGACAACGCATCGTGATCGGCGCGACGCACGCATCAATGACGCCAGCGTCCAACCGTCCTCGTCAGCGCGACGCCCGGCTCATCTTGTGTCCCATTCCATCTTGTTGCACGCGACGTCACTTCTCGCCGCGCGCGTCACACCGACGCTCAACCGCGACACGCGCGCGCATCACAAGCATCGGCACGCACCGACACCGACGCCGACGAAGCGCGACGACGACGGCGACGACAAACGCGGGAACGACCTCGACCGCGTGAGATACGGATCACCCGCGCATCGGCACGCACGATGCGCGGTTCAGGCGGCGGCGCGCGGGATCACCCGTTGTGTTCGTTCGCGGCATGCGTGCCGCCAAAGGATTGGAGCGCGGAAGACGTCAGGTGCGTGGGATTGCGCGAGCATGTGCGCGATGGAGGCGATGGAGTTGACGTGGATGACTCTGGCAAAGATATTTTGGCGCGCGTTGTTTTGTGATTTTTGCAACGTACGCGAGCGCGAACACTGACGGAGAATGATGTGGTGCGTGTGACATGTAGGAAATGTGTGGATAAGTGCTTTGAAAAGTTACCAAAGGAGTATTACAAGGTGGAGGCGCGCGCCTGCGGGGGCATGGCGCGATCGACGACGCACAAGGTGCAGTACAGCGAAGGCGCGGCGTATTCGTTGGCTTTGGTGAGCGATACGCTCAATGCAGAGAATATTGGGAAACAGTTTGAAAAGATCCGTGAGGAGAATGCGGATTTGAAGGAACGATCATTGGCGCTGAAGGCGATGTTGAAGACGTTGAGCGGGTCACACAAATTTTCATTCGTGTTGATTGATGATTCAACAAAGCGGGTGTGCGCTGCGGCTACGCAGTACAGCGCGCCGCTGTCTTTCGGGCACAGCAAAGAAGGGATGTTGATTTTGTTTTGCGGCTCGGGTGGGCTCTCCGTGGCAACGCATTGGCCATTGAATGAGCAAGAGGTGACGCAATGCGCGGTGAACGGCGCGGCGGCGCGCAGACGAAGCATCGACATGCGCGAGCGACCGTCTCCGCGCGAGGATTCCCGAAGCAGTATGGATGGGCGACGAAGCATCGATGGGCGACGAAGCATCGATGGGCGACGAAGCATCGATGGGCGACGAAGCGTTGATGGGCGACGAAGCGTCGATGGGCGACCGAGCGCAGGCGCGGTGTTCACATCTGAGGTCGGCTGGGTCGATCCAGGCGCCGCGGTGCCAGTGGAGTTCTCACACGATAAAATCGTGTTGACACACCTTCCCGTGGGTAGATTCGTGTACGGGCATGCATACTTACAGCCATACGAGTTTACATCGTTCTGGAGTAGCGCTCAAAGTAATCGCGCGGGAGTTCCTGAACGTGCATTCCACAGCGGAAATGACTGGTCTAAGGATACCAGCAAACGTCGCGACAGCATGGATCAACCAGGCAGTGGCAGTAACAGTCGCCGCAGTTCATTGGATGAGCGTCGAAGCAAGTGGGAAGCGACGAATTCAAAGTGTGATACCGAAGATTCGTGGAAAAAGCCCGCCGCTGTGCTTCCGCCTAAATCGCCGACGAAGGAGCAACAAAGGTCAATTGAGACATCCATAGAAAATCTTTCCATCGAAAAGCCCGACGATGTTGGTAAGGACAAAAAGAAGAAAGGATTTGGTGCGAAAATTCGCCGCAATTTGTCCCTCGAGCGTCTCAAAGATGCGTTTGGGATGAACAAGGAGAAATCGTAACGCTCGGTGGCGTCCGACACGCGGCTCGCTCGCATCGGCGACGCACTCGTAGTGATATATTTTGTAGCAACGTTCTGCCGCATATTCAACACGTTCCCAGTCATCGTTGTCAAAACATCGTTGTCCGCGAAAGACGCGCAGTCCTCACACAACCACAACCACCTTCACACCGCCACCTTCACACGTTCACGCGCGCGCGCGAGCGCGGTGGTTTCCTAACCGACCGCACCGATCGCGCACAGACGCGTGCATACGTTTGTCACGAGCGTGATCGCGTTCGCTCGCATCTCGGCGACGCGTGTAGCGCGCGCGACGCCATGGGTGTTGAAACGATCGCCGATGCGCGCTCAACGGTGACGACGAAGACGACGACGACGATGACGATGACGACGACGAGCGTAGATGCGACGGTGGCGAGTACGTCCACGTCGGATGCGTCGTTCGGGTCGTACTTTATGAACATGTTTGGCGGCGGTGAGGCGGCACCGGCGACGGACGCGGTCGCGGATGCGGCGCCCGCGGACGCGAAGCCGGCCGACTTTGGAAGCGACGGTTTACACGCGAAATTGGGCACGGCGTTGCGCAAGGTGCAGGATGCGTACGATACATGTGAGTCCAAAGCGAGCGCGGCGCAGATGGTGTTTGAGGCAGCGGCGAAGGAGTTGAGCGCAGCGCACGAACGGTTAGCTGACGCAAAGAAGAGCGGGTTGCCAGGCTTGGACGCCGTCGCCGAGCGGACGGTGAAAGCGGCAAAATCCAAGGCGGATGATGCGTCTGCAGCGTTCATGAAGGCGCAGGACGACTTGAAAAAAGCAGAAGCGGCGAAGCGTAAAGCTGAAGTTGAGCACGCGGAGAGCCTCAAAGCGCGTCAGTTGCGTTCAAAGATGTTCAACGCAAAGCTCAGTGATGAGCAGCTCGACTTGGATGCTGAGGCGCGCCGATTATCGGCAGTTGTGAAGTTGCAGCGCGCTTACCGTAGACATTTGCGTCGGAAACACGCGCGCGATCCAAAGAACATTGTTCGCGTCGCGCTTTTGCGCGTCTTTTCACGCGAAGGCGTTTTCGCCATGCTTATGGCGTTTCTTATTTTCTCCGGTTCGTTGTTTTCGTTTGAAAGCGTCGAACAAAAGCCAACGCAGTGGATGGAAGCGATGCGTACGTTTTCTTCGCTCGATCATGGATACAAGGTTCGTGGTATCACCGACGCCAACGTCATGGCGCAACTTACGGTGTTACGCGCCCGTCACGATAAATTGCGCGTGAGCGTAGATGAGTGCGAATCCACGTTGCGCAACGAACGTTCGAGTGGTTGGATGTCAAACCCGCCATCTTGCACTGCGAGTTTGCGCGCCGCCGAGCGCAAAGTTGCACATTTGATGAAGGACAACTCCTTGGATGCCACCCTTGCGGAGAACACTAGAATCAAGCTGCTTGAAGCCGAGCTCGCCGTGACGCATGCGATGATGCAAACCGAGCGAACTAAGCACAACAAGGACATTCAGCACTTACACGCGGTGCACGCAGCGGAAAGCGAAGTCATTCTCGCGCAGGCGCAAGCAAACGTCATGGATGCCCATCACGAAGGCGCTCGTCGATTCCGCGAATCACAATTCGCCGCCGAGGATTTGGTCAACGAAAACGCCATGCTGAAGGAACGCATCGCATCTTTGGAAAAAGAACGCCGCGGTGATCCAATCGGTATTCGTGCACTCACCAGGAAGCACGATTCTTTCGTCAAGAAGCTTCAAGAAAAGCACGATGCGAGTGTGCGAGCCATTGATTCGGATTACAGAGCCAAGCTGTCCGCGGCCAAGGCGGAGGTCGTCGCGCATAAGAACAAAGATTTGGCCAGCTTAGCGGTGCTTCGTAATGAGCAAGCCAAGGTTGTCGCGGATATTGAAAACTTATTGAAGCTTGAGAAGGCTCGCGCTGCGGCGGCGGAGGACAATGTGTGCGCGTCCAAGGGATCAAGGACGCTCGCGCTGCTCGTGTACCCGCTCATCGCAGCCGTGGCGTTGTTGCTCACAGCTCTCGCGAACAGTCCGCAGCACCCGACGCGCGTTGCATCCGAAGAAATGCATGTTGAGACGTCAGTGGTTGGCGTGCCCGTGTGTAAGCGATGCGATAAGGCTGAGGGCGAGACGGCCAAGTTGCGCGCTAGAGCTGATGATGCCGAGAAGAAACTCGCTGAAATGGTTGCGTCACTCGACTCGACTGGTAAAGAGCGCGCCAGTGCTCAGGAGGAGTTCAACTCAGCTAAAGACAAGATCAGAGAGGTTGAAGAGACCCTAGCTGATACCGTCGCGTTGCTTGCGAAGAAAACGGCTTCTCTTGATGCAAAGGAAAAACAACTCGCAGAGATGCGCGACGAACTCGATGCTGCAAACGTCAAACTTGCCAGCGCTGTCAAGAAGATTGCAGAGAAGATGACGACTCTTGACTCCACGGGCAAAGAGCGAATGGAAATGCAAGATAAAATCGACGAGTTGACACAAAAGCTCAACGAAACGTCTGAGACACTCGACAAATCCAAGGCATTATTGAAGGATAAGCAGCAACTGATCGACACGCTTCTGGCTACGCGAACTGAGAATGAACAGAAAATTGAGGCTTTGGAAGGAGAACGCACGGAATTAACGACTGAGCAAGAACGTTTAATTGAGGACATCGTAAATAAGCAAGAAGAAATCGACGCTCTCATGGCTGAACTTGAGAAGAAGAGCGCTGAAGCCGTATTGCTTGTCAATTCTCTCGCGGACGCCGCTGCGGAGAAGAAGACTCTGGAAGCACAGTTGTTGTCTCAAGAAGAACTCATACTGATCTCTGAAGATAAATCTCTTACGATAATCGATCTCGAAACGAACATTGAAGCATTGACGTCTCGTATCGACTCCCTCAAGGCTCAATTGAAGAGCGCCGAGCAAAAGCATGAAGAAACGCTAACGCAGCTCAAGAATCGTGATACTCGCGTAACATTCTTAGAGGATGAGATATCTTCTATGCGTGCTATGCAAGAGAAAACGCAGTCGCGCATGTCAGATCAATTGAAGCGATTAGGGGAGTTGGAAATGCAAGAAGGTCGCAACAAGATTGCGCGAGAAGCCGCCGAAGCCAAGGCTGAGCGATTACAAGATGAGTTGAATGCACTCTTGGCGCGCTCGGAGGGTGATATCAAAGCGAACTCTGCACGTTTTGAAGAAGAAATCTCGCAATTGCAAGCGCGTCTTTCACAGGCACAGGCTGAGATTGCATCTCTTCGCTCAAACGAGGATTTGACATCTTCAAAGTTGCGTCAAGACGCTCGGCAGCTCGAGGATGCGCTTGAAAAGCTCGCGCTTTGCGGCAAAGAAAAGGCTGAAAAACAGGAAGAAATTGAACGCTTACAGCTCGAACTCGAAGAACTTCGTCGACGTCTGGCTGAATTACTTAATGAGACTGAAATGACGTCAAACGCACCTCTGGAGGAGCAGAGGTCGCTGGTGTACGACGAGGCGGGAGACATGTTGAGTGGCATGAAGCGCATCACACTCTTGTCTCTTCTCTACACCGTGTCCTTTGCAACCGTGCGTGATTTGCGACAGTTCCGATCGTTGACGATCGATGCCATGAACGACATCGATCGGCCGCCGACCAAAAAGGTGAACAAAGATGCGTTATTCTATGCTAAGAAGCGCGCGGCGAGAGCCGTCGTGCACTTGGCGCAAACGCCAGCGTTACACAATGTCCCTCTGGAGAGCTGGCCTGGAGACGATAACGCCATGTGGAAAGCCAAGATCGGGTGGGATAATCACGATGAAGTGTGGGAGTGGTCTACGCGCGCGTTGGCGGCAATTTCGCGCATTTTCCAAGGCGTGAACGCGTATCAATTATACCAGCTCAGCGGTTTGCAAACCGCCCTCGAGCTCATGCGTTACGCGAGCGGCAATCGAGACATCCAAATGCACGGCTCACGCGCCGTTTCCGGTCTCATGTCTTACGAATTAGCGTACTACGCGCAAGAGGCGCCGCAAATCGTTTCAGGAAGCGCGCTTGAAACGCTCGCGCAGACGTTGACGAATTTCCCATCCGACGTCCAAGTCGTCCGCGCCGCCTCTCGAGCCGTCTGGGTGTGCGTGCATCTCGGCAAGCGCTTCGGCGCGCACACATTCGTCCAACAAAAAATCTACGAACCACTCCTCGTGGCCATGGCGTATAATTCACACGACTTGAAGGTGATCGAATCCTGTTGCGGAGCCATTCTCGCCGCCGCCGCTCGAGACGACGACTGCGCCACCAAGCTCCTCGAAGCCGGCGTCCGCGATGAAGTCCGTGACACCTTACAGCGCGTCGAATCTGTGAATTATTCCGGTGCCTTCGTCAATCTCAAGCACTGGCTCTTTGAGGCGTAACACCACATGTAATTATACTTTTGCTTCAGTTCGCTCGCGTTTTCGGCGCCATCGACGCACAAAAAGCACTGAACAATCGACCATGACGAGCGAGCGCGCGTGGAGCTGTTGACGATGACCATGCATCAGAACACCAGAACACCAGTGACACTGCGCGCCGCCCGTCACACATCCGCGCGCCGCGCACGCCCTCACTCGCGCTTCACGCACGCGTGAAAACACAACCATCGTCACATCCCGCGTGCACACCGACGCCTCGCGCACACACGCAACCATGGGCAAGTCGACAACAACGTCGAAGCCTTCCGCCGCCGCCGCCGCCGCCGCCGCGACATCCTCGCGCATGGCGCCCACCGGCGACGTCATCCCGCTCAAAACCGCCAAAAAATTAACAAAACACACCCTTCCGAGAGTCATCTACGTCGGGCACGTCCCGCACGGGTTTTACGAGGCGCAAATGCGCGAGTATTTCGGGCAATTCGGGGATGTCACGCGGGTCAAGGTGTCGAGAAATAAAAAGACGGGGAAGAGCAAGCACTACGCGTTCGTGGAGTTTAAGCATCCGGAGGTCGCGGCGATCGTGGCAGAGTCGATGAATAACTATTTGTTGGCGAATCAGGTGCTGCAGGTGGTGCTGGTACCGCCGGAAAAGGTGCATGAGAAGACGTTTGAAGGGACGGGGACCAAGTTTAAGGTTGTGCCGTGGCAGCGACGGGCGGCGGCGGCGCATAATAAGGAGCGAACTGAGAGCGAACAGGTGAAGAGGAATAAAGGGTTAGTAAAAGCGGAGGATAAACGACGGGCGAAGATTGCGGCGGCGGGGATTGATTACGATTTTCCGGGTTATAAGTCGATTTTGAAGACTGAGGCGCCAAAGACGCCAAAAACCAAGGCGGCGGCCGGGACGACCAAGGCGAAAAACACAAAGACTCCGGCGAAGAAAGAGGCTGTTGAAGACGTCAAGGCGGAGAAAAAGGTAGCTAAGGCGAAGAATCCGGCGACGAAGAAGGCACCAGCTGCGAAGGAAGAGCCAACGTCTGGGAAAAAGCCTACGCCGGTGGCGAAAAAGACTCGAGGTGCGCTCAAACGCGCGCAAGAAACGCCAGCGAAACCAGCTAAAAAAGCCAAGAAATAAGCGAGCTTCACACGCACAACATTGTCACACATAGTCTTGAATCAGAGAGTAGTCGTACACGTTTATAATACAACAGGGGGTATTTTACACACAGAAATCTACATCTTCACTTCTCCACCCAACGGCGGCAAGTGCGTGGAATTTGGCAAGAGAATAGAATCGAGCACCGATGGACCGTCATTCGCCGGTCGTTCGACTTCCACTGGAAACGCATGCATCGGAATAGGAACTATCGTCACTGGGCTTGGTCGCTGGTACATTTGAATATCCGCAATCGAGGTGTGCTTCGTCTCGCGCTCGCGCGCGTTGTCGTCGTCTCGCGCGCCTTCGTCGTGATCCGGACTATTTTCCGCCGCCGTATCTACATCACCAGAATCGCACAATCGATCTTCATAGTAATGTTGCAGAACGGTTTGACTTGCGCCGAGCGTATCCACGAGCGACATTGTTTCAGTCGTCATGGATGCGGGTTGGAACATCGCGCCGGCTCCGTACGCGGCGGGCTCTCGACGTCCGCCGCCGCGTTGACGAAACGACGACGTTGGTTCCTTCTCCAACGACAACGGCGCGTCGTAGCGCCGCATCGACTGCCGCAACACACTCGCAGATAGATCGGCGGACTTTCCAAGTTCGTGCTCGTGCGTGCTCGTGAATCCATGGAGCGAATTCAACATGTCCCGTCCGCTCTCGTCGGGTCGCCAATGCGGGTACGTTGCCTGAAACGTCAAAAAGCTCTTTTCGAGCTTCCCTTGTCTGCTTCTTTGCGCCTTTCTCGCGTGCGCTGGCGCGCCGTAGTGTTTATTCCCGTGTCTTGCGAAATCAAACGCACTGAGCGAGCACACATCGCCCACGCCGGGTTTATTCACCGTGAATTGTCGAACAAATTGCACGATGTCGTTCGACGATTCGCACAACGGAAACCAGAGCAAAAACGGTGCGGCGAAAATTGAAGCAATTTCTTCAAGAAACATCATGGCCTTTAAAGAGAAGAACGAGTTAAACTCGCGTTGGACTTCTTCTTTGTGCGCGGCGTCGCGCCAGTGCTTTGGTAAGTAATGCGTGTGCGCGACGATGCGAGACATGATGACGTTGGGCTCAAACACCGTGTTTTCGCCAGCCATGAGCGAACGCGACGTCGCGAGCATTGTACCGAGCACCGCCGTGATCCATAACACATCACGGTCACCCACGTAAGCTTGCAATAATCGATCATCAATCATAGCACACACCAGAGCGATGGCGGCGAATGAGCCGACGACGTACGATACAAATTTGGCGAGAATGTTCACCACCGGTGACGGAAACTGCGCGACGTACTTGTTCGCATTCGGGTACGCCGCAGATAATCTGTGCTGTGTAAAATGTGGCAACTCGTTGAATTCGCGCATTTTCCACCATGCATAGGACGTCCACTCTCGGGTTCCAACCGCTGATGGGTTGTTGTAGAACTTTTCGGCGTACGAGAGGACAAAGTACATGGAAAGAAATATAGCGAGAAATGGCGAAAGAATCGCATTGATTATCGCGAGACACCTGAATCTGTATCTCATCGCGGAGACGTCATAGAACGATGGCTTGACGGTGAAATTTTCGTCAAACATCCCGTTAAATACCGCCAGGTCTACGTTCCATTCAATCACCTTTGTGAACCATCGATGGCCGCGCAACAGCGGAGCGTCCAAAGAGACGTTAAGTACTTCGCGGTTGACCATGCCAGTCAAGTAGTTTTCCTTTCTCAAAATTCTTGCTACAATATCGTGCTCGTTGAGTTCACGCGAAATGCACAGTCTCGTCGTCGCCTGCAAGTGCACAACGCGCTGCAAAACCTCTGGCCACGTAATCGTATACAAGTCTCTGTCGCTAAGCGCGAGCTTTTGATTGCAAAACCGCCTCATATCCGCCAACGGCGCCGCGTCGTACGCCAATCTAATCGCACTCCACAACCAATACGTCGAAAACAACAACAAGTACACCGTCACTACTGTATTTCTCACGAAACCACCGTAATGATACGGCTCACTATACACCGCGTCTCGCAATACGTCGCATCGCTCGGCGTCTTCGGCGCACGTCGTGCTCAAATACCCCCAATCCACAAACAACAACAAGAACCCAGACAGCCATATCGTAAACCCAAGCGTGGCTAAATTCACCACCCTCGACGTCATCGCACACCGGTAGCCTTTATTGGCAAAGTACGCGTACAAACGCGAGAACCACTCGTCCAAGTCGCCCACCGCTCGAAGCGCGTCGTCATCCTTCTCTCGAACGCTCTCTCGCTCGAGCAAGCCTTCGTGTTCGTGCGCGCTGTCGCGTTTAAATAATACACAAAGCAGTCATAGTCGTCAGTCGACGTTGCGCGATCGTCATCGTCGTCGCAAGCGGCGTCAGAGTTGCGTTCAACTGCATCGAGCTCGACAGTGGGCACACACCTTTCAATAGCATCGTACGCGTCGTCGTCGTCGTCGTCGTCGTCGTACGGCACACGCATCGCGCGCGAACTATCGCCGTCGCGCGTGCGCGCGAAGACACCGTGCGGTTACCGCGAGTGCTCGCCGCGTTTTCGAGCGGCGGTGCGCGCGTATGTGACGTTTCAGTTTGAATCACTGTTTAAAAAACAGTTGGGTGAGCTCGAGCGCGCGCGATGGATGCGTGGCGAGCGCGCGCGCATTCGAACGAAACGAAAAAATAAAAAATATAGATGAGTATGTATTACGAGCAATTGTCTACGCTGTGAAGAGCGCGTGGGCACCGAACAGGAGGAACAAAACGCCGCCGGCTCCGCCGACAAAGCGTTCGTTCACTTTGGACGCCAAGTGTCGGCCACCGATGACGGCGAGTCCCGTGCACGCGGCGTGGGCGAGGATACCACCGAGCGTGACGCCTAATACGTCGGATGCCGCGGCTAGACCGATGGTGGCGATTTGCGAACGGTCACCCCATTCGGCGCAAAAGGTCACGACGAAGGCTTCGGCAAACGTCGACCGGGACGCGCCTCGCGCTGGCGCCTTCTTCGCACTTCCTCCGCGCGTTTTCGCCGCCGCTGACGAACTTCGCGTCGTGCGTGTCGATGTACGTCGCCCTCGCGTGGCGAACTCCGCTTCTACTTCCGTCAGCTCGCTCTCGCCGTCGCTCGCGCCGATGGCTTCAAACACCGCGCGAGCGCCAAACACAAAAAACAACGCCGTCGCACACGCTCGCGTCGTCGCCGGGTCGATCAATCGCGGCGCCGCGCTCCCTACAACGGCTGATAACGCCGTCATCACCGCCAACGCGAGCCACGCGCCGAGAAACACCGCCGAACGCGCGTGCTTCATCGCCATGACTGCGGCGATAAAGAACGTCTTGTCGCCGATTTCGCTCACCACCGTCATCGACGCGCTCTTCGCGAAGCCTTCGATGAATGCAGAAGACGACAACGACATGTTTCGTGCGTTTTAAATGCGTTTACCTCGTCCTCGCCGTCGTCGTGTGCGTGCAGAGCAGTGCGGTGTGCGTCACAAGTTGATGCGCTCGTGGTTACGCCGTGGCGCGTCGACGACGACGACGACGACCGTCGCGCCTTCGTTCTACGCGTGTCCAAAGCCGTACGAAACGATGTCGCGATGGATGATCGTGTCGCACGCCGGCGCGGCGGATGCGACGACGACGGTAGAGGTGGAGAAGGCGAACGCGAGTTCTTCGATTGCGTTGTGCCGTGCGCACGAGGAATCGCGCGCCCGTGCGCCGCGCTCGACGCTCTGGGTGGAAGAAGACGAGCGCGATGCTTTGCCGAACACGTGTGCCGTGGTGCGGGACGCGTTCGTGGCGGCTGAAACGCGGGAGACGCCGTTGCGAGAGGCGTTGCGCGCGAGCGTGAGCGCGAGCGGCCGCGCGGCTGTGGTCGTCGCGAGGGATGTTCTGTGCGCGCCCTCCACACCGATGGTTGTGGACGTGTACGAACGCCGTGACGTGCTCGGGACGTTCGCGCTGACGCACGCGGGGCGGGACTTGTTTGAGTGGTTGCGCGAGCGCGGGGTGGAGACACGGGTAACCGACGGTGCGGACGGTCGCGAGTTAGATTTCGACACCGAGCGCGAGCGAGGGAAGTCGACCAATGTCGAGGTGATCCATTCGACGACATACGTCCCTCAAGACGTGGCTCGGGCGCAGAGCTCGAACACATGCGTGATGGTGGCGCCGAACGCGTTTGGGTCCAACGCGCAAGCGGCGCGCGATAACCACTTTATGGGATCTACTGGAACCATGACCGCGCGTGAGGTGCGCGAAAGCGCCTTGGCGGAATTCAAAGGGCTCTACCAAGGTTTGCGCGACATTGGCGTGCGCGTGCACTTATTCGCGCACGATTTGAAGCACAATACTCCGGACGCGGTGTTTCCAAACAACTGGCACACCGTTCGCGATGGGACGTTGAAATTGTTTCCAATGAAGGATGAAAACAGGCGATTGGAGCGCCGAGAAGACATAATCGAGTACTTGCTCGAGCGCAACAAAGGATTGAAGCTCGATGATTCGTTGCTTGCGCACGAACACGGCGACGCGCCCAAGTTTCTTGAAGGCACGGGTTCGCTCGTCATTGACCACGTCAACGCCCTCGCATACGTCGCCGTATCTGAACGCGCGCACATCGACGTGGTGAAAGAGTACTGTGCGTCTGAAAACCTCGAGCCCGTGACGTTCGTCGCCAAAGACGCCAAAGGCCGCGTGATTTATCACACCAACGTCATGATGAGCGTGTGTTCCACCGTCGCCATCGCGTGCTTGGAATCCATCGCCTCCGACGACGACCGTCGTCGCGTTCGCGACGCCCTCACGACATCCCACGCACACACGCGCGAACTCGTCGACATCACCCTCGACCAAGTGAACGAATTCTGTGGCAACGTCATCGAGGTGCGCGACGGTTCCGGCGCGCCCGCGCTCATCCTCTCCCGCCGCGCGTACCGCGCCTTCACCCCACACCAGCGCGCCGCGCTCGCCCGCCACTTCACCTCCTTCGTCGTCGCGACATTCGACGTCATCGAACGCATCGGTGGCGGCGGCGTGCGTTGCGCGATCGCCGAAACATTCCACACCAGTCCCTTGTAACGACCCACGTCCAAAGTGTCGGTTCGAATTCCCCCTCAAAAAACACCCGCGAGTGCCGTCAGAAGCCCCCCCTGTTGATTTATCCACTTTTCACGCGCGATCGATCGCCTCGGCGCGCCATACCGCGCCGCCTTCGCCTCGCGCGCACACACGAACGCACGCGACATCTCCTCCGCCGCGCCGCGCTTCGTCACTCGTCATGTCTCTCGCCTTGAACGCGTCGACGACGGCGCATTCGCGCGCGAATGCGCGCCACGCGATGCGCGGCACCCCATGCATCGGTCGCGAACCGACGTGCGGGTCTCTCGCGCGCGGTCGACGCGCGATGCGCGTGCGGGGTGCGATACAGGTGGATACGGTGATGCCTCGTCCCGGTGCGCGCGTCGCGGCGGGGCTCGAGGTGCCGTCGTACGAGCACGTGCGCGCGGCGTACGAGCGCGTGACGGAAGGGGTGGTGCGCAGTCGTTGCACGCACAGCGCGGCGTTGAGCGAGCAAACGGGGATGAATTTGCACTTGAAACATGAATGGGAGCAGTTTACTGGGAGTTTTAAGGAACGTGGGGCGCGGAATGCGCTTTTAGCGCTCGATGCGGAGCAGAGAGCACGAGGGGTGATCGCGGCGAGCGCGGGGAATCACGCGTTGGCGTTGGCGTATCACGGCAAGTTGTTAAACATTCCTGTAACGGTGATTATGCCGTCGATTGCGCCGTTGACGAAGATTACCAAGTGCCGAAAACTTGGTGCGAGAGTGATTTTAGAAGGGGATACGATTGCGGATGCTGCGGCGCACGCGCACGCGACGTACGTCACGAAGGAGGGGTTGAAGTACATCAACGGTTTCGACGACTTTGAAATCATTTCGGGCGCGGGGTCTGTTGGGATTGAGATGTTAGAGGACGTACGTAACGCCGATGCGGTGGTCATCCCCGTTGGTGGTGGTGGTTTAATCGCGGGCGTGGCTTTGGCGATTAAGCAATTGAAGCCTAACTGTTTGGTCATCGGCGTCGAACCGGAGCGCTGCGCATCCATGTCCATGGCGCTCGCCGCGGGTGAGCCAGTCAAGGCGCCGACGACCGCAACGTTGGCGGATGGTCTTGCCGTCCCTACTGTCGGACCGCGATCGTTCCAAACCGTCAAGGACTTGATCGATAAGGTTGTCTTGGTGTCCGAGTCCGACATCGCCGTCGCCATGCTTCGTTTGCTCGAGAACGAAAAGCTCATTCAAGAAGGCGCGGGTATCTCCGGTTTGGCTGCGTGCTTGGCAGGTAAGCTTCCGGAACTTCAAGGCAAGACGGTCGTTGTGGCCATGTGTGGCGGTAACATTGATACCAGCACGCTCGGATATGTTTTGGAACGTGGTTTGGTTGCCGACGGACGTCTCGTTCGGTTCTCGTGCGTCGTCCCCGATCGACCAGGCGGAATCGCCGGCTTGTGCAACAAGATTGCCAAGGTTGGCGCATCCATCAAGCACATTGTGCACGAGCGCGCGTGGTTGCAAGAAGAATCTCACTGTGTGCTCGTTGACGTCGAGTGCGAAGTGACCGACATGAACATGTCCGAGTCGCTCTTCAACGAAATCAACGAAAACTATACGTTGAAGACGGCCAACTTTGGACCGTTGAGCAAGAGACAACAGCTGAAGAGTAAGATGGGTTCGGAATTAACAGATGACGTGACCAACCCCATCACTGCGTGCGAAATTATGGATGACGATTGCGAAATCGTCTACCCGAGCACGGATGAAGACGCCGAAGAATAAACGAAAAAACGAAAATCCAAAGACACGCGCGCGCAAGCGACATAAATTCCTCATCAAGTCACGCGCCGAAGCCGGCGCGAGACTTTGCTTGTATATACTAACTCAATTACATTACAATACCAACTCTAAGCGACCCTAAGCTCCTATATAATCGACGTTTCGGCGGCGCGCTTTCCACGCTCAACGATGGCGTCTCTTTCCTCGGCGCCGATGGCATCTTCGACGGATACCATCGCATCCGCGATGAGCGCATCGGACAGCGCCATAGACGAGCCGTTTGGAAGTACGACACCGACAAAGACGCCAATAAACACGCTCGCACGCTCACACAACTCGACGTCGACGTTTCGACTCTTCGCGTACACAGAGCACGTCGTGCTTATACCGTTTCTACGCATGAAATCGCGCTGGTACTCTTGATCGTCGGCGACGACGGCAAGAAGTAACTCTAATGCGTACCCTTTAACACTGGAAGGCGTGTCGTCATCTCGTAACCGTCCGAGCAACGTCTCCATGTGCTCACCGACGAGATTTGAACGCAACGCGGGCGCGTGAATGGCGACGCCTCGCATCAATTCCAGCGCGCGCAGCCGCGACTCGTTACTGTGCGTCGCTTTATCATCACACGCAATACTCACGAGTTTATCGATCACGTCACATTCACCAACTTGTAACGCACTTTCAAGCGTCAAACACGCTATCGTGGCGTCCTCGTGCGTCGCCATGCCATCTAAATACTCCACCCACTCCGCCATGACAGCGAGCCGTTCGCGCTCGTGTTCGCTCGCTAACCCGGCGTTCAAACGCTCCACCGCGGCTCGAACGCTCACTGATACGTGCTCGCGGTCTAAAACATCCACGAGCGTTCGCCATTCGGGTTCCCACGCCTCGGTGTTGAACCGTCGCCAGAATGGCTCCACGTCTCCGACGCGCGCCTGGCTGAAAGTCATCTGCGGGCGCGTTTTTTGCAGTCAGTCTTTGTCAAACAATAAATACATCGAGCGCAAGTGTGACGTATGTGTGTGCGTGCGTGCGGTTCTCACATGTGAGTGATGGATCAGACTTTGTATACGTTATGGTTCGTCACCGGCGCGATACGGTTCGTTCGCGCGAAAACAACGAATGAGCAAACGCGATTCGCCGCGAGAACGTTGACGCCGACGCGGGTTCCCGAATACGACGCTCGGCACGGGCGCGCGCACAGAAACACCAACAACACGATCGCTCGCGCGCACGCCGCGAAGACATATGTATATACGCCGCCCTCGTGACGTCAAAGCGCACGAATACAAAGCGCCCGACGCGTATCGTAAAGCGGCGCGCGACTTGTCGTCGCCTCTCGCGAATGCAATCCATCTCGCGTCGAGCCTTTCGCGAGCACTGCATCGCTCACCAGTGCCGCAGCCGTATCACCGACGCGCATCTTCACCGCGCGCGCGCGAGCGCGACGCGTTCGCGCGTCGCCGGCGCCTCGCGCGCGCGCGCCCGCGCACGAAAACATCGCATACGACCCCACGCGCGTCGCCATCACCCAACCACCGCGAATCGCATCGTAATCGCATCGTTCGTCATCATCCGTCGCGAAACCACGACCGTCGACCGGTCGCGTGTGAATGCGTATACGCGCATCGGACCTTTTACCACGAAATCATCGTCATCACCTCCATCTCGCACGCACACGACGACATCGACGACGACATCGACGACGACATCAACGACCACCACGACGACGACGACGACATACGCACCGAAACGCAGCACCGACGGCGGCGACGAATGCCGCCGACGCCGACGTGCGCGCACGCGCGACGTCCGAATGCATACAACACAAAAAAAAATAAAATCCGTACACGTGGTGCGTCGACCGCCAGGGTATAGGGTTTAGGGTTGTGCGTCCACGTCAGCGTGACGTTTCGCGCGTCAGACCAGACGACGGCGGAGGACAGCGTGTCGATGGTGACGACGACGGAGTCGACGACGACGACGACGACGCCGTCGCGCGCGTCGAATTGCGTGCTGACCGCCATCACGCGATGGCCGTGCGTGACGTGCACCACCACGCTGGTGTGCGCGGTCGCGTTCGGGGGCATCGGGTACGCGGTGGCGGGGTTGGAGATTAACACGGAGGGGTGGGAGACGCGCGGGACGGCGATTGCGAATGCGTACGCGCCGTTGGGGGTGTATGGTGAGTCGACGGTGAATGCTGGGGAGCCGATGGATAGGAGGCGGCGCGCGACGCGACGGCGGCGGCGGCGGTTGTTGGCGCGGGGGGACCAACCGGTGGAGGATTTTGATTTTGATTCCGCGAAGCGTCGTTCTTTGTTGCAATCGACGGCGACGACGACGTGTGCGGTGGAAGATGGGAGCGATACGACGTTTGTGTCGAGTAGCCAGAACTTGAATGTGATTTTCGCGGCGAAGGCGGGAGTGGATTTGTTGTCCCCGAATGCCATGGCGGATGCGTGCGAATTTTTTGAGGACACCATCATGGCGGCGAGCGGCTACTCGACGTACTGCAAGCGGGATGAGTCGTGTACGTTGCCGTTGCCCACGGGGGAGAACACGGGCGAGGCATGGAAGTGGTGGGGATTGAATTCGGACACGTCGTCGAACGTATTCAACCCGGATGATTACGCGCGCTGCCAACGCGCGTACTCGTACGCGACGTACTTTTATTCGTCGAAGGGGTACACGAGCTGCAATGATTATCGAACGAACTCGGCGCTTCAAGCGTCGTTGGCCACGGCGAAGGCGAGTCTTGTGGCATGTGCTACGGGTAAGGCGGCTGACGACAGTTTCGTGTGCTCTACCGACGCATCGTTGCCGTACAGCACCGCGGCGTTGGATACGTTTTTTGGCGTGGGCGGTGTCGACGACTTGTCGTACACTAGGGGTTATCTTCCAAACACAAACAAGTGGTCTGGTGGAATTAACTTTTGGAAGGGTGTGTACGAATCAGGCTCTGCATCGTCTTCGAGCGAGTACTTCACCGTGGCGTGGGATTATGACAATAACAGCGTTCGTGAAGAGGTCGTCGACGAAAAGCTCATCGAAGACATGGCGTTGGCGGCGAGCGCCATCGTCGTCATCTTGGTTCTTATGTGGCTCCATACCGGGTCGGTGTTGTTGACACTGGGTGGCGTGGTGCAAATTATCATGGCTTTCCCGTCGGCTCTGTTCTTGACTGGTGCGCTGTGCGGGATTTCGTTTTTCCCATTTCTAAACTTCATCGGCGTCTTTGTCATCGCCGGAATTGGCGCCGACGACTGTTTCGTCATGTACGACAAATGGATGATGGCCAAGTGCCGTTGCTTGCCTGGCGCAAACTCAAGAACAGTCGCCGAGCGATGCTACTGGGACTCATGCTGGGCGATGTTATTGACGAGTCTCACGACGTCAGCCGCGTTCTTCTCCAACGCTATCACGCCCATCGCTCCGATTCGCGTCTTCGCCCTCTTCATGGGTGGCATGGTGTTGTTCGATTACTTGTATGACATTACGATTTTTGCTGCTCTTCTCGCGTGGCAGCACGATCGCGTCATCAAGCACGATATTTCTGGTAAGAACAGCGTTGGTTCTTGGGTTCTCGATTTCTGGGGATCGATTCGCAGATATCGCGCTAATAAAAACGCAGCCGCCGCTGGCAAACCTGCGGTGAAAGAAGGCGACGTGATTGACTCCAAACGTGATACTCGCTCAATCGAAGAGAGAATTCTCGGAGAAAAAGTGTTTCCAATCGTCAACAAGATTCGTTGGCCACTCGTACTCGTGCTCTGTGGTATTTTCTCTGGAGGTATGTTTGGCGCGTTGCAACTCGACACGCCGTCGGATTCTGAAGTTCAACTCTTGCCCGATTCCAATATGCTCACCAAGTTCTCCTACTACACTCGAAGCGTGTTCAAGAGCTCAACTGAATCTCAAGTATGGGTGGATGTTGTGTGGGGCGTGAAAGCTGTAGATAATGGCGATCATCTCGATCCTGATTCGAAGACCACCATCGAATACGACACCACGCTTGATTTAACGTCAGCGGAAGCACAAAACTGGTTGAAAACCTTTTGCACGGATACTCAATCGAACATGGCGTACGAAAACGGCATGAACTGCTGGATGACCGCGTTTGACTCGTGGCTTGGCGACCAAAATGCCCTCATCGCCAGCTCACAACAAGTGACAGACTTCACGACGCATTGCCTCACGAGCGCCGGCGCCAACGCGGCGGCGTTACCCATCGCCCCCGGCTCCTTCTACGAATGCTTGTACTTGTTCGCCACTGCCACATCATACTACAATGCTCAACAACCGTTGAACTCGGCGTTCTATTATGATTCTTCAGGGACCAGAAAGTTGAAAATCATCGGCTTTCAATTTGGTACGGATGTACTCTGGACGGCGCCCGTCGGCAACCTCGAAACGTCGTACGAAGCATGGGAAGCCTACATGACCGAACAAATGGCGAGCGCACCTGACGGGCTCAAGAATGGATATCAAGCCTCTGAAGCGTGGCTATGGATGGATACCGTCACCGCTATGCGCGATGGCGCCTACGTCGCCGCGGCGACAACGCTCGGGATCAGCGCCGTCACGACGCTCGTCTCCACGCAAAATGTTGTCATCATGCTCTATTCGATTTTCGCCATTCTCACCATCTTGGTTGTCGTCGTGAGCTCCATTGTGTCTCTTGGATGGACTCTCGGATTCCTCGAAGGTATCTGTCTCGTCATCTTGATTGGCTTATCCGTCGATTACGTGATTCACATCGGGCACGCGTACGCGCACGCCGCGAGGCAATCAGGAGCGACGCGCGAAGAGAGCGCGAGGCACGCCATGGCGACGATGGGATTTCCAGTATTGAGCGCCGCGTTCACGACACTAATCGCGGCGTTGTTCTTATTGAATGCCACGATTGTGTTCTTTACAAAGTTTGGCATCGTCACCGTGCTTTCGAGTATTTATTCATCCTTCGTCAGCGTCGTGCTCTTCGTGGCGCTGCTAGCCGCCGCCGGCCCAACGAACGGATTTGGCGACTTTTCGCGACTGTTTTCGAAGAAACGTCTCGAGAAAAGCGCAAGCTTATATTAACACGATAATCACACTATGTGACCACACTATGTGGCCAATTTTGAAAAATCACACGTAAATTACAATTCCAAAGCCAACTCGTGATGGATTCTATCGATGGTACCGACGCTCTCGAGAACGAGAACGACTCCGATCGTCGCGGTAGCGTTTACGGTCACGCGAATCGTCTCTATACCCCGCTCGAGGCGGCGAGCGCGAGCGCGAACGGCTTCTCTCGCGACGATCGCGTTTTCTATCATCGGCGGGCGGTGGAGGCGCGAGCTCGCCCACCTCTCCTTCTTCCTCTTCCGAAGGCGAACGGGGTGGCGGCGGCGGTGCCGGCGCTCGAGGAGGAGACCGCGCACGCGGAGGAGAACGAGAACGTCGCGGTGCGTCTCTTGAACGCGCGCGGTCTCGACCGCCTCTGTCATCGTACCGCCTGTCGTCGTACCGCCTGTCGTCGTACCGCCTGTCATCGTACCGCCTGTCATCGTACCTTCTATCGTCGTTTCGCCTATCATCGACGCGCCTATCGTCGCCATCGCCGCGTCTTTCATCGCGAGCCCGCTCGCGTCCGGGAGCGACGACGTTGTCCTTCCTTCCGCCCGCGCGAGTGCGACCGAGACCGCCACCCAAACGTCGTGGGCGCCAGTCGTCAGACGTGCGACCGCGCTCGACGTCAACGACGACGCGTCGATCATCGATTCTTCGGCCGTCCATACCGCGATAGGCTGCCTTCATGTCGCCTTCGCGTTCGAATTCGACGAACGCGTAACCGCGCGGCTTGGAGGCGTCCTTGGCGTCGCGCACGAGACGCACCGAGCTCACCGCGCCGTAATGCTCAAATTCACGACGCAAGTCATCTTCACTGACTTCATAAGAAAGTCGTCCGACGAACAGCGTGCGGTAAGGATCGCTCGTGGCGTTTGGATCGTCCTTCGGATTCCAATCTTTCAAAGCGGCGTCAACCAGCGCGCGAGATTTTTCCGCCCTAGCCTCCGCCTTGGCGCGTAATTTCTCCTCTTTACTCACGCGCACAAACACCCCACTCGGCTTGCGCGTACCATCACCCTCGTCGATTTCGCCCTCATCTTCGTCATCATCACCAGCGTTCTTCTTCGCACCACGCTTTGTCTTTGCCTTTACCTTTGTCTTTGTCGAGTCTTCAAACGCCGTCTTCGCCACCGCCGCGACGCCGCTCAACGCTTGCGTCTTCCGCATCTTCGCCGGCGGCGGCAGCCACTTCAACGGCGGTCGTGGCATAAACAACGGCAACAAATCCGGCGATAACCCACTCGGATGCGTGATCGCCATCCCACGAAACTGCCCCGGAATCGGCCGCCCGCCCATGCCCACTGGCGGCATCATCATCGGCCCCGGTCCGCCCATCGCCATCATCGGCGGCGCACCACGCATCATCATCGGCGGCGGTGCGCCACCACCACCCATCATCATCGGCGGCGCACCACCCCCACCAAAACCCCCACCGCTCCCGCGAATCGGCGCGTGCAGCACCCCAAACTGCGGCGCGAGCGCCGGTCCTCCACCGAATCCCGCGCCTCCGTGCGCCGCAAGCGTCGGCGGCGCCCCCACCAGCGCACCGGGCATCGCCGTCGCGGGTGCGCGCGCGCCCTGCGCCGCCCCGGGCGGCGGTGGCGGCACGTTCTGCATGTCGACGCGAGCGAGGCGCGGCGATGAGTGGCGCGCGATTGGCGTCGTCGATAGGGCATTGGGGCTGTATCATAGTGTACAAAACGGACGCCCATGAAATTTGAATCGCATCATTCAAACGCGCGAGCTGTCGGCAGAGGTTGACGACGACGACGACGACGACGACGACGACGACGGTCGGTGGTTGTAGTGGTGCGACGACGACGAGTACGATAGCGACGACGACGACGCGCGCGCTCGCACGACACGTGACACGCGCGTTGGTGAGTGGAAGCCAACCGCATCAGCTGCATCATCATCATCGATTGGTGAGCGCGCGTTGGGGCGAGAGTTTTACGCGCACGAGAGGGTTTACGACGACGACGACGACGGCGATGATGAGCGGTGATGGGTTTCAAGTCGTCGTGGCGGCGACCGCGGAGGGCGGGATCGGTAAGGAGAATGCGTTGCCGTGGCGGTTGTCCAAGGATATGGCGTATTTTAAACAATTGACGAGCGAAACGCGCGAGGGCGATGGGGTGAACGCGGTGATCATGGGTCGGAAGACGTGGGAATCGATTCCGGGGAAGTTTCGACCGTTGCCGGGGCGATTGAATATCGTGCTTTCGCGCGGTGGGACGCTCGTGGAGGCGAACGACGAGAACGCCGGGCAGGGAAGTCAGACGTTGCCGGAGGGCGTGCTGGTGCGCAAGTCGATTGATGACGCGTTAAGTGCGATTGCGTCGAGCGAGGTGAAGGTTGAAAAAACATTCGTTATTGGTGGTGCGCAAATCTACGAGGAGGCGTTGAAGAGCGATAAGTGCGAAGCGGTGCACTTGACTGAAATTGAAGGCGAGTTTGAATGCGACGCCTTCATGCCGAAGATCGATCCCACAAAGTTTAAGCTTTATGCATCGTCCAAGCCGATTACGGAAAAGAATGCTCGGTATCAGTTCCTTACGTACGTCGCCGCCGATGCGGAATCGGGCAAGTTCCGCCCGAAAGCCGACGAGCTCTTGCCTGCCGGGTGCTCAACGAAGCACGAAGAGTTGCAATATTTGGAAATGATTCGCGAAATCATCGACCAGGGCGCGGTGAAGGGTGACCGTACTGGTACAGGCACGATTTCTACGTTCGGTAACCAAATGCGCTTCGATCTTCGTCGCTCGTTTCCGCTCCTCACGACGAAGCGTGTGTTCTGGCGCGGTGTCGCGGAGGAACTGTTGTGGTTTGTCGCCGGCGAAACAAACGCCAACAAGTTGGCGGAAAAGAAAATCAATATTTGGGAAGGCAACGGAAGTCGAGAATACTTGGATTCGATTGGCTTGACTCAGCGCGAAGTTGGGGATTTAGGTCCAGTTTATGGTTTCCAATGGAGACACTTTGGAGCAGAGTACACCGACATGCACGCCGACTATCAAGGCAAGGGTGTCGATCAACTCGCAGAAGTGATCCATAAGATTAAGAACAACCCAACGGACCGTCGTATTTTGCTCACCGCTTGGAACCCCGCTGCGTTGAAGGAAATGGCTTTGCCGCCGTGCCACATGTTTTGCCAGTTCTATGTCGCGAACGGCGAATTGAGCTGCCAAATGTACCAGCGTTCGTGCGACATGGGTCTCGGCGTCCCTTTCAACATTGCGTCGTATTCTCTCTTGACGTGCATGATTGCCCAAGTGTGTGACTTGAAGCCCGGTGATTTCGTGCACGTGTGTGGTGACACGCACGTGTACTCCAACCACGTCGAGCCACTCGAGAAGCAACTAGTGTGCGAGCCGCGTCCATTTCCAATTTTGAAAATCAACCCGGACAAGAAGGATATCGACTCCTTTACGTTTGAAGACTTTGAAATCATCGGCTACGACCCTCATCCGAAGATTGAGATGAAAATGGCTGTTTAATACTCCCGTCTTTCATCAAACGCGATAAATACACAAACAGACATGGCATGTAATTATGACTTCATCTTCATCTTATTTTTTCCACCCGCGGTCGCATCCTTCTGCCGCACTCCTCGCCACGTCTGCGTGTCGCCGCTCATGTTCGCCCACGCTCGGCGATTACTCGACGTCGTCGATGACGTGCTGCTGCAGCGCTACCACTGTCGCGCGCTTCCATCTCGCGCCGACAATATCATCCACGGCGACTTGACTGGTAAGACGATAATCGTCACCGGGTCGACGAGTGGAATCGGTATCACCACCGCGCGCGCGCTCGCCATGCGCGGTGCGCGCGTGATTTTAGCATGTCGGACGTTGTACAAGGCGCACGACCTCGTCGATGAGTGGACGGCGCAGTGCGTGGCGTTTGGGAAGAAAAAGCCAGACTGTCGAGTGATGGCGTTGGATTTGGGTGAGCTGGCGAGCGTGCGCGCGTTTGCTGCAGAATTCGTATCGAGCGAAGCGCGATTGGACGTGTTAATTAATAATGCTGGGATATTTGACATGTCTGGTGCGTATGTGAGGAGCAAAGATGGACGTGAGCAGCATTTACAGTCGAATTTCTTGGCGCCGGCGTTGTTGTCGCTGCTCTTGCTGAAGAAGATGTCGGCGAGCGGCGCGGAGACTGGCGATGCTCGCGTGGTTTTCGTGAGTAGTAAACTGCATGAGTTGTGCCCTGGATTAGATTTAGACGATATGGACTTCAGTTCACGCGCGTATGGTTCTCAGGCGGCGTATGCTTCGAGTAAACTCGCGGAAGTGTTGTTCGTGCGCGCGCTCGATAAGCGTGTACGAAGCAAGGGCGTGCGAGCGTTGGCGTTACATCCGGGTAACATCGTCACGGGTGTCGTTCGGACGCTACCCAAAATCGTACAGTTTGCGTATCGAGTCATCATGGGGCGTATTTTGCTCACGCCTGAACAAGGAGCGAGATGTTCATTGTATTGCGCCACACGGGCAGAAGCCGTGGCGTCCGACGCTGTTGGGCCTTACTTTACCTCCGATTGCTTGGAGAAACTGCCGAGCGCGTTCGCGCTCGACGACGCCGCGTCGGAAAGGCTTTGGAGCTGGACTCTGAGTGAATTGGGAATTCATGATGATATATAATTTAATACAGACGCCGTATTCTAGTGTAGCTAAATTTCTAAAGTCCACTGGCGTAGCTATGGTCTCCAGTGGAATGGAAACTCTTCTGACTGTGCACGCTCGATTCGCCTGCGATCGAACGGCTGTGACTGTGACTTCGTTCCTCCTCGCTGCGCTCCCACTGGGAGAGCATCGAGCGCCATTTGCTTGTCGATCTACTCTGCGGAGAGAACGGGTCAGCCACGCTCGATGCCGTCGTGCGTGCGCCGATGCCGTCGCTCGGGAAAGAAAACAAACTTGACGAATCCCACCCTGCGGCGCCGGTCTTGGCATCCGCGTTGCTCCACATACTGAATTCCCGTAAACTTTCGGGCCTGGAACGCGGTGCAACGCTCGGTGGCGGTGACAAATCAAACTTGTTGCCAATAATATCAGTGGAAAACATCGACGTGTACGTATCGGCTTGACTGTAAATGGGTGAGTCCACAGACGTGCCGAACTGCGGCGAAGACGGTTCAACAGAAGTCACCGAACGGGGAGTCATCGTATTGAGCTGACTCGAATCCTTTGACAGCGAATGACGGCGATGTATCAGCACGCGCGGTTGCGGCATCGCCATATTCGTCTCTCGCTTTTGCACGGGAGAAGTTTCGCTCTCGGCTTTAGGAGACTTGTTTGTCTCCTTCGACGGTCGATTCGACTTTTGTTTCGATTCCCGAGCCGTTTTGATTCGCAAGTTTGACTTTTTACCGGAGATTCCATCCACACGCTTAGTTTGCGCGACGTCGTCAAGCTTCGGCGTGTCAGCCGCGGCGGGAGATTCAGTGGCGGCGACGTGATGAACGCGCTTCAAATCCTCAATGGCTGAATCATCGCTTCGCGGGCGCGGCGACTCGGCGGCCTCTGAACGTTTGTTATCCTCCACAGGGGACTGTGATTCTTGCAAAAGCTCCTCCTCGTCTAAAGCGTCTTGAAATACGACGCTGCTGTCATGAAATGCGTCGTTGTTGCTTTCTTTCGGACTCTCGTCGTTATCGGTGATGCTCGCTTTGACAGTCGTCGGCACCTTGACGCCATCAATAGATTTCGGACGCGTTGCGATGGATGTCAACACGGCAACGGTGCATCCAACGACGATACGGAGTAGGATGGACACTCCGGACTCTGGCTCGTCCTCCAAAACAATCGCCCCAGAATCGGCTCGAAGTTCGACGCATTCCACAAGCGTGACATCATTCTTTACGCACAACGACGCCGTGTATGAGCGCATGCGCTTTTTAGGTTCAAAAACAACGGTGGCGATGTCGAGCTTTTGTTCAGGACGTAAACACACGCCTCTTTGCTCGATGTGATGCTCTAGCTCAAAACCTGGATCAGTGTTCGTCGCGAGAGCGTCTTCGCCAACGCTCGAAAACACTTTCGCGGCTCGAATACTCGATTGTAAGAGGGACTCGTCCATCACTTGCTTCTTGCGGGATCTGCGTGTCGTTCTAGAGTACGACGTGATTGGCAATACACGTATGCACAATGCACGTGTTGTCGATGGGTTCACGATGCTCACTACCGTGACCGTGCTGTCGGACATTTCCACCACGTTTCCGTTGTTGCCATTGATCACGATGCCTTCCGTGGGATTGACGTGCAAGAAATTTGGATAAGTAATTCGCGCGCGAATGTCTACGGTCTGATGACCAACGTTTGCTTCGGATGAAAACTTAAGTGTTCCAGTGGCCAAGAGTGCATCGTCCTCTTTTAATCGCTTCAAAGACTTTGCGAGCTTCTCCAGGCGCTGCACGTCATGTTTATTGATGGCGCGTTCGTGCGGGTCTTTGTCATCGCGTTCCACAGTTTTAGATTTTGAGCTCCAACGGGATCGTTTCGATCTTTTACCAAAGTGTGAAAGCTCATTTCGTTGCCGGGAAGTGTCGAATACTATCGAACCAAGCGACGTAGACGCCCCAGCTGCGGCAACTATGTCGCCGTCGCTGTCTAAGTCTAGAAATTCTGAGCTTGTATCCAGAAATCCTTTGACGGTGACCGGAACGGTGTGCGTACTGTGCACCATAACCTCTTGTTTCACGATGTCGTCGTTCTCTCCTTGTTCTAAAAGCTGCGTAAAAGGTACATTTATCTCTACACTCCCATCGTCTTCGCTGATTACTTTACCAGTCGTGGGTACCACTTTTATGGGCACCATCGTCTCCACACCAAGACTTGTCTGGAAACTGAGTTCACCATCCTGTTCGTTGAGAGATTCGGATGAATAAGTCACCGCTGTGAGCTGAACTTTGAGCGTATCTCCCGGTTTCATTACTGCATTCAACACTTGCGTGCAAACGCGCCCAGATCGCTCGATACAATCACCCATGTTATACTCTTTGTCAGTCGCAGAGCCGTCGTAGATGGTGGTTTGCAACGAGTACGTGGTGCCTTGCACGATGCGCGGACCTTTGATGCCCATCGTATATAGCTCCATAGTAACCGGATTGTGATTTGTAAATGTTGCTTCTACCGTGTGTTTCATCCCCACGCCAACAACGCCAAAGTCAATCTTGCTATCAGTCGACAGTTCGCCACTGTACACTACAAGAGGAATTGTCGTCCCCATCTTGGACGCGTTGTGAAATATAGTCAACGGCGTCGTCATCGCGGCGAGATACATTCGCGGTTTGAAATCTACTTCGATTTCAACGGTACCTCCAGCGGGGACAATCGTATCCACCACGCCTCGAACCATACTGAATGGAAAGTGTGCTTGCGTCAAATCTTTTGGAGGAAAGTTCCACGCGAGCAGCGATAACGGCTGCGAGTATGTATTTTTCAGAGAGAACTTGTGCGTAGTTGCCCATCTATCATCACTCACTTTTTCGCCAAACGGACCGGGTGGTGCTTGAAACACAAATGTATCGGCGTCGTACTCCAAATCTCCGTGATTCACTGTAGATGAGTACGGTACGCGCAACACGGACCGCGTGCTGTTTGCTTGCAGGCGAATGACGCCCGAATGATATCCCTGTATGCCTCCGGTCCTCGTTATTCGTGCCACGCGCACTGACTTCAACGGCGGGACTATTGTTCCCGTACTAAACTTAATGCTGACGTCTCGATCGGGTTTTTCGAGCTGTATCGAACTAATTTCAATTGCAGTCTTGCGCGCGTTGAAGATGTGCAAGTACCTCGTGCGCTTGTCTTTGAAGCTCTTCAAATCATCAAACTTCAAATGCCTTTCAACCACATGAACGCGGTCACGCGTTGGCCTAAACTTGAACGGCACAAACGTCAGCCCAATCTCCGAAGAAATATTCAGCGCTACATATCCGGAAACTATGCACATTTCCGTCGGCATTTTAGCGCGCCGCGCGCAATCCTCTTTGCGAATCGTGGCTCTCAAGCGCGCCACTGCTGCTCGTTCTCCAGGAAGTAACCGCAGCTTTGCCAACGGTACTGTGTTCTTGCTATAGTTCAGATGATCTGCAGCCATTTTACTAAAATGACTCGCGTCATTTATCGGGATAATACTCGGCGCTAGAGTCACCTCTGGAACTGTCGTCCAAATTTCAGAAATTGAAAGCGCCTGCGCGAGCGGATTAAATACCACCAAATCATACTCCAACGGCACCTCAAATGGTATTTCCTCATCCAGTGCACTCAGTTCGTACGCATTTCTATACACCGGCACGGACGCTCGCAATACGAGCGGACCTGCAGATGTATAAAATATAATTGCGTGCAACATGAGCCCGATGAGCATCGGCGTGTATCGCAACTCGTACGCGCGTTCGCTTCCCTTCTCAATCACCTCCCCGAACACAAAATCGTGCGCTCGCCATTCCGCCGTGCCCGAACTCACGCCTAGCATCTCTACATCCACTCCACCGTTATTCTTCACAGTCACCGTGAATCGATGCTCTCGAAACGCCGCCGAGCCCGCCACGTGGATCACCTCTGGGCTCACGCGCGCGCACGCCTTGGCCCCATCCTCTGCAACCTTACACGAGCTCCAAGGCTCGGCGAAATTGATGTCAAGCGTCACAGGTTGATCATGGCGATCAGCGTGCGCGCTCGCACGAGTCACGAACGCGATGGCGATGCATACGCAGAGCCAACGCGCGCGTGACGAACGAAAGGCGCGCATGCAACAACCACGACGCATTCGCACGCTTCACGCGCGCGCAATCGTCGTCGCGCGCGCGGCGACGATCGCGATGACGACGCCGAGTGATTCGTGCGCTATGCGTCGCGCGCGTGCTCGCCGTCGCCGCGCGCGGTCGTCGCTGCGGGAAAAGATTCGGCGCGCTCGAAGCAGCGCACTCTGACGCCACTGTGCGCCCGGAACGCAGTTTTCGCGTGCGCCATGGTGTGCACGCGCTGCGAGCAGCAGATGCGCGCGTCGAATAAGACGTCGGCGTTGATCACGAGCGCGCCCATAAGGCGGCGCGACTTGGCGCTCGGCACCGTCGACGCGCTGGTCGATCGAAGGCCAATTAATGAAAACAAAGCTTTGGCGGCGAAACGGCGCGGGCCGTACGGCGTCGGTGGGCGCGATGGCGCCGCGGGCGCGGCGGGGACAAAGTGTAAGGTGTGTATGTGCTCATTGCACGGTGGGAACATGTATTGTAATCCGTGCGCGCACAGCAAAGGGGTGTGCGCGCGGTGCGGCGTGGTCATCATGGATACGTCCATGTACAACGGCCACGATACAGCGTCGACGGACGAGAAGGCGGCACTTTCGGCGAGGGTGGCGGCCGCACCTGGAGTGAAAGATAGGCGTGACGTGTGCACAGAGGATTTAGAAGCAAAGCCGCAGGAGGATGTTGGCAAGAAGAAGGTTGCGTCGAAAAAAGCAGCGGCGGCGGAGGAGACGTCGGCGCCAGCCGAGGCGGCGCCGACACCGCTCGCTGGGCCTACGAGTGCGGCTGATGTCGCGCGAGAGATGGGGCAGGCGGCGAATGGTGGTGCGGTGAGTGGTTGGAGGTTTGACAAGGCGAGTGGGTACTTTTATGACGTCGCCGCGCAGGTATATTACGACCAAAAGACGGGTGGATATTTTGATTGTAAGACACAAACGTGGACGATGCCAGAAGCTAAAACAAAGGCTGAAATGCAAACTGGACGCGCGACGGGAACTTTCAAAGAGGGCACGCGAAAGCCCGATAGGTTTGGATTGTGAGCACTTCGTAGCTACCGGTAGCAATAGTTTAGGATAAATTAGCGATTTTGATTTACTTGTTTGACAAAGTTTTTCTATCTTCTATTGGGGTTGCGATCAAATCGACATTGACATTAATTACCACTGACGTTGAGCATCAACCACTCCACAGATTCTTCCATGTCCCCGTCGCACGCGGCGAGCGCGTCTTGGCAGTGACGCTTGGAAAATCCCATGGCCATGAGCGACGCCACGCCCGCGTCGTCCGTCTTTGTCTTTTTCCCATTCTTCTTCCCGCTCGCTGGTGTCGTCGCCTTGGTGCGCTTCGCAGGTGGTTCTTTGTTCGGCGTCGCCGCCTTGGCTGGGGTTTCGATCAACTGCGTACGCAGGCCGTCGACGCGTCGTCGAAGCGCCTTGAGCAGTATAATCTTTTGCGCTTTGCTCAACGTGTCAATCGACAATGTCATCATGTCTGCTTTGATCGTGGTCATCGAATCGATTCCACCAATACCACCACGATGGTGATTCTTCCCCATGTATGTCGCCGACCCTAACGCCGCCGCACGTGGAGGCTCCGGTAACTCAATCGCCTCAACTTCTTCCGGCGACAAACCATACTTTTTCAAATTTTCCTCCCGAAGTTTATTTAACTCATCCTTCGAACGAATCCCACCTTGGTTGGTAATCAACCCATTCTTCCGCACGCACCCCTCGAGTGCGTCGTTATCATTACGAATCGCATCAATGTCAAGTTTCAAACCAGAATACTCCGCGAGCGACTGCTTCCCGAGCAACCGCTGCGTCTGTCCATTCAATTGCTGAATCTGTTTCCCTGGCAGCACGCCAGAGTCAACAATCTGCACCCACTTCCCGACGCCAAACTTCTTCAAGCATTGTCGCAGCGCAAGACACTCCTCCTTGGTCCAGCCCGGGCTCGGGGTAAAATTCCACAGCGACCTCGCGTCGCCAATCTTTGGCCCAGCACCGTCAGCCATGGTGACGAGCTCAATGTCCTCGCGGTCTCGTCCTCACCGTCACTCGCGCGCGAATGATCCCCGAGCGATTGCCTACGTTTGCGCGTACTCACACGCGTGCGTCGGCGGCTCGCGCGCGGGCGTATTGTGGCGACAGCTCGCGTGCGTGTGCAACTTTTCAAATTTTTCAAAAACAACACGCGACACCAGCACGCTGAGCTCAGCACGAAGGCGTCATTTGACGGCGCACATGATCGCCGCGCTCGTCTCTGTGGCGCCCATGCGCGCCCACCGGGCATTTGCCGTCACTCGCGCGCGCGCCGTGGCGCGTAGAAGCGACGCGTGCGATGGGCGCTCGCTGTTTAGCGGCGACTCGAGCACTAGGATTTCCCAGGACATCGATGCCGATACCGCTTTTGTTGCGGGCATGGTGCGCTTCTGGCTCGATGAGGAGTGGCAGTTCGGGGCGCAGATTAACGAGGACATTGGGCAAGCAGCTGGGAAGGCGTATGCGGATGCGCAGCGCGCGATGGCGGCGGAGGGTGACGAGGAAGAGGTGCTGCAGAGACTGGTCATGAGCATCGCGGGCGATTTGATGGCGTTTGATTTTAGCGATTCCTTCGTATCTGCGTTTGAGGTGGCGAATAAGGTGATTGAAATGCTCATGTTGCGCGCGGGGAGCGAGGTTTGTTGCGTGTCCGAGGAGGATATCACGAGAGAAGCGAGATATTTAGCATCTTTGGAGACGCCGCCGTGAGTCTCTGAAGACGCGCGGCGCGTTTAGGCAACCGCGCGAATATTTAGATTTGCCATTAAGATTTGTTGCGTTGGCTTTGTGTAATTAGTATTTATTCAATTCTTCAAGCGATCGTCGTTACACATCGTCGACAAGTGCCAAGGTCTCGTCGCGCGAGCGCGATCCAGCCTCACAGTCGGTCGCACCGCGCGCGCGCGTCATGCCTCCGATGCAAAAACTCATCGACACCTCCCCGGGAGGTTTAGCCCGGGCCGTCGTTCTCGCCATTGCGCTCTACGCCGCCGTCGATATTCGTCTCTACGCTGTCAAAGGTACGCATAACCAACACGAAATCGTCATCTTGATGTGTCACGCGCGCAATCATCGTGCGCGTTTCCGACACTGACTTTCTCGCGTTTTCGCGCGCACAGAGTACGGACGAATCATTCATGAGTTCGACCCGTGGTTTAACTTCCGCGCCACGCAATACCTCGCCGAAAATGGATGGTTGAAGTTCCGCACGTGGTTTGATTACATGTCCTGGTACCCGCTCGGTCGCCCAGTGGGGACGACGATCTATCCGGGCATGCAAATTACAGCGGTGTTTTTATGGCGCGTGTTGAATTTTGTTGGAATTCAAATGTCATTGAATGACGTGTGCGTGTTCTTCCCGGCGTGGTTCGGGGCGGTGGCGACGTATTTAGTGGCTATTCTGACCAAGGAGTGTTCGGGGAGCGGAACGGCGGCGGTGATCGCGGCGGCGGTGATGTCGATCGTTCCTGCGCATACGATGCGATCAGTCGCGGGAGGGTATGATAATGAGTCATTGGCTGTGACGGCTATGTGCTTGACGTTTTACTTGTGGTGCCGATCGTTGAGAAATGCAAAGTCGTGGCCCATTGGCGCGCTCGCTGGTTTGGGATACACCTATATGACGGCGGCGTGGGGTGGTTACACATTCGTGCTCAATATGATTGGCTTGCACGCGGCGATGTTAGTTATTTACGGACGTTACAACTCAGAGTTACACAAGGCTTACTCACTGTTCTTTGTTATCGGCACGATTGGCGCGTTGCAGTTTCCTGTCGTCGGCACGCTGCCGTTCACGTCTATGGAACAGCTCGGCCCGATGTTGGTGTTCCTCGGGTTTCAAGTATTGGAATTTACCGAGCGCACGATGCCTAAGACTTTGCGTCCGAGCGACAAGTGGACGCGCAGATTTAGAATGTACTTCGCCGCGCTCTTAGTCCTCGTTGTTACCGTGCAAGCGCTTTCCATGGCGGGTCTGTACAACATTAACGGCATGTCCGTGCGAGTGAAGAGTTTGTTCGTCAAGCATACGAAAACTGGCAACCCTCTTGTCGACAGCGTTGCCGAACATCAACCTGGTTCGCCCGATTCATACTATCGATTCTTGCACATCAACTACTACATAGCGCCAATTGGATTTGTGTGCTCAGCGGTGCACTTTATGTATGAAGGATCCGCTGGAAGCATGTTTTTGCCTTTATACGCCGCCGTTGCGTATTACTTTGCCAATCGCATGGTTCGATTGATTATCTTTTTAGGCCCTATCGCGGCGTGCTTAGTTGGCGTGTGTATTGGGTACGTCATTGAAGATTCCATCGCAATCGCGACGGAAATGACGTTAGAGGAGAAGGACGCGACGGCAGATGAAGACGCCGACGCTAAACCGGCGTTGACTCCGTCCAAGTCCAAAAAGGACAAGAAAAAGGCGCCCGTCAAACCCACGAAGTCGCTCAAAGAAATAATCAAGGGCGGTGCGCACAACTGGTGGAATCGCTCATCAACCAAGACGGCGCGCTTGATTTGTTCTGCGCTCTTTTTGACGCGCACCGCGTACTCTGTGTCCACGTTCATCAGTTACTCTCATCAAATGGCGCAAGGCATGTCCCAGCCGAGCATCATGTTTAAGGGTCAGTTACAAACGGGTGAAACCGTGATTGTGAGAGACTATGTCGATGCTTATGAGTGGCTGCGTGATAACACTGCTGAGGACGCTCGCGTCATGGCGTGGTGGGATTACGGCTATCAAATCACCGGCATTGCCAACCGCACGTCCATCGCGGATGGCAATACTTGGAACCATGAACACATCGCAAACTTGGCGCGCATGCTGACCACGGACGAAACCAAGGCGCACAAGGTTATTCGTCACTTAGCAGACTACGTTCTCGTGTGGGCTGGCGGCGGCGGCGACGATATGGCGAAAAGTCCGCACTTATTCCGCATCGGCGCCTCCATCGGGAGCGGTCGGGCCACGGCAGTTGACATGGACAAGATCACCAGTACGTTCGGCGTTGACCGCTCGGGGCGCCCGACGCCCAAAATGGCGGCATCGTTACTTTTCAAGCTCGTCTCCCCGCAAGGCGCAGTCGACGCGAGTAGATTTCAAGAGGTGTACTCGTCCAAGTACCGCAAAGTCCGCATTTACAAGGTCGTCAATGTCGATGAGGAGTCCAAAGCATGGGTTGCCAACCCAGCAAACCGCATGTGCGATCACGAGGACGGCAGTGGATTCTGCCCAGGCGCGTACCCGCCGGCGTTGAAAAAGTACCCATCCATCATCAAAACCGCCTACGCAGTGCCCCAATGGATTAAGGACAAGCGCGCGACGGAGCAACGCGCCACGGAAGTCAAGGATGAACTCTAAACATCCTTCTTATTACACCATTAGCTACACATCATAACCAGAACCGTACCGGTAGTTTGTCAAATGAAATCGTACACGTAGTGGAACCGCCAGTCAACACTTTTGGGACACAATCTACGACTGACCGCATTTCGCGCGTCAAGCATCGCGTCCTCGCGTCTGACTCGCGCTTTACACGCGAGCACACACGCGTGACTCGCGCTCTCGCGCACGTGTTCTCTGTATCGCTCGCCCGCCGCGCGCGTATAGGCGTTTGAGCTCGCGACGCCATGGATTACACCGCATGGTTCTCCATCGCGGACGTCGATGGCGACGGCCGCGTATCTGGTGCCGAGGCTGTGCACTTCTTCATGCGCGCAGGTTTACCAAAGAATGAACTCGCCAAGCTCTGGGACGCGGCGGACGCCGAACGCGTGGGGTATTTGGACCAACGGGCGTTTTCAGTGGCGTGCGCGCTCGTCGGCGCATTGCAACAGTACGGGACAATCACACGAGACGCATACGAACGCGCGCGAAGTGGCGCGTTCGGAAGTTTGCCAACTCCTAAGATGCAAGGTTTAGAGCTTCCGTCGATGGTGGCGGCGCGGTATGCCAGAGGAAGTCGTCGGAATTCGTTCGAAGCTGGCGCGAGCGCGCCGCCGCTGGCGCCCGCGACTCAGCCGCGCGCCGCGGCGGCGTTCGATATGAACGCCAACGAGGACTTATTTGCCATGTCTGGCGGGTTTGATGATAGTTTCAGTGTCGCGGCGGCGCCTGTGACAGTGGCGGTGCCGGCGCAATCGAATACGTTTCCGCCTCCTCCGACGGCGTCTTTGACTGTTCAAAACGCCCCAGCGCCTGTTCCGGCGATAGTACAACCACAGCAAATCGTGCAAGCCGTCGAGTGGCCCGTGATTGGACCGAGCGACTGGCAGCGGTACCAGCAAGTGTTTTTGACGAACACGCGAGGTAATCCCGAAGGGCGATTGAGTGGGCAAGAAGTTGCGCCAATTTTACTCGGCTTGGACGCGCCAAAGCACGTGCTCAAGGACATTTGGGAGTTGAGTGATGCCGATAAAGATGGTTCGCTGAGTTGGCTTGAGTTTGTGGTTGCAATATATTTGACTGAACAGGCGCGAAATGGGCGCATGCCGCCACCATCGCTGCCTGCGGGCCAATTTCCGCCGTTTAGCATGACTGCCGGCGCGTCCGTTTCGGCGCAACCGCAGCCGGAACCGCAGCAACCTGCCGCACCAATCTATCAGCCGCAAGCGTCGTTCCAAACGACAGCGACTGGTCTGATGACTCAGGATGCCGCGCGTGCGCAATTACAACATGTGATGACGTCCGCACCGCGCGCTGCGGAGGCAACTGAGGAGTACACATACCGCGGACCAGTGGCAAACGTCGCCGCCATGCCAGAACAAGACCAAGAGCTCGCCGCGCGCGTCAGGGCGAATGCTGAAAGCAACGACCGTGAGTTATGGGAAAGCGAAATGGCCGAGCGGCAAAACAAACTCAGCGCTGCCGCGGCGCAAGAAGTCTTGTCTAACTTGGCGATTTTCACGCGCAAATGTGAAGCCGATTTGACTGAAGCGTCTTATCGCGCGCAAGCCGCTGAAGCCGAAGTTAAGGATATTAAAGCTAAGTGCGAACGAATGCAAGGCATGGTGCAAAATATAATCGATCAAATGGGCGAGCCGATGCATCGTATTGAAGAGGCAAAAAAAGAGTATGATGCGTTGAGCGTGCGGTACAAGGAGCTCGAAGAACGTCACGCCGAGCTAGTGGCGCCGGCATCGAGTGGGACGTCTGCCGTCGAGCAAAACCTGGTCGATATGCGAGAGAAGGTGCGCGCGAAAACCATTGCGGTTGAGACCGAAGAGGCTAGATTGAGAGCGGGTGCGTTTGCGTCATCTACTGCCGCCGCGCAACAATCATCGCTGGAAACCAAGCGTCAAGACATCGCGCTCGCCGAGCACCAGCGTTCGTCATCCTTCTTCGACGTGAGCGCGCCAGTGCCGCCGCGCGAGCGAGCGCCTGTCGCAATGAGTCCCGGCACGAAGGATGGTAGAGAATCATTCGACGCCTGGGACAACTGGGCCACGACATCGCGTGCGGAAAAAAACACGATGGCAACGGCGACGGCGACGCCGCATCGTCGCTTCCCGTCTGAAATCCCCGCCGTCGCCGCCGCGCTCGGCATCCCCAGCGACACTGGCGGTGGCGGATTTTTTGACAGTCTCGATGATGACTCTGATCCCTTCGGTGGGGGCGTTCCCGCACCACCGCCTCAAAAATCCTCACCCGCGAATTTTGTGGCGGATTTCGCGGCGCCAGACGCGTCCTTCGATGACCCGTTCGGCGCGCCGCCGCCCACGCCCCCCGGCGCCGACCCATTCGCTCCAAGCACAGACGCGCACGGCGATGACGACGTCGATGATCCATTCGGTGCACCGCCACCGACGCCGCCACCCGCGAACAACGACCCATTCGCCCTGTAGCCGTCCCGTAGCTCGTCCCAAGAATATTCATAATCATCTTGTCCCCAGACTCTGTCGCCATGTTAAAGAAACTCGCCTCGCGCAAAGACCCGGTGACGACCACGCGCAAGGTGACGTACACGATCCGCGTGCACGCTCTCGACCCGTGGCCGCTGACACTCGCAAACGGGAGCGCGCGGAGCCAAAGTCTCGCGATTGGTTGGGCCAGAGGCCACGGCAAGCGCGGCACCACGCGCGTCGTTCGCGGTGCGCCGAGCGACGCCGATGGCGCGCGCGCGGCGAAATACACGTTTGAGCATGAGTTCACCGTGGAGTGCACGATGACGGTGCACCGAGACGGTGGGGTGAAGACGAAAGGGCTGGAGCTCGCGGTGCTCGCGGTGCCCGAAGACGCGACGCCGGGCGAGCGCGTAGAAAGCGTACCCGTGGGCGCGGTCAACGTGGATTTAGGCATGTACTTGAACGCATACGATGGCATGAGTGATGGGTATGACGTGAACACGAGCGAAGGCGTGCTTCGCGCGGTGGGTCGGGCGCCAAAGTTGTACGTATCCGTTGCGGCGCGCGCGAGCGGGGAGGTTCCGGCGACGCTGAGAGAGCTTTCGAGCACGTCTGTAGTGCGTAACGTGTCGTTATCTCCGCAGCGGCGAGATGAGCCGACTGAAGTGGCGCGGGACATGCAAGGTACCGGTTATCAGTGGGCTTCATCGAGGTTTAGACCGGATGAGGAATCGAACGCTGCGGCGCAGTCGACGACGCCGGCGCCGGATCAAGCCGCGGCGCTCGCGTCGATGGCGAGCATGTTTAAGAAGCGCGAACAGCCCGCGATGACGACCAACGAAGAATCGGTGAGCGGGACGCGCGAAGGTTTGATGAATACACCGCCGGTGGAAGAGGACAGCGCTGAGCGCTCGGCGCTTTTTGGCATCGCGCCGCCGCCGAGAGCGACATTCGTGGCTCGGGACGAAGAGGAGCGCGAGGCTGAGAGCAAGGACATTGCACGCGACGATATTCCAGAGGACGACGCGGAAATCGCCGCTGCACGGGCTGAACTTTTCGGTGCTGCGACCGTGAAGACCGAGACGAACGTCCCCGATGTCGATTCTGACGGATTCTTGCTTGACTCAGATTTGGAATCCGAAGACGAACGCGCCGAAGACGAACCAGAATTCGCCACGCCAGCGGCGGTGAATGATGAAGCCCAAGAGCTTGCGCGTGCTGAAGTTGCGCGTAAGGCTGCGGAAGATGCGGCGAGGGAAGAAGAAGAAGCGCGGCGCATCGCCGAAGAGGACGCGCTCGTGGCCAAACTCGAAGCGGCGCGCAAGGAAGCCGAGGATGAAGCGCGTCTGCTCGCTGAGCAGGAAGCTCTCGAAGTTCAACGCGTCGAGGAAGAGCGACGACGCGTTGAAGAAGAAACTCGGTTGGCGCACTTTGAGTTGGAACGACAGCGTGCAGAAGAAGAGGCTCGACGACTCGCCGAGCAAGACGCGTTCGAGGAGGAGCAACGTCAAAGAGCCGAAGAGGACGCCGCTCGCGCGGAAGAAGAACGACGTTGGGCTGCGGAAGCTGAAGTCGAACGCGCACGCGTTGCCGCAGAAGAATCAAAACGCGCGGCGCGTGAACATGAAGAGGCGCTTCGTGTTCAGCGAGAGCTTCAGCTCGCCGAAGAAAAGGAGGAAGAGGCGAGAATGGCGAGATTGGAGGAGGAGCGCGTGCTCGCCGTTCGCGAACACGAACAACGCTTAGCCGAAGAGCGCGCTATACAAGCCGCCGAGCAAGCTGCAGCGGTAGCGGCGGCAGCTACGGCGGCGGCAGCGAGCCACGAAAAGGAGATGACCGAAGCTGCCGAAATTTCAGCCGACGCGTCTTCGGTGCTCTTCGCCGACGACGACTCCACGATGCTTAGAACGCCATCGCATTCGAACGCGGATGGCGATGCGTTTTACACGCCCGCAGCGCGTGGCAGTCGATTTGCCGAGTCCGCAGTAAAGTCAAGCTTAAGTCGCGACTTGGAAGATGAACTTGTTAGCATGTCAATTTGCGACGCGCTCATCCACGGCGCCCCGGAGAGCACGAGCTTTACGCCGGCGCTCAGCCTTCAAGATCGCGTTACCGCGGTGAGAAACGCGCGCGGTCCGGATGGCGCTCAAAACGAGTTGAATCGTATCGTCGATGCGTTTCAAGTCGCCATCAATGGCGCGCAAGGCGTGAATGCGGCGCGATTGACGTTCATCTGTGCTCAACTCGTGGCGTTGCGCGTCTGCCTCGCCCCGATGGACGACATCGATGTTCACGCCGTGATTGAGCTCGAAATCGTCGCTCGAAACGCCGCGTTCGATACCGTTTGGGCTCAAACATTCCAATCGTTTTTCGTGCCTAAGAGCGCAACGTTTGGCTTGCTCAACGTAACGCTTAATGGCGACGGCGAGCGCGTCGGCCGCGCGTGGGCGTCAATGTTTCAATTCGCCAAGGCTCGCCTCGGTGTCGACGCTGTGCACGACACCGCGGACGTCGCAGGGAGTTCGTCCAAGTTGCTCATCAAGCAACTTCAAGACGGCATTCTTATCGATTTGCTGCTCGCGTTAGACGAACGCGTACTCAACGTGTTGATTGGCGAAACAGCAGACGCCGACATCGCGGCGAAAATTCCGGGCTGCGGCGCGTTGACTTTTTCAGCGGGTGCCGAATTAAAGCGCGCCATTTCGCCCTTAGCCAAAGCAGCAATTGACTGTGGACTAGGGAAGAGCGTTGATGATCTCATCCCGCGTCTTCGCGCAACGGCAGACATTTGCATGATCCCCAAGGACGCGCTCGTGGACGCCAAGCTCCGCGACGACATCGTCTGCGGCGCGCTCGACGCCCGCGAACTTCACGGCATCATCACCAATTTCACGCCCGATGATTTCGCACCCCAGCGTGTCGACCAAAGCGTCATTGACGCCGTCATCGCCAGCGCCAACGCTTCAAGCAACGCACCGCCGCGCCCGCGTCGCAGCAGCGTCGACTACGTCCCGGCGACGTCTCAAGGCGCGCCTTGGATTTCCGCGCTCGCGCGCGCGTTAGCCTCCAGCGACGGCGCCGCGCTCAAACTGTCCAACCTCCCACCCTCGTGCGCGCACGCGCGTCGATGGACCATCGTCGCCGACGCGCTGAATACCTAGAACACTCGCATCATCTAGCATTGTGAAACACGCTTTGGCTTTGGCTTGGGGAAGCTGAATATTCCTTTACACTTTCCGCGAGCTCACGTCATTCTCGCGCACGACGACGATGGTCAAATCGCGCGCACTCAAGACGTACGCGAAAAAGAGCTGGGAACCCGAACTTCGCGCGCGCACGGCGAAGATTTCCCGCACCGGCGACTTTATCAACGACCAGAATCTTAAAATAAGATGGTACTCTTGGGACGTCCCGGACCCGCAGGCGATCGTCGTATTCGCGCACGGGTTGGGCGTGTACGGCTCATTCGAGATGCTCACCGCGAGACCAATCGGTGGTGTTCGCGAGCACTACGCCGGGTCGTGGCCTGAGAGGTTCAACGCGGCGAATGTGAGCTTGTTTTGCATCGACCACCAAGGGCACGGGCGAAGCGACTCTTCGCGTCCGGGCACGCGATGCTACTTTGAACGCGCGGATGACTTGGCGCGCGATTTCACACAGTTTGTCGAGCTCATTAAACGCGATAGCAAGCGACCAGTACCGGTGTTTATGATAGGTTCAAGCTTAGGAGGTCTCGTTGTGGTCAAGGCGGCGATCGCGACGCCGAGCGTCGCGTCGGGCGTTGTCGCGCTCGCGCCGTGTATAAGTTTAGATCGTATTAGCAAAGGCACAATGAATCGCGTGTTGTTACCGATTCTCGGATTTGTCAGCGCGTGGTTTCCAACGCTTCCTCTGGCCAAGACTATAGCGAATGCGAGGTTTCCATTGACGCAAGCCGAAGTTGAACGGGACGCGCTCACGTGGCCGTCGGGTAAAAAGCGCACCCGCGCCCGCGTGGCGAAAGAACTCTTAGACAGCACGTTTGAGTTTAAAAAACCAGGCGTGTTAGAACGAATCACCATGCCATTGATTGCGTTTCACGGCAAGGATGATCAAATGACCGATCCTTGGGGGAGTCAAATGCTCGCGGACCGCGCGAGCTCGAGCTCGAGCGAGGTGCGATGGGTGGACGACGTCTTTCACGACTTGTGCCACGAGAAACCAGGATGCGATGTGTTGTGCGACGAGATCATCGAGTGGTGTCGCGAACGCATCAACGACAAACTCGCGTTGTCGTCGTCGTCGTCATCGTCTAGCAATAAGCGCGCGAAAACCACCAGAGTCGCGAAACGCGAGGCGCGTCCGCGAGCTCCGCGGCGCGCGTCGAAACCATCCAAACCATCCAAAACCGCACCCACCGACGAGCCAACGCGCCGTACCCGGCGTGGTGTGTAATAGTATCATATCATTGTTTCTTTCATAACGAAAATATGCACCATGCGTGCGTCGTGCATCGCGTCAGTCGCCTTTGACGTCGTCCCGGTGGTCTCGTAAGTATCACATTCAAAACGGCCCGTGTCGTATCGCAACACCAATCGCACCTCCGGAACGACGCGCGTCACACGCGCGCGCCGCCGCTCGCCCCGCGAACACGCGCGCGAACGGTGCGCCATGGACCCTTCGTCTACGCATATCACGCCGCGGCGCCGCGCGCGCGCGTCATCGCGACACGCGCGCGCATCGACGATCGCGACGCTGACGCTGACGGTGTGCGCGATCGCCGCCCCGAATCGCGCGCACGGCGTGAAATTCGGGCAAGATTTCACGGATACGCTGAAAAAGAAACCCGAGGCGCTCAAGGGACCGACGTACGCGCGGGATTTTGAAGGGACGCAGATATTTGCGGATGATTTATCGACGATGTACATGCACGGGCTCACGTGCGGGGCGTGCATGGCGGTGATGAATGAAACAAAGACGCTGTACGATCATCTCGTGGAGACGAAGTATCATGACCCTGAGGACGTGACTGGGACGAGTATTTATGAGTACATGCGTGAGGCTACGGAACCGGAGGAGTTTTGTGATGGGAATGTGCTTGGGGAGAAGTACGGGTTGGACGCTGCGGACGGCCAAGCGGCGGTGTTCGCGTGGTTGAGGTTACAAGCGGTGTCGCAATTGCGATTGCATGGGCAATTCGAGGGCACGGTGATGGGCAAAAAGGCGATGATGGCGTTGAATGAGTATCGCTGGGCGATTGATCTTGGATTGTTAGGATATAATTTGTTTACGTTGCTAGAGGAGGGCGAGGAGAGATTTGATCCGGTGGCGTTGGCAGAGGCACGGGCAAAAAAGGAGGAGGAAGGAACGGTGGATGACGACGACGATGACAACGATCAGAATGGTGACGAGTCGGCAATGTTGCAAAAGCAAGATACGTCGTTGTTCGTACAACGATCGTTGAAGACGCATCCGTATCGTATCGCGAGACAAAAGATGAAGCTCGAACAAGTGTGCTACGACATCATGAAGAGCCGTCCCTACATTCAGAATCTTTTACACCACAAGTTACGTCGGGATCGACACTACAGCGTGTGCCACCAGCTGAAAAAGTGCGTGTGGAAAACCCCGGAGGAGCTTCATCAGATTGAGATCGCGCGCCGCGATTATTTGTTGCAACTCGAGCGTCAACAGCAAAGAGAGGAGCTTTAACAAAAGCGCAAGCGCGCAACCGCTCGGTAATGAATCACCACCACAGTACCATAGTTTACCATTTGCATGAAGCCCTTTGTAAAATTTCAAATATATCTATCCTCTAAGAAACCGCCAATAAAGATTGTTTCGCTTGTGCAATAAAATCACAACGCGATTCTTCTTTGGCACGGCGCGGAACGAACATCTCTCGACGATTATTTCTTTATACAGCTTAGCGACGAAGAACCGATACGCTCGCGATTCACCGATGGCCCACATTTCGAACGCGTGTGTATCGAACACCACGTGTAAATTCTTCGCACTGATGGATTCGGGCGTCGAGATGCGAAGCTCCATGGTCATGTCCTCTTCGCATGACTGAAAATTGTTCAATTCGACGCGCTCGAAACGCGAAGGCACGACGCTCGAGGCATCGATGAGTGCGTGGCGTGCGTGTTCTATAGGTAATCTCTTCACGACTTGTTTATCTGGCGATGTATTGGGCGTCACTGGGCCTCGAACAATGTCGTCGACGTCGTCGGCGTGCGCGGGCTTCGATGCGGCGCGGTATGGATTGCCTTTCTTCGTGAGCGTCATGGTTTGATACTTTTTCAATGCGTCGACGATGTTCTTTGCCGCCATTCGATGCCCGACAGGGTAATCTGACCCGGGTCCGATTGTGAGTGCAGCGTAGGCGCCAGTGACAAATAATGACGTATTCGGCCATCGACATCCGCCGTTACCGCCCGCGGGCGCGAAGCCGCCGGGACCGTGTTCGTAATCAAATGTTTCGTCCGCCAACGCCGGTAATCCACGAGCAATTTCGACTGAGGTCGTTGCGATCAACGTTCGAAGCGCAACATCGTGCGTGATATCGACGACTTCACCGCATGCGATCCAAATTTCGTCGTACATGGCGCCCTTTTCTTGTTTAAACGCTTCAACCGAATCCGGCGGCGCGCCCGTGTCCCGAAGTCTTTCGTACATTTTGGTTTCAAATTCCATCGTTGCCTCATCTGTGGGCGCAATTCTCGTGAACCATCTGTGCTTGCTTGCGTCCCACTCGGCACCGAGTACGTTGTGCTGCTCAATGATGGAGAGCACGTTTCGTTCGCTCGATGACTCGTCGATGAGACGCAGATAGGTGTGCTCGTTAACGCTCGCCTTTGCCTTGTACGAATCAAGCATCTCGGCTTTCCGCTGCGCATCCGCACACGCGTGAAATTTACGCAACCCCTTGCATCCAAAGTATTGAACATCGCATTCAAATTCGCGCACGTCTAGTAGTCGCCGCGAGAGGAGCGTGACGGATTTCGCGCCGCGTCGAGTCGCCTCGAGCGCGAGCGTCGCCGCCGACATCCCACCACCGACGACTAAAATAGTCTTATCCAGCACCCTGCCTTCAACGCTCACATCGACATCATTCGACGTCATGATGCCACACGCCACACCGCTGTGACTGTCGTACGATGGATGTGCCAAACGATACGACGCCTTGGCGTCGATGATCCAAGACGGCGCGCGAGGTTGCGAATACTTTGGCGTCCAAACGCACTGCGCTGCAAGCACACGCTCGCCTGAATCTAATGTCAACAATACCGCACCATATCGCACGAGAGGATCTACGCATTGAAACTGCCCAATCGCGTCCTCGTCAATCATCTGTACATCCGCGACGACGCCTTTGACGAGACGGACGCCGCGCATGTGCTCCGCCACCATCCTCGCGCAATATTCCGCGTACACCTTGACGCTCGGCACTGGCGCATACGCCTCACTCGTGCGAACAATTTCATCCTGCCGCCCGAAATCCTCGACGAAGCGCTCGAGCCCACACGCCGACGCGAACGGATGCTGCGTCACCGCGCAGCGCACGTGCGAGGCGCCCGACCGCAAGCACCGCCGAGAAAACGCGTGCAACCACGCGCCAGAAGGGTCAATCACCACCGTCTGCGCGCGCTTCGCCTCGGGTAGACGCGCGAGCACGGCAATCGCGCCTCGTCCGCTGCCGACGACGACGAGCGGGGCGTATTGCGGCTCCATGATGCCGAACGCCTCGGCGGGACGACGCGATCGAGGCGCGTGTGACGCGCGTCGACGTCGCCGTTCGATGCGAGACCGCGCGCGAACGGTGTGTTGTTTTTTTTGCCGTCGCGCGCGCGAGTCGTACGAAGCGCGTCGCGGTGTGTGGGGTCGTGTGAACGCGCGTCAAGTCGCGTCAGCGTGCGTTTTATTTTGAAAAAAAAAACGCACATTTTGCGCGGCGTACGGCGCGCGCGTTAATGAAACCGCGGTTTAACATGACAATTGCCTACGTGATTTGAAGCTTCCTATGGTAATAAACACTCTCGCACTGACGCCCGACGGTCAGCGCACCTCGACGCGACGCGCTCGTCGCGACGTTGTCGGGGTCGGTCTCGACGCTCGAACAGAGCGCCGAACGCCGACTGACTGACGCTTCGTCGCGACGAAAAAATAAATGGTCTTTGCGTCGTTTACTTGATTCGCAAACCAAGGCTGGTCATGGTCTTGACGTATTCAGCGTTGTTACTCTTCGATAAGTAGTTTTGGAGACGGCTACGTTGACCCAAAAGCTTCTTCAACCCGCGTTGGGTGGCGTAATCCTTCTTATTCTTGATCAAGTGCGCGGTGAGGCCTTCGATGCGCTTGGTCAAGAGCGCAATTTGCACCGCGGAAGAACCCGTGTCGTCTGCGCGCGAAAGGAGGACGAAAACACACGATACGATCAATCGTCAGTCACGAACTCGCGCATGAAACCACACCACGACGCGAATATATAGGCGAAACTACGCGCGCGCGTCGTGACCCTCTCTTTGAGGCGTACGTACTCGCACTCTTTTGGAAGCCACTAACTTCGCTAATCGCCGGTCGCGTGCGCTTATCCGCAGCGACAACTTGGAGAGCACCTCTCTTCGTCGCTTGCGTCTTCTTACTCGCGAACGAGCTCGAGGCGTTCGACTTCACGGCTGTTTTAAGGGTGGAAAAGCGCAGATAAGGGGTTAGGGTCAACGCTGAACCCATGCGCGACAAAACCATGCGTGACGCGTCACCGTGCGCTCGAACGCTCGCGCGCACGCGCGCGTACGATGTACACTATTTCAACGCACGCATCACTCGCGCGCGCGCCGCGCGCGACGCGTCGCATCGCGCGCGAGCGCGGTGCAACGCCCACGAGGCTGCGCCGCCTGGGCCACCGATGATGACGACGCGTGCATCCACATCATGCACCCGTACGCGCGCGCGCGAACGACGCGAACGACGCGAACGACGCGAACGCATCGAGCATCGAAAACGAATGACGACGTACCGATGCGGGCTTGGGTGGCGTTGACGGCGAACATGACGCACGCGTGGGGTGGAATGGCGACCGCGACGCGGGCCGTCGGCCCCAAAACCCTTGAGAGTTTTTACCCCATATGTATATAGACTTTACGTGCCTCACACTAGTGTGTAAGGCTCCGATTTTCTGAAATGTGACGACGTGCGTGTGTGTGGCTCGAATCGGCATACTCGTCGCACAGTATGACGCCCACGTGGACCGCGGACGACAGCCGTTTTTTTTGCGTTACTTTTTGACGCTGCGGTGTGTCGTCGTCGTCGTCGTCACCTCGCGCGCGCGCGTCGACGACGACGGCGCGAAAGGCGCGAAAGGCGCGATGGCGATGGCGATGCATTCGCCCGCATCGCGCGTGAAGACGATGTGGCGGCGCGAGCGTCGCGAGACGCGAGACGACGATGAGACGATGGCATCGATGCGCATCGATGCCCTGCGCGATGGGTCGGATTTAGAGGCGATCGATGCGTTTTATATCGACCCGCGGTGCGACGCGCGCGTGGCGTGGGACCGCGTGAGTTGCGTGTTGGTGCTGTATAACGTGGCGATTTTGCCGTTTGATGCGGCGTTTTGGAGCGATGTGGATGGTGGTGCGGTGCGCGCGGCGCGCGCGGTTGGGTACGTCACCGACGCGTTCTTTGCGGTGGATATTGTTTTAAATTTTTTTACGGCGTATTACGACGCGACCGAGCGCTTGGTAGCGAGACGACGGGATATCGTGATGCACTATCTCCGAACGTCGTTTGCGTTGGACGTGTTGGGGTCGTTTCCGTTTGAACTCTTAGTACATGGCTCGAGCGCGAGCTTGGCGGCGGTTGTCAAATTTCCGCGTCTGCTTCGGATGCGTCGAGTGTATAGCTTCCTAGAAAATAAAGAGTCTCGTTCAGTGCTGTTGTTTAGAATTGCTCAGCTCGCAGGAGGTGTGTTGCTCGCTATTCATTTTGTGGCGTGCGCGTGGTTTATGATTTGTGACGCGGACCGCGGCGCAGGCGCAGACGACGAGGGCATTTTCGCCGAAGAAGACGTATTTTGGTGCAAACGTGACGAGCTTACGACGTCTTCGAGATACGTATTTGCCACGCACGATGCGGTTTCGTTTCTCCTGGGTAATGGTGTCGGCGACGGCATGTATAATGCCGGTGCGCGCGGTGCAGAGACGGTTATTTTGCTGTTCTGCGGTATATTGTACTGCGTCGTCTTTGGCAATGTCGCTTCGCTCGTCAATTCTCTCATGTCTCGTAACGAAGCTTTTCGCGCGCGCATGCACGTCGTTAACGATGCTATGCGGTACATGAATGTCGACGACGATTTATCTAATCGTGTGCGTCAGTATTACGAATACTTGTGGCTGCGCTATCGCGACGTAAAGGTTGGCAGCATGGCTATAGCGCGAGATCTCCCGCAGTCGCTGAAGCACGAATTACTCTTGCATTTTCATTCAGAAGTGCTGCGTCGAGTGCCAATGTTTGCTAACATCAACGAGCCTTCGACGGTGCTTGCAATTGTGAACAAGCTGAAAACAGAAATTGCCTTGCCTGGAGATTTACTCATTCGACGCGGCGAGCCATCGCGCGGGTTGTTCTTTATAAATCGAGGTTCAGCGGAGGTATTGCTTTATGTTTCTCCAGACGTCTCAGGCAAAGCGAGACTAGCGTCTGAGACTCAGGCAAATGAGACGAGCCCGTCGAAACGACCGCGACGCATGAGTCGGCAGGCAAGCCTAAAAATCAGCGAGGTGAAAATCAGCGACAAGAATCCAATTCTCCGCGACGGCGATTACTTTGGCGAACGCGGGATTTTACTAGGCGACGTACCTTTGGCGAGCGTACTGGCACGCACATTTTGCGAACTCCACGTGCTCACGACGGAAGATTTCACAAGCATACTCGAATTCGCGCCTGAAATAGAAGAGTACATGATTCGCGCGAGACTTGAACTGTTCAGCGATTGCGAGCCAACTGATGCGAGACATTCAGCCTCACCGAGCGCTGACGACGTCGCCGGAAATATCAGCGACGAAAACACCAAAGAAGCCGCTATCCGCCGACGCCTCACACTCAACCGTGCCATACGCCGAGAGCGACTCGGCACTCAAGCCGCCGAGCTCGTGTCGCTCAATGCCGCAAACGACCTCTCCGACCGACTCGACCGCATCGAGTCTGCTCTCAACGATATCCGTCGATCATCCAGAGTCGTTCGGAAATTGTAACACCACATCCCACTTCCTTCTCGCGTCCGAAACGCGCACCATCGCGTCGGAAAGTGCGCGCATATGTCGAACAAAGCCTCACATGTTCATTTTCCAGGCGCGCAGCCGCCATACGCGCGCGCGCACAAAGACAACGCCATATCGCGCCGCTTGCGCTTCGCGCCGCCTCGCGCACGCGCCGGACGCACACACGCACGCGCCCTCGGCCGTTTCCCTCGCACGCCACGCGCTCTCGATGTCTTTCGCGCGCGCTCACGCGCCACTTCGTTCGTCGCTGGGTCACCCAGCGGCGAGCACCACTGACGGCGGACGACGCCGGCTCACCACCCGCGCGCGTCCGCATCGCGTCGCTCGCGCCGTCATCGCCGACGATGACGTCGATGACGTCGATGCTGACGCGCAGGCGCGCAAGATGGCCATCGAGTTCGCCGTCATCGCCGACGACACGCGCGCGGTGGAGGTGCAAGTGCTCAAGACGCCCAAGGATGTGTACTTTGCGCGGTATTTAGTACTCGCCACCGCATTTAACCGTCCGCAGATGAACGCATGCTGCGCAAAGATGCGTGATTTGGCGAATGATGATTATGGGTTGTGTATATCAAAGTCTGCGGCAAATCAAGGGGATTGGGTGTGCTTGGATTGCGCGGATGTCGTCGTGCACGTGTTTACGCCGAGCTCGCGGACGCATTACGATTTAGATTCATTGTATAAGAAGGCGACGAGTGTGGAGTTACCATTCGTAACGGAGACTCGGAATGGAAAGCAGGATGAGTTTGAGTACGAAGACGACGAGGACGATGAAGAAGATGAGTTTGAGGATGATGAATTCGAGGTTTTCACGTGAAGAGGTTTCAGTCGTTTGATGTTGAGCGCCGCGACGCCAAAGAAGAAGAAGACCACGACACCGTGTGACGCATTCAGCGTTCAACGCAGAGTTTGATATTTGGGGTAGTTGAGTAATTATTTTTATCTTGTAATCACGCATGTTTTCACGCCGCCGGCGATCAACACACATAAAAGTCGGACAGTCGCACAGCCGTCGCTTTATTCGTTGGCGCGCTTTTTGCGCGCGCACGTCGATATGGTGATCCCGACCCCGGTGCTCACCGCATCGCTCGCGCTCACGACCACCATCGCTGCTTTTGCCACGCGTTCGCTCGCCAAGACCAAGGCTGACCTCGACGCCGCGCAGGTTGACAGGCTGAGACTTCAACAGACGCTCCGCGCGCGCTCGGCGCCGCCTCCCGCGACGGATGTCTTCAAGCCCATCGCCACCGCTCGTTCGTGCTTTAGCCGACGCAACGGCACACCGCGACAAGGCGGTGCACTCGTCCCGAGCGCGCGATGCGAAATCACCATCGATAGCTCGCTGCCGAGGCATTTACTTGAAGGCTTGAGTGAGTACTCGCACGCGTGGGTCGTGTACGTGTTCCACGCTAACACCAACCTCGCCGGTACGAAGACTGGTGGGAAAGCCAAGGGTAAGGTGAGCGTGCCGAGGCTCGACGGTGGGCGTGTCGGGGTGCTGGCGACGCGGACGCCGCATAGACCAGTGCCGGTGGGGTTGTCCGTGGGCGCCATCGTGACCGTCGACGCTGCCCGCGGTAAATTAGTGCTCGGAGGCATAGATCTCGTAGATGGCACGCCAGTGTTGGATATCAAGCCGTATGTGCCATTTTGTGATTCCATTCCTGGGGCCACGGCGCCGGATTGGGTTGGACGAGAGGCGGTAGGAAAGGATGAGCCGCTGAAAATCGCCCGCGTGGACGTGGCGGCTCGAGCCGAGGCGCCGATGTCGAGTTCGTTTACGCGAAGCGCGGCGAGTAAGTTATATGATAACGTCGGTGAGTTCATCGAGTTTGTCAAGGAGGTGTTGTCGTATGACATACGTTCGATTCGTGAGCGTAACGCGCCTCTGGAAAAACGTAAATTTGAGACGTATCGCGTGGTGTTGTGTGACGTGGAAATCGAGTACACTATTAGTGACGAACGCGTCGTAGAGATCATAGGCGCGCAGGCGGTCAAACGCGAGGTTTGGGATGACCTCGAACGCGCGCGGGCTGAGAGATGGGCGAATGAGGAGTGAAAGTGATGATATTAGGTGCGATAGAAGAGATTTCTTGTTGGAAATACATTTTTTTAGTTCTGTACGGTACGCGTATCCGTCTCCATCGACTGCCTAAAGCAACATCGTCATCGGATCCTCTAGATAACCTTTGAATGCAGCAAGCCACTGCGCACCTACGGCGCCATCCACCACGCGATGGTCGCAACTCAACGTCGCGCTCATCACGAGAACTTCCTCGTACCCGGCGTCCGTCTTGACGACTTCCTTTCTAGTGCCACCGACAGCCAGAATGGCAGCTTGCGGCGGATTCACAATCGCCGCGAATGATTTTACGCCAAACATACCCAAGTTGCTAATAGTAAACGTTCCTCCTGTCATATCTTGCGGCGTGAGCGAACCTTCTCGAGCCCGTCCAGCGAGCGCCTTGACTTCAGAGCTAATCGACTTCAAGCCCAAGCAACACGCTGAACGCACGATGGGCACCATAAGCCCACGCTCGGTTTGTACGGCGACAGAAATATCGGCTTTTTTATACTTGCGAATCTTATCTCCCAACCAGCTCGCGTTGACATCAGGCACGGCGAGCAAAGATTTGGCGCTCGCCTTGACGATGAAATCGTTGACGCTAATCTTAGCTCCAGCCGCAGCCTTGTCGTCAGCGAGCTGCTTATTCAACGTTTGTCGGATATCCATGCACTTGTCCATACGAATATCTACCGTGAGATAGAAATGCGGCACTTGCTGCTTACTCTCCGTCAAACGCTGCGCCGTCACGCGCTTGATGGCGCTCACACTCGTGTCCTCAAACTCTGGGAAAAACTTACTCAACGGATGCTCCTCCACGACTGTGCGCACCGCAGCGGCACCAGCGTGATCTTCCGCGCGCGCGTGTTCAACATCGTCAGCAATGATGCGCCCGTTAGGGCCACTTCCACGAATATTCTCCAAACGTACGCCGCGATCCGCCGCCAACCGTCTCGCCAGCGGCGACGCGAACACGCGCTCACCTTCACGCCGCGCGCCCATCGTCGCCGCTCGGCTCGCACTCGACACCGGTGCACTCGACGCCATCGGTGCCGACGCACGCACACCACCCACCACCTCCGCCGAGGCCTCCGCGCTCGCGCCCGCCTCCGCGCTCGAAGACTCGGCCACGTACGACGCAAACGCCCCGACGTCCCCGGCGTCCTCAACCATCACACACACCGCCCTTCCAACCTCAACATCCGTCGCACCCTCCTTCACTAACACCGCCGCAACGTATCCATCATCCGTCGCCTCCATCACCATTGTCGCTTTATCCGTCTCGACATCCGCGAGCGCGTCCCCGCTCGCGATCGACGCGCCGACGTCCACGTGCCATTTCACGATCCCACCGTGCGTCATCGTCGGCGACAGCGCCGGCATGGGTATAATCGTGTGCGGCGGGTAGCTCGACGCCACGTACGCGCGACGCGACGACGATACCGGCGCGATGCGTGCCACTGCGCCCGCGAAAGACTTGAGCGTTGATGATGATGATGATGATGATGCCGCCGATGATGATGATGCCGTCGCGAGCGCCGTTCTGGCGCGCGCGACGACCGCGCGCGCGCATCGACGCGCGGCAGACATGGCGTGCGAGCTCGTCGAGCGCGTTCGAGCGCGGAAACGCGCGGACGTGTGCGGGGCGCGGCGGGGCGCGCGGCGATGTGCCGGGGCACAGGTCAAAACACCCGGGTGTATGGGGGGGCATGTCTACGCGTCGCGGTGGCGCATCCTTGACGGCTACATTCGATCGTTTCGATGCGTTTCAATAGTCTACTAGCTAAGTGATGCGCTTGTCGCTATGCAACGCCCGCGGTTGGCGCACATTAGGTGTGAGACGCGGCGGAGACGGGGATTGGGACGGCGCCGAGAGCGGCGGCTGGGCGCGGCTGGGCGCGGCTCGACGGGCGGACGGCGAGGTCATCATGACGGTTTCGCGCGCGATGGCGGCAACGCGGGCTTCACGCGAGGCGTGATGATTGGCGCCGCACCATCGGCGTCGTTTGCGGCGGTATTCGCGCGTGGAGGTGGTGTGGGCGGGGAGATTTCGACCCGCGCGAGTCGACTCGAGACGCTCGCCGACGACGACTGCCCGCGGCTGACTCGAATCTCAATCTCTTTTGACGCGTCGAACGGATGAAATTTCGGCGCGGTCGACGCTAACGCCGTCGTCGCATCGTCGCGCTCGCGCGTCGCTCGCGCGACCGCGGCGCGGCGCCATTCTTTCGTCAGCGCGTCCGCGCCGCCGCCCAAGACTCGAACGTCATCCCCGCCGACAACCACCGCCCCGCACACGCGCGTCGTCATCGCTCGCCTGAACGTAATCTTCACCCCTGGTCGTACGTCATCAATCGTACTGATATCCGTCAACCGTTCGCGTTCGATCGCCGCGAGCGCGTCGCCCGCGGCGCTAATCAGCGTCAACTTTAACACTCTCCCGCGCGCCGTCGTCCCGGCGTCAGCTCCACGCGCGCTCGCGGCGCAATCCACGACGTCCATCACTTGCCACGCATCTGCGAGCGAACACGACGTCGCCCCGTCGCCATCACCGTCGCCGTCGTCGTCGCCAACGTCGTCGCCAACGTCGCGAAGGTCGCGAAAAAGCCAACCGTCCATGGCCATCGACACCACCGCGTTCACGCGCGCGCGCAGCGCCCTCGCGCCCGCGCCGACGCGACGACGACGCGCGTGCGTTTCACCGTGTGCGTCCTGCGCGCGCGGGCGCGCTCGCGCGTGGGCACCTCGACGCGGTGCGCCGACGTGTAGCGCGTCACAGTTGGGCGCGCGTCATCTTGTAATCAATGTCCACGCGACGACGACGCGAATCAGCGAGCGCGAGCGCGCCCGCGCGCGCGGATGACGACGATGATGACGAGTCCGATGGCGTCGCGCGCGCGCGGGAGGCGTCGAGCGCGTCGCGCGGGCGTCAGGCGCGACGAGGCGCGGCGACACCGTTGGTGACTGTTGAAACTTCAGACGATGATGATGATGATGTTGACAACGACGACGACGATGGGATGGATTCGCGCGCACGAATACATGGACGTCAAAGTATCCCGTTTATCGTGGCGACGGCGTGCGTGACGGCGACCGCGCTCGTGGCTGTGGTGCTTCAAAGCATCAGCTTGCGTTTGAATGCGTTTGCGGTGGCGTCGGCGCGCGTGAGCCAAACGCACGTGGATTTAGCTCCCATGACGCGTCGATTGCGAGACGTTGAGCATGCGATGAAGAAATGTGAAGAGCGTGATGCTGGACGAGCGTCGACGATGCGGGAGTTGAGGCATGAGATGGATAAATATGCGAAAGGGGTGTCTCCTTTGGAAGCCGCCGTCGACGCGTTGAAAGTGAGTCAACGGGACGTCGTTAAAATGGTGCAGGTTGATGAATTGAAGAAGCAAATCGCCACGCTCGCGACAATGTCGCAGAAGAGTAATAACGCCAACAGTGGATTGCTTAAAAAGGCATCGTCAAAGGTGTCTGAGACGGATTTCAAAGCGCTGGAAGCCGCCGTCGACGCGTTGCGAGGCGCGCAGGACAAGTACGTCACGCGCGACGCGTTGAGCGCGCTCACTGCCGTGGATGTCGCGACAGAGAAGCAATTGAAGACGTTGAATGATGAACTCGCGACTGCGACCGCGCAATTGAAGGCGTTCAAAACATCGTCGGCGAAAGATCTCGCGGCGTTCAGTTCCGCTACGTCGAGCGACGTGAAAGACATGTTGGCGCAAATCAGCGCGCTCTCTGGATCTGTGGATACACTTAGCAAGAGTCAAAATGACTTTGCTAGAATGTCGCATATTGATGAACTAAAGAGGCAGATCGACGCGCTTTCAACGAGCTTGCAAACGAAGAAGTCGGGCGGATTCTTCAAAAAGACGCCCGCCCAAATCGCCCAAGTTTCGAACGCGCAAATTACCGCAATACAAAACACTATTGATGCTTTGAAAAAAGCGCAGGGAGAGTTCGTAACTGCGACACAGCTCAATGGTATTGACAGCGATATTAGTGCGATTAAAAAGAATCAGGCAGGGTTTGCAAAGTCGGGCGATTTGAAGAAGCTCGAGGCTCGCATCGCCGCCACCCCGGCTCCACAGTCGGCTGATTTCACCTCGTTAGAGAAGCACATGACGGAACGCGTCGATCAGTACATGAAATCCTTACCGCGCACGATGCCGAAAAGCATATTTTCGAAAAGCGCGGATGTGTCATCAAACTTGTGGTATGCTGACCGCACAGGTCGTCCTGATTACGCGCTCGCGTCTGGCGGCGGACGCGTCGTCGCGCACTCTCCTATTTCACCTTTTGTTGCCCGTGGCGATGGCCCCATAACCGCCGCACTGACTTACTTGCGATCTGGTGTGCATCCGAGAAGTGATGACTGGCTGTTAACGCCATCATTAGAGCAACCCGGCGATTGCTTGGCTTTGCATTCGCCGACTGGTTTCATCGACGTTCGACTTCGCCAGCCAATCACGATTGCCGCGGTTACCCTTGAACACTCGGATAGTTTGGTTGCCTACGACACGCACAGCGCACCAAAAGATTTTGGAATTTTCGGCTGGCTCAGTAACACGAAGAAGAGCAAGGTACCCAAGTCTATGATGCCGTTAGGAAATTTTTCATACTCTGTGGATCTCGGCGCAGTGCAAACGTTTGATGTCGAGGAGCCTCAAGTCGTAGATCACGTGCGCTTATTCGTCAAAAATAATCACGGTCACAAAGGCTGGACGTGCGTGTATCGCTTCCGTGTGCACGGTACGCCAGTGTAGCGTGAGTCTTAGGCATTTAGCGGGCTAATTATGTGTGTAATGATAACCATCGCCAGGGCATCGATTTTCATGCATCTTCAAGCACGTCTCTGGGAGAGTGGTTATTTCAAGCTAAATCTAATGACATTCTACGCAGTCGATGCACTTGATCGTACTGCTGTCAGTGTCACACTGAACGTCAGTGTTTACATAGCGAACGCCCGCAAAGGCGTCGCGGAGTGGGTGATTTGTGTTACACGGCGATTTAAAAGAGAGACGTCTTCTTCATGATGCGGAAGAATTCCTCTTCGTTAACTTCGCCATCACCATCACGGTCGGCTTCGTCAATCATTTCTTGGAGTTCTTCATCAGTCATGTTTTCACCCAATTCCTTGGCGACGCGCTTCAAGTTCTTGAAGGAGATCTTGCCCGTTTCGTCGTCATCAAAGAGACGGAACGCCTTCATGATTTCTTCGCGGCTGTCGCGTTCGCCCATCTTGGCGGTCATCATCGTAAGGAATTCTTCAAAGTCGATGGTACCGTTACCGTCCTTATCGATATCGGCAATCATCTTCTTGATTTCGTCCTTGTTCGGTTCAAAGCCGAGGGCGCGCATGGCAACCTTGAGTTCCTTGGCGTCGATCGTCCCCGAACCGTCGGTATCGAAGAGGTCAAACGCCTCGCGGATTTCTTGCTTTTGCTCCTCGGAGAGGCCGGAGGTGCGGCCTTTGCCCTTAGTACGCGTAGTTCCAACCTATTCGTGCCAAAACAAACAACCATTGTCAGTACGCGCAAAAAGTCAACAACTCGCGCGTCGGCGCAACTGCATTCAGTGCAACCGACGCGCGCAATTCTCTCAACCCACGCCTCCGCCCTCGCCCAACGCCCGCACCCAACGCCCACACTCCCGAGAAATTTTCATCCCATCGCTCAAACCTCGCACACGCGCCAACCCACGGTCGCACGACGGCCAACACCCCCCATTTAGTGTTCAGAATGCGCGATCCGTTGACGCCAGCACAATCCACGATCGCCAACCCGCGCCCGCACCGCGTCGCGCGACGCCGCGTCTCGCGCCCGCACCGCACAGAACGCCGCCACAAAACTCCATCGCGCATCACCGTCACCCGCGCGCCGAGATCCGCGCGTCTGCGCGCGCGCGCGGCGATGCGCGCCTCGACCAATCCACGCGCGCGATCGCGGGAATCCACCGACGCGCGCGCGACGCAGCGACGCGCCCAGCGCGCGACGCAGCGACGCGCGCATCGACGACGGGGCGAAACGCGCGTCAAACATCGCGATCGATTCGCGTCGCACGCACCATGATGTTCGTAGCGGTCGCGGCGACGGTGTGCGGGCGACAGCCGGGCGACGTCGCGGCGAGTTCGCGTGCGTGAGAGGGGGTGCTCTTGGAGTCATGATTGGTGGAACGTACGACGAGTCCTGACTCAAGACGTGGAGGGGGTGGAGAAAAATTCAAAATGGGTGCGCGACAGGCGACCGGCGCGGCACGACGCGACGTGGACGACGACGTCGGCTTTGGCGGCGTCGGGCGCGAGATATCAATATATTGAGCTCGAGGTGAGGATGCCGCCGAAAAAGGCGTCGATGGCGTCGACAGCGAGTGGGAAAGGGGATAAAAATCTCACCCAAAAGTCACCCGCCGAGTTTTTTCAAGACAATAAAGGCATCGCCGGGTTTGAAAACGCGGGCAAGTCGCTGTACACGACGTTGCGGGAGTTTATTGAGAATTCTTTGGATAGCGCTGAGGCGATCGGGACGTTGCCGGAGATTGATATCACGGTGGAGGAGGTGTCGGTGTCGCAGTACGAGCGGTTGATTGGGTTGAAGGCGCACGTGCGGTTGGATGATGAGTTGTATGCGGATTTTGAGAGCGAGAAGGCCAAGGCGAAACGGTTAGCACAAGAAGCGCGTAAGGCTAAGGCGGCGGAGAAGAGCGGTAAGCGCGGTGGTGGGGGCGGAGGCAAGCGAGAGCAGGCGAAATGCTTTTATAAGATAACCGTACAAGACAACGGAAAAGGCATGAATCACGAAGACATTCCAAACATGTTAGGCCGCGTTTTGAGCGGCACTAAATACGGCGTGCGGCAGACTCGAGGTAAATTTGGTCTTGGGTCGAAGATGGCGTTAATTTGGTCCAAGCAGACCACGGGATTGCCGATTAGCATTCGAAGCGCGCAGCCGAATCAGTCGTTTGTGTCTGAATACGAGCTCGACATTGACATCGAAAAGAATGAACCGAATATTCACAAAGAGGCCAAAGTGCCAAACGATGATAAATGGCACGGTGCAACGCTGTCGGTGACGATCGAAGGGAACTGGACGACATATAGACAATACGTGCTATCGTACTTGAGGCAACTCGCCATCGTGACGCCGTACGCGCAGTTGCGATTTCGCTTCATCACCTCTGCAGCCACGACGTCTTCGGCGAAAGATATCGACATTTTGTTTAGACGTCGAACAGACATCATGCCTGCGTTACCATCGATCACAAAACATCACCCCACGGCGGCGAAGGAGAATATGTTGCTCATTAAGGACCTGTTGTCGCAAACGCGTGAGAAGAATTTAGTAAACTTTTTGCACAAGGAATTCACGTGCATCAACAAGGATTTATCGATACGTTTGATTCAAGAGCTTGGCTATGGATTTGATACGGACATGCATCCCTCCGAAGTGACGGATAAGCAAGCGACGAGAATTCAACAACTGTTGGCCGACGCGCGCTTTGACGACCCAGACGGTTCGTGTTTGTCGCCCGCAGGCGAATACAACCTACGTCTCGGTATTATGAAAGAGCTTGGCCCAGAATGGATCGCGTCATTTTGCGCGCCAGCGCTCGCATGTGGTGGGCATCCACTCATAGTCGAAGCTTGCGTATCGCTTGGTGGTCGCGAAGTCAAACCCGGCTTCAACGTGTTCCGATTCGCCAATCGCATTCCTCTATTGTTTGAAGGTGGTAACGATGTCGTCACTCGTTGCGTGCAGCGTTTGAACTGGAGCACGTACAAGATTGATAAGAACAATGATAAGATTGGTGTGTTCGTATCCATCGTATCGACAAAGATTCCATTCAAGGGGACGTCTAAAGAGTACATTGGCGACGAAAACAACGAAATCGCGGAAGCGGTAGACAAAGCCATCAAGCAGTGCGCATTGCAGCTCCGAGGAAAAATCGTGCGCGCGCAAGTCGCTCGTGATCGTAAGGCTCGTAAAAAACAATTAGTCAAGTACATCCCCGATGTCGCGAGAGCGGTGTTTGCCATGTTAGCTGCAGCGGCGGATGCCGACCAACCGCCCTCAAAGCGCGCTCGCATCGGCGCCGCGTTGTGGAACATTGACGAGAAGTGGGAGTCTAATGTTTTGGAGCAAGCGCGCGAGGGTGAAGTGAGTGAAAAAGTGCTCATATCGAAGCTCGAGGAGCACGTGCAGCGCAGTGATCACGAACAGGCTCTAGAATTTGCCATGCAGAACAGCAAGGATGGTTTGAACGAGCACTTGTATTTGACTCCGAAGACACCAGCGCACGAGTACGTGCATGAGATTCGCAACTCAGTGTGTGCATTTCGACTGCTCAAGGCGTCTGAGATGCGCTGAAGTGACAAAAAATGTAGCAAGTAGTGAGAGAGCATGAAAAAACGATGATGAGTAAAAACGTCTCTTTTTTAAAAACAACAAAGATTTTCTAGTATGACCTGCGTGATTACCACCCGCCTTTCGAGAACTCAGTGGGATTGTAAAACTTCTCATAGCCCCACTCCATGGGCACCGCGAACGGCTCACCAATCGTCACGCCATCTTTTGTGACTTTGCAAATTTGAAACTTGTTCATCATTTGCTTGTCGCGCATGACACACGCGTACAACGCCATCTTCATAATCTCTGTCGCCTCTTCCTCGCTGAGATCGTCTGTGTAGCGGTCTCTAAAGATCGGTCGCGCGATGTGATTCCCAAACCCAGCCGCAACGTGATCGTCTTCATAGTGCGTACCAATCATCCCAATCGTACCTAAAAACGTTGCGCCCTCCCCGTCGACGCCGGCGACCACGAGCGAGTTCCATAACGGGTCAAATTTGCACCGTCTGTTATACATCACCCGTGTCAAGTACTGATAAATCTCCCGCGCGTTCCTCACCGTTCCGTTATCGTCACAGAAATCCCCGGTGGTCAACTCGTCCAACAAGTCGCACACGTACGCGAAATCGCTCAACTCCCCAGAGAAACCAATCGCGCACTTATCATTCACTCGCTTCATGCGCTCGACGTTCTTATACCGTTTCGTACTCCCATAGCACGCCAACGTATCGCACGCCATCAACGTCCCGCCTGCGAATTTCAACCCGAGCACTGACGTACCCGTCACGTACGGCGTCTGCGTCCGCGTCGTCGGCGTCTTCTCTCGCTGTTTCCCATCAATCGTAAACGCCCGTCCACCGCCCGATGGCACGTGCGTCACGTGCTTGTACTCATTCGCGTACTGTGCATCGTACTGCGGATCAGCACCGAGCGGTACGACGCCCGGACCGATGATCGGATTGTGCGACACCCGGCGTGGAATCATGGGGCCGTCCTACGCTCTTCCTCGCTCGTCGCGCGCCTCCTTGCAGCGTTCGTCGTCAACGCGCAGTCGAACGCGTCGCGGTTTCGCGTGTCACTCGCGCCGCGTCGCGGTTTCGCGTGCGATGCGTCGGGTAATGGCGAGATCGCGGTCGCGAGGCCGTTGCGTCAGAACGCGCGGCGCGCGCTGCGATGGCCTCGATCGAGCTCGCCGATCGCGCCGCCGCGCGGCGCGACGACGATGACGTTCCATCGACGTCCGCGGCGACGGCGTCGCGCGACGACGACGACGACGACGTCGAACGCGGGCGGCTCGACAGGGACACCACAGAAGACGACGAGAAGTCATCGATCGATGGGTTGAACGAGGATGGATATTTCGGGAACGCCGACGGCGCGTGGATCGCGAGCGATCGCGTACCGCTCGTACTTCGCACGGAGGAGGAACGCGTGCGGCGCGAGAGGGCGAACGCGGCGACGTCGCTGAGGGAGGACGTGGAGCTCTTGTGCGCTCAGTGGGGTTGGTTGCTCGTCGCGGGCACGTTTTGCGTCGGGCTATTGCTCGCCGTGCTGTGGTTCTTCGTGTTGGAAGTCGAACCCGGGCACCCAGGGGTGTGATGATATTGATTGATTGCTTTTTATTTGACAGCGTAGCGTGTGTTTAGCGTGTACTTAGAATTGTAACGCGGCGTCCCGAAGAAGTCGCGAAAGCTCCAACAGCTCACTTGTCATTCGTCATTCCTCGACGCCATCGCGACGCGGTAGTCATGTATTCGACGACGCGCGCGATGTTGACGCGATGCGTCGTGCATGTGCGGCGCGGGGTGAGCGCGTATGGAACGTTTGGGCGACGACGCGACGGCTCGAGACCTTTGCAACAGCACGCCAACAAAAGCGCCGTCGGTGGTGGCACCGCTCGCACGCGCACGCTGTCGCACGCGCACGCGCCGAAAAACACCGCGGACGTCTCGTCGGGTGTATTCTTAGGTTCGGGCGCACTCAACGCCGGCGCGCGCGTGGAGGTGAACGCACAAACGTTGGTGCTGGGCATCGAGACGAGTTGCGACGACACAGCCGCCGCCGTGGTGCGCGGCGATGGTGTCGTGCTGGGCGAAGCGATCGCGTCGCAGGCGGCGATACATGGTCCATGGGGTGGTGTTGTGCCTAATTTAGCGCGCGCTGCGCACGAAGAGGCGATTGATGCGGTGGTGGCGGCGGCGCTCGCGGAGGCGGGAACGACGGCTGAGGCGTTGAGCGCCGTCGCCGTGACGTGCGGACCAGGGCTATCCATGTGCCTGCGCGTGGGCGTGCGTAAGGCGCAAAAGATGTCAGCGCAGTATTGTTTGCCGATCGTACCCGTACATCACGTCGAGGCGCACGCGTTGGTGGCGAGGCTATGCGCCGGGACGGAGGCGGTGACGTTTCCATTTTTAGCGCTCCTCGTGAGCGGCGGGCACAACATGCTCATCACTGCGCGCGGGGTTGGAGATTATACCATATTAGGTTCCACTTTAGATGATGCTTTGGGCGAGGCGTATGATAAAACTGCGAGGTTGTTAGGATTACCAGTGGGTGGGGGTGGCGGGCCAGCGTTGGAAAAGCTCGCGCTCGAAGGCGACCCGACCAAGTATAAATTTCCAGTGCCGCTGCGGCAGCGAAAGAATTGTGACTTTTCGTATGCTGGGTTAAAAACTGCGGCGCGCATGGCGATAGATGCCGACATCGGTGGTGGTGATGGCGATGATGTCGAATGGGATGGCCTCGATAAACGACAGACGCGCGCCGACATCGCTGCGAGTTTCCAGGCCAAGGCGGTCAAGCATCTCGAAGAGCGCTTGAAGCGCGCAATCGTGTGGGCGCGTGAAGACACTCCTGATCTATCGTGCATTGTCGTCGCTGGCGGTGTAGCAGCGAACGCCACCGTTCGTTCCACGCTCGTCAAAATTGCCGAAGACGCGGATTTACCACTCGTCTTTCCTCCGCCCAAATGGTGCACCGATAACGGCGTCATGGTGGCGTGGTCTGGGTGTGAACGTCTCGCCCTCGGACTCGCTGAAAGTGCCGTCGATGCGGATTTAGAACGCAAACACGAAACGATGGATCCTCGGGATATCCATTGTAATCTCCTGCCGAGGTGGCCCATCGGCGAAAAGGATAGCAGAGCGACGCGGGACAACATCAAGAGTGCAAAAACCGCACGCATCGCCGATCCTTTGCGTGGCGCTGATGGCGACCGCGATATTTCTGGCTCTTCCGTTCGCGCTGCTGGCATTGAGTAAACAATTACGAATGTTTCGTGCATCAGTGTTGTATTTTTATACCAACGTTTCTTGTACAGACCTCATAGCGAGGCTAACCTCCACGTGCATCCCGCGCGCTCGCGCGATAATCATCACGCGGTCATTCGCAATAACGCGCGCGCTTTTAGCCGCGCGTACCAACGCGCGTAGGTCTCCGTCTTTCGGCTCTTCTCCCGCGTCACCGTCGTCGTCGAACCGTCGACGCCTCACAGCCGCCGCCTGCAGCCATCGCGGCGTGATGTCTAGCACCACCCTCAAGCCCGCCCCAGATGTACGCATCGACCGAGCAGCGTTTGAAACGTCTATGACCGTGCGCGCGCTGCGAGTGCCCGTGGAGAAGACCGATGCGGTGTTGCGTGCACTGCGTGGGTTCGCGTTGGACGTGCCGCGGGTCAAGGCTGTAGTCCGGGACCCGAGCGAAGGCCGGGAGCGCGAGCGATTGGTGCTTTTGAACGATCGTGTCGTGGATGACTCGCTTCAAGGCGTGCCGGAAGATAAGTTGAGCGCGGTGAAGGCGCATGTAGAGACGTTTGACATGACCACGTACGAGGTGCCATTGACGTACGAGTACTTTAACGCGGCGCAAGCATTGAGCAAGTTATTACCACCAGGTGTTGAGATTCCGAGTTCGTTTGAGACCATCGGGCACGTCGCACACATGAATTTACGCGATGAGCATGCGGAGTATAAGTATTTGATTGGCAAGGTGGTGCTGGATAAAAACGAACGGTTGAAAACGGTGGTGAATAAAGTCGGCTCCATTGAAAGTGAATTTAGAGTACCGGAATGGGAGCTGTTAGCGGGTGACCCGAGCTTGGTGACCGAGGTGAAACAGCACGGGATGACTTTCAAACTTGATTTCGGAACGGTGTATTGGAACTCGAGATTAGAAACGGAACATAAGAGACTGGTGGACTCGTTTGCAGATACCGACGTCATTTGCGACGCCACGAGCGGAGTCGGACCATTCTCCGTTCCCGCCGCACAGCGCGGTATTCGATGCTTCGCCAGTGACTTGAATCCAGACTGCTCAAAATACCTCAAAATCAATGCCCAGGAAAACAGGGTGAAGAACTTGGTGAAGTGTTACAATATGGATGCGCGTGTATTTATAAAGGCTCTTTTGTCGCCACTGGCAAGTGATGACGTCGACCACGAGAAAGCTTGGGTCGCGCACAAGGCGGCGTACGATGTAGCTTTATCAGAATTCAATGCCAAGAAGAGAGAGGCAAAGGAGAAGAAGATCCCGTTTCGCGAGACTAAGCCTAAGCTTGTTTGGGCTGCCGCCGAAGACGACGGCGAGCCCCCAGCTGGGTCGACGTTCGATCACCTCATTACGAATTTACCGGCATCAGGAATAGAGTTTTTAGATTGCTTGAAAGGTTCGTTTGATCGCAAAGTTTGGGCGGATCGAGATTTACCCATGATTCATACGTACACGTTCAAGGCGGCGACAGAGACGGATGACGACGTCGTGCGAAGAGGCTCGGGGCATCTTGGAGCAGAAATTACGAACGCAATCGTCAGTGAAGTTCGCGATGTGTCACCAAATAAGTTGATGGTTTTACTGTCGTTTAGAATTACACCAGACGTGGCATTTCCTTCAGAGAATGAAGAGACGGATGCCAAGCGTCAACGCGCAAACTGATGTTTCTTGTTGTGACCGTCGTGCGGATACGAGGTAATAGCCAACGCACCTAATAAGTCTGATGTTACAGGATGAATAATGTCTATAGCTATAATAATGCGAACAAATAATTGTGATTGTTTTTAATTTGCCGTTACGTGGAACGAAGAGCGTATGGCGTTCTCGAGTTCGTCAACATTTGAACCGATGAACGCAACGTGCCCGTCAGGGCGCACGAGCACCAATACCTTGTCACCGAATGTTCGAGTTTTCAGTGCCCACGTTCCATCGATATCGATAACGTTATTTTTTGATAACGAATCGTCGCAATTTTGATCTAATATGTGGATGACTTGCGTTGGAAAAGCGCTTCTTGAAGATGTGGTGACAGCGTCTTTCGCATTCGCAGCGAAACCGCTAGCAAATACGGTCATTCGCGGCTCGGCCATGTCAGCATCAACCAGATCAATCGTTGAAGTTCGCCCAGAAATCGTGTTTACCCACGCATGGGGTACGCGAACACCGACGCGCAATGTCCCTGGTTCGTATAATTTGGCTTGCCCATTCGCATCCGCCGATTCATATGAAAAACCAACATCCTCCTTCGGGAACTGTAGCTTCAACGTGCCGTTTGGATCTTCACACATCTCTCGCACCGCTGCGCGACGCGCAACGCCTATGGGGTTGTCAGCGGTAAGCAAAGAACCACACTGCGCGCGACCAATGGCGAGGCCCGCTTCTAATATATTTTTGCGCAACGCGCTCGGAACGAGCGTCGGCAAAGCTGAAACCGCGTCACGGAGTACATCGGCCGCCATAGGAGGTAAACCAAGAGCATTAGGGATTTTTAAAACACCTTTGAAGTTCTCCACGCTCAGCGCTGTGTTTCGAAGCGCGACTGGACGTCGCTCGGTTTCGTACGTACGCAACAATTCAGACGACGAAATCGCGCGCGTCACGGCTGCAAGTTTCCAGGCCAGATTGTGCGCGTCTTGAATGCCCGTATTCATACCAAAACCCCCAGCAGGAGGAAATCGATGAGCTGCATCGCCTGCAAGAAACACGCGATCATTGTCTATAAACTTCTCACTGACCTCGGCGGACATTGTCCACGCCCTGATGCCTAAAATGTCAAGCGCCTTGGACGCATCTTTCCATCCGATTGCCGACCGAAGCATGCGCTCGCATACACTCGGCGTGAAATCGCTTAATTGCTGCACCGGTGGCAAATATGGAATCTGCGCCACGAATTCACCCCGGCTTAAATCATGCGCGACGATGACGGCGACCGCGTCCGGATTGAACACAAAATACAACATCGCCGGATCCGCGCTCAAGTCCGCCGCTAACGCGCTCGAAGTAAAGTGTACGTTTATCAAATGCTGCAGAGCTCGCTCGCCACGCATCTGAATTCCTAGTCTATCTCGAGTTTCACTATTCGCACCATCCGCAACAACGCAATATTCTGCGCGTACGGTTAATGTCTCCGCTTCGCTCGCGTCCTCGCTCGCCTTAACTCGCGCTCGTACATGCACACCGTCGTCGCTCACGCGAACATCATCAACTCGCGCACCAGTAACAACGCCCGAATCACCATCGTCATGCATCGCCCGAGCGCGCGTCAACATTTCCTTCGCCAACCGGTGCTGTGAAAAATGCGTCGGCGCCGTCGGACTCGTCGCCGAACCCGCGTGCTCGGCGCCATCGAATTGATCAACCCTCCCCAGAACCACCCCATGCACGAGCGACGTGACGTATCGAAACTCCCGCCACGTCCGTAACGGTGGAGACTGCTTCGCGATGACGTCACGCATGCCCAACGCCCCCAACGCTTCCATTGACCGCGTGTTGATAAAGTGCGCCTGCGGGTGCGTCGTCGGCGCGTGCGCGCGTTCAAGCGTCACCGACGCCACGCCGAGCTTAGAAAGCAGCATGGACAACGCCAAGCCCGTCGGTCCGGCGCCGATGACGCACACCGTGGTGTCGCGCACGCGCGTGGGCGAGGACGACGACGACGACGACGACGCACCGCGAAGATTCGAAAGCGCACGCCATCGACGATGCGTCGCCCTTGGACGCGCGACGGTCATCGATGCGTCGCCCGCGCGCGAGAGATGCATCGACGCCAACGCGTCTCGCGCGACGCCGACGACGGTGCGCGCGCCCGCGCGCGCGGACCGACGCATGGACGCACCGATAGCGAGAGGCGCACTCTGACGACGCCTCAGTCGTCGCCTCGCTGTTCGCGGTCGGTTCGAGCGGCGCCGTCGCTCTCGCGCATGTCGACGCGGAAACGACTGACGGCGATAATTTTGTCGCGCACGCGCGACTATGGTGACGTGCTCGAGCGGCAGCGCGCGCTGCACGCCGCGCGAAAGGCGAATGCGATTGATGACGCGATAATCATTTGTCAACACGCGCCGGTGATTACGCTCGGAAAGCGCGCGGCGGTGGCGTCGTCGCACGTCGTGAGTGACGCGAAGACGCTCGCAGAGGCGAATATTGCGGTGGTGGCGACCGATCGCGGTGGTGACGCGACGGTGCACGCGCCCGGGCAGGTGGTGGCGTATCCGGTGGTGGCGTTGCGCGCGAGCGCGCTCGGCGCGAGGGCGTACGTGGAGGGGCTGGAGGATGTTTTAGTGGATGTCTGCGCGTCGTATGGAATCGAGGCGCGGGGTAGGATCGCCGGGCGCGAGGGTGTGTGGGTTGGGGATGCGAAAATAGCCGCCGTTGGGGTGAAAATTTCAGCGGGCGTGAGCTCGCACGGCGTGGCGTTGAATGCGAGTCCGGATTTGGGATATTTTGATCACATCGTGCCGTGTGGGTTGGAAGGGTACGGCGTGACGAGCGTGGCGAAGGAATTGGGCGTAGTGAGCGTGAATAGGGTGGATGTGGAAACACGCGCGGTGGACGCTTTTGCGCGTCGATTTGGCTACGACGAAGTATTTTTTAAGCGCGAGTAGGATCTATATAGCAGCTATTCATCGATTTGTCGCGATGATATTGTACAATTACACGCGATTCATGGCATAGTCGTACAGTTTTTGCGCCAAAGCGTCGTCTTTGGCGGTCTTTGTCAAACGCCTTGGATTGCAGTTTGCAAAGAATGTGAATCCTTCATCGCGCAAGTAACGAAGTGCGAGAGGATGGCACGCCGCGAATACCGTGGTCGCCGTACCAGCTTGCAAGGATTTCACGAACGGCGCACCGATGCAGTGGAGTAAAGCGCCTCGCCAACCACTGGCGGATTTACGCGCGTCGTCTGCGCCAGACGTACGAACAGAACCGGGATGGACCGCCATGCAAGCGATGTTTCGCCCGCCTTGTTGTAATATTTTATTCTGCACATTAGTCCACAATATAAGAGCGAGCTTGGATTGACCGTATGATTTCACCGCATCGTATCCATGTTTGTCATCGATAGCACCGAACCGAATGCCGCCGGGGTATGAAACTATGTACACTTGCGACGTTACGTTGACAATTCTCGCATCGTCTGCGAACGCTCTGGATTGCAATAATAATTGTGTCAGCGTAAAATGAGCTTGGAAGTTGACATGAAACATCAAATCGCGCATATTTGCGTCGTCAAACTCGCACGGCATAAGACCGGCGTTGTTGATGAGGACATCGACGCCAAGATTTAGGTCGATGAGCGCCGAGGCAAACGCGCGCACCGAATCAAGGCTGCGCAAATCCAACGGTAGAACACGAACAATTGCACGCGTGACCGTCATGATTTCACACGCGATCGCCCGAGCACGGTCGTCGTCGCGTGCACCGATTATAATTGTAGCCCCAGTTTGTGCAAATGCTCGAAGTGCCTCGAGCCCGATACCAGATGTCGCCCCTGTTATGACGATGCACTTTTTTCGAAATTTTAAGATATTGCAATCCTCAAGCACGTCATTCCAAGTGGTTCGCGAGCCAAAACCAGTCTCAGGATGCCTCCACCCACGTAAATGACCAAGCGGCCACCAGCAGCACGGCTCGCGAAACATGGCGCTCGTCGTTGACTGTCGCGATTTGACAGCGCCGCCTCGATTACAACAAAAAAACTGTTTTGTTAACCTCGGTAAACATCTCGGTAAACCGCATTTGTTTTTCATGACTGACCCAGGAGCTTGCGCTTTTGCGCCAAATTCCAATAGTGTTCAATACCATCCATGTGTGCCATACCGACCACGGCGACGACACGCTCTCCTCGACAACGATTCACGATGGCATCCGTCATGATTGTGTCTCGCTCATCGACAAATACGCGCGCTACGTCGGGAAGCTGATACCGCATGAACTCTCGCATTTGTGCAATCGCCGCGCGTGTTTTCAACGACTCGACGACTTTCTCAACGTCGTCGAATTCGCCATCCATACCCGGCGGCGGCGGCGGTCCTCCAGGCTTCTCATGTCCCGTAGCGATGTTTACGATATCCGTAAATGTCAACTTTTCACGCACGCGCCTCAACGTGTCTCGAACATTTCGGTCTCCGCACACAATATCTGCGCCTAATCTATCCGCTTCTTCTATAGCGACGATGAATTCGCCGCCAGGCTCGAGTCCAGTCAATTTGAAGAACCCATACATCGTCTTCATCGCGGCGCCGAGTAGTCCATCGCGAGCGTCCCCGCCGCCACCAAAAGCGCCCGCGAAATCTTTCACCGCTTGCATCACAAACTCCCCTCTCGGATTTGACGATTGACCACTGTCACCACTGTCTTTCTGTGCGCGTTTCTTTGCGAGTTTCTCTCGCATTGACCGCAGGCGCTCGTTGCAGAGCTCAAGCATCACCGACGTCGGCTTGACCAGTCTCATGAGCTCTCGCACCTCTCGCGCGCTCTCCGCGCTCACATGCGCGGTGCCGACGAGGTACACCTCGTGCGTGCCGACGCCAGTGCTCGAACGCAATATGCTGAGCGTTTCCGTGGCGTGCGTAACGTACGGCGACGTTGCCGCGGTGGCGTACGTCGTCGTTTGGGTGAGCGACACGGGTCCCCATGAGTGATAGAGCGCCGACGTGCGACGTAGCGTGTGCGCCATGTCGAGCGCACGCGCGCGCGAGATGTTTCGTGTCTGCACACGCGTGTGTTAGGCGCGCGGGCCACGCGGCGCACGCGCGCAAACTGGATGAGACGTCGGCTTGAGAGTGAGGACGCCGCGCGCCGAGAATAACTGTTTTCATCGTCGAGCGGCGCGAGAGCGCGTGAGCGCGAGAGCAAATAATACCTACTCGTTGAATATTACAGAATACAACAGCAAAATGCAAATAAAGAATGATGAATAGTGAAAATAATGAGTCTTCGCGCGATGTGGTCTCTAAGAGACGCGCACGAACACTGGGAGCTTTTCTAGCGGCGCGGCGACGGTTATCCAGCGCTCGCCGTTGAGAACGGTTGCGGACTCATACTCGCGCCACGAACCTCGCGGTAAATATACGCGTCGATATGATGCTCCTTTGTATACTACCGGAGCCACGATAATATCTCTGCCGACGGCGAACTGGTCATCGATTGTAAATGTTTCGGGGTCATCCGGGGTGAGCCACCACAGCGGTTGGCAAATGGGCTCAAGTCTGTCTCGCGCATCCTCCATGAGCGCCTTGAGTCGAGGCACGAGCAAAGTTTCGCGCATTTGTAACGCTTTATCGCTCGCTCGCTGCGCTTCCTCGCTGATCTGCCAAGGTGGGATACTGTACTGAACCGCTGGCATGAACGCGCTCGCCTGCGCCCAACGCGCCATCAATTCGCTGTCGGGCGATTGACCCCAATACGCGTTGCCTCCGATAATATCCGGGAGAGTGAATGGATAACCCATCACTGCGGACGTTAAGAGTGTTGGGATGAGACTCTGTAATCCGTTATTCGTACCCCACACGGTGTCTTTATCACCCATACGTACCAAGCCGCGATAATCGTTCGTACCCATGGCCACGCGCACTTCGCTAATTGGAAACTTGCTCACAACCTTGTCAACGTACAATTGACTGTACTCTTGTGGTGTTTTCAACGGAACGCGCGTCTTTGCACCATATGGCATGAAACATGGCTCGCCAGCGTCAAATTTGAACCCGTCGAGGCCGATGTCTTCTTGCAGATGCTTCAGACGACTCACGAACCACTCGCACGCGTCTTCGTTGGTAAAATCAATCCCTCTCACGGGCTGCGTGCCCCACCAGCGGAACTGCCCTGGTTGCAAATCTGCGCCACCGCCACCGCCTTCCCAGTGTCCCGGCGGCCAGTCCACGCGATCGACGACAACCTTAACTGCCGTACCAAGAATTTGTCCAAAGCCAGCGTTGCCGTTGAAAATTTCACCCACTTCCGTCGGTGGTTGCGAGCCCTCCATTAAATAACCCAAACGCTTCGCCTCTTCACACGCTGGTGATCCCTCTTGCAAGAATGGCATAACCCAAACGGTGACTAAAAAGCCCATGTCGTGTAATTGCTTCACCATGCCCTTCGGATCGGGGAACTTTTTGGCGTCGAAATCGAGCTCGCCGTACAAACATTGCCACCTGTCGTCGATTTCAATAATCGATCCGTTTGCAAACGAAGCCGCCTTCTGCGCGGCGAGAATTTCTTTAGCAAATGACAGCGTTGATTCTTGTGTGACATCAGCGTGCGCGGTGGCCCAAGTGGTCCAAATCGGTTTGTACACCAAGGCGTCCGCCGGCACGGCGTCTGGCTTGGGAAGTTGCTTGAGCGCTTCTCGCGTAGCGCTTCTCGCATCATCCTCCAAAGCCACAGCGACACGAAGTTTCAGCGATGAACGCATGTCAGCTTCTGTGCGAATATTTTGCCACGGATGCAACATCCCAGCATCCGAGTAGTTTGCTCGAGATTGCAATCGCAGCACGCCATCCCCGCGCGCGGGCGTTGTCGATTCCTCCACCGGCAAACTCGGTCGCGATAGATTTTGAATGCCTACACCAAAATATCTCGGTGCACTCCCTCGCGCGCGCGATTCTGTGGGTGAATTCATACCAAAATGCAACATCGCGTTGTTTGGATCGGCAAACACGAGAGCACCGCTGCTTGAAACCCAATGCGTGGCGACGACTGAGCCCACGCCGTTTGGACCGTGGTCGAATGGATACAATGGACCCGTCTCAATCTTCGCGCGCTCCATCGGCCAGAGCTGCGTGAGCGTGTGCGCGCCACCATACCAGTGCGACGTTTTTTCGACGTCGTCGCACAGATTAATGGTCAATTCCGCACCATTTGAGGCATCAAGCGGTGCGTTCACTTCGAGCAACACCCCATCGGTAATGCCTCGACACCACGCGTCCTCCGAGCCCTCTGTCGTCAACTCCATCGTCGCCACCGCTCGCAACATCGTCCCATCGCTCCAAAACACCTTCATTTCCCGTCCATTGGCGAGAACATCCGCACGAACGACAGACGCACCCGCGGTAACCCCCGCGACTAACGTCTGCGCCGCGCCCGACCCGTCCCGCTTAAAAAGCGTCATCGCGCCGTTCCTTCGCACATCCAACACCGTATCCCCAGCAACGACGCGCCCGATCGCGACATCCACAACACCACCCTCCCTCGTCATCGTCACCCCCTTCGACGCCGTCATCGGCGCCGCAGCGCCCACCGGCGTCGCGTTTCGCCTCGCCCGCTCCGCGCCGACGCCCGCGGCTATCCCCGCCGTCGCCACCGTCGCTCGCACCACCTCCGACCGCCGCACGCCCGCACCGGCGCCATCGCCCGCGCTCGACGCCGTCGCGCCGGGCGCCGGCGGCGTCTTCACCGCCGCGCCCGCGCCCGCGCCCGCGGCGCCGCCGTCGCCGTCGCCCGCGACGCCGACGACTAGTCGCGCGCGCCGTCGTCTATGTCTATCCACACCCCGAACGACGCAGCGCACCTCGCGCGCGCGCGCGCGAACCAGCGTCCTCGACCGCGACGCGCGAACCACGCGTGCGTGCGCCATGGCGCCATCGCTCGCGAGCGCGCGAGCCGACATCGCCGCGCGCACGGCGACGGGACGTGCGGTCGACCGTCGGCGCGGACGGCGTCACGCGGCGGCGTCCGAGCGCGTTCGGACATTCGGCGTCCATCTACTCGACACTACATAAAATTCCATAGCGTCGCCCGATGTGTGCGACATGTGACGTATTGCATTCAAATCCACGCCATGTCGCGCGCGTCGTATATCCGATCGACGACGATGACGATGACGACGATGACGACACTGTCGCATTGGAGACGCAATCAGCGCTATGAAGGCATGAAACGGCGCGGGTCGCGAGACACCCGCGTGTGCGGGCAGTCGGGCCGGCCGCGACGGTGCCGCGTAACACCATCCATCCATGCGGGTGTCGTCGTCGGCATACGTCGACGCCGCGATTGACGCGGCGCCGCGTGCGAATCGCTCCGACTCGCGATCGACGACGACGACACA
>Ga0255765_1000067_pt1 | contig 117056 bp, 110 predicted proteins | sample 041ome_8_FD_179965 | JGI IMG/M metagenome (GOLD analysis project Ga0255765, IMG submission 179965) | Coastal salt marsh microbial communities from the Groves Creek Marsh, Skidaway Island, Georgia - 041407BS metaG (version 2) | ecosystem: Environmental > Aquatic > Marine > Intertidal zone >...
ACTGTGCAAGAACTGGAGAAAACAATGTTGCGAATGTCGTGTGCCTCCATGCTTTGAAGGAGGTTGACAGTGCTCAATAAGTTGTTGTGGTAGTACTTCAGTGGTTTATCGACACTCTCGTTAACCAATAGAAAGGCGGCGAAGTGAATAACGCCTGAAATACTTGGGAATTCTTCAAATACAGCGTCAATGGCAGCGCGGTCGCAGAGTTCAACTTGTCGGAAGGTGATTTCACGTCCGATTATTTTCTCAATGCGGTCCTTAACCTCGATGGGGCTTTCGCTTAGGTTGTCGATCACAATAGGCTCGTAGCCAGCTTGAATCAACTCTACAACAGTGTGTGAGCCAATATAGCCGAGTCCGCCTGTGATAAGGATTTGGTTCATGGTTTGGTTATTTTCTTTTGTAGGCTTTGAAGTCTCTGTGTTCTTTTCGGTAGAGTCGATCTTCCGGTAAACTCTTAAACCACGCGTAGGTTTTCTCCAATCCTTCTTCGCGCATCACTTTTGGCTCCCATTTAAGCAGGGACTTCGCCTTGCTGATATCTGGTTGGCGCTGCATAGGGTCGTTTACAGGCAGTTCTTTGTAGACGACTTTTTGATCAGTTCCAGTAAGCTCAATAATCTCTTCGGCAAAATCTGAGATGGTGATCTCGTGCGGGTTGCCAATGTTAACTGGCTCGGCATGGTCGCTCATGAGCAAACGGTAGATCCCTTCGATTAGATCGTCCACATAACAGAAAGAGCGGGTTTGTGAGCCGTCGCCAAAGATGGTAAGGTCCTCACCGCGCAATGCTTGTCCGATAAATGCCGGCAATACACGGCCGTCGTTCAATCGCATTCTGGGGCCATAAGTGTTGAAGATGCGTACAATGCGCGTTTCTAAACCGTGGTAGGTGTGATAAGCCATGGTCATGGCTTCCATGAAGCGCTTGGCCTCATCGTATACGCCACGCGGTCCTACCGGATTTACATTTCCCCAGTACTCTTCAGTTTGTGGATGAACCAAGGGGTCACCGTACACCTCTGAAGTAGAGGCGACGAGTATGCGCGCTTTTTTATTCAATGCCAATCCCAACAGATTGTGTGTCCCGAGGGAACTCACTTTCAATGTCTGAATCGGAATCTTTAAGTAATCGATAGGAGAGGCCGGTGAGGCAAAGTGTAGGATGTAGTCCAATTCCCCAGGAACGTGCACGAAGTTGCTCACGTCGTTGTTGAAGAAGGTGAACTTTGGATTACCCATTAGGTGCTCCAAATTCTCCATGTTCCCCGTAATGAGGTTGTCCATGCCCAGTACATCCATGCCTTCAGCGATGAATCGGTCACAGAGGTGTGATCCTAAAAATCCTGCAGCTCCTGTGATGAGTACTCTTGGCATTGCTTATGCTTTTTCAGCGATGTTCTCGCCCATTCCTATTCCGTAGTAATCAAAACCTGCTTCCGCCACAATCGCGCTGCGGTAGAGGTTACGGCCGTCGAAGACTACACGCGTCTTCATGGCAGCGCCCACTTTCTCCCAGTTGGGTACGCGGAACTCGGTCCATTCGGTGATTAGTGCCAAAGCATCTGCACCCTGAACCGCATCCATATCGCTTTCACAGTAGGTGATGGTATCGCCCAAATCGTGCTTGGCCTCTTCCATCGCTACCGGGTCGTAGGCACGAACGTGTGCCCCTGCTTTCGTCAATAGGTTGGCCAATACAATGGACGGCGCCTCACGCATGTCGTCCGTATTCGGTTTAAACGAAAGTCCCCAGAAAGCAACAGTCTTGCCCTGAAGCTCGCCGCCGAAGTAGGCGTTGATTTTATTGAACAGCAGACTTTTCTGATCGTCGTTCACTGCCTCAACGGCTTCGAGGATGCGCATGGTGTGTCCGTTTTCTCGGCCCGTACGAGCCAATGCTTTTACATCTTTTGGAAAACAAGAACCGCCGTATCCAATGCCTGGATAGATGAACTTGTTGCCTATTCTTGGATCCGAACCAATGCCTTTGCGCACCCAGTTCACATCGGCACCCATCTTCTCACAGAGGTTGGCAATGTCGTTCATGAAGGAAATCTTCGTTGCCAACATAGCGTTTGCGGCATATTTAGTCATCTCCGCAGAAGGGATGTCCATAAAGATCACCGGGTGGCCGTTCAAGGTGAACGGACGGTAGAGCTTGTCCATGATCTTTTGAGCGTCGTCGCTGTCCACACCTACCACAATGCGGTCGGGCTTCATGAAGTCGTCGATCGCTGCGCCTTCTTTCAAGAACTCTGGGTTCGAAGCCACGTCAAAACCGAAATCTACATCGCGCAGGTCTAGAGCGTTTGCTACGGCACCACGTACCTTTTCAGCAGTACCCACTGGTACCGTGGATTTTGTGATCACCACCAGGTAATCGGTCATGGTCTTCCCAATTTGATCGGCAACGGCTAGAACATACTTTAGATCCGCAGAGCCGTCTTCCCCTGGAGGCGTGCCCACAGCAATAAAAGCAGCTGCTGAACCTTGGATGGCTTCGCTCAGATCGGTCGAAAAGTTCAACCGGCCCTTGGCGTAGTTGCGCTCAACAATCTCTTTTAAGCCCGGTTCATAGATCGGAAGGATGCCGTTCTTTAGGCCGTCAATCTTCTTCTGATCAATATCTACACAGGTTACCTCGATACCCACGTCCGAAAGACATGCGCCCGTGACTAAACCTACATAGCCAGTGCCGATTACTGTAATCTTCATAGTGTAAGGGTTTGTACCGTTCTTTTGGTTAGGCTAAAATACATTATTGAGGATGATGTCTATAGTGTAAATTGCAGCCATATCGCTGAACATGAGAATTAACGTCAGATTTATCGGAATATTCGTCTTTTCCTTGTTGTTTTTTTCGGCAAATGCCCAACGAACAACAAGGGATAGTACGCGCACGGTTCAACTGTGGGGATTGTCGGTTGGGGCGCACCAACCCTTGGTGGATATGTCAGAGAATTACAGGTCTTTTGCCTCTGCCGAGGTAGAATACTTTAAGAAGAATCAAGACGGCATTATTACCGGAGTCACTTTTAAGGCTTTGTATGGCAATTCAGTAAAGGATCCTGCTTCTATTTTCACGAACCTTACCGACGATGAAGGTAATTTTCTTGGCGTAAATGGCGAGTTTGCGACCATCCAAGCCGGTTTGAGCGGAGGGCAGTTGCTCTTTCAATATGGTAAGCTCTTTAAACCTCAGTACAACCCTAATTCTGGATGGGTTCTCATGGAAGGAATAGGGTTAGGCCAGCATAAAATTGGATTACGAGACCAGCGCGGTACATTGCCACAACTTCAAAGCCCTTTTCTTGAGGGGTACGATAGACTTCATATTGGTGTCTACTCAAATACTTCGTTACGTTTCTTGCATTTGGATAACGACGAGCGTGTAAACTGGTCGGCCAATCTACATGTAAATCTGGGTGTTAGTCAAAATATTCGCGGCTATAACGTGGATCTCGCTGCGAGCGATACCAAGATGAAGTTTGATGCGTTTATTGGAGGCTCGATCACTTGGTTTATACCCGTATACGCGAAGCAGGAGAGTTTCTATCTTGTGGATTAATGATTGTCTATCCTATTCTTTCAAACATCGTCTTCGGACTTTGGCGCAACGTTGCCAAAGCAGGCAGCTGGATGGCTCAAGTCCAAAGTGACGATGGTTGGAAACAGCGCACGCCACTTTCTGGTAAGGTGATATGGATGCATTGTGCATCACTCGGCGAATTTGAAATGGGCCGTCCAGTTTTAGAGCTATTTCTTCAAAAACATACCGATTGGCAAGCGGTAGTGACTTTTTTCAGCCCTTCAGGCTATGAGCCAAGGAAAAGTTATTCGAAGGCTTCGGTGCATTACCTGCCCTTAGATGTCCCTTCAGAGGTGAATAAGTGGTTGGATTATGCAAATCCGTCACTGGCCGTTTTTGTACGTTACGATATATGGCCAAACCATTTAAATGCCTTGCGTAAAAGAGGTATACCAAGTGTAGTGATGGCTATGAGTGCGACTAAAACACCTTGGTATCTACGCAGACCTTTGCCCTTGATTCGAAAAGTGTACAAAGAAGGTATTCATACTTGGGGTGTGGTCTCAGAGCAGGATGCGGCCAACATGAGTTTGGCGGGCATACATTCCGAAGTGCTAGGCAATCCAAAATATGATTACGCGGCCACATTGGCGGGAAAGGGTTCTACCGAGAAGTTTGTAGCATGGAAGAAAGCGCAGCACAAACCCATTTTGCTTATTGGGAGCGCACACCTTGAAGATTGCAAGGCGTTGAATGGTTTGGATTTAAGCGATTTCTCCACATGGGTTGTACCGCACGAAATAGATGAAGGTGAGGCGATGAAAAGCACTCTGTCTCAGTTTACAAAAGATGATGCCTCGAATTCCATTGCGGACGATCCCAAAGCGACCTCACTCTTAATGATCCCTGAATTTGGCGTTCTATCTGGCCTTTACTCTTTGGCCGATGGAGTCATCATAGGTGGAGGTTACGGCAAAGCAACTCATAATGTTCTTGAGGCTACTGTTCAGGGAAAGATTGCGGCGAGTGGACCGAATTGGCACAAGATTGCCGAGAATCACGAACTCGTTGAACTGGGCTATCTCATTCCGGCGCAAAATGAGTCGTCATACCGTCAATACCTTCAGCGTATCGGAACGAGTGAGTTTATTGCAAAAGGCAATGAGGCTCAGCAATGGGTGCTGAGTCAAAAGGGGGCTTCTGAAAAAATTCTGAACGTGTTAGAACAGGCCGTTCATCTCTGAGTCAATCTGCTGGATGATTTCTCCTAGATCTTCAGGGTTTTCCGGGAAATTGTTCTTGTCTACATTAATGATTAACACCTTGCCTTTGTCGTAGGTATTGATCCAAGCTTCATAGCGCTCATTCAACCTTCTTAGGTAATCAATGCGAATGCTGTTCTCGTAATCTCGACCGCGCTTTTGAATATGGTCGACTAGTGTAGGAACAGAAGCGCGCAAGTAAATGAGTAAATCCGGCGCTTGCAGGTTCTTCTCCATGATATCAAACAACCCTTTATAGCTATTGTAATCACGCGCTGTCATTAATCCCATGGCATGCAAGTTTGGCGCGAAAATGTGGGCATCTTCATAGATGGTTCTGTCCTGAATAACATCCAAACCGTCTTCGCGAACCTTCATTACCTGCTCAAAGCGTGAGCGAAGAAAGTAGATCTGAAGGTTGAAGCTCCAGCGCTGCATTTCTTCGTAGAAATCGTCCAAATAAGGATTGTCGTCTACATCCTCGTACTGTGCTTCGTATTTGTAATGCTTAGCTAACAAACCTGTTAGCGTTGTTTTTCCAGAACCAATATTTCCTGCGATTGCTAAGTGCATGGGTTGTATTTTTGTATTCGCAAAGTAATAAAACTGAAGCAAGGAACGATGAAAATTGACTACGTAAAATCACACATCGAAACCGTCCGCCAAGAACTTATTCATCACGAAGCTTTTTCATGGGTGAGTAACCTAGAAAAGGCAAGGGTTTTTATGGAAAGCCACGTATGGGCAGTATGGGATTTTATGGTCCTTTTGAAAGGGCTTCAACGTGAGTTGACCTGTGTGGATACTTATTGGGTACCCACGGGAAATGCCGAAGTACGTCGCCTGATCAATGAAATCGTTTTTGGAGAGGAGAGTGATATCGACCAGAACGGCACTGCGGTAAGTCATTTTGAACTCTATGTTCAGGCCATGGCAGAAGCCGGAGCCAACACGACGCCTATTCTGACATTCATTGAAGATCTTAAAAAAGGCATCGATCCAAAATTGGCCCTGCGTCAAAGCGATGCTCCAGAAGGCGCTAAAAAGTTTGTACTCTCCACCTTGGAAGTCGTTGAAAGAGGCTCCGCTTCAGAGATGGCTGCAGTATTCACTTTCGGTCGCGAGGATTTGATACCGGATATGTTTATTGAAATCGTTCGTAACCTTAAGGAAAAGTTTCCAACGGAATTAGGGTTGTTCACCTATTATCTTGAACGTCACATTGAAGTAGACGGTGATGTACACGGTGCTCTTGCAGAACGAATGGTAACAGAACTTTGTGCTGAAGACGAATCGGCATGGAGCCAGGCTACTGTGAGTTCCGAGAAGGCGTTGCGCCACAGAATTGAACTCTGGACTTCAGTGATTAAGCGTTACGAAGTGCTTCATTCAGCTCAAGAAATTCTGTAATCAGCTTTCTTTCATTGCTGAGCCGAGGAATTTTATTCTGACCGCCGAGCTTGTTCTTGTTTTTTAGCCACTGGTGAAAAAGACCATCGGTTGCCTCGACAAGTTGCAGCGGTTGCAGGAGCATATTTCCTTTGCGTTTTGCGGCATAATCTGAATTTAACGCTTGTAATTCTTGGTCCAATTCTGCTGCAAAAGCAGCCAAGTCTTGTGGTCTTGTTTCAAATTCTACGACCCATTGGTGGGCGCCGCCTTCTTTTCCTTCTATATAGACAGGGGCAGCATGAAAATCACGCACTGAACAATGGTGGGTACTGCATGCTTTGGCTAGGGCCTCTTCCGCATTAGTAACAATGACCTCTTCGCCGAAGGCGTTGATGAAGTGGGCGGTTCTGCCGCTCACCTTAATGCGATAGGGCTTTAAGGAAACGAATCGAACTGTATCCCCTAAGATGTAGCGCCACAAACCGCCGTTGGTGGTAATTACTACGGCATATTCTGTATCCAATGCTACCTCACCAAGGGTAATGGTGGTACTGCTTTTACCATTGAACTCAGACATAGGGATGAACTCATAGAAAGTACCGCAGCAGGTCAGCAGCAATAGACCGTCAAAATTCGGATCGTCTTGTACGGCAAAAAATCCTTCAGAGGCATTATAGTTCTCCATAAAGGTGACCTGATCGCCTGGCATTAATGCTCGGAATTGATCTTCGTACGGGGCAAAATTCACACCGCCGTGGGCGAATAATTCAAGATTGGGCCAGACTTCGAGCAGATTTTCTGCGCCAGTGCGTTCGATGACTTTGTTGAACAGCACCAAAAACCAACTGCTCACACCCCAGAAAGAGGTGATGTTTTGGCTGATGACCTCATCCAAGATGGCGTCTATTTTCTCTTCCCAATCGCTCATTAGTGCCGTTTCGTTGCTTGGAGCACTTCTGAATTCCGCCCACATGGGCATATTTTGAATGAGTATGGCACTAAGATCCCCGGAGTTGCTTTTTCCGTGAGAAGCAAGCTCTGTAGATCCGCCCAAACGAAGACCTAGACCCTCAAAGAGTTTTGAGGATGGATTGTGGTTGAAGTACAAGGCAAGCTCGATCCTTCCGCCGTTCATGTGTGTGCCTTCGAGGCTTTCTTTAGGAACCGGAATATATTTCGATACACCGCTCGAGGTCCCGCTGCTTTTGGCGTACCATTCCACCTTCCCCGGCCATAAAATATCCTTGGTCCCTTCACGCATCTTTTCAATGAAAGGCTTGAGATCGCCATAGTCGCTCAAGGGTACATGTGCTTTGAAGTCCTGAACAGACTTTACTTTATCAAAGTGATGCAGTTGGCCGTATTGCGTGGTTTTAGCCTTTTTAATAAAGTCCATAAGGACATGCTCCTGACGCTCGAGCGGTTGCTCGATCACCTCGAACAATTCCTCCACATATTTGCGCAGTGTAGATTGTAAGACTTTATTGACTAGTGAATAAAACACGTTTAAATGGTGGCTATGTTACGTTTCGAGTTAACTTCATCGTGCCCAACTAAAATAACGGAAAATGCAATTTGAAGGAACCTTACGCAAAATGTCGACGAATTATGGATCTACCGTTCGTTACAGTTTAAGAATAGGTGAAGATTTACTGTTTATGAATAGGCTCTTGGGCACTACCGTGCGCCTAGAATTTAGCGGGGAATGTCACTGTGTTTGCGGTAAGGTAGATACGAGTTTTTTCAGAATGAATTTTTGTCGAGAGTGCTTTTTCACACGTCCCGAAGCTTCACCTTCCATCTTGAAGCCAGAGCTCAGCAAGGCGCATCTTGGTATCGAGGAACGTGATTTAGAGTTTGAGAAGCGATTGCAGCTGCAGCCACACTATGTATACCTGGCTAAAACAGATCGAATAAAAGTCGGGGTGACTCGAAATACGCAGATGCCTTACCGGTGGATGGACCAAGGTGCTAAAAGTGCAATGATATTACTCGAAGTTCCCAACAGATACATTGCCGGAGAGGCCGAAGTAGCCCTGAAGGACCACTTCACCGATAAAACTTCATGGCAAGCGATGCTTAAAGACCTTGGTACTGAAGATGACTTAGGTATAGCCTACGAACGTGCGGCCGAACTATTACCGGCCTCCTTGAAGCAATACCTATATCAAGATTCCGAGGAGTGGCACATAAATTATCCAATACGCCACCAGATAGACAAGGTGAAAAGCGTGAGCTTCAAAGCCGCTGGGGATGTCCTCGAGGGTGAACTATGGGGCATTCGTGGACAGTACCTGATTACGTCTGCAGGAGTATTTAACGTGCGATCACACGCAGGTTATTTGGTGCAGTTGACTATTGATTAAAGTTTGATTTCTTCCCCAACCTTCAACCTAAAATAGCGACGGGCCCATGCCATGATGCCGTAGAAGACAACGGTGTCTATCGCTGCACAAATGACTTTAAAAAGCCAGCCGTCTAAAATGTAGCCGCTCATTGTAGACCATGATTCTACACCTACAAAAAGCACCACTACCACTAGGGTGGTATCTACTCCTTGCGATAGCATGGTTGAAAAGTTGTTGCGCACCCAGAGTTTCTTGCCACCAGTTACTTTCTTCCAAAAGTGGAACAAGCGAACATCTATTAATTGTGCAAATAGATAGGCAAACATGGAGGCGGCAATCACACGCCAAGCATTTCTAAAAACGGTGTCGAACATGGCATCATCCACGGGAGACCCATCAATGGCCGGAAATTGCCCCCCCAACCAAAGGATTAACAACACGAACAAGCTCGCCACTAGTCCTGCTAAGACTACATGTGTTGTGCGTTTCTGACCGTAAAGTTCACTGAGGATATCGGTGATTAAGAAGGTAATCGGGTAGGGCAATACCCCAGCACTGATTACAAAAGTTTTGAAGCCTAAATCAAGGCTGATAAATTTATTTGCGATGAGGTTGCAGGTAATCAAGGCAGCAATGAATAATGCGCCTAAGATGTAATACATGCGTTCTGCTACCTGTTTGTTTCTGGCCATTATAGATTTCTAAATACAGGGTCCAATTTTGCTTGCATCCCAGGATTTTCGCCCAATTCGATCAAATCTTGAATGATGGGGTCTTCAGTAAATTTTGACGTAAGCGCGTTTGAAGCATTACTCATTCGATCCATCACACCAGAGAACGCATCCAGGTATTTCTCTAAACCTGTCTTCTGCGCAGGCAACTCATAAATACGGTAGGCATCCAGACCTGCTTCACCTGCAGCGAAGTTGATGGCATCCGAGAGGTTTCCTTCGTAATCTGCTAGTGCGTTGTCCACAGCATCTGTTCCAGTCCAGACGCGGCCTCCACAGAGTGGCATGAGGTAGTCCATGTCCATGTTTCTTCCAGCGGCTACCTTGCCGGTGAAATCTGCATACCCCTTATCAATCATCTTCTGTAAGATGGCGTACTGCTCTGGTGAGGGATGCTTGTAGAGATTAGGGAAGTTCGCCAAAGGATGTGTCTGAACTTCCTCAATGTGCAGTCCTAAAGTTTTACTCATCAGTTGTTCGGCAGTAAATAGGCTCATGAATATCCCAATGCTACCTGTTACTGTGGTGCTGTTGGTAAAAATGGCATCAGCGTTGCAACTAATGTAATACCCACCCGAGGCAGCATAGTTGGCCTGACTCACAATCAATGGCTTTTCGATTTTTTCAATGGCGTGGTGAATCATATCTGATGTCAACGCACTGCCGCCTGGGCTGTTGACACGCAAAACGATAGCCTTCACCTTACTGTTTTTTTCAGCCTTTTCAAGCGCCTTGATGATGTTTCGCGTTCCAATGGTGCTCTCGTCACCAGATCCGTTTCCAATGGTTCCGTTGGCATAAATGACAGCAATTCTATTAGTCGAGGTGCCCTTGCTCAATCCAGTTGCATAATTTTCCCAAGAGTACAATTCATAACGCGATTCTAGGTCCTCCATTAAGTCTTCTCTGTAGGCGAGCTTTTCCACGAGACCAGCCTCTTGGGCACCCTTGGCATCCATACCGACCCAATGATTGGCACAGGAATCTAAAGTGATTGAATCGACGCCTTTAAACTGCTCAAAACCGGCGCTTAGAAACGACCAAAACTGATCGGTGAGGTTCGATAGTTGCAATCTGTTTTCCGCGCTCATTTCTGAGGTGATGTAGGGCTCCACAGCGCTTTTGAATTTGTTGCCTGTTCCACGCACCACCAAAGGTTCGATCCCGAATTTGTCAAAGAACTCTTTGAAGTATGTGCTTGAGATACCCACCCCTCTGATGTCCATGATTCCTCCTGGATGTAATACCGCAGTATCGCTCAATGCGCTGATGTAAGCACCTTTCTGTGTGTAGTATTCACCGTAAGAGTAAATGGGTTTACCACTCTCCTTAAATGCGATGAGGTATTCTCCGAGCTCTTCAAGCATGCCGTAGCCGGCAGCAAAAGCGCCGTGCTCGATGAGAAGGCCAGAGACCTGGTCGTCTGTTGCTGCTTTTTCTAACCCTAATCGCAGGTCGTTCAGCCCAATACTACTGATATCTTGACCCAAAATCTCACCATTCAATGCAGCAAAGGGATCATCTACCGTGCGCTCAACAAGTTCACCGCTGAGGTTGATTTTTAGCAGACTGTTGTCCTTTATCTTTGGCACTCCTTCGTCTGAAGAGGCAGCCGCCCCGATCAAGAGCACAAAGCCCAATATGGTGAGGGTAATAAGTGCAGCAATCGTGGCAAAGAAGGTGGTAAAGAATGATTTCATGTATAGAGGAATAATCTTACTTGGTACGAATTTAGGCGATAAATACGGGAATTTGGAATTGGCCCGGAAGGAACTCCAAGAGCACCTTGATATTCCTGGTACAAGTGCCATTTACCAGACACCACCGTGGGGGTATGAGAGTTCGGAAGATTATCTCAACCAAGCTTTAGAGTTTACAACAACCCTAGGCCCTGACGCGGTGATGAATTTGTGTCTAGCTACTGAAAAAAGCATGGGTCGAGTGCGCAGCGGTACTGGGTATACGGACCGGCCAATAGATATTGACATCCTTGTTATTGATGGTGTGACCAGCAACACCGAGTTGCTGGAAGTGCCACATCCAAGACTACACTTGCGGAAATTTGCCTTGATGCCGCTCGTTGAGCTGTGGCCAGATTGGAAACACCCGCACTTGCACCTACGGGCAGAAGAGCTGTTGGAACAATGTACAGACCCGGTAGATCCGGTCGTTATTTTGCAGTAAGTCCTTTATGAATTTCAAACAAGGCCATACCCGCGCTCACGCTAACGTTGAGGCTGTGTTTAGTGCCGAATTGCTTGATTTCAATCACATCGTCACATGCATCTACTACCGCTTGTTGTACACCCATAACTTCGTGGCCAACGACTAAGGCTGTAGGGCCTTGTACCTGATAATTTCTCAAATCTATGCTATCCTCAGCCTGTTCTAACGCCGCGATGCGAAAGCCTTGTTCTTTTAAAGATTGAATGCACGAAAGGGTATCGTCGACTTTGGTCCACGCTACGGTTTGTGTGGCCCCTAAGGCAGTTTTTTCAATCTCATGATGTCCAGGTTCCGGGGTCATGCCGCAGAGGTAGATTTGTTCGGCAAGAAAACAGTCGGCGGTTCGGAACATGGAGCCAACGTTGTGCATGCTTCTAATGTTGTCTAAAATGAGCACCATTGGGGTTTTTCCTGCCTGCGCAAATTCTTCAGGCGTTAATCTTCCCAATTCGTTATTTCTAAGTTTTCTCATCCGATAGACTCTAAGTACATTAGCGTTTCACAAAGAAAGAGATAAATGGCCAAAAAAGCGGGAAAGAAGCAAACACCTATGATGCGTCAATTTGACGAGATCAAAGCCAAGCATCCCGAGGCACTTTTGCTCTTTCGCGTAGGCGATTTCTACGAGACCTTCGGCTCGGATGCTGAGAAGGCTTCCAAAACGCTAGATATTATCTTGACCAAAAGATCCAACGGCTCCGCCTCAGAGGTTGCTCTAGCAGGATTCCCACACCATGCGCTGCAAACCTATTTGCCAAAATTGGTCAAAGCGGGCCACAGGGTGGCCATAGTAGAGCAGTTGGAGGATCCGAAAACCGTGAAGGGATTGGTCAAGCGCGGTGTGACCGACATGATTACCCCAGGGATGAATCTAAATGCAGATTTACTCTCAGGGAAAGAGCACAATTATTTGGCGGCACTGTATCCTGCAAAAAAGGGCCCTTGGGGACTAGCAATCATTGAAGTGAGCACAGGGTCTTTTCATTATGCCGAGCACAATGAGGCTGAAATCCTCAGCGCTTTGAGCTCCTACAATCCAAAAGAAATTATTCATCCCCGAGACATGGAGCGTGGACTTCGAAAGAAGTTAGAGGAGGAGTATTACCTCTTTGGTATCGACGCTTGGGCTTGGGAAGAGACCTATGCATTTGACCAGCTCACGACGCATTTTCAAACCAACAGCTTGAGCGGTTTTGGATTAGAAAAGGGAAGTGCAGGTGCGATTGCTGCGGGTGCGGTATTGCACCACTTAAAGCGAAGCGAATACAGTTCGCTCGACCATATCGCGAGTATTTCGCGCATTTCGTTGGACGATTTTATGTGGTTGGACGGTTTTACGGTTTCCAACCTAGAACTCTTCGCATCAAATGCACCAGGGGGCACATCGACTCTTGATATTATTGACAAGACCATTAGTCCCATGGGCGGCAGGTTGCTGCGTACTTTCCTCGCTCTTCCGCTGCTGAATAAAGAAACCATTACCAAACGTCACAACGCGGTCGAAGCGCTGCTCGAGGAGCCCGACTTGATGGACGCCTTATCCGATGCCCTGAAAGGGATGCCGGATATCGAGCGCCTTTGTAGTCGAGTGGCTACGGGGCGAATCAGCCCAAAGGAGATGGCTCGGTTGCGCGAGGCTTTGAAACAGAGTGCGGCGCTCGTGGAATTGGTCCAAGAGAAATCTTGGGATCATCCTGAGCAGTTGCCGGATGTACTTGCACCGCTGTACCAAGAGCTGGCCCATGCTTTGGTAGAAGATCCTACGGCCATTATAGGTAAAGGGGAGGCGTTGCAAAGCGCCTACGACGCTGAGTTGAGTCGATTGAGAGGCTTGCTTAATGATGCTACAGGAACCCTTGAAGCCATTCGCGCCCGCGAGGCTGAAGCGACAGGTATTCCTTCCTTGAAATTGGCGTTTAATAATGTTTTCGGCTACTATCTAGAGGTTCGAAACTCACATAAAGACAAGGTTCCACAAGAGTGGCACCGCAAGCAAACATTGGTCAATGCAGAGCGCTATATCACCGACGAGCTCAAAAAGTTTGAGGCGGAAGTCCTCGGTGCTGAAGAACAGATTAAAGCCATAGAGCTGCGTTTGTTTGCACACATTGTAGAGAAGACTAAGGAGCATCTTAGCACCCTGCTGGTACTTGCTCGTTGGGTGGCAACCACAGATGTACTCTTGAGCTTCGCCGAAGTTGCCAAACGCTACAACTATTGTCGTCCAACTTTTACAAAAGGGGCCAACATTGAAATCGAGAAGGGTAGACATCCGGTCATCGAGCGCATGCTGCCTGAAGACCAGCCATACATTGCCAACGGTATCGCCTTGCACCAAGAGGATGCCTCTATAGCCATGATTACCGGCCCTAACATGAGCGGTAAAAGTGCCCTTTTGCGCCAAGTAGCGCTCATTCAGATTCTGGCACAAATGGGTAGTTATGTTCCTGCAGCGGCTGCTTCGTTGCCGATCATAGACCGCCTATTTGTTCGTGTAGGTGCTTCGGACAACCTTAGTAAAGGGGAAAGTACATTCATGGTGGAAATGAACGAGACGGCAACCATTCTAAACAATGTATCTAAGCAGTCTTTGGTAATTCTCGATGAGATAGGTCGCGGTACCTCGACTTTTGACGGGGTCAGTATTGCCTGGGGCATTGCAGAATACTTGCACCAGCACCCGTTTTCACCGTTGGTATTATTCGCTACACACTACCACGAGCTCAATGCGATGGCCAATACCTTCAGCAAGGTGCGCAACTACCATGTAGCTGCGGAAGAGCATCAGGGGGAGATCGTCTTTACGCGTCAACTCAAAGAGGGCGGAACAGCCCACAGCTTTGGTTTACATGTGGCTAAATTAGCGGGTATTCCAGGGTATGTGCTCAACAGGGCAGAAAGCGTTTTGAAGGAATTGGAACAGACGAAATCGAAGGGGGAAGGATCAGCAGATACAGCGGCTTCTGGCCAATTAAATTTCTTTACTTTAGACCGTCCTGAATTGGAAGAATTGGCCGATGAAATTGAAAATGTGGATGTTAACCAACTCAAGCCTATAGAGGCTTTGATGCTGCTCAACACCTTCAAGGAAAAACTTTCAAAAAAATAGGCCTTGCTGTTGCAATAAATTAAAAGGGCTGTATATTTGCCCTCCCTAACGCGAAAGTAGCTCAGCTGGTAGAGCACGACCTTGCCAAGGTCGGGGTCGCGGGTTCGAATCCCGTCTTTCGCTCAAAGACCCTCCTTCAAGCGGAGGGTTTTTTGTTAGAGCCCCGGTGGTGGAATTGGTAGACACGCCGGACTTAAAATCCTGTGGACAGTAATGTCCGTGCCGGTTCGACCCCGGCCCGGGGCACATAAAGCCCGCCTCCTTGAGGCGGGCTTTTTTGTTCATTTCTCCGTGGAAAACAACTCTGGTTCTCTTGCGTTGTAAGCCTAAGGAAAAAGCATATTTGTTACATGCAGCAATACCACGATTTAGTAGAAAGAGTACTCGCAGAAGGCGTGCAAAAAGGCGACCGTACGGGTACTGGAACCAAGAGTGTTTTCGGCCATCAAATGCGCTTTAACCTGCAGGAAGGATTTCCGCTTTTGACCACGAAAAAAGTACACATCAAAAGCATTCTTCACGAGCTTCTTTGGTTTCTTCAAGGTTCAACAAACATTGAATACCTCGCGCAGAACAAAGTCCGTATTTGGGACGACTGGCCGTATGCAGCGTATTCAAAAAGTAACGAGTTCGGTGGAGAGGATATTCGTGAGTTTGCTGCTAAAGTTGCCACTGATAAAAACTTTGCTGCGAAGTGGGGCGAGTTGGGTCCAGTATACGGATACCAATGGCGTTCTTGGCCGGCACCAGATGGCGGAAGTGTGGATCAGATCGCACAGGTCATCGACCAGATCAAGAACAATCCAAACAGCAGACGCATCATTGTGAATGCATGGAATGTGGGTTTTGTAGATCAAATGGCTTTGCCGCCCTGTCATGCCTTTTTCCAATTTTACGTCGCCGACGGTAAGCTGAGCTGTCAGCTGTATCAGAGAAGTGCTGATATCTTCTTAGGCGTGCCGTTTAACATCGCTTCCTACGCCTTCTTGGTGCACATGGTTGCACAAGTTTGTGGTCTGGAGGTAGGTGATTTCGTCCACACGTTGGGGGATGCGCACATCTACAACAACCACATCGAGCAATTGGAACTGCAGTTGACAAGAGACTTCAGAGCGTTGCCGAAATTAAAATTGAACCCTGAGGTCACCTCTATTTTCGATTTCAAGTATGACGATTTTGAAATTAAAGGTTATGATCCTCACCCTCACATTCCTGGAAAAGTAGCGGTATAATGATTTTAAAAGCCATCGTAGCCTACGCCGAAAACCGAGTCATCGGAAAAGACAACGACCTCATCTGGCATTTGCCAGACGATTTAAAACACTTTAAGCGCCATACTGCGGGTAAAACTATTATCATGGGCCGCAAGACGTGGGACAGCCTGGGCGGTAGGCCCTTGCCGAACCGCAGGCACATCGTCATTACACGTACCGAAGGTTTTCAAGCCAACGGCGCTGAGGTAGTGCATTCGCTCGAAGAGGCGGTAGCATTGGCAAAAACGGAAGAGGAAGTCTTCATTGTTGGCGGTGCGCAGATTTACGCGCTTTCACTTCCCATGATTGATGTCCTTGAAATTACTGAAGTTCACGCCCACTTTGAAGGCGATGCGTTCTTTCCAACATTTGATGAGGCCGATTTTGAATTGGTCACCGAAGAACACCATCCAACGGACGAAAAACACAAACACTCTTTTACATTTAAAACCTGGGAGCGCAAAGCTTCTTAACCCTGTATTATGAGAAAACATTTAGTACTACTATCTCTGGGTGAGAACATTGCTGACCTTGGCGGTCTTACACTCGCTTACTACGCTTACCAAAACTGGAAGGGAGATAAGGAGATTGAGCCGATTGATGGGTTTACGGACGAGCAACGCGTCTTCTTAGGCTGGGCGCAAGTTTGGCAGAGCAACGGTCGCGACGAGTACTTCAAAAATCAAGTGACCACTGATCCACACAGCCCAGCGGAATTCCGCGTATCAGGTATTGTTAGCAATATGCCGGAATTCAAGGCAGCCTTCGGTTGTGAAGAAGGTAAAAATTTAAAACCGGCAGGAGAAGAAATTACTATTTGGTAATCGTGACTCATGTTCCGCTAATTTGGAACAGGTTCATTGTACCTTTACACCCATAAATTTTGAATGCAATGACAATCAACGAAGCAATCAACCACGAAAACGCAAGTTTAGTAGACGTTAGAACTCCTGGCGAGGTTTCTATGGAGCCGGTTCCAGGTGCAGTGAATATCCCTCTTGATGAGGTCCCAGAACGTTGGGAAGAATTCAAGGATATGCCGCGTCCACTGGTCATCTTTTGTAGAAGTGGTAACCGTTCTGGTCAAGCGATTGAGTTCTTAAAATCCAAAGGCATCAGCGATGGAATGAACGGAATGGGTGCTTCTGATGTCTTAATAAATTTGATGTAATGCGCAGCGTATTACATAGCATAATAGTCATTTTGGGCTTGGCGACCGTAGGTTGCCAGGCTCAAAGTGTTTCTACTGGGGTGGTAAACATGGATGTAAACGTGGCCGATTTTGCGGCAGGTATCGATACAGCCGATAACGCCTTATTGCTTGATGTTCGCACGGATGCCGAGTTTGCCAGTGGCCATCTCAATGGTGCCATGCAAATAGATTTTTACCGCGACGACTTTGAGGAAGCGCTGTCCAAACTGGACAAGAGTCAGCCTGTATACGTCTACTGCCGCAGCGGAAACAGATCTGGTAAAGCAGCGAAGCAGATGAAGGCTTTAGGATTCAAAGAAGTTTACAATCTTGAGGGAGGCATCGGTGCTTGGGCCCGTCGTGGCCAGCCCATTGCGAAATAATATGGCTAGTTTCAAAGAAATCATCTCAAGCGATACGCCTACGTTAATCGATTTTTTCGCCACTTGGTGTGGACCGTGTAAGATGATGCCGCCCATACTCCAAGAGCTAAGCGACCAAATGGGGGACGCAGTGAGAATCCTGAAAGTAGATGTCGATAAGAACCAGGAGCTCAGCCAAGCGTTAAACGTACAAGGCGTACCTACATTGGCCTTGTTCCAATCAGGTAAAATGCTCTGGCGCCAGAGTGGCGTTATTCCCGCATTTCAATTGGCCCAGATCATCAAAGAAAAAGCGTCTTTAGAGGCTTAAATGAAAAAACTGATACTACTTGTTTTACCGTTTCTGGCAAGTTGTGGCCTGTCCATGGATTTGGTAGAAGAAGCCATCGCTGTTCCCGACTACACAGATTTGGGTTATTGGGTGGCACATCCTGAAAAAGTAGATTTATCCGATTCTGTCTATTCTTCACGTCCTTCTGATCAATTCAATATTCCAGTATTCTTTGTAAGCCCCACGGTTCATTTTCCTAAAAAGGGAGGCAATTGGAACGTAGACCCGTCGACCAACGAGGGAAAGAACGCTTTCAATACGCCGGTGCAATACCAGAGCACTGCCTTCAATGTTGCCGGTCCTATTTATTCTCCGGCCTACAGACAAAGCGCTTACCAAGTTTATAACGTTGCCCCAAATGCAACTACGGTAAAATCATACGCTATTGCATACGAGGATGTAAAATCGGCGTTTATGATTTTCTTGAAGCAAATCGGTCCAAAAACACCATTCATTCTTGCCTCGCACAGCCAAGGAACAGACCATCTTATCCAACTCATCCAGAGGGAATTCACCCCGCTACTGGTAGAGCGATTGGTTGCTGCCTACCTCGTTGGCATGCCGGTAAATGATTGCGATATACGTATTCCGATTTGTGAAGAGCCCACATCTACAGGGTGTTATACCTCGTGGAGAACCTATAACATCACCGCTAAATATTACAACAAATATCCAGTGGAGTGTATAGGAGTTGTAAATCCTTTATCCTGGACTACAGCCTCCACTCGAGTTCCTGCCTCAATGAATAAAGATGTTTTGGTAAGTGACGAAAAGCCCCTGTTTCAAGAACTCGTTAGTGCCAAGATTAGCAATGGTGTGGTGGTGACAGAGCGTCCTCAATTTCCTGGTAGCTTCCTTATTCGTACTAAAAATTACCACCGGGGTGATATCAACTTGTACTACGGCAATATTCAAGAAAATGTTATTGCTCGCTGTGTACAGTATCTGAAGGAACAAGGTCGTCCTGAGTAGGCAATTCGTACCAAGGAATGAGCGTTTTTAAGACGAACGCATCGGGGTAATGAATACGCCATTCTATCAGTGCTCGCTCGGCAGCGCTTGCATCCGGAAAAGAACCAATGTGGATTTTAAAATTTGGCTCGCGGTAAACCATGCGAACTTCACTGTCAATACCTAGAGATATTATATTTGCACGGACAGCATTCGCGCCACTGCGATCCCCACTAAAAATCTGAATCGTATACCCCTCAAAAAGAGCACTTTTCGAATTTTCAGAGAAGTGAAGGTAGGCACTGTCCAGGTCCATTGGGACATTCAAAGTATCGTGCCTTGTAGTGAAAACATCCACTGATGTCATCGCACGGCTCGCATGCGCTGAAATACAGACGAGTACTGTGATTAGGAGGTGTTTCATAATCTCAAAAGTCGCAAAAAACTAGGACTTTTCGCGGCTCGAACGGATTTAATGGAATTTTTGTTCAAACAACTAGTTATTTAGAATCAATATAAATTGAAATTTAGAAGAATATACACGATTCATTCGGGGTCTGTACCTTATTTTTGCGCGACAGTGAATAGCTATATAAAGCCGTATATGTACACTACTTCTAAACTCAAGAGATTTGTATCACTTTTTGCAGTGATAGCACTCATGCTCTTCTCTTCTGTTGCGCAGGCCTTTGAAGGCGATGCCAAGAACGGAAGAAAGCTTTTCAAGCAAAATTGTGCGAGTTGTCACAAGCTCGACAAAAAATTAGTTGGTCCTGCTCTTACTGGGGTCACCGACAAGTACTCAGAGGACTGGTTGCTTCAGTGGATTCGCAACAATGCGGAACTACGTGCTTCTGGTGATGAGGATGCACTAGCCATCTTCGAAGAGTACAACGGTTCTGTGATGAGTGCGTTCCCTGCACTTAGCGACCAAGACATCTTTGACATCTTGCAGTACACGATCGATGGTGATCCTAAACCAGTGGTGACTACTGCTGGTGGCGGTGGTGGTGTTGCTGCGGCTCCTGCCAAAGATTACTCGAAAGAAATTGTCATCGGTCTAGGGTTGTTACTCTTTGTAATGATCTCATTGCTCGCAAGAATGAAGAATACACTTCGTCTTGTAAACGGTCAAGACCCAGTAAGCATACTTGATGAAGCAGGTTGGTTCTGGGGCCGATTAATCAACAATAAAGGTTTTGTTACTGTAGCTACCATCGTAGTGACCATTGCATTCTTGAACCAACTGTACTGGTTCATGATGGGCATCGGTGTAGAACAGAACTACCAACCAGAGCAGCCGATCGCGTTCTCTCATGCATTGCACGCCGGTGAGAATCAGATTGATTGTAACTATTGCCACAGCTCTGCACGTCACTCTAAGCACTCAGGCATTCCATCTGCAAACGTTTGTATGAACTGTCACATGTATGTTGACGGTTCGGAAATCACTGACGATGCAGGCAATTTGAAATACGACGGTGAGCGTTCGCCAGAAATCGCAAAAATCTATGCGGCTATTGGATGGGATGCAGACGAGCGCGACTACATAGATAACTACGAGCAGCAGCCAATCAAATGGGTGCGTATCCACAACCTTCCAGATTTGGCCTACTTCAACCACAGCCAGCACGTAAATGCAGGTCAGTTGGAATGTCAAGAATGTCACGGTCCTGTAGAGACCATGGAAGAAATGTACCAGTACTCTGAATTAACCATGGGATGGTGTATCAACTGTCACCGTGAAACAGAGGTTCAGTTCGAGAAGAACGGGTACTACCAAGACTTCCACGAAGAATTAACTGAAAAGTACCACGGAGAAAAAATCACTGCTGAAAAGATTGGTGGTTTGGAATGTGGTAAGTGTCACTACTAATCGAGAAGTAAGAATGACTGAGAATAATAAATATTGGAGAGGGATTGAGGATCAATCTAATCCAGAGCTCACAGAAAAGCTAGCGCAAAACGAATTCTCAAATGAGATTTCTAGCGCGGACTTCTTAGGTAATGACGAGGTTGCCGAAAGCCAAACATCTCGCCGTGATTTCCTAAAATTTATGGGTTTCTCTACAGCAGCTGCAACATTAGCAGCTTGTGAGGCTCCTATTGTAGAAAGTATTCCTTACGTGGTGAAGCCAGATAGCTTGACTCCTGGTTTACCTTCTTACTACGCTACGTCAATGTTCGACGGTATGGACTATGCTTCGATCCTTGTAAAAACAAGAGAGGGACGTCCAATCAAGGTTGAACCAAATACGGAAGCGCCTTTCAATGGTGGAACCAACGCCCGTACGCAAGCTTCAGTTTTGAGCTTGTACGACGGTGCTCGTTTAAGAAACCCTAAAGTAGCCGGTGAAGATGCCTCTTGGGGCGACGCTCTCGCAGCTGCTAGAGGTATGCTGACAGACAAATCAGTACTTCTTACTTCCTCGGTAATTAGCCCTGCACTAAAGGCAGCTATCGCGAAACTAGGCTTGCGTCATGTAAGCATTGATGCAGTTAGCGCTAGTGCTCGTCTAGATGTGTATGAAGGGTTCACTGGAAAACGTGGTCTTCCAACAGTAGACCTAGATTATGCAACTACTGTATTTGCTGTAGGTGCGGACTTCCTCGGCGATTGGGGCGGTCAAAACTTGATGGCATCTTATGCTGAACGCAGAAAGCCAGGACAAGGCATGTTGCGTCACTTGCAAGCTGAAGCTGGTCTATCTATTTCAGGTTCTAATGCAGATGTTCGTGTTAAGACCAGAGTAAGTGAATACGAAGCAGTTCTTTCACACGTATATAATAAGGTTGCAGCAGCCTTGGGCTTATCTAAAGTAAGTGCACCTGCACTGCGTGAAGATATTGCGTCAAGCATCGATGCTGCCGCAGCAGAGCTTATCAAAGCCGGATCAGGTGCTTTGGTACTTAACGGCTTGAATACTGAGAATGCAGAGCGCTTAGCCCTAGCAATTAACCTTGCTCTTGGCGCTAAGGCTTTTAATACTTCAAAGTTTGTTTACACGACTAATGGAAACGACAAGGCTGCTGCAGCATTAGTTGCCGATGTAGCTTCAGGTTCCGTGGATACGATAGTAACATTGGGTGTTAACCCAGCGTATCAAATGCCTTCAGTTGACCTTTCTGGCGTTAACGTCGTAGCAATTGCTGACCGCGAGGATGAAACAGCAGCTACCGCGAAGGCTGCACTTCCAGTAAGCCATTACTTGGAATCTTGGTCAGACTTTAGCGCAGTAGACGGTCACTATGCAGTAGGTCAGCCAACCATTAGTCCTCTTTTCGACAGTAAAAGCGCTGTTGAGATTGTGAATGCATTGGCTGGAGGTTCAGAAAGCGCGAAAGCTTTAGTAGAAGCAAGTGCTGCTGCAAATGCTGGTTCTACTTCTTGGAACGCACTTCTTCACGACGGCTTTGCATCTACGGCAGCTGCTGAAGTAAGCATGAACGGTTCTATGGATGCGAGTATGATTGACGTAAGCGGAATCAACGTGATGAAGCCTCAATCAGGACTTGAGTTCTATACATATACTAAAACGGGTATGGGTGCTGGCGAAAACGCCAATAACCCATGGACGTATGAATTACCAGATCCAATCACACGCTTGTCTTGGGACAACTACATTACTATGTCTGCTGCTGATGCTGTAGAACTTGGTATCGAAGTAGCTCCAGAGTCAAACGGTGCGATGACGGGTAATACACTAAACATTACGGTTGACGGTAACACACTAGAAAACGTTCCAGTATGGATCCAGCCAGGACAAACGATGGGGACTTTAGGTCTTGCAGTTGGTTTTGGTCGTACTGCAGTGGGTAAGGTTGGTAACGGTATTGGTGTTAATTCCAATACATTACTTCCAGCCTCAGCAGCAGTAAGCACTGAGGTAAGTGCTTCAGCTTCTGAAGTTGAGCACGGCTTTGCATCAGTGCAGTTGGCACATACGATGATGGGACGTAAAATCGTAAATGAAATTTCACTTCCAACTTTCATGAATGTTAGTCACGAGGAGTGGAATGAAAAGCCAACGTTCGAGACGCACAGAGGTCCTTTGAGTGCCTTTGAAGCGAATCTATGGGACGATCACGATCACGAAACCTCACACATGTGGAACATGTCTATTGACTTGAACTCGTGTACAGGTTGTGGTGCTTGTGTTGTTGCATGTTCGTTGGAAAACAACGTGCCTGTGGTAGGTAAAGACGAGGTTCGTCGCCACCGCGATATGCACTGGTTGAGAATTGACCGTTACTACTCTTCAGAAATGACAGCGGAAAGAGCTGAAGAAGAAGGTATCGGTGCTATTGAGAAATACGCGAAGATGGAAGTTCCTTCTGAGAGCCCATCGGTAGTATTCCAGCCGGTAATGTGTCAGCACTGTAACCATGCTCCGTGTGAAACTGTATGTCCTGTAGGTGCTACGGTTCACTCGAGAGAAGGTTTGAATCACATGGCTTACAACAGATGTATCGGTACGCGTTACTGTGCGAACAACTGTCCGTACAAAGTGCGTCGATTCAACTGGTTCAACTACAAGGGCAATGAGAAATTTGCCGATGTAAACCCATCACAAGACGATTACGGTCGTATGGTATTGAACCCAGACGTGACAGTAAGAGCACGTGGTGTGATCGAGAAGTGTTCTTTGTGTATCCAGCGTATCCAATTGGGTAAACTAGAAGCGAAGAAAGACGGTAGAATGTTGACTGACGGTGAATTCACCACTGCTTGTGCACAAGCATGTGGTTCAAATGCCATCGTTTTCGGAGACGTGAACAACCCTGATAGCGAGGTAAGCTACTTGAAGCAACAAGGACGTGCATACCACCTATTGGAGGAAGTAGGTACACAGCCTAGCGTATTCTACCAGACTAAAGTTAGAAACAGAGCCTAATAAATAAGAAAGCGACATGCATTACGAATCGCCTGTTAGAAATCCGCTCATTCTTGGAGATAAGTCTTATTCAGACATCACCAACGATATAGCGAAACCGGTAGAGTCAAAAGCACCACGTGCGTGGTGGATTGCCTTCTCTATCGCATTTGTCATGTTCCTATGGGGTGTAGGGTGTATCCTATATACTATTGGTACCGGTATCGGTGTTTGGGGACTTAATAAAACTGTTGATTGGGCCTGGGATATTACCAACTTCGTTTGGTGGGTAGGTATTGGTCACGCGGGAACACTGATTTCGGCGGTACTTCTTCTCTTCCGTCAGAAGTGGAGAATGGCCATCAACCGTTCAGCAGAGGCAATGACTATCTTCTCAGTTATTCAAGCGGGTCTTTTCCCGTTGATCCACATGGGTCGTATCTGGATGGCTTATTGGGTAATGCCTATTCCGAACCAATTCGGTTCACTTTGGGTGAACTTTAACTCACCACTTCTTTGGGATGTTTTTGCGATCTCGACCTATCTAACTGTAAGTACTGTGTTCTGGTACGTTGGTTTGATTCCAGATTTCGCAATGATTCGCGACCGTGCAATCAACCCAGTACAAAAGCACATTTATAAGATCCTTTCTTTCGGATGGGGCGGTAAGGCAAAGCACTGGCAGCGTTTCGAAGAAGTATCGTTGGTACTTGCTGGTCTAGCAACGCCACTTGTACTTTCTGTACACACGATTGTATCGTTTGACTTCGCAACTTCTGTAATTCCAGGATGGCACACGACCATCTTCCCGCCGTACTTCGTTGCCGGTGCAATCTTCTCAGGATTCGCGATGGTACAGACGCTTCTATTGATTGTACGTAAAATCTTCAAAATGGAAGATTACATCAACATCGAGCACATTGAGATGATGAACATCGTAATCATGGTTACGGGTTCTATCGTAGGTGTTGCTTACATCACTGAGCTTTTCATCGCTTGGTACTCGGGTGTTGAATACGAGCAATATGCATTCTTGAATAGAGCAACCGGCCCTTACTGGTGGGCATACTGGTCGATGATGACTTGTAACGTGTTCTCTCCACAGTTTATGTGGTCGAAGAAACTACGTACGAACTTGATTTTCACATTTGTGATTTCAATCGTTGTAAACATTGGTATGTGGTTCGAGCGTTTCGTGATTATCGTGACTTCTATCCACAGAGATTACTTACCATCTTCATGGTCGATGTTCTCGCCAACCTTTGTTGATATCGGCATTTACATCGGTACTATCGGGTTCTTCTTTGTATTGTTCCTGCTTTACGCTAGAACGTTCCCAGTAATTGCACAAGCTGAATTGAAAACCATCTTGAAGTCTTCAGGCGAAAACTTTAAAAAACACCACGACGAGCATGGGGCACACTAAACACAATCCTATTGTACGCGCGCTATTCAATGACGACGATGTCGTATTGGGCGCTGTAAAAGATCTCCGTTCTAACGGTTACCACGTGAGTGAGGTTTATTCTCCGTTTCCAATCCACGGATTGGACGAAGCAATGGGTCTTAAAAGAACTCGCTTGAGTACAGCTGCATTCTTCTACGGTTTGACCGGTTTGTTTTTCGCTTCATGGTTGACGTACTACACGATGACCTTGGATTGGCCACAGAACATTGGAGGCAAGCCGAATGCATACTGGTTTTTAAACATGCCGTCATTCATTCCAGTAATGTTTGAGTTGACTGTATTCTTCGCTGCGCACTTGATGTGCTGGTCTTACTTCGCGGTAAACAAGCTATATCCAGGTGCTAAAGCACAGAACCCTGATCCTCGTACCACTGATGATCATTTCCTTATGGAAGTTGAACTCGAAGGTGAAGAGGCAGATTTAACTAAGAAGCTCCAAGAATTGGGTGCTCTAGAAATTTCAAAAGTCGAAGCATAAGATGAAAAGAATTACTACCATCATAGTGCTTACAGCTTCAGCCGCACTCGCTAGCTGTAACTTCGATAAATCAACACCGGGTTACACGTATATGGACGACATGTACCGTAGCCCTTCATTTGAAACGTATGAGCCTTCTGCTCAATTTGCAAACGGTCTAAGCGCGCAGCTGCCTGTTGAAGGTACTGTACCACGCGGGTATCACCCGTACGAATTTGCAAACAGCAACGAAGGATATGAAGCTGCGCGCACCACCTTGGCACTTCCAACAGAATTCGATTCTGAAGAAGCGCTTGCTGAAGGAAAAGAATTGTACAACATCTTCTGTGACCACTGCCACGGTGAGAAGGGAGACGGTAACGGTCCTTTGGTAATGCAAGAGAAAATCTTGGGTGTTCCTTCGTATGCATCTTCAAGACTACCAGATATTACTCCTGGTTCTATGTACCATGTAATTATGCACGGTAAAGGAATCATGGGTTCACATGCTTCACAACTTACTTACGACGAGCGTTGGAAAATTGTTCGTTACGTTGTGAAACTTAGAGCTGATCAAGAATAAAACCGCAGAGTAGAAATGTTTGAGTTTAAAACAAAGACAAAACAATTGGCAATCGCACTTACGGTAGTAGGTGCTATCCTTTGGGTCGTTGGATTTGCCCTAAATGGTTCGTCATCTCACGATGCGGGACACGGTCACGATGCGCATGCTACTGAAATGCATGCCGATGCTGGTCATGATGCACATGCTGAAGCAGGGCACGACGACCACGGTCACGATGCACACGCTGAAGAGGCGCATGTTGACCACGGTCATGATGCACATAATGAAGAAGCACATGGCGATCACGATGCACATGCGGAGCATGCAGCACATCAAATTGCAAACCGTCCATGGTCTGCATTGTATGTAGCGGCTTTTTTCTTTTTGGGTCTAGGTTTGGGACAATTGTTCTTCTTAGGTATTCAATATGTAGCACAGGCAGGATGGTCTGCTGGTCTTTTGAGATTAATGGAGGCGCAATCTTTTGCTATTGTAGCACCATTAATTGTAATCGCGCTAATCACTTTCCTTGGATTTGGGCATGTACACCACATGTTCCACTGGATGGTTGAGGGAATTAATGTTCCAGGCCACGAGAACTACGATGCGATCATTGCTGGTAAGCGTGGATTCTTGAACCCATTGTTCTTTACCATTCGTATCCTCATTTACATCGGTGGTTGGATTTGGGCTGCGAAGGTTCTTCGTAAGAACTCTTTGCTTTCAGATTCAGGCGACGGGGTTGCAATGTGGAAAAAGAACCGCAGTATTGCAGCTGCATTCACAGTATTCTATGCAGTTACATCATCGACAAGTGCGTGGGATTTAGTGATGTCTATTGATACGCACTGGTTCTCTACGCTATTCGGTTGGTACACCTTTGCAGGTATGTTCGTGAGCTCTTTCGCTGCATTGATCTTATTGACCCTTTACTTGAAAGGTCAAGGTCATTTGGAGTGGGTAAACGAAAACCACTTGCACGATTTGGGTAAGTTCATGTTTGCTTTCTCTGTATTCTGGACATACCTATGGTTCTCTCAGTTCGTACTTATTTGGTACGCAAACATCCCAGAAGAGGTAACCTATTACATGCAACGTTTTGAGCAGTATAAAGTACCGTTCTTCACCATGTTGGTATTGAACTTCATCCTTCCTGTTTTGGCTGTATTAAGCCGTCCGGCGAAGCGTGTTCCAGGTACTGTAGTTATGGCTGCTGTATTTGTTCTAGTGGGTCACTACATGGACCACTACGTTATGATTATGCCGGGTACGGTTGGTGATCACTACGGCTTTGGTTTGGTAGAATTGGGTCCAATTCTATTCTTCGCCGGATTGTACATCTACGTAGTTCTATCATCCGTAGCTAAAGCGCCATTGTTGCACAAGAACCACCCAATGCTAACGGAGTCTAAAAACTTCCATCAATAATTAGAAAAGACACTAAATAATGAGTGCAGTTTCAATCATAGTATTAGTTGTTTTAGTCATCCTCACCTTGGTACAGGTGATGAGAATCTCTGAGATTTCTTCTGAAATTCAGAAAGGCAAAGACAACGAGGTAAGTCCAAAGGACAATGACACCCAAGGGCGTCTTATGTTATTGGTAGGTTTCGGTTTTATCATCAGCGTTGTAGTGATGTACATCGCTTGGGGAAGACACAGCCTTCCAGAACCATCTTCAGCACACGGTGCAGAGATTGATAGCCTATGGAACCTAAGTATGTTGATCATCAACATCGTTTTCTTTATTGTACAGCCTATCCTTTTCTACTTCGCGTACAAGTACAGAGGTAAGAAAGGAACTAAAGCTACCTACTACGAGCACAACAACCGTCTTGAGCTATTCTGGACCATGGTTCCTGCGCTTGCATTGGCAGTATTGATCATCTGGGGTCTGAACGTATGGAGCACATTGATGATGCCTGAGAATGAAGAAGAGCCAATTCTCGTAGAAGTATACGCTCAGCAGTTCAACTGGACTGTTCGTTACAGTGGTGGCGACAACGAGTTGGGTTATGCAACAGTACATGAAATTGCAGGTGCGAACATTGTGGGTGTTGATACTCAAGATCCAGCTTCTGCAGATGATATTATCGCCAAAGAATTACACCTACCAGTGGGCAAGCCTATCCAGTTTGCTTTCCGCTCGCAGGATGTGATTCACTCTGCTTACTTCCCGCACTTCCGTGCACAAATGAACTGTGTTCCTGGATCGGTAACAAACTTCCAGTTTACACCAACCATTACAACGGCAGAAATTCGTCAGAACAAAGACGTAAAAGCGCACGTTGAGGAAGTAAACGAGATAAGAAAAGCCAAAGGCGAAGACGTTTGGGATTTCAATTATGTGCTCCTTTGTAACAAGATTTGTGGTGCTGCACACTACAACATGCAAATGGACATTGTCGTTGAAACTCAAGATGAATTCGACGCTTGGTTAAAAGAACAAAAAACCGTCGCTGAGACACTGTAAATAGAAGTAATAAACATTTAGCTATGTCAACTACAACGACAACAGAAAAAAACAATCACATCCAAGATTACTTGATGGAGCACCATCACGAGGAGAACTTCTTTACGAAATATATCTTCACAACGGACCACAAGATGATTGGTAAGCAGTTTTTGATTACCGGTATGATTATGGGTATCATCGGTGTGATGATGTCAATGCTTTTCCGTTTGGAGATTGCATACCCTGAGCAAAGTTTTCCAATCCTTGAGTTCTTCTTGGGCAAATGGGCACCGGACGGTGTAATGGATCCAAATATGTACTTAGCACTGGTAACCATACACGGTACTATAATGGTATTCTTCGTATTGACTGCGGGTCTATCGGGAACTTTCTCGAACCTACTTATTCCTTTGCAGATTGGTGCGCGTGATATGGCCTCAGGTTTTATGAATGCTCTATCATACTGGTTCTTTTTCTTGAGCTCAGTAATAATGGTTGTATCGTTATTCGTGGAATCTGGTCCTGCTTCAGCGGGCTGGACAGTATATCCACCACTTTCAGCACTACCACAAGCAATGCCAGGTTCAGGCGCTGGTATGACGCTTTGGTTGATCTCGATGACTCTGTTCATTGTTGGCTCATTATTGGGGTCTCTGAACTACATCGTAACGGTATTAAACATGCGTACGAAAGGGATGAGTATGACTCGTCTACCATTGACGATCTGGGCATTCTTTGTTACTGCAGTACTCGGGGTGCTTTCATTCCCTGTACTACTTAGTGCAGCATTGCTTTTGATGTTTGACCGTATGTTGGGTACTTCATTCTACCTCAGTGATATTTTCATGGGTGGTGAGGTATTGAGCTACAGCGGTGGTTCTCCTGTATTGTACCAGCACTTGTTCTGGTTCTTGGGTCACCCTGAGGTATACATTATCCTCTTGCCTGCTTTGGGTATTTCATCTGAGGTAATTGCGACAAACTCACGTAAGCCAATCTTTGGTTACCGCGCGATGGTAGGTTCAATTTTGGCCATTGCTTTCTTAAGCTTTATCGTATGGGGGCACCACATGTTCGTAACAGGTATGAACCCGTTCCTAGGTTCTGTATTTACCTTTACAACCCTATTGATTGCGATTCCATCAGCAGTTAAAGCCTTTAACTACATCACTACACTGTGGAAAGGGAACATCCAGTTTACGCCAGCAATGCTTTTCTCTATTGCATTGGTTAGTACGTTCGTTACTGGTGGTTTGACAGGTGTTATTCTTGGTGATAGTGCTTTGGATATCAACGTTCACGATACTTACTTCGTTGTTGCTCACTTCCATATTGTAATGGGTCTTAGTGCGATCTACGGTATGTTCGCAGGGGTATACCACTGGTTCCCTAAGATGTACGGCCGTATGATGAACAAATCAATGGGTTATGCGCACTTCTGGTTGACTTTTATTACTGCTTACGGTGTATTCTTCCCAATGCACTTCTTGGGTATGGCAGGTTTGCCACGTCGTTACTACAGCAACACAGCATTCCCAATGTTCGATAATTTGGCGGACATCAATGTATTGATTACCTACTTTGCCATCATCGGAGGTGCTGCGCAGCTGATTTTCATCTTTAACTTCTTCTACAGTATTTGGAGAGGTCCTAAGGCGAAGCAGAATCCTTGGAGAGGTAACTCTCTAGAGTGGACAACTCCTGTAGAGCACATCCACGGTAACTGGCCAGGTGATATACCAGTAGTGTACCGTTGGGCATACGACTACTCTAAGCCTGGTGCTGAGGAAGATTTCGTTCCTCAAAACGTGCCATTAGCAGAAGGAGAGGAGAGCGGTCACTAGGAACCCGTCTCACTTTAAAATATTAGATCCCCTTACCTCGCGGTAAGGGGATTTTTTGTGGTAATTTGTAACACGATGAACGAGCACTTAGACCCTACAGGAGGAAACTTCACGAATACGGAACGTGAGATCGAAAAGAAGTTAAGGCCATTGAGCTTTGATGACTTCACCGGTCAAGCGGCGGTATTGGAGAACCTAAAAATCTTTGTTGAGGCTGCCAAGATGCGCGACGAAGCAATGGATCATGTCTTATTGCACGGTCCACCGGGACTAGGTAAGACCACTTTGAGTCATATCCTCGCTAACGAGCTCGGTGTTGGAATTAAAGTCACTTCAGGCCCTGTATTGGATAAGCCCTCTGATCTTGCGGGTCTACTCACGAATCTTGAGCCGAATGATGTGCTGTTTATAGATGAGATTCATCGACTATCCCCAGTGATAGAGGAGTACCTGTACAGTGCGATGGAGGACTTCAAGATTGATATCATGATTGACTCCGGTCCTAGTGCGAGAAGTGTACAGATCAGTTTGAACCCATTTACCCTTATTGGAGCAACTACGCGTTCAGGACTTTTAACCGCTCCGCTGCGTGCACGTTTTGGTATTAATTCAAGGTTGGAATATTACGATGTAGAACTCTTGAGTACCATCGTTGAGCGAAGTGCAGAAATTTTGGAAGTTCCTGCCGAATACGAAGCCTGCATTCGCGTAGCTTCTCGTTCTCGTGGAACACCGCGTATCGCCAATGCGCTTCTAAGAAGGGTTCGGGATTTTGCTATGGTCAAAGGGAACGGAACCATTGATGTGGAAATAGCCGAATTCGGCTTGAATGCCTTGAACGTGGACAGCAAGGGACTGGATGAGATGGACAACAAAATCCTATCCGTATTGGTCGACAATTTTGCTGGAGGACCCGTTGGGCTCAATACCTTGAGCACGGCCATCGGGGAGCAGGCAGAGACTATTGAAGAGGTATACGAACCGTACTTAATTAAGGAAGGCTTCTTACTCAGAACGCCTCGCGGTAGAATGGTTACGGAAAGAGCCTACAGTCATCTGGGGTTGAATCGTCCACAGAAGGGCAATACAGGATCCCTATTCTGATGACGCGGACTGAGGCATCTCAGATTGTAAAACGTCTTGCTAAGGAACAGGGCTTCGACGCCTGTGGTATTTCTGCTGCAGGATTTTTAGAGGAAGAGGCGACGGGTTTAGAGAACTGGCTTAAGGCCGGATACCACGGTACGATGAGTTGGATGGAGAATCACTTTGATGTTCGTTTGGATCCACGAAGGCTTGTTCCAGGTGCAAAATCTGTCATTAGTGTAACGCTGAATTATTTCCCAGAGGAAACACAAGAGGAGGGTACACCCAAGATTTCTAAATATGCGTACGGTCGCGATTATCACAAGGTGGTTCGCGGTAAGCTCAAGCGTATGTTACAAGGCATACAGACTGAGATAGGTGAGGTAGAAGGAAGAGGATTTGTGGATAGTGCCCCAGTGATGGACCGGTCATGGGCGCGAAAAAGCGGCTTGGGCTGGATTGGGAAACACAGCCTATTGCTCAGTAAGGGTGCAGGAAGCTTTTTCTTTATAGGCGCATTGATTGTGGATCTAGAATTGGAACCGGACGGTCCTACGACAGATCATTGTGGCACGTGTACTGCATGTATCGATGCTTGCCCAACAGAGGCAATTATCGCACCCACAGTTGTAGATAGCAATAAGTGCATTAGCTACTTGACGATAGAGTACAAGGAGGCCCTACCAACAGAATATCAAGGAAAAATGGAGGATTGGGTATACGGTTGTGATATCTGCCAGGATGTTTGTCCTTGGAATCGATTCTCTAGGCCCCACCAAGAAAAGGATTTTGACCTACGAACGCCCATTAAAGAGAACGATTGGGAAGCGTGGGAAGAAATCACTCATGAGCTCTGGGACGAGATCATGAAGGGCTCAGCCATCCGAAGAACGGGCTTCGAAGGATTCAAGAGAAATCTAAGTTTCGCGAAGAAGTCTTAGTTGATTGGAGCTTCCACCACCTGCAGAATGCGGTAATTCTCCGGGTTGAATACGTAAACCACCACGGCACTATGGGCTTGTACCCAATCTGTATTCCAGGCAAGAGTAAAAGACGAAGTCAACTCATCTCCCGGTACCATAGGACTCACTCCAATTTCTTCGCCCCACGTTGGGGTTACAAAGTCGCGAAGAACATTATTGTGGACATATTCAGCATTACGAGTATCATCGGGCATGAGCTGTGGGCTTACAATACCGCTCTCCTTCACCATTACTACGACGTCAAGGTCGTGTAAAATGCCTACCTGAGGTAGTGCACTAACATCAACACTTAATGTACCGCTGCTCAATGCCGCCTCGACTTGAAGTTCGACGCGTAAGGTGCTATCCATGGCCTCAGCGCTTAGGGTAGGCCAGTTGGAGTAACTCGACCAGTGTGAGTTGCCTGATGACGTCCAATTCTCACGATTCACCATACCCACAGGTAGGAAGTTCGTACCAAAGAAACTTTGAATATCCTTTCCCTCTTGCGTGGTAAAATCTGTAGGGTAATCAGCGTTGGTGTTTGTGAAGTTTCCGGGACCTGCATGGATGGCAAGACCAATAATTCTGTTCGCCCCAAAGGCGTCCACCAAAGCTTCTATTTCTTTCGAAGCTTTTGGACAATTCTTGCAACGGTGCCCGGTGAAATCCTCAATGAGTACATTTCTGAGCTGGGCTGTAGATGTGGTGTCCTGTGGACCACCATTTTTAAACGGCTGGTCGATCACATCACACTGTGTGGTCATGAGGCTTAAAAGAAGCGAAGCAAAAAGGAATTGGACCGTCTTTCTCATCATTAAAAGCTTGTAGTAAGGGAGAAGCTCACACCGTTTGATGGAGGCACAACACGACATACACCACCTACACAGAAGATACCGCGCTGTTGGCGTCCGTAGGAGAGTTGGAAGCGACTAGTGCCTGCGGTATAGACTACAGAAGCCAATGGATAGTGCAGTCTCTGTGCCTCGTCCGGGTTGCCGTAGTTGTAAATATCTTGTACACTGAAGAACCAGTGCGGGGCAATGCTGTACTCCGCCAATGCCATAGCCATAGAGCCACGATCGTCTTTGGTACTCAGGTGTTGAAATTCCGTGCGTAGGTAATGCTTACGCTTCACCTTGTAGAGGCTTTCCAAAATGAAAATATCCCCGCTCATCAGTTTCTGACCGTCTGGGTTTAGCAAGATGCTTTCATCGCCCAAACCGTCTTCCAACACGCTGCGGTTGTAAAACAGATTGAGGTACATGGCATTTACTTTGAGCTTCTTATTGATCTTCTTGCTCAGGGTCACATTGAAGTCGTTGAAATAGGGAATGTCTCCGCGCATCATTGGATCGCTGTAGTAGCCTTGAAGTGTTCTCAAGGTATCCAAAGCAGGATCTACATAATCCTTATCGATGCTTTGTACGACGCTGTAGTTCACACTGAGTAGCGTACCATATTTACCGCCTAAGGTGGTGTTGCGTTTGAATTTGTAGTTCACCTCTAGTTGAATGCCTTCCTCCCCATTAATCTGTGTAGCATATTGATACAGCGCAGGTAGGGCATAGGTGTGTACTTGAGCGGTTGGGCTTAAATAGTTTACCAGCATATCTATGGTAGAACCGTTTCGGTCCGTTCTAAACGACATGTTGTCGATGCGCTTAACGCCCGCAATAATGCCAAGACCGTTCTTGCTGTAACTCACATTTGCCAGAATGCCGTTCCCGTCTTTATAGATGTAGCCGTTATCGGCAGATGGGTCATTAGCCTTGTAGGCATATTCTACTTGCATCGCCCAAGGGCCTTTTGAAACTTGAGTTCTTACACCGCCTGCGGCAACGTTCTCGGGCAGTACTAAAAACGGATCATTGGCGCGCTGGTATTTGCTCATGTAGCTACCCCCGACAGTCCATCGTAGACCTACTGAATCTAGTTTAGGGAATAGTTCTTTACTCAGCTTGTATTCTGCATCAATTCCTCTAAGGAGTCCTGGACTTTTTTCAAAGTAAAAACGCTGACGTCCCATTACCGCCTTCAAGCTTAAGCCACTTACTGGATTTACCTTAATACGTACGCCGTCCATGGCGTTATCATACCCTAGGCCACGCTCTTCGTAGGAACGGAAGACCATACCTGTTCCGAACTGCTCGTAGAAATTCCCAACGGTAATGTCTAATCCGTCTTGTTTGAATTGTAAGTAGCGATAAGTGATGCCTTCACCACGGTACCCTTCCGGAAAACCGAGCATTACATTTTGATAGTTCTCATAACGTAGGCCCGAAGAAAAATTGCCGTCAGTGTACACGAAATTCGCGTAGCCTTGTCCCAAAAAGCGTTCGTCAGGGTAAAACTCACCGGTCGGGTCAATGCTCTCGTCGCGGAGATACAACTGACCGTCCAGTTGGAAGTTACCGTGCAGCTGGCCGCCAAAAGTATTTTGCTCTTGCGCAAAGGAAGCGGAGGTACTGCAAATAGCCCAGGCAAATAAGAGAAGTCTTTTCATGAATTAGTGACTTGGATCATGACCGGCTGCCACCTCTTCGACAACTTCAGCAAGTTCTTCTTCGTCTCCGGGTGAATATCCGCTGTGCTTCCATACGACCTCACCTTCTTTATTGAGTACTAGAGTGAAGGGTACATTTACAATACCTAAGTTTCTTTTTAAATCTTGATTTTCATCCAGCAATACAGTGTATTCCCATCCCTGTCCTTGGACCATAGGTGCGACACGTGCGGAATTACGAGAATCATCAATGCTTACAGCGAGGACTTTAGCACCTACATCTTCAAGGTCAATGGCGTAATCCATGAATGCTGTCAATTCTTTTATACACGGTTTACACCATGTTGCCCAGAAGCTAATGACTGTTGGTCCTTCATCACTGATGGCATCTTGGATATTGATGCTTTGACCATCGAGAGTCTTAAGAGTAGTACTTGGCAATTCTTGAGCGCCAAGTTGAAATAGACCAAAAAAGGCGATTGCGGTAATAAGTTGTTTCATGTTCTCTATGGTGTATCAAAAAAAACGGGGAGCCTTTCGGCCCCCCGTAAAAATAACATATTTAATGCTTAGTGAGCAACGTTCAAACGCAAGGTCTTGCTTACGCCGTTTACGTTCACATTCACGAAGTATAGACCAGCGCTCAAAGTACTTGTTGGTAGCTCAACTTTCTGAGTACCTGCGTCCATAGTCATAGCATCAGTGTATACAGTTTGACCCATAGCATTTACTACGTTCAACGTTACATCTGAACGGTCGATCAAATCAATCTCAACACCTGCAAATTCGTTTGCTGGGTTAGGGTATACTGCAATGTAACGAGCCATATCGTCCATTTCGTTTACCCCTGAAGTTGTGTACATAGCGTAAGCGCTCTGCAACACCTCACCCGTAGAGTTGTCTTGCAACCAAACGATGATATCCATGTTTGATGTACCTACCCAGAAATCGTACGAACCTTGCGCTGGCGCAGAGTTCACAGAAATTGTAGAGTTTGCGTAGTGCGTGTACGTATTGCCAGTCATCATATTAGCCATACTATGGCCGTTTGAACCGTCCATGAATTTGCGGAATACGTGATAGAATACAGTTTCACCGTTGGTTTGAACGTTGTGCGAAATTTCTTTCTCGATCATTGCCATGTGTAAAACAACATTTGCACCTAAATCTGCTAAGGCTTCTACAGTTGCATCACACTGAATGTAGTTTCCTGTAGCGCTCCACTCAGCATCTAATTCTACCAAAGAAGGTAAGCTTTTAACTAGGTCAATATTGCCTTGAGAGGTTGGAATATTATATCCAGAATAAACTACATCGGGAACACCATTAATGCCATAAACCCCGCGACGATCTGCTCCTTCTTGGTTGTATGCAGGGTCGTTTCCTGGAGATGGCCAGTTCATTTGGTATTTCACTGAAGTAACTCGACCTGTAGAAGTGTTTGCATCATTGTCGTCCAAAAGATCTTTGTAACTAGGGTTGAATGAAGCACATGGACCACAAGTTGAAGATGTAAACTCTTCTGCCAATACGACACGGTCAGCTGTTGCTGTTAATACTTCAATGGCGGCACTTAGAGTATCGTTCGACGTGTTTTGATCGAATGTACCGTTAACAGGAGAAGCGTAAATATCTACAGTGTAGTTACCCGTAGCACTTGGAGTCCAAGTAGAGGTGTGAGTCCAATTGTATGAATCATAAGCAGGAATACTTAGGCCTGTTAAATTTGCAGTAACAGCTGTACCACCATTTACGGAGTAGTTGATAGTCGCGGAAGTAATTGTAGAACCACCATAATTTTTTAAAGTACCCTCAATAGTAAAAGGAGCATTGTTTAGTCCAATTGTAGCTGGCAAGTTCAGTGACTCTACAGCAACATCAAAGTTGTATGGCGCGAAAACTGCGAAGTCATCGATACCCAAACCGTACAACCAGCCACCACCGTCTTGGTAGTTGAAAGCGAATTGAACGTTTGCATTACCGCAAGCTGCACTAACGTCTATCCACTGGCTTAACCAATCTCCTGATGGATTAATTGTAGCCAGAGAAGTCCAGTTGGTACCGCCATCAGTAGTGAATAAAAACTCTGCTGTCTCTTGGGCACCCTGGTAAGATGCATCGTAGTAGAATGACTTAAATGTTGCATGCATTACAGAGTAATTACTCAAATCAATAGTATCCGTAATTAGGTACTCGTCCGCTTTATTACAATTACAACCGTCGTCGTTAGTAGCAACGAAATTCGAACCTGGATTTGTGATTGTAAAGTAGGTCGAGCTCAGAGTTGAAGCCGAACCAGAAAGGAAACCACCGTCTGTGGCTTGTGTCGACTGCGTCCATCCGGTTGGGATACCGCTGTTGAAATCAGTAGAATAAATAACGCTTTGTCCTTGCGCCATTGCAGCTGTCGCAGCACAAACTGCAACTAGGGATAGTAAAAATTTTTTCATGTATTTGAAATTTGAATGTGGAAATTTAGCAAAAAAAGAGGCACAAAACACCACGCTCGGGTTAGATAACATTGGTTATCTTTGAACGTTGAAAACATACTCGAAATGAAAAGAACCCTACTACTCCTATCGTTCGTCCTAACTATTGCCAGTCTTAGGGCACAATCGCTTGTTGTCCATCAGATGGATACTGTACTTGAAGTAAATTCTACGGCAAAGGCAGATTATGGATTTTCAATAGACATCAAGAACGTAAGTTCTACTGATGTAGACGTATATGTTCGTCGAGCCTATCACGAGATGGATTGTGCATTTGACAGCGGTTATTTCTGCTGGGATTACTGCTACGGCAGCGATATCGACAGCTCTGTCGGTTACATCAATATCCAGCCGGGAGTTGTTAAAGGAGACTTTTCAGGCCACGTATACTCCCCGACAACGGGAAATTCTTGTTTGGACAGCACGCGCTACGTGTTCTACAATGGTAAAGATAATAACGACTCTTTAAGCGTTTGGGTAACCATTTCTGCGGGTCCAACCGTAGGTACTATCGAGCTAAGTGTTGCTGAGAGTAAGGTGTATCCGAATCCAGCGGTGAATGTTTTACATGTTGAAACCCAAAAGGCGGGCGAATTCAAATTATTCAATACACTAGGCGAGGAGGTCAAACGCGAGTACCTATTGCCGGGCCAGAATGCGATTTCAGTAGCAAATTTTCCCAACGGCATTTACCTTTACAGCGTTGATGGAGCTACCTTTAAAAGGATCGTTATCAATCACTAGATTTGATATAAGAAAGAAATTGCCGCGCCTGTAACGCGGCTTTTTCATTTTAGGCGTACGAAAGACTGTTTTCAGACGTTATCTCTAGATTCAAACACCTCATATGATTTATTACGTTAAAGGCAATTTTGTTGAGAAGACCGCAACCAATGTGATTGTGGAATGTAGCGGAATTGGTTATGACGTTCAGATCTCTCTGAATACGTACGCGGATATTGAACCCTTATCGGAGGGCTTACTCTTCACCTATCATTTGGTGCGCGAGGATACGGAAATGCTTTTTGGTTTTTCAACAAAGCGAGAAAAGGCCCTTTTTGAACTACTCATTTCAGTGAGTGGTGTTGGTGCCAATACCGCCAGAGTTATCTTAAGTTCACTTTCTCCTATTGAGATCGAACAAGCCATTATGTCCGAAGATGCCGCGACCTTACAAGGAGTCAAAGGAATTGGTGCTAAAACGGCACAACGTATAGTTATTGACCTTCGAGATAAAGTGGCAAAGGCAGCTGCAGCAGGCGACTCACCAATGTTTGCAAGGTCGGGTGGCGCTCGTGCGGAAGCACATGCTGCATTGACTACCCTTGGTATTTCTGCGAAACAAGCCGAAGGTGCCTTGAACAAATTACTTAAGCAGGATCCTGCCATGAGTACGGAAGAATTAGTAAGAAAAGCTTTACAACTCCTGTAAATGCTAAGAAATTGGAAGAAAAATATAAGTAGAACGATCCTCGCTCTGCTGTTTGTTCCAGTGATGAGCTATGGACAAGATGGCTCAGATTCTTCCGGAACGGGCAGTCCTTCGGTTTCATTGCCTGAACCTTCGAATTACGCCAAAGAAATTATCTATGATCCTGCCTCAGGTAATTATTTGGTTTATAAGAAAATTGGTGACATTCGTCTTCCTATTCCTGAGGTCTGGACTGTGGACCAGTACCGCCAGTACATGTACGATAGGGCGGAGCAGGATTACATGGCCGACAAAGCTGCCCTCTACAATCCAACAGGAAATAATCCGCGTGACGGAGAAGGGTTGGTCCCTCAAATTCAAACGGGCAATGAAGCCCTCGGCAAGGTATTCGGGAGCGATCTCGTAGAAATTCGTCCGCAGGGAATGGCTGAAATCCGTTTTGGTGGACGCTATCAGTATGTAGAGAATCCTGGCATTCCGGTACGTAACCAGAAGACCTTTGCCTTTGATTTTGGTCAGCGCATTCAAATGAATGTTAAGGGTAAAATTGGAGATCGACTAGACCTCGGTATCAACTACGACACTGAAGCTTCTTTTGCATTTGATAATCAAATGAAATTGGACTTTGAAGGAGAGGAGGACGATATTATCAAACGTCTGGAGATGGGGAACATCAACATGCCCCTTAACAGCTCATTGATCACAGGAGCGCAAAGTCTTTTTGGTTTAAAGGGTCAATTCCAGTTCGGAAATACCATGGTAACCACAGTGTTTTCAGAGCAACGCTCTCAAAGTCAAAGTATAAATGTTCAGGGAGGTGGAACCACGAACGAATTTTACATTCAAGGTGATCAATACGAGGCAAATCGCCACTACTTTTTGGCTCAGTTTTTTCGCGATCATTATGAAGAGTATTTGGAAAATGCACCGCTTATAACTTCACCAGTACAAATAACAAAAGTTGAAGTTTGGGTCACAAATGAGCGAAGTTCAACAGAAAATCTCCGAAATATTGTAGCCTTTATGGATTTGGGGTCGGATGTAAAGTATGCCTATCGCAATCCAAATTCAAACTTATCTGGAGTGACCATTTTCCCAGGTTCGAACGTAAATATTGAAGGCTATCCCAACAATGCCAACAATCAACTTGATCCATTAACGCTAGAGGCAAACATTCCTGGCGTAAGAGATATTGCTACAGCTAATCAAGACCTGAGTACTTCAGGATTTTTAGAGGCCCGCGAATATGTGGAATTGGCGAATGCGAGGAAGTTGGATCAGAATCAATACAAATTCCACCCGCAGCTTGGTTATATCACCTTGAATCAAGCTCTTAATCAAGATGAGGTACTTGCCGTAGCTTTTCAATATACCGCGGGAGGCCGCACTTATCAGGTTGGGGAATTTTCAAACGATGGTGTCACTCCGCCAAAGACTTTGATCCTCAAGCTCCTGAAGAGTACCGTGCTTGATGTGCGTATGCCAACATGGGACTTGATGATGAAGAACATTTATGCGCTAAATGCATTCCAGTTAGATCGGGAAGATTTTTATATGGATGTGTTGTACATGAACGATGAAACGGGTGTGCCAATTCCCTTCCTGCCAGATGGAAATTTAAGTGATACCTTGCTCGTTGGGGTAATGGAACTGGATCGATTGAACAACAATAATGATCCATTCCCGGACGGGATTTTTGATTTTGTCCCTGGTGTGACCATCGACCAGCAGCGCGGTCGAATTATTTTCCCGGTCGTTGAGCCGTTTGGTTCGAACCTCGAAGAAAAATTGGATACGGAACAGGCAAGAGATAAATATGTCTACAATGCCCTATACGACAGTACCCGATTCCGAGCTCAAGAGCAAACTCAAAAAAACAAATTCATCCTCCGTGGCCAGTACAAGAGCGCCTCGGGGTCAGAAATTTCCCTCGGTGCCTTCAACATACCCCGAGGCTCTGTTACTGTGACCGCTGGCGGTAGGACTTTAACAGAGAATCAAGATTATACGGTGGACTACTCTTTAGGTCGAGTACGAATAATAAATGAGGGCGTGATGAATTCTGGTGCACCGATAAAGGTAAACTTTGAAAACAATACCTTATTCAACGTCCAGACTAAAACGTTCTATGGAACCAATATCGACCACAAGGTCAACGACCATTTGAATGTTGGCGGAACGTGGTTGCATTTGACCGAACGTCCACTTACGCAAAAGGTAAATATTGGTGACGAACCTATATCAAACACGATTTGGGGAATGAACACCAATTACAGCAACGAGGCGCCATACCTCACACGATTAATGGATGCTTTACCTTTCATTGAAACCAAAGAGAAGAGTCAAGTACAATTTCGGGGTGAATTTGCGCATCTTATTCCAGGATCACCTCGTGGTATTAGAATCACTGGATCGGAGACGACCTACCTTGATGATTTTGAAAGTTCACAGACCACCATCGACCTGCGTAGCTTAAATGCTTGGAATTTAGCATCTACCCCAGGAAATCAAAACGATTTATTCCCTGAGAGTACACTTAATAATGAGCTGGCTTACGGTTACAATCGTGCAAAATTGGCTTGGTACATTATTGATCCATCATTGTATACGGGTGGGAATAATGCACCAGAAAATATTCGGAATGATCCAGAAATTACTTCAGATCAGCGTATGCGTGAAGTATTGGTGAAAGAAGTCTTCCCGAACTACTCATTGGCGCAGAACGAGGCACGAAACTTAGCCATGTTCGATCTTGCTTACTACCCAAACGAGCCAGGACCCTACAACTTTGATGTGGAAGGTGAACCTGGAATTAGTGCTGGATTGAGCGCGGACGGTCAGCTTATTGATCCTGTAACGCGTTGGGCAGGTATAATGCGACCTTTACAGATCAACAATTTCGAAGAACAAAATATTGAATTTATCCAGTTCTGGGTAATGGATCCATTTTATGAAAATGACAATGCGCCTGACGGCGGGGATTTGTACTTCAATTTGGGTAGTGTCAGTGAAGATATATTGAAAGACGGTAGACAAAGCTTTGAAAACGGTATTCCTCCAAACGGCGATAAAAGTCAAATGGACAGCACTCGTTGGGGATATCTGAGCGGTATTCAACCAATTACAGAATTTTTTGATAATGCCACAGGTGCTCGTGAAGCCCAGGATGTAGGTTTCGATGCGTTGCTTGATAGTGAAGAACGTATTTGGGCACCGAGCGGTTCATCGAGCTATTTGAGTAGAATTTCCAATGCCTACGGTATGGGTTCAACAGCCTATCTAAATGCCTATCCAGATCCGTCTCGCGACAACTTCCATTTCTATCGCAGCGATAGTCTCGATGCCGAAAGTGCGGATATCATGGAACGGTATAAAGCTTTCAATGGAACTCAAGGAAATAGTGCAACTGTTACTGTAAATGGCATCCCAGCCTCAGCGACCAATGTTCCAGATAAGGAGGATGCCAACCGCGATCAGACGTTGAGTAAGACAGAAAGCTATTTCCAATATCGAGTATCAATGCGTCCAGAAGATCTGGTGGTTGGTCAGAACTACATTACGGATATTTACGAAACCACAAGTCACGATTTACCAAATGGCTTGTCTCGACCAACACGCTGGATTCAATTTAAGATCCCAGTTTTTGATCCAGAGAAAAAAGTAGGGGGGATTTCAGATTTCCGGTCGATTCGATTCTTGAGGATGTTTGTTCGAGATTTTAAGGACCCTATAGTGATGCGATTCGCTCGTTTAGAGCTCGTTAGAGGCGAATGGAGAAGATTTCCGTTCTCTTTGGAAGATGTCCGTGAAAATGTGCCTATAGACGAAGATGATGAAACCGCTTTCAATGTCAACGCGGTAAACTTGGAAGAGAACGGTGGTCGAACGCCTATACCTTATGTGCTTCCACCTAATATTGAACGACAATTGGTTTATGGTGGTACGCAAATCATTCAGCAGAACGAGCAAAGTATGTCGCTTGAAATATGCGGAATTGAAGATGGTGACGCCCGTGCAGTGTTCCGCAACTTTAATTTTGATATGCGCATGTACAAGCGCTTACGCATGTTTGTTCATGCCGAGGCTGCAGGCGAAATTGAAAACTTGAACGATGGTGACCTCAGTATTTTTGTACGATTAGGCTCTGATTATAATGGTAACTATTATGAATACGAAGTTCCACTAAAAGTCACTCCTTGGGGTGCGCTACTGCCCGAAGATATTTGGCCTGATGACAATAATATTGATGTTGTATTCGAGGACTTGAAAACGCTTAAGCTGACGAGGAATGCAGCCATGGAGAGTGACCCAACCCTTAGCTTAGTGAACAAATACTCCGTAACAACGTCAGAAGGCCATATGCTTTCTGTAGTCGGCGCACCTAATTTGAGCAATATCCGAACACTACTCATTGGGGTTCGCAATCCTAAGAAACGCAATGCTACGGATGGGGATGATGGTTTGTCTAAATGTGCGGAAATTTGGGTAAACGAATTGCGCTTAAGCGATTTTGACAATAGAGGCGGATGGGCAGCTACGGCGAGTGCTAGTGCAAAGCTTGCAGATGTTGCAAATGTGAACTTAACTGGTACGTTTAGCACCATTGGCTTCGGGTCGATCGATCAAACTGTTAACGAACGTAACAAATTTGCTGAGCGCTCATACGCGGTACAAACTAACGTCAATTTAGACAAGTTCTTGCCTCAAGAATCAGGCGTCAAATTCCCAATGTTTTTCAGTTTTAATGAAAGTTTTAAGAATCCACAGTTTAATCCGTTGGATCCTGATATAAATTTTAAGGAGTCTTTAGCTGCCGTTAATACTCAAGAGGAACGCGACAGCTTGAGGTTCGCTGGTCAAGAATACCAGATGCGCAAGAGCATCAACTTTACGAATGTCCGCAAGGAAAAGAGTGCTGGAGGTTCGCGTACCACTGCGCCAAAATCACCTCCAAAGAGCGGTGGTAAAGAGGAAGGCGGGTCGGTAAAGGCTAAAGGAATTAACTGGAGCAACTCTCCATTGGCCATTAGCAACTTTAATACTTCATACGCCTTTACTGAAAGCGACCGCAGAAATATCAATATTGTACAAGATCACCGTTATCTGCATACTGCGTCAGTGAATTATAATTACCAAACACGCCCAAAAAATATTGCACCATTTAAAAACATAGTCAAGAGTAAACAATTGGCCTTGATTCGTGATTTCAACTTCTATTACTTGCCCTCTAAAGTCAGTGTAAGAACAGAGTTGAGAAGGCAATTGGCGACCATGCAGATGAGAAATACATTTGATCCATCTATCGCACTGCCTGTGACCTACAATAAAGCGCTTACTACAAAACGTATGTATGATTTAGCGTACGACTTATCTAAAGGGTTAAAGCTTGATTACAATGCAACTGCACAGAGCAGGGTGGACGAATTGCCCGGTGATCCAAAAACACAAGCAAATAGAGATACCATTATTGCAGGACTTACGAGCTTAGGTAGACCAACTCAATTCCACCAAACACTCAATGTTAACTGGCAGATTCCTATAGGTAAATTACCTTTTATGGACTGGACCTCGGCAAGTGTTCGTTATTCTGGCAACTACGATTGGCAAACTAATTCTACAGCTGCCTTAAATCAAAAAGCTAAACCAGAGTTATACTTTGGTAACCAGGCCCAGAACTCAAATAACATTCAGTTGACGGCAAATGCCAACTTTATAAACTTTTATAACCAATTCCCATTCTTACGAAAAGCAAATCAAGGCGGAAGACCACAGCCTATGGCTAGGCGTGGTGCTCCGCAGCGAAGAGGAGAACCGCAAAGAGAGGAGAGGGGTAAGGAAAAGGACAAAGAAAAGAAAGACAACAAGATTCTATTGGGAGCGGCCCGTGTAGCAATGATGGTACGCTCTGCTTCGCTAACGTACTCTCAAACCAACGGTACCTTGTTACCAGGCCTTATAACCAATCCTACATATTTCGGGATGGATCCAAGTGCATTGATGTCACCCGGTTTGGATTTCGTATTCGGCCGACAAAGTGATGTAAGGTCTCTTGCCGCTTCGAACGGCTGGCTAACAGAAAACACGAACCAGCCTAACCAGTTCCAGAAGACTTTTTCTGAGAACTTAAACTTCCGAGCTACAGTAGAGCCTTGGCAAGATATTCGAATCCAGATCACCGCAACGAAAGTCGCAGGTCTTAACAGCTCCTCAATATTCAGGTACCACGATCCATTAATTGATACCACCCTTGGTCTACCAGAAGGGTTTTACAATTTTAATCCCATGGATAATGGAAATTATTCCATTAGTTTCTTGTCTTTGGGAAGCGCATTTGAACCTATTGATTCTTCAAATTCTCCGGTTTATAATTTGTTCTTAGCTAACAGAAATGCGGTATCCCAGCGATTAAGAGATAATAAAGTTGCCAATGATCCGACCTATGTAGGAAACTTCGTCACAGCTGCCGACGACAGTACTGGAACTAGAGAGGGGTATGACGGTTATAGCTACAATAGTGCTGAGGTACTAGTTCCTGCATTCTTAGCGGCTTATGGTGGCTTTGATCCTAATGAGGTGGTTATGAACGGTAGACCAAACTTGCCGATGCCGAATTGGAACATGAATTTTAATGGATTAATGAAGATTCCATGGTTTAAAAAGCACTTTCAATCCTTTACCCTTACACACACCTACAAAAGCTTGTATACGATGAATTCGTACCAAAGTAACATGCTTTTACAGCAGCGTATCCAGAATGGAGAACCGCCTAATAGTATTCGCAATTCAAACGGCGATTTCTTGCCTTTAGAGCAGATTTCTCAGGTGAGCATTTCAGAAAACTTTGGTCCGTTTGTCGGTTTGAATATGCGATTGAAGAATCAAGCGAGTTTGCGCTTAGATATTAAACGTAACAGACAGCTCAACCTTTCTTTGGTAAACAATCAATTAAGCGATACCCGTGGTATGGAAGTCGTTATAGGGTCCGGTTACATAATTAAAGACGTTAGTTTTAATATTGTAAATGATGGTCGACCGCAAAAGATCACCTCAAATCTAGATTTGAAACTCGATTTCAGTTTACGTGATAATCAAACGGTCATTCGCCGTATACAGGAAGGACTAGATCAGGTTACGGCCGGACAGCGTATTTGGTCGCTTAAAGCAAGTGCAGATTACATGCTTTCGTCAAAATTGACCGCACGTTTGTATTACGATCAGACCGTGAGCAAGTTTAAGACGTCTAATGCATTCCCAACATTGAACACAAGCGCTGGAATTGCATTTAGATTTAATCTTGCGCAATAGCCCCTAAGGAAATAAAAATCAGTTTACATTTGTCAAAAACATACCCGAATGAACTATCCAGATAACTTAAAGTACTCAAAGGATCACGAATGGATCCGCGTTGAAGGCGATGAGGCCTTTGTTGGAATTACAGAATTTGCAGCAAGCGAATTAGGTGATATCGTATTTGTTGATGTCGATACGGAAGGTGAATCTTTAGATCAGGATGATGTCTTCGGAAGTGTTGAGGCTGTGAAAACAGTGAGTGATTTGTTTTTACCGGTCGCCGGAGAAGTGCTTGAGTTCAATGAAGGACTTGAAGATGCGCCTGAGGCTGTGAATGAAGATCCTTACGGCGAAGGTTGGATGGTAAAAATTAAGATTAACGATGCGTCTCAATTGGACGGTTTAATGGATGCTGCAGCATACCAAGCAATGCTTGGATAATTATGCGTAATCCTTGGATATATAGAGCCCCTGCCATCGGTTGGGGCTTTTTAATTTTCTATGCCTGCCTGGCACCTGTCAGTAATTTAGATCCAGGTTGGGAATTGAATATCAGCGATAAACTGATTCACTTCATACTTTATTTCTCTTGGACTATTCTGCTTTATTTCGCTTCTTCGAGGGGCTATAAACGAACCATTAAAAAGAGAAAAGCAGCTCTCTATTGGCTCATTGCAATTGCCATAGGAGGTCTCATAGAATTGCTACAGGATTGGATGGGGCTAGGGCGATCTGCAGATCTTTTAGATGCCTTGGCCAATTCGGCTGGCGCCGTAACAGGCATGGTCGCCTCTCGAGTACTGCATCGGGTTTTGGCATAGTTTTTTGGCTCTAAATCTCATAACCCCTTAAAATGAGAACCTATGAGCCTAAAAATCAGAAAAACAGCAAAAGCCGATTTAGAAAACAAGCGTCCCCTGTTCTTAATTCTAGGATTGGTTTTATCTCTTAGTACGGCCTATACTGCTTTAGAGTGGACCGTGAGTGAGCGTCCTTTAATGGTTGTAGAAGATGATGGCGGCTATTACATCGAAGAGGAGGATTGGGTCGTGCCCATTACCCAACGAGCGATACCGGCCAAGCCTATTGCACAACAAAGCGCAAAGGTGAATCCTAACATCATTACCATAGTCCCAAATACAGCGTCGCTTCCGGCCATAGACCTTAGTTTGTTTTCAGGTATTATCGACGATGGAATTGTCGAGATTATTGATCCTGATCCCATTGACAATGATATTTACAAGTTCACTGCAGTGGAGTCTAGGCCCGTGTTCCAAGGCTGTGAATCATTGATAACAGACGATGAACGTTTCGTGTGTTTTCAGCAGCAGTTGTTGAAGTTTGTTGGCAAAAACTTCGAAGTTAGCGATGCCATGATGATGTTTTCCAGCGCTGAGAAGGTGTTCGTAGAATTTATCATTGAAAAAGACGGTCGAGTACTTCAAGCCAAAGTTGTTCGAGGTGCAGACGAGTTGATTTCTGAGGAAGCGATTCGAATGGTGAAGAGCTTGCCAAAATTCACCCCAGCTAAAATCAATGGTAAACCCGTTAGAATGTCGTACATTTTACCCGTAAATGTTAAGCTACAGTAATCATGAAATTTAAAGCAGTACTTCTATTTTTCCTTGTTACAACTTTCCCTGCTTTGGCGCAAGAAATGGTGGCGCCGACTTTTGAACGATGCCAACACATTGAGGTGGGTGAAGAGATGCAGGTTTGTTTTAATAGGACACTCATGGATCACGTGATGACCACGTTAAAGTACCCGGAAGGATTGGAAGATGAAGGGAAGGTGTTTGTTAAAATTACCTTTGACGAAGAAGGCCTATTACAGGAGCCAGAAGTGCTGAAAAGTTTTTCTGAATTGGCCTCAGATGAAGCGGTCAAGGTGATGCGCTCTTTGCCACAGATAGTGCGTCCTGCCACAGAAAATGGCGCGCCTGTGAGTATTACTTATACCATACCTGTACAATTCCAGAAATAACTCTTAAAAACACATTTGTGCTAAAGGTAGTTTTGGCTATTTTAGCATTTCAATTATTTCTAACGCATGAAGAATAGAAAAACCTACAACGCAGACGCAGAAAACAAGAAGAATCTCTTCTTGCTAATCGGTCTTACGTTGTCTTTGGCGCTCACGCTCTTCGTATTGGAATACAGATCTTACGAATCAGGTCCTGGTGAGCTGGGTAAGATGAGCTATGACGATGAAGACGAGATTGCTATTATCACAAACAGAACGCCACCTCCACCACCTCCACCACCTCCACCGGCACCGCCAGAGGTTATTCAGATTGTAGAAAATGATTTGGAAATCGAGGAAGTTGAATTTGAATCGACTGAAACTGACGAGAGCGAGGAAATCGAAATCGTAGAGGAAGTTGAAGAGGAAGAAGACGAGATTTTTAACTTTGCTGTGGTAGAGAATAAACCAGTTTTCCCAGGTTGTGAGAAAAAAGCAACGGAGGATGAAAAGTTTATGTGTTTCAACCAAGAGATTATGAAGCACATTGGTAAAAATTTTGAATTCCCAGAGTTGGCTCGTCAAATGGGTATCCAGGGCAAGGTGTATGTCAATTTTGTAATTGAAAAAAACGGAAAAGTAAGCTCAGTCACGATTGCTCGTGGAGTGGATAAATTAATCGACGACGAAGCCATTCGTGTGATCAAAAAGTTACCTACGTTTATACCCGCAAAGCAGCGCGGTAAGCCTGTACGTATGCAATACACTGTGCCGATCAATGCTAGATTGCAGTAATCGGTAAATCAACATATAAAAAGCCCGGGCCTTTGGCTCGGGCTTTTCTATTTTTGAACCATCAAAAAAACATTTATGAGCCAGACATTGGATCAACTCACGGTTATCGCTGCACAGGCAGCTTTGCATGGTGCAATCGAGATTCTTGAGGTCTACAATAATGAAGAGACACAAGTTGAGGTCAAAGGCGACGACAGTCCACTGACACAAGCTGATACTCGAGCCCACAAAGCCATTATGTCCCTGCTCGAGCCCACTGGAATTCCAGTTCTGAGTGAAGAAGGTAAACACCTTCCGTTCAACGAGCGTTCTTCGTGGTCAAGGCTGTGGATAGTAGATCCTCTGGACGGTACTAAAGAATTCATCAAGCGCAATGGTGAGTTTACCGTGAATATCGCTTTGGTTGAACAAGGTCGACCAATTATGGGTGTGGTTTACGTGCCTGTTACCGGCGAGCTCTATGTTGGTGCAGGTTCAAAAGGCGCTAAGAAACTCACTTTGCCTCCAACGTCTGTAGTGAGTAACGAGACATTAGAAACAGGTGTTGATCTGCCGGTTTCGCTCGATCGACCGTTTACTGCTGTGGGTTCTCGTAGTCACATGAATGAAGAAACGGAAAACTTCTTGAAACAATACCGTGAAAAATATGGAGAGGTTGCCATTCTTTCCAAGGGCTCTTCGCTTAAAATGTGCATGGTGGCAGAAGGATTGGCTGACGTTTATCCACGTTTTGCGCCAACCATGGAGTGGGATACTGCTGCGGGTCAAGCAGTAGTTGAGGCGGCAGGATTGAGCATGGTAGAAAAGGAGGGTAGAACTCCGTTGAAATACAATAAGGAAGACTTATTGAATCCGCACTTTATTGTGCTATAAGTCTCACATTTTCACAGCGGTGTATCTTATCTTTGCACCGTCAAATTTCTATTAGGTGTCAAACGAAAAGAAACCATCACTTTTTAAAGAAGTCATCCGATTAGGGAAACTTCGATTGGGAGTATCTGTAGTATTTAGCTCGATAGCGGGTTACCTTTTAGGATATGAGGTTTTTTCATGGGTTGAACTTCTTCTTCTCACTCTTGGTGGATTGCTTGTAGTTGCGGCTTCAAACGCATTCAATCAAATTTATGAAGTGGAGCAGGACGCCCTGATGAACCGGACAAAAAATCGACCACTTCCAGCAGGCACGATGACGGTTGCTCAAGCCTATACAGCAGCGGTTCTTGCTCTCTTGGTCGGATTGTTTATGCTTTACAGTATCAATGTGCTTTCCGCGTTTTTCGGTGGGTTAAGTGCCTTTTTATATGCCGTGATTTACACACCGTTAAAAGCAAGATCTTCTTTAGCAGTGTTTGTCGGAGCGTTCCCGGGAGCCATACCTTATATGCTCGGTTGGGTAGCGGCAAGAAACGATTTTGATATAGAAACGGGCACTTTGTTCGCACAACAATTTTTTTGGCAGTTTCCGCACTTCTGGGCCATTGCTTGGTTCTCCTTTGAAGATTACAAAAGAGCGGGATACAACTTGCTGCCCTCAGGTGCAAAAGACCGTCCGAGCCAGTTGTATGTGATTATTTATACGATTTGGATGATCGTTGTTGGTATTCTCCCTGTCTTTGGAATTACAGGCGAACTCACTTTGAGTTACACGGGCGCTGCGCTGGTATTGCTTCTCGGCCTATGGGTACTTAGCAATGGGATGAAACTCTTGAAGAGCGGTGACGATAAGGTCGCAAGAAAACTAATGCTGAGCAGTATCGGTTATCTAACGGGTATGCAGCTCATTTATGTTATTGATAGATTTATCTAAGAATGGAAACATTAGCACAACAACGAAGAAAAGCATCTAAGCCGCTTTTATGGATTGGAATCGGCTCAATTATTATGGCCTTTGCTGGTTTGACCTCCGGGTATGTGGTAAGTAGAACCACGTTGGTAGAATCAGGAAATTGGCTTGTTTTTGAATTGCCCACTGCCTTTAACTATAGCACCGTAGCAATTATAGCTTCATCATTGACGCTTTGGTTGGGAAAAAAAGCAATTTCAAATGGTGAAGAGGGACGTTTACGACTCTTCTTGTGGTTGACTATTGTTCTTGGCGTAGTTTTCGCTGTTTTGCAGGTTCGAGGCTGGGGAGAATTGATCAATGAACAAGTATTTTTCACAGGGCCTGGCTCCAACCCTGCAGGTTCGTGGGTCTATGCCATTTCCCTGTTCCATCTCGCTCACCTAGGAGGCGGTATCATCTCATTACTCTACACGACTGTAAGAGCTTACGGAGGTAAGTATTCTCAGGAGGATTATCACGGTGTTCAGTTGGCGTCCATCTACTGGCATTTTGTGGACCTTTTGTGGATATATTTATTCATCTTTTTGACTCTTATTCGTTAGATTTGCACGAATCATAATTCAAAACACTCGTTATGTCTTCTAATGCTGATTTAATCCAAGATACCAACCATTGGGGCGGAGGATCGAGACCTATGGGCGCTCGATACGGTAAGCTCATGATGTGGTTCTTCTTGTTATCAGATGCATTGACCTTCTCGGGCTTCCTAACCGCCTATGGTTTAATGCGCTTCAAGTATGAAAGCACTTGGCCTATTGCTGAAAACGTATTTACTCACTTTCCGGGTCTAGAGGGCGACCAGCCATTGCTCTATGTGGCCTTGATGACGTTCATTCTGATCATGTCTTCAGTGACTATGGTTTTGGCAGTAAATGCCGGTGAAAAAATGAACAGAGGTGCCGTTACGAACTGGATGTTATGGACCATCGTAGGTGGTTTCATCTTTGTTGGCTCGCAGGCATGGGAGTGGTACCACTTCATCATGGGAGATAGCGGTGCAGTTGAAACAGCACGTCAAGAAATTCTACATGTGTACAATGCGGAAGGTGAGCGTTTGAGCTTCAGTCAGATTGTACATGGCATGGAAGAAGGTCACGCGAGCAACCATGGTGAGACGTTCACTAAAACAGAGGTTCTTTCTTCGATGAAAGGAGATGCTTCTCTTTATTTGAAGGAACCAGGAAAAGCAGGTCGTGCTTTTACTCACGCGGAAAGTGTTGCTTTCCTAGAGGCTGGTGATGTTGTTCAGGGAGCGAATATGATTCACAACGAATACGGAAGAAAGCAGTTCGCAAACTTCTTCTTCTTCATCACAGGATTCCACGGATTCCACGTATTCTCTGGGGTAGTCATCAACTTTGTAATTTTCTACAACGTTCTACTTGGAACGTACGAGAGAAGAGGTCATTACCGTATGGTAGAAAAGGTTGGTTTGTACTGGCACTTTGTAGACCTTGTTTGGGTATTTGTATTTACATTCTTCTACCTCGTTTAAAAAAAGAAATCATGGCAGAACACAATGGAACATGGTGGATTTGGAAAGTTTTCTGGATCCTTTTAGTAATCACCGGAGTCGAGGTGGTTCTAGGTATTATCAAGCCTGAGTTTTTGTTGACTCAAGTTATAGGAACGTCTATTTTGAATGTAGTTTTCATCTTATTGACGTTGGTAAAAGCAGGATACATCGTACAAGTATTCATGCACGTGAAGTATGAAAAGAAAGCGATGAAGTACGCATTGTACCTTCCTAGCTTGATTCTTATCCCGTATTTGACATTTATCTTATTGACCGAAGGTTCATACCTTTTTAGTTAATGAAAAAGATTTCAGTATTTCAACGGGTAGCACTAATCGCAGTATTAGTGCTACCCGCTTTAGTTTACATCATTTTTGTTTATCGACAGAGTGAGGTGTTCTTTCAGACCCTAGATTATGTAGGAGAAAAGGTGTATGATGAGGAAAGTGGAGATACTATTTACTACGAAATACCAGACTTTGAACTTCTTAGTGCGCAAGGAACAGCTGTAAATAAAACTACGATGGATTCTACTATCTATGTAGTGAGTTTCTTCTTTGCAACGTGTCCCACGATTTGCCCAGCTATGAACTTTCATCTCAATGATATTGAGAGTCGTTTTAAGGGATATCCAGACTTTAAGCTGCTTAGTATCACTGTAGATCCTGAAAAGGATTCTGTACAAGCTTTGGCAACCTATCAGAAAGAACGCAATTACAGAGAAGGTAAGTGGCTTTTTGTTACAGGGGAGAAGGAGCCGATTTATGATTTGGCAAAAAGCTTGTTCCTAAATGCATTTGAAGACCAAACCGCAGAAGGTGGATTCTTACACAGTACCAATGCCATCATTGTGGATTGGAATGGGAACATTCGAAGTAGAAAAGATGATCTAGGAAACATTGTAGGCTCTTATGATGTTTTAGACGTAACACAGTTGAACGATTTAGAATCGGACATCAAGGTATTAATCGCTGAATACGAGCGGGACAAACACAATTTGTTAGATGACTAATGTAGCTCAGGACAAGAAAGTCCTCAATTTTATTTACATCGTTAGTGCAGTTATCCCAGTTGCTGTAGGGTTATTGATGATCATGCCTACGGAGTGGAAAATGAGTCTAGGTATGACTGAGAATATACCAGTAAGTAGTTTACCGCTGGTACATGCTGTACTGAATGGTCTGACTTTTTTGTTTTTGATCATGGCGCTCGTGGCGATCAAGAACAAACGCATAATCATTCATAGAACCTTTATGATATCTGCCTTGGTATTGAGTTCAGTGTTCTTGATTTCATATGTGATTTACCATACAACTCACCCAAGTGCTAAGTTTCTCGGTGAAGGCACAGTGCGATACGTCTATTTCTTTATTCTTATCTCTCACATCATTTTGAGTGTTCCAGTGATTCCATTGGCTCTTTTGAGTATTTGGCGTGGTTGGACTAACGATATTGAAAAGCATAAGAGAATCACCAAATTTTCATTTCCAATCTGGCTGTATGTAAGCCTGACGGGTGTTTTGGTGTACCTATTCATGCAACCGTATTATTGATGAGACGGGCCTTTCTAGCAATATACTTTTTCTCATTGCCATTAATCAGTATGGCACAGTGCAGTATGTGTAAAGCTGTTGCTGAGAGTGCTGATGGTGGTGGATTTGGTGCTGGATTGAACTACGGTATCTTGTATTTGATGATTTTTCCCTACCTCATCATTGGGGGTATTGCCTACCGTTTGTACAGAGCGAAAAAAGCCAACTAAATCCACTATCTTCGAGGTACCACTAACCTTACCGTAGTACTGATGAGGAAATCCTTATTTTTTTTAATCCTTCTAGCGTTTACCACCTCTGCTTCTTGGGCGCAGGAAAGCTGGTCGCTTAACCGTTGTATCGAGCATGCACGAACGCATAGTATCGATATTCAGCGCGGTCAGAATGCCTTGGCCAATGCGAAATTGACAGAAATGCAAAGCAAACTTGCATTCCTTCCTACGGCAAATATTAACGGTGGCTATTACTGGAACTTCGGTCTGACCATTGATCCAATCACCAACACGCGTCAGCCTGGTTCAAGACAAACCCTTAGTACCACCGCTTCTGGGAACTGGACACTGTTATCTGGAGGTAGAAACCTGTACCAGCTTCAACAAGCAAGAATGAGCAGTGTTGCTGCGCTTTACCAACTTGAAGACGTCAAAAACAATACTTTTCTAAATATTGCGTCGGCCTATTTGCAGATCATAGTAAACATGCAGCTTGAAGAGGTTGCCCAGGGCCAGTTGAACACCTCCATCCAAAGCTTGAAAAGAACGCAACTGCTCTTTGATAACGGAGCAATTTCTAAAGACAATTACCTGCAGAGCGTTGCCCAAACGAAGAGTGATGAAGGAAACCTTACCAGTGCTAGAAATGCGGTGCTCTTAAGCAAACTGCAGTTGTACCAACTCTTACAGCTTGAAGATGATTTTGAGGATTTCGCCATAGAAATGCCCGAAGTCAACCTTAGCCAGTTGAGTTTACAGGATTACGGCAGTACCGATTTGAAGGAAGAAGCGATCCGCAAACAACCTTCAGTACGAGCTGCAGAGGCGAATCTTCAAAGTGCCGAATACGGCATTCAACTAGCGAATGCAGCGAGGTATCCTAGTCTATTTTTCTTGGCCCAGCTGAACTCTAACTACGTTCAAGGCTTGCCGTATTTCACGGACTACGTTGAGCTCACAACCTACACCTTGGTAGAGGATCCGACAACGGGTACTATTCTTCAATTGCCGCAGACGGTTAATGTCCCTGATCCGAACTCACAGATTAAATACACCATTAGCAATCAGCTGGCAGATAATTGGAATCAATTCATTGGCTTTGGTTTTCAAGTGCCTTTATTTAATGGCGGACAGACGCATGCTGCTGTACAACGTGCTAAGATTCAAGAAAACAATGCTGCCTTGGACAAGCAGGCTAGTGAGTTAGCGGTGCGCCAAACCATAGAAAGAGCCCTTGTTGACGCGAGGAACTCGTTGGCATTGTACAATGCAGCCAATGCTTCAGCTGCAGCAGCAGAACTTGCACTCAACAATGCACAATTAAATTTTGATCAAGGTGTTATTAGCGCTTTTGATCTAGGGCTTTCGAAGAACCAATTTCTAGCTGCGAAAAGCCAAGAAATTCAAACCAAATTTGATTACCTGTTCAAGGTCAAAGTCCTTGAGTTTTATTTATTCAATCAGATCACCCTTTAACCACCACTATCGATGAAAATGAATTATAAAATTATTGTTCCCGTTGTTCTACTGATCATCGTGGCCATTGTAGCGAAAAAGAAGGGTTGGATAGATTCAAACGCCGATGCCATTGAGGTAGAGTTGGGTTACGTACACAAGAGAACCGTTGTTGAATCGGTAACTGCCAGTGGAAAGATTCAACCAGAGGTTGAGGTTAAAATGAGTCCTGAAGTAAGTGGTGAGATCATTGAGGTAAATGTTGTCGATGGTCAATACGTTGATGAAGGGGCCCTGCTTGTTAAGATCAATCCAGATCTTTATGAAAGTGCCATAACAAGATCACGGGCGGCAGTAAATAGTGCAAAAGCAGGCCTGGCGCAAAGCAAGGCTAGCTTGATAGAGGCCAATAAACTGTGGGATAGAAACAAGGTATTGTTTGAAAAAGGCGCTATTTCTCAGCAAGAATTTGATGCTGCACAACGCGCAATTACCGTGGCTGAATTGCAGCAGGAAAGTGCACAATATAACCTACAGAGTGCGGAGGCAAATCTGGACGAAGCGTATAAGAATTTAAAGCGAACGTCCATTGTTGCACCAATTTCGGGTACCGTTACTCAGTTAAATGTTGAGCTTGGTGAGCGTGTGGTTGGAACCGCTACCATGACAGGAACAGAAATGCTCAGGATTGCAGAGCTGGATACCATGGAGGTTTTGGTTGAGGTTAACGAGAATGACATTGTCAAATTGATGCTTGGTGATACGGCTTATATTGAGTTAGATGCCTTCCTAGGCGAAAAATTCGAGGGTGTAGTAAGTGAGATTGCCAATAGTGCTAACCTTGCTCTTGGTGCTTCTGCGGATCAGGTAACAAACTTTGAAGTGAAGATTCGCATTCTCAATAGCAGCTATCAGCACTTACGTTCTACCTATGGTGCCAATCCGTTCCGTCCGGGAATGACGGCAACGGTTGAGATTATTACAAACAAGGTCAAAGGTGCCCTAGTTGCGCCGATACAAGCCGTTTCGGTGCGTAAAGACACGAGCACTACTGCCAAGCGATACGGTGCTTCTGACGACTCGGACGAAAGTTTCGAGGTGGTTTTCGTTCCCCAAGGAGGTAAGGTGAACGTTCAGGTAGTCAAGAGCGGTATCCAAGACGATGAATACATCATTCTTGAAGGAGTAGAGGATAGTACAGAAATAGTCGTTGGTCCTTACAGCGCTGTATCGAGAGAGCTTAAAAACGGCGCATCCATCAAACTCAAAGAAGAAAAATGATCCTTTGTATAGAAACAGCAACCAAGAATTGCAGTGTTGCCATCGTTTCTGACAGTCGGGTAATTGCCCAGAGCGCCGAGCGCGCAGATAAGTTTGTTCACGGTGAGCGTCTGCATTTAATTGTACAAGAATGCATGCAAACTGCCGGTCTCGATTTTTCCGATATTCAGGGGGTATGCGTTGGTAAAGGCCCCGGCTCTTACACAGGTTTACGGATTGGTGTTAGTGCTGCTAAAGGCATCTGCTATGCAGCTAAGTTGCCCTTATACAGTTTACCCACACTCGGTTGCTTTGATATGACCCAGGTCAAAGGGGACGAAGTCATAGCCGTTATTGATGCGCGTAGGGATGAGGTGTACGCACAACATTGGGTTCGAAAAGAAGGTGTTTTTCATCCGACATCGGCTGTTGAAGCGGTAATCGTAACTGAAAATTCTTGGAAACATTTGGCCAATAAGCAGGTTCAGGTCATAGGCGATGCCGCTGAAAAGGTGAGTCACTTACATGGTAATTCTAACTGGATCTATGCAGAGAATGCTTATCCGAGCGCCAAGGACATGGCCAATCTCCTCGATACACCGGCTATGGTGAAAGAGGATGTAGCTTATTTCGAGCCCTATTACCTAAAGGATTTTGTGGCCCTGAAGTCTACTAAGAAATTACTCTAAACATTTTTCGTAAGCAGGACAGCTTACCAAATGATCGTTGACCATGCCGCTGGCCTGCATATGCGCATACATCGTTGTGGGGCCAATAAATTTAAAGCCGAGCTTCTTAAGGTCTTTAGAAATCGTAGCTGCTAGGTCGGTTACTGCCGGTAACTCTTCCATGGAAATTCGTTTCATATTCAAGGGTTTTCCGTCGAGATAACTCCAAAGAACATCTACAAGTAGCTCATCACGGTGGTGCATGGATTTGAGTACTTTGGCATTATGGATAGCTGCTTGGATCTTTTGTCTATTTCTGATGATTCCCGCATTCTGCATCAGAAGGTCCACATCTTCTTCACCCATTTGAGCGATTTTATCTGCATTAAAATCGAAAAATGCCTCACGAAAATTATCTCGTTTATTCAGGATGGTAATCCAACTAAGTCCAGCTTGGAAAGTTTCAAGAATTAAGTATTCAAACATCTTCTGTTCGTCTCGAACTGGACGTCCCCACTCTAAATCGTGGTATGCTTTGTAGCGATCGGAACCAAGGCACCAAGGGCATCGAGTATCTAAGCTTTCCATAGTCGTTCAGCTTCCTCGGTAGATGAAGTAGGCAGGTTGCAAGCGCCATTTTCACATACGTAGATTTTTGAGGTGTCACTCTTTCTGTTCAAAGTGAGCGGGAGTGTTCCTTGTTGTTCACTCTGCAAATAGAGGGTGTTCGGTCGGTAATTGTTCTCGGTCAAACTTCCTAATAAAGCTCCTGCCTTTTCACCAACCACTACAAGTTCTTTTGAGCCATAGGATTGCATTAAGGCTAGATTGAGCCAATTCGAAAAGTTCTGCCCGTGCTTAAAAACCTTCCCGTGTATAGATTCCATCATTTGAGTACTGCGATCTATCCAGGTGCGTTCCCCTGCATAGCAGCCAAGCTCATAAAAGAACTGAGCGGTATAAGAATTTGCACTCGGTATGACATTGTCTTCAATTTCGATGACCTCTTCCCATGCGTCATCTCCTCCAGCAGCATACAAGTAGAAGTTACTCTCTTCTTTAGAGAACCTCTCACCAATTATAGTGGCGATGTTTTTCGCATCAACTACGTACCCCTCATCGCCCGTTAAGGCATAGCCTTTAAGAAGTGCAAGACCAAAGGTTGCATGGTCGTCAAGAAATCCTTGATCACCCCCAAATTCGTGTAAGACCATGCCTTCCTTTAAAAGATGCTTTCTCATGGCACTAAGTAATTCAACGGCTTTCCTTATGTAGCCTTTCTGCGGTGCAGCAAGGTGGAGTTCAAAGAAGCCCAAGACTACAAGTGCGTTCCAAGTGCACAATGCTTTATTGTCTCGAACGGGCTTCGTGTGCGTTTGAATACGCTCCTTCGAGGCATTTTTTAAGGCCTGGTGCCAATTATTTTCTAATCGCAGCCCTTCGGCGATGGAAATGCCCCACTCTTTACAATGAAATTCTAAGCTGTTTGTACGGTGTAAAATATACTTCCCTTCCCAGACTGAATAGGGGGTAATATCAAAGTAATCGTTAAACAGTGTCCTTTGCTCTAGTTCAAGGTTGTCTAGCTCGGCTGAGGTCCAAGTGTAATAGCCGCCTTCTTCTCTTGATAGCTCCGGTGTAGCTGAATCTGCATCAAGAGCACTTGCATATAATTCATTAGAAAGCTTCATCTCAGTGTCTATAAACTCAGCAATAGACATTGCGGCAGCGAGAAAAGTGTTGTTAGTAGAGGCACGAAATGCTTTTGCAAATACGCCCATCATTTGACCATTATCATAGAGCATTTTCTCAAAATGTGGCACTTTCCAAAATCGGTCTGTACTGTATCTAGTAATCCCTCCGTGTACCCAGTCGAAAATGCCGCCTAGTGCCATTTTTTCTAGACTGAGTAAACAATGATTAAGCACATTTGAATCACCGGTATGACAAGCATAATCCAAGAGGAAAGCGTAGTTTGAGGGAAGGGGAAACTTAGGTGCGCCATTAGGCCCGCCATTCACAGGGTCGACAGTGCGCATCCAAAACCCTACAACATCCTCAAAATCTTGTGCCCTGAACGAATTTGGCGCCGTCTGAAGCGTTACTTGAATCATTTGTTGCAACCCTTCGCGCATCTGCGCACCATAAGAAAGCACCTGCTCAGGTTGCTCTTGCCAGAGATCCGCTACTTGGGTTAAGGCGGCCATCCAATCTTTTTGAGAAAAATAGGTGCCTCCATAAACCGGTGTTCCATCGGGCAGTGCGATGATATTAAGCGGCCAACCGCCTGTACCTGTCATGAGTTGAAGTGCGTTCATGTAGCGCGCGTCAATATCAGGGCGCTCCTCTCGATCGACTTTTACAGCACAATAATGGGTATTCATAAGTTCAGCTACCTCGGCATCTTCAAAGCTTTCCTCCTCCATCACATGGCACCAATGGCAAGAAGAATAGCCTATGGAAATTATCATCAGCTTATTCTCAGGAGAATTTTCACGCAGGAGGTCCTTCGACCACATTTGCCAATGAACCGGGTTGCTGGCATGCTGCAGCAGGTAGAGACTTTTAGATTCTGAGAGCCTGTTTGAGGCCATTGGACGTAGTTTTTATGGATAATGGAGTGCATCAAATTTAACCTTAACTTTCCTTACGTCGCAGACGATTACGCTATTTTAGCGCACTAAATTGGCCTCTTGTATGTGGTATCAGATATTAGTATTTGTACTTTTTTGTTTGGCAATCATTGATCTTACTGTAGGGGTGAGTAATGATGCTGCCAACTTCTTGAACTAGGCGATCGGATCAAAAGTTGCTTCGTTCAAAACCATCCTTATTATCGCTTCTATAGGGGTTCTCGCTGGGGCTGTATCCTCAGAAGGCATGATGGAAGTGGCACGAAAAGGAATATTCGTGCCGAGTTTCTTCACCTTCGATAACATCATGTTGGTCTTCGTAGCGGTTATATTAACGGATATCATCCTACTAGACTTTTACAATAGCATTGGGCTGCCGACTTCAACTACGGTAAGTATCGTATTCGAACTTCTTGGAGCAGGCTTTATTATTGGACTATTATACAGCTATCAGCAAGGCATGGAAGTCGAATTTGCGGAGTTCATCAACTTTTCTACTGCAACCAAAATCATTTCCGGAATTTTCTTGAGCGTCTTGGTGGCGTTCTCTTCGGGAGCCTTGGTCCAATTCATTACGCGTCTATTGTTCACCTTTAGCCTAAAGGAAGGCTTGCGTCGGTATGGGGCAGTCTTTGGAGGTATAGCAATCACTGCTTGAATCATATTACCAACTTTGGCGGCGTGCCACGGAGCGAATACCTCGATCTAATTATTGATGCTGAGGATGAAATCAAGAGGTACTTAGACGATGTTCGTCGTCAAATTCTCAGCGGTCGTGATGAAGATAGTGGACAGCTAGGGGAGAAGGCGAAGAAGGTTGTTGCGAAGTTGAACAAAGATCTCAACAACGAATTATCCTTTTACTCCATGAACAAGGTGAGTAATCGATTGGTGAAATTACAGGTGAATATCATCCTCGACCTCATAGAGTTGGTAAAGGATGCCGAGAGTATCTATCACATACACAACTCTTTCAACAAGGATACCCTTCAATAAGTACAATCTCATGAAAAACCGAAATAAAAAAACCACCCATTCCGGGTGGTTTTTTCTTTTATAATTTTCCTGAATCTAGGCTTGAGCGTAGTATTTGTAGAAATAAGGAATGGTCTCAATTCCTTTAAAATAGTTGAAGACACCGAAGTGTTCGTTTGGACTATGAATAGCGTCTGAATCAAGACCAAAGCCCATGAGAATACTTTTCGCACCTAATACTTGTTCGAACAGCGCTACGATCGGAATCGAGCCGCCCGAGCGGACTGGTAAAGCCGGTACTCCGAAGGTCGTTTCATAGGCTTTTGATGCACTTTGGTAGGCTGGGTCAGACGTATGGGTAACATATGGTAATCCACCGTGGTGCGGCGTGATTTTGACACGCACACTATCCGGTGCAATGGCGGTAAAGTGCTTCGTAAATTTTTCAGTGATATCATCAGGATCCTGCCCAGGGACTAATCGCATGCTAATCTTTGCGTGAGCTTTAGATGGGATGACCGTTTTTGCGCCTTCTCCAATATAGCCGCCCCACATTCCGTTTACGTCTAACGTTGGACGGATTGAGGTACGCTCAGGAGTCGTATATCCTTGCTCACCCTTTCCGGAAGGTATAGCGATAGAAGCATTGAATGCCTCTTGCGAGAATGGAGCTTTTGCCATGAGTGCACGTTCCTCATCACTAACTACTTCAACACCATCGTAAAATCCTTCCACCGTGATGGCGCCCTTCTCGTCGTGCAGGGAACCGATCATTTGGGCAAGAATGTTAAGCGGGTTTGCTACTGCGCCACCGTAAAGACCCGAGTGAAGGTCGCGGTTAGGTCCTGTAACTTCAACTTCAACATAGCTCAAGCCTCTTAGTCCTGTTGTGATCGACGGAACATCGTTTGCAATCATTCCTGTATCGGAGATGAGAATGACATCACAGGCTAATTTTTCTTTATGCTCTTTGATAAATGGTTCAAGGTTCATTGAACCCACTTCTTCCTCACCTTCAATCATGAATTTGATGTTACAAGGAACATTGCCCTCTGCTTTTAATATTTCAAAGGCTTTCAGGTGCATGAACATTTGACCTTTATCGTCACAAGCACCTCGAGCGAAGATGGCCCCTTCCGGGTGGATGTCGGTCTTTTTGATTACCGGTTCAAACGGATCTGCATCCCAAAGTTCGATAGGGTCCGCAGGCTGAACGTCATAATGACCATATACTAGGACTGTTGGAAGCGAAGGGTTCACCAAGAATTCCCCGTACACAATTGGGTGTCCTGCCGTTGGGAAGACTTCTACATTCTCTAGACCGAGCGCAGACATGTGACCTTCAATGGCTGCAGCACATTTTGCAACATCTTCATTATAGGCTGGATCTGCAGAAATTGAAGGAATTCTCAAAAGCTCAAACAGTTCGTTGAGAAGGCGGTCTTTATGGTTTTCGATAAAGGATTTAGGGTCCATATATTCGTTCTTGTTTTGATTGTTCTCCAAAGTTAAACGTGCAGTATAAACTTCGGCTTATAACAGCGGATTTTTCTATATTCGAACATGCGCAATACACTCGCCCTAATTTTTGTCCTCTGTTCCCAATTCCTGTCTGCACAGACCCCGAGCATGACTGTCAGTAGTTCTGGCAATTATAATAAGCCGTATTGGATGGCTTCAAATATTCTTGTAGACTCTACTCTGTCGATTTATAATTCCGGTCAGAATGGATTACCGCTCACTCAAGCGGCAACCAATCAGATCGGTTATTTCCAAGCGAATGACACGGCTTTTCCCATTCCAAGTGGGATTGTCATGGTTGCGGCCCAAAATGCGAGCGATGTAATAGCTTCTACTAATGGCGCAGGGAACAACGTAACTTTTATAGACACTGAATTGGCAAGTGTGCTTGCACAACTGGGCAGTTCTGGTTATGCCATAAAGGATATGGTTGAGATAGAGTTTAGTTTTATCGCCCAATCCGATAGTATTTCCTTTAATTACTGTTTTGGTTCACACGAATACGACGGTTATACCTGTTCAAATTTTAATGACGTTTTTGGTTTTTTTCTTGAGGGAAGTTATATCAATGGTACTACCGCTCCTGTAGGTCAAACCATCGTTCGCAATCTTGCTACTATCCCCGGAACCTCAATACCCATTGCGGTGAATACAATTAATTCAGGAAGCCCGTCCGGATCCTATCCATCATCAAACTGTACCTCTGCCAATCCAAACTTTGTGGCCCACAGTGCGTATTACAATGCCTCAAACGGCACCATCACGACACTTGACGGTTATACCGATAAGTTTACTGCTACAGCAGAAGTGGAGTGTGGGGGGTGGTATACCATTCGACTGAAGTTGGCCAATGTCAGTGATAATGCATTGAGCTCAGCGGTATTCTTGGAAGAGAGTTCTTTGAGAGCACCTGAAATTACCGTTACAGAAAATACCAATGCAGGAAACTCATTCAGTGACTCTCTAATAGTTGAGGGATGTAACGAGAATCACATCATTTTTTCCAGATCGGCAAACTTGAGTGTTGAAATGAAAATTCCAATTGCTGTTGATACTGTATTAAGCACTGCAATAGAGGGAACGGATTTCTCAATATTGCCAGATACAATTATCCTTTCACCTGGTGAGACTTCAGATACATTAACTTTTTGGGTCTATGATGATAACCTCGTTGAGGGTATCGATACGTTGGTCATTATCCAAGATTATGTTTACACGGATTGTTACAATTATCCTGTTCGTCGTTTCCCCTATTATATTCGAGATAAGGACTCGCTTATAGGAGAGCTTATTTTACCTGGAATGACCGATAGTGTGAATTGTCCAGGTGATAGCCTAGAGTTATCAATCTCCCTAAGTTCATACGAGGGCAACTATTCTGGCTATTGGAACGGTGATTCCTCCATTGCATTCTCGAGGTTTATTGAGGTAAATCAGGACACTTCAGTTTCCTTTACACTTTATGACGAATGTGGAGATACGTTGGTTTTACAATGGGACTTGTATGTAAAGCCATACGATCCGATGGTTTATGAAAAAGATACGGTACGTGTATGTCCGGGAGATTCTGCGATGTTGGTGCCATACTATCTTGGAGGTGAAGATCCTGTGGTATTTACATGGTTGGATAATCTGACGAACAACATTCCTAGAACGGTATTGCCTTTTACGGATACATCGTATTACGAATTTTCCTTGGCAGATGGATGTGGTGAACTGCTTATCGACAGCGCATTCGCCATTAATATGCCACAGCCTAGTGCCGGTTTTCAGTATCTAAATGATCCTTATGTTCCGTTAAGAGTACTATTCAATGAAAAAGCACAAAATGAGGTAAGTTGGACCTGGTTTATAGACACTGTTGTTCTGACAGGACAAACGTTTGAATATGATTTTGCTCGTCCAGGAGATTACGAAGTCTTACAAGTTGTAACCAGCGACTTTGGGTGTGTCGATTCAATCATCATAACCGTTGCCGTTGAAACTGACTTCTATTTATACATTCCGAATTCGTTTACCCCGGACGGCGATGGATTAAATGATTGCTATGAAATAAAGGGTGTTGGATTTGAAGGTTATGAGTTCATTGTATTCAATCGTTGGGGTAATGAGGTATTCCACACTGATGATATAGACGAATGTTGGGACGGCACATTTAATGGGAAGCGATTACCAATGGGTTCATACAGCTATCGACTCATTGCGAATCTCCCTTTCGATGAAATTGAAATCTTCAAAGGAACCATCAATTTAATATGGTAGTTATAGAAAGGGCAGGGTGAGAATCCCTAAAATCAAAATCACTTTATAGATCAAATGCGCCCAGCGCAATCCACGAAGATCTTTCGCCTTCAGTGCAATGAAGTTCGCGGTGCTTAGGAGCACGAGAATCACAAATATTCCTGTTGCCGCATACTCGTTAAAAAGGTCTCTGGTGAAGAATGCGGGTATCCATGCGATCATTGCGCTGACCATAAGGGTGTTTCTAGTACTTTCCTCGCCGTATTCACTAGCAATGGTTCTGCGGCCAGAAAGTATATCGCCTTTGAGCATTAATAGGTCTTTGAGCAGTTCTCTAGAGAAAAGAGTAAGGCCAAGAAGTGCCCCGTAGGCGAAGGTGTGTAAGGAACTGTAATTGTGGTAAACAGACATACCAAAGAAAGGCGTTAGTGCCAAGATGGCCGCGCTGGTATGCGATACGATGGGTATGTTTCTCAACCGGTGACTGTGGTACCAAAGCCCCACAGCGAATGATCCAAAAAAGATGGCTGCTGTAGTGCTTACGCTCCAAGAAAGAAGAAGACCTACTACCAAGGTGAGAAGCGCGGTATTTAGGCTTGTGCGTTTACTTACCAGTCGCTCAAAGGCACTTTGCATTGGACGATTAATACTATCCGCTTGTTGATCGTAGAATGAGTTGATCAAAAAGCCAAAAGCCATAATGAAAGCACCGGCCCATGCAATACAGTGGATGTTGCTGTCGTAAATCGTATCAATACGCCCATTTTCCGGTGCAAAGACGAAGATGGCGATGAGGTATTGACCAAGAAGTAATAGTACAATGTTGTACCAGCGAATCTGACTAAGGAGTGCCAGAACTTTGATAAATTGAAGGCGGTTTCGGCTTAGTTTTTTCAAAATCTATAGACGACTTCGGGCTGGTATTTTTTGAGCAGTTCGCTCGTTTTGCCATAGTCTCGAGTGAAACCCATTACGAATCCACCGCCACCGGATCCGCATAGTTTAAGAAAGTACTCTTCTGACTCTAACCCTTGCTTCCACAAATCGTGGAAACCTTTAGGGATCATGGGCTCGAAATTCTCTAGGACCAGCTTACTTAACTTCTTAAGGTTGCTGAATAGTGGGGTAGTATCTCCTTCGACAAAAGCCTTGATGCACGCATCGTTGTATTTGACGAATTGGTTCTTAAGCATATTTCTAAAACCCTCTTCCTTGAGTTTTTCCATGAATATTTCCACCATGGGTTGCGTTTCACCTGGGGCTCCAGAGTTTAATAAAAATACCGCACCATCACCGGTAGAAGCAGATGGAAGACGTACAGAACCTAGGTCGTCCTTGCTTTTGATCAAAAGGGGAAGTCCCATGTAGCAGATCGTTGGATCGATACCACTGCTCTTGCCATGGAAGTAGCTTTCCATCCAGCTAAAGATTTTCTTCAGTGCCTTAATGTCTGATGATTGCTGTGGGTTCTTTGAGATTTTCTCCTCACAATATCTATCGTAAATAGCAGCCACCAAGGCACCTGAGCTACCTACGCCAAACCCCTGAGGTATAGAAGAATCAAAGTATAATCCATTGTTTAGATCGTTCTCGAATGCAGTTGTATTGAAGCGACAAGGCGCCTCATCACTTTTCAAGTAGGTTAGGTATTTGAAAAGGTTCTCGTTACTCTTAGACTGCTCTTCGTTGAAGGTAGGCTCAAATTGAAAGGCCCCTTTGTAATAGGTATGAGGAATACTAAGGCCCATGCTGTCCTTGATAATCCCATACTCGCCAAAGAGTAGGATTTTACCGTAAAACAAAGGATTTGAACGACTCATACTTCTATTTACAATTGTATTGGTCCAGTACCAACTTCATCACAAAGATAACTACCATCCTTACAGAATGTTCTCAAATCACTTTCTATAAAGCTCATAATGATATCTTTATGCGATTCTGGGTATAAAACATGCACGTTTGCACCGGCATCTAGCGTGAAGTAGACGGGATGGCCTGTTTCTTCTCGATACGCCCATATTTTGTTTAAGACCTCTAGCGTATTTGGCTTCATTAGTATGAAGTAAGGCATGGAAGTCATCATCATACCGTGTAAGGTAAGTGCCTCACTTTCTACTATGGCCCCGAAGGTCTCTAGATCGCCTTCAAGCATAGCCGTCAGAAGTGCACTTTGGTTTTCATGTGCTTGCTCAAATCGAGTAGCCGCGTACGGATGACCGTTCATAAGCCCATGTCCCACTGTACTACTTACAGTTTTTTCGCCCTTGTCTACCAGCAGGATGGTGTCTTGGAACGATTTAAAAACGGGGTCTACATCGGAGAATGCAACAGCATATTCATTACTACTCCCCTCTATCTCTGCATGTTCTCCCCAAGCTGCTAGTGGTCCAAACAATGAGCGTGAGCCTGATCCTGACCCAAGGCGCGCTGCATTCGATGCCTCTTCGAAGAAATTGTCAATCGGTAATCCTAGGTCCTTTTTTACACTCATTATACAAAGTGCCAATGCGCTCATGCCAGAAGCAGAGGAGGCAATTCCTGAACTGTGCGGGAAACTATTGCTGGTGTGGATTTCAAAATCCATTTCGCTAGCAAAGGGAAAAAAGTCCTTTGTTCTATCTAGGAACGATTGAATTTTAGGCAGGAACGAAGGTGTGTTTTCACCGTCAAGAAAAACCGTAATGTTGCCGGTACCCTCTGCATATCGCAATCGCGTTGTGGTTGCAGCCTCACTCAACGTGAAGGAGATGGACGGGTTAGCAGGGATTTGAACATCATACTTCCCCCAATATTTGATTAGGGCAATGTTCGACGGGCTTTTCCAGGCGGTTTCTTTCATTATTCGAAGCTCACGCCGCTTACATTAGTGGAGCGGTCAATTTTCTTAACGAGGCCCTGCAATGTTTTACCTGGGCCACATTCTACATAATCTGTAACACCTGAGGCGACCATTTGTTGTACACTTTGGGTCCATTTCACTGGAGCGGTAAGCTGATCGATGAGATTTTGTTTGATTTCAGCAGGGTCACTTACTGCTTTCGCAACACTGTTTTGAACGACTGGGCACAATGGGGTGTGAAACTCGGTTGATTCAATTGCTGCTGCAAGTTCTGCACGTGCAGGTTCCATCATTGGACTGTGGAAAGCACCACCTACTGGCAGTACAAGAGCGCGACGTGCACCAGCTTCTTTGGCCGATTCACAAGCTGCTTCGATGGCTTCAATTTCCCCTGAGATCACCAGCTGTCCAGGGCAGTTGTAGTTCGCTGCAACGACAACACCGGCTGTTGATGCACAAATGTTTTCTACCTGCTCATCGGTTAAGCCCAGAATGGCTGCCATGGTGGACGGTTTTATCTCACAAGCTTTTTGCATGGCCATAGCGCGAGCACTTACAAGTTTCAGAGCGCTTTCAAAATCTAAAGCACCTACTGACGTAAGGGCTGAAAACTCACCGAGACTATGACCGGCAACCATCGTGGGTTTAAAATCTTCACCGAGCAGTTTTGCCATAATTACACTTAGCGTGAAAATGGCTGGCTGCGTTACTTTAGTTTCTTTCAATTCCTCGGCAGTCCCTTCAAACATGATGGTACTTAGAGAAAACCCTAATACGTCATCTGCTTTATCGAACAGGGCTTTGGCCTCGGCGTTGTTTTCGTATAAATCTTTACCCATTCCTGGGAATTGAGCCCCTTGTCCAGGGAAAACGTAAGCTGTACTCATAATTACTCTCCGTAATATTCGATGATATTGTTGTTCGTTTCTGCGAGTACAATACGATGTAAGGTGGCATTATACTCGGTAATTTTTGGTGCTAGGATTTTCCAGAATTCCATTGCGATTACCTCTGCAGTAGGCATTTTGCCTTGCATGAAATCAATGTCAAGATTGAAATTTTTGTGGTCTACCACATCGATAATATGTGTTCGGATGATGGTCTTCAGATCAAAGAGGTTCATTACGAATCCTGTTTCAGGGTCAATTTCTCCTTTTACAGTAACCTCGAGGTCGAAGTTATGACCGTGGTAGTTTTCGTTCGAGCATTTCCCGAAAATCCGCTTATTGGTAGCGGCGTCCCACTTGTCGTTCCACAGTTTGTGTGCTGCGCAGAACTGTTCTTTTCGTTTGATGTAAATCATTGAAAGACGTTAAGTTTGATGCAAAGATACAACCCAAAACTGTGGTTTTGTTAAAGCCCTTCGGCTTTGCTTAGCGGGTGTTCTTTGACGAATTTTTGGCAGGCAAGAATCAACTCTGGATAAAAAGATAAAAACCATTGCTCTGCCTTAAGATAATTGGCGGAACCGGCTTCAAAATCTTTGAAAAATTGGCCCAAAGGTGCAATGGCAGGATGTCTTCGGCTCATACCACGGGCTGCACGGTGAATTCCTTTTAGGTTTTGATAATCCAAAAGCCATCGTTCTAACTTCATCCACGGCCACATTCTCGCGGCTTTTCCTGCGAGTGATTTCTTGTTGTGCTCAATCTCGAGTGTACACATGTCTATGAATTCAACCGCGGTAAGGTGTTCCGTATGGGGTTGAAGCGATGCCATTTTGCTCCAATGTTTGTGTAAAAAGTAGTCGCCCAACAGATCCAAGGCGATAGGTGCGGTTTTTCCTGCTACGAGTCGTAAATGACTTTTGACCTCCTTAGATGCGTGATGTTCATCGGTGAAATGGTCTATGAATCTATGCAGTTCGACTCCAAGGACAACTGCAGGATCTGCTTTTTCTTTCCACGCATTACCTCGATATCCATCACCCGTGAAGTTATAGAATCGAATGGACTCGTGGTCCGGACTGCAGTGGAGATGTGCGAGAAAATTCATGAGGTAGTTCTAAGTTGATCGTCGAACCTAATTCCTCTGATTGGAGTGAATAATGTGATGATTAAGATGCGCTTACGGTAAATTCGAAAGCTTCCATTACTGGATTAATCAAAAGCTTTTCGCATGCTTCCTTCACCATTGCTTCAGCTGCGGCTGCATCGGCAGCATCTACTTCCATTGTGATGTGCTTACCAATACGTACGTTACCACACGCTTCCAAGCCAATGTTTTTCAAGTTTGCACCAACCGCTTTTCCTTGTGGATCGAGTAGTGCTTTTTGTGGCATCACGTTGATTTGAGCAGTGAATTTCATCTTAATTGATTTTTCTTTTAGATAAATAATCTGTTGCAAAGCTCAATATTGGAAGCGTCGCAACGGTTATAGTAAATGCTAATGGTCCGACAAAAATAACCAATAGGCCGAAGAGTACGACCAATATTACTTGTGCATTTCTGCGAATCTTATCATCAGTGGATTTGAAACTCATAATAGCCAGGCGAGAGTTCAGCCAATACACGCTGAGACTGAGAATACTGAGAAGTACCAAGGTCATTGCCGTGCGCTCGTCCTCGGACATGTTAACAATCCAATCCCATTGCTCCCATCGTCCTAGCCAGATCCAAAGTCCTAGGGCAAACAGGGCATTCGCAGGTGTTGGCATTCCTATGAAGTCTACACTTTGGTCGGTGCTCAAATTGAACTTTGCCAGACGGTACACGCTTGAGGCTGCCACAGTCGCCCCCAAAATGATGGCCCATGGTTGGTCTAGGGTGCCGTAATCACTGAGAATGCTTGACCACAAGAAAGCAGGAACCGCTCCAAATGAAATAGCGTCGGCCAGCGAATCTAGCTGTTGGCCAAGAGGGCCTTGCACACCCAATCGGCGTGCAAGCATTCCGTCCAATAAATCACAGAGTGCAGCGAGCAATAAGCAGGCTGCAACACCATTTGTGCTCTGCGCCATAATGAAATAGATGGCTACAACTCCGCAAGAGGCGTTAATGAGCGTTAAAAGATTCGGAATGTGTTTCATTGGGTGCAAAGATGCATTATTTTGGCGCTATGACCGATTGGAAAAAGCTCAATTCATTTTCTCTGAGTCTCCTGGCTGGTATTTGTTTGATTGCCGCCTGGACTTGGAGCCCCCTCGTGGCGCTTTTGTTTCCTGCTTGGGTCATGCTCCTCGAGTTGGCCGGAAGAAAAAAGCGTCCCTTACTCTTTTTGTACCTCGCTTTCGCCATCTGGAATGGCGGTACTACCTATTGGATAGCGAATGCGCATCCCCTTGGGGTTATTGCCACAGTTGGAATCAATGCTTGGCTCATGGCATTTGCATTGTGGTTCGGTATTCGGGCCCGAGCAATGTTCACCCGTCTAGGGCTTCGTTCTGCATTTGCCTGGTTGCTCGTCATTGCCTCTTGGATGGCTTTTGAACACCTCCATGAATATTGGGGTTTGGCCTTTCCTTGGTTGCATCTAGGAAATACCTTTTACGCATGGCCAGAGCTCGTACAGTGGTATTCATTTATTGGTAATGCTGGAGGTACTTTATGGGTTTTGGTTGTGGCCATCATTTGGTTTAGCACCACAAAGAATTTTACAAAAGCGGCGGTTTTACTTGCACCGGTGGTATTGAGCTTGGTGATGTTTTTTATGCCCGAGGCGAGTTCTTCTGCCTCCCTTTCAGTGGCGGTAGTTCAGCCGAACATCAACTCCTACACGGAAAAATGGAGTACGCCGGAACATACGCAGATACAGAAAGTAGATCGGTTACTTAAAGAAAGTGGTGCTTCGGATGTTGAATTGCTCGTACTCCCTGAGACCTTCCTTCCAAAGGCTCGACAGGAATTGGTTTTAGAAAAATCGGTCAACGATGCGATGTTGAAGCAAGTCTTGAAGAATTACGGAAAGTCGGCGATTTTTGGTGCAACGACGTATGATTTCCAAGAAGAGAAGACGTATTTCAATCGACCCATGGGAGACCGCTTTTACACATTATACAATACCGCGCTATTCCAGAGCAGTACAATGAAGCCTTGGGATATCTATCACAAAGGAAAGTTGGTGGTCGGCGGTGAATCCATGCCTTTTGTCAAGTATTTACAGCCCATTCTAGGAGATTGGGCCCTCGAATTAGGCGGTACATCAGGAACGTTGGGGACCTCTATGGAGCGAAAGGTTTTTATGGATACTGCTCTTGGGTTAAAATTGGCACCAATCATTTGCTGGGAAAATGAGTTTTCCGGGTACGCAACCGAATACTCGAGAGCAGGTGCAAATCTATTAGCAGTGATTACAAACGACGGCTGGTGGGGCGCTACCGACGGACACCTGCAACACATGCGTTTCTCCGGTCTTAGAGCCATCGAGCAGCGCAAGTATGTGGTGCGCAGTGCCAACACGGGAATAAGTACAATTCTCGATACTAAAGGACGTCCATTAGATCGACTAAATTGGGAAGAAGAAGGGGTCATTCTTAGTGAAGTCCCTCTGATGGAAGGAGAGACCTTATATGTGAAGACAGGCAATTGGCTTGGACCTGTAATGAGCATCCTCTTTGGGTGTACACTCCTTATAGTTCTAATTAGTAGATTTTTCAGAATTAAACCCTAGTAGTTGGGTGCGGTATGTAACTTTGCACACCGTTAAAAACAATTTTACATGAGTTCATACGACGTAGTAGTAATCGGTTCAGGTCCTGGAGGCTATGTAAGTGCGATCAGATGTGCCCAGTTGGGTATGAAGACAGCATTAGTAGAAAAGTACAGCACCTTAGGTGGTACTTGTTTGAATGTGGGGTGTATCCCTTCGAAGGCTTTGCTAGATTCTTCAGAGCACTACCATGCAGCAGTGCATTCTTTCGAGGCACACGGTATTAACGTGGAGAAGCCAACCGTTGATTTTGCTAAAATGATTGAGCGAAAGGCAGGTGTGGTAAGTACGACTTGTGACGGTATTGACTACTTGATGAAGAAAAACGAGATCGACGTATTGTACGGATTCGGCTCGTTAGTAGATAAAAACACGGTACAGGTGGTTGGTGAACAGACCACTACAGTGAGTGCCAAGCACATCATCCTTGCTACAGGATCCAAGCCTATCGAGCTTCCGTTCGCGAAGTTCGACAAGGAGCGAATCATTTCTTCAACAGAAGCACTTAGCCTTAAAGAGATTCCAAAGCACATGGTCGTGATTGGCGGTGGTGTTATTGGTCTTGAATTAGGGTCAGTATATGCGCGTCTAGGCGCTGATGTGACTGTGGTGGAGTACGCCAAGAGCATCATCCCAACTATGGACGGTGCCATGGGTAAAGAGCTCATGCGCAGTATGAAAAAGCTCGGTGTGAAGTTTAGTCTTAGCACCAAGGTTAGCGATGTGAGTCGCGATGGCGATGTGGTTAAGGTAACTGCTACCAACAAGAAGGGCGAAGAGGTCGTTTTTGAAGGCGATTACTGTCTTGTTGCCGTAGGTCGTGGTGCTTACACAGCAAAGCTTGGTTTAGAAAACGTAGGTATTGAAACGGATGAGCGTGGCCGTATTGCGGTAAATGATCACTTGCAGACTGCGGTTCCAAATATCTATGCTATCGGTGATGTAGTTCGCGGAGCAATGCTTGCTCATAAAGCTGAGGAAGAAGGCGTATTTGTCGCAGAATCTATCGCTGGAGAAAAACCGCACATCAACTATGATTTAATCCCGGGTATCGTGTATACTTGGCCTGAGGTTGCGGCTGTTGGTAAGACAGAGGAGCAATTGAAAGAGGAAGGCGCTGCGTACAAAGTGGGTTCATTCCCAATGCGTGCTTTGGGCCGTTCCAGAGCTTCAGGCGATATCGATGGTGTGGTGAAGGTACTGGCTGATAAGATTACCGATGAGGTATTGGGCGTACACATTGTTGCTGCACGCGCTGCCGATATAATTATGGAGGCCGTTACTGCGATGGAATTCCGTGCTTCTGCTGAGGACATTGCCCGCATTTGCCACGGTCACCCTACATATACAGAAGCTTTGAAAGAAGCAGCATTAGCAGCTACTGCAAATCGCGCATTACACAGTTAATGACTAAGGCATCGACATACAAGGTCGATCCTAGAGATATAGAGCATCGACTGCTGGAACTTTCCAGTGGTCGATCTTTTTTTGCACTCTATACAAGCAACAGCTATCCAAATTCTGAGAAGCGCTATGAGCTCATTTTTGGTTGGGGTGCCCGGGAGGTATTTACTGATGCTCAGGTAGATTCAGAAACTTTAAATGCTGGTTGGAAGTTTGGTTTTTTAGGCTACGAGCTTAGGACCCAATTTGAATCAGTCACCCAAGAGAATTATACCCTTGGTAAATGGCCACATACCCAATTCTTTACCCCAGAAGTGGCAGGTGTCCTTCATACTGACGGAACGCTAGAGATCTGGGCAGAGGATGCCGTAGCCGCTGAACAGGCGATGCGAGAAGTTATGGATACACCACAGGGTCGACCCTCAGGAAACACTTCATTGAATTTTGAACCTGTTGAGACCAAAGACGAATACGTTGCCAATGTCAATGCTTTGAAGAACCACATTCAACGCGGGGATATTTATGAGGTGAACTATTGTACTGCCTTCAAAGCAGATTTTGAGGAAGTGGATAGCGTTGGTCTTTATAAAAATATGGTCGCCGGAACAGAGGCCCCCTTCTCGGCCTATATCAAGATGAGGGACCACGAACTTCTCTGCACATCCCCTGAACGATACATTAAAAGAGAAGGCAATCGAATTTGTTCTCAACCCATCAAGGGTACAAATAGGTATTCGGACACGGATAACCAGGCGGCACAAGCGGCACTTGTGGAAAGTGAAAAGGAGCGCGCTGAAAATGTGATGATTGTCGATTTGGTACGAAACGACTTGTCTAGAGTGGCAAAGAAGGGCACGGTAAGAGTGAGTGAGCTCTTTGGCACCTATGCTTTTAAAAATGTCAATCAGATGATCAGTACCGTTGAGGCTGAGGTCAAAGAAGGAGTGAGCAATTGGGACATTATCGCCACAAGTTTTCCTATGGGTTCGATGACTGGAGCTCCTAAAGTTAGCGCCATGGAGTTGGCCGAACGCTATGAGAAAGTGGCTCGAGAGATCTATTCAGGCGCTGTGGGATACATCACTCCAGAAGGTGATTTTGACTTTAACGTCGTCATTCGGAGCATTGCCTTGAACAAATCCACCGGTGTCGCCACGTTGCACGTGGGTGGTGCCATTACCATTCTTAGCGATGCCGATGAAGAATATGGGGAGTGCTTGCTCAAGGCCGAAAGTGTTTTAATGGCCGCAAAATAAAAGGCCTATTTTCGCTTCATGGATCTTCCAGAATTACTTCCTGGTAAAAAAGCTGTCCTCGGTTTTAGCGGGGGAGTAGACTCTGTAGTGCTCAGTCAGCTGCTGGTCGAGCGCTATAACATTCGTCCGTATTTGCTGCACGTGAATTATGGACTCCGTGAAGAGGCCGATAGTGACGAGCAGTGGTGCCGCTGGTACGCTCAGGAGTACCGTTTCGAAATCATTGTACTCAAGGCTGATCCTAAGGAGCGCGAGGGGGAGAATGTTCAAAATTGGGCCCGAAACATCCGCTATGATTTCTTTGAAAAGCAAGCGATAGAGCTGGGAGCAGCCTATATTTTCACCGCCCATCACGCCGACGACAGACGCGAAAGTTTCTTGATGAATGCACTTCGCGGAAGTGGTCTAACCAGTGTAAGCGGCATGAACAATGCCCGATTCATCCGCCCTATGGCCAACATGGACAAGGCAGAGGTGCTGTCCTACGCACAGGAGCGTGGCTTGAGCTGGGTGGAAGATGCCTCGAATGCAACCTTGAAATACAAACGGAATCAAATTCGTCACCTACTCGCGCCGTTACTTGACCAGGTCGAGCCACGATGGAAAGGTGGTCTTAAGAAAACCGTAGACAACCTCTACCGCGACGGAATGCTGCTGGGTGGCCTTTTGAAGGGATGGTCTGATCAGTTTGTCACACGTCGAAGCGGTGAGCATTACATTACCATGGGGCCTTGGACACAGGAGTCTTACGCTCAAGTTTTATTATGGCGCTTCTGCTTGAGCATCGACGCTGGACTTTCCTATGAGGAAGTAGGGCATGTGCTTAAAGGCGAGATTGGGCAGCGAACTGTGGGGCGAACTCATCTATTAATCAAGGATAGGGGCCAATTCATCGTTGGACCCAATGTCCCCGTTGATCGTAAGGAGTACACCATTACCAATTTGGAAGAGCTCAGTCATTTGCCATTTGAATTACAATTCATTGCCACACCAAAAGCGGAGGTTGAATTTGGTCCGGATAAAGAGTGGATGACGACAGATGTGCCACTTCCACTGGTCATTCGAACGTGGAGGCCCGGCGATAAATTCGTGCCTCTGGGCATGAGCGGCACCAAGAAAATAGCCGACTTTTTAAATGATTTAAGACTACCAAGACACCACAAGGAACACGTTTACGTTGCTACCCATGAAGGCAAAATTTTATGGGTGTTGGGGCACCGAATCGATGATTCGATGAAAGTTGCCGAAGGCGACGACATGGCCTATCTTGCAGTGATAAACCCGAAACTATGAAACGCATTCTTACCCTTTTTGCGGTAGTATTTGCAACTGTCCTGTTTGCGCAGCCTCAGCCGGTGAAATGGTCAACCTCATACGAGGTTCAAGACCCCTATATCAGAGTGATTGTGCATGCAGATATTGAAGAAGGATGGCATTTGTACAGCCAGAATCTGGAAGACGGCGGACCAATTCCAACGTCTTTTTATCTAGATACGTCAAGTGCTTTTGCACCTTTGGGTAGCTGGAGTGAAGGGGAACCGCACGTGGAGTACGATCCGAATTTTGATATGGATTTGGCCTTCTTCTCGGAATCGGCAGATTTCTCCATTCTTATAGAACCGAAAGAGACTGACTTCACGGTGAAGGGTGAGTTAGAATTTATGGTGTGCAACGACGAGATGTGTCTTCCACCAACCTATGTAGACTTTAAAACCGAGATAGTTGATGCTCCGCTTCCTTCCCCTTGGGACGGTTTGGGTACCACCTTTTGGCTCGGTTTCTTGGGCGGTTTCGCAGCCCTGATCATGCCTTGTATCTTCCCGATGATTCCATTGACTGTGAGCTTCTTTACCAAGCAGAGTAAAACGCGTAGCGAAGGGATATTCAAGGCGGCTGTTTACGGTCTTAGCATCATCGTAATCTATGTTGGACTTGGCCTCGCAGTGAGCCTGATCTTTGGTGCAGATAGTTTGAACAAGATGGCGACAAACCCTTGGTTCAACTTGGCGTTTTTTGCGCTCTTTGTGGTTTTTGCAGCAAGCTTCTTTGGTGCCTTTGAAATCACATTGCCATCGAGCTGGGTGAATAAAGCAGACGATGCCTCGAACAAGGGCGGCTTCCTTGGAATCTTCTTCATGGGCTTCACCTTGAGTTTGGTGAGCTTCTCGTGTACGGGACCTATTATCGGTTCATTGCTGGTAGAGGCCGCATCGAAAGGAAGTTTACTAGGGCCGGCAATAGGTATGTTTGGTTTCGCACTGGCGCTAGCCATTCCATTTACACTATTTGCAGCCTTCCCAAGCTGGTTAAATTCATTACCTTCTTCGGGCGGTTGGTTGAATACCGTCAAGGTGACCTTAGGTTTCTTAGAGTTGGCTTTTGCATTAAAGTTCTTATCTACGGCCGATTTGGTTTGGCAAGCACACATGCTCGAGCGCGAACTGTTTATTGCCATTTGGGTAGCCATCGCATTTATGACGGCATTCTACCTCTTGGGTGCTTTCCGAATGCCACTCGATAGTCCGGTACAGACCATTTCCGTTTCTCGTATGGGATTTGCTATGGTATTCATGATCATGGCCTTCTACATGCTTCCAGGAATCTTTGGTGCTCCGGTAAAATTAATTGCGGGATTCCCGCCACCAGAGCATTACGCTGAGAGTAAAAATGGCGCCTATGCTCAACCTATGATACAAGTGGTAGGCGAAGGAAGTGAGGCAGCAGCGCATCCAGCGGCCACTGGGGAGCACTGTCCGAACGACTTGCCGTGTTTCAACGATTACCAGGTCGGTTTGGCTTACGCTAAGGAGGTAGGGAAACCGATCATGCTTGATTTCACCGGTTGGGGATGTGTGAACTGCCGTAAGATGGAGGAAAACGTATGGAAAGACGAGCGCGTACACGAGCGCATTCGAGATAACGTTGTTCTTATCTCCTTGTACGTTGATGAGCGCACCAATCTTCCAAAGGATGAGCAATACATCAGCGAAATTACTGGTCGAAAAATCAAGAATATTGGAAACAAGTGGAGTGAATTCCAAGAGGTGAACTTCCAAGAAGTAAGTCAGCCACTATATGTGATTCTAGGACATGACGATTTAACGCCATTGGTAGAGAAAAATGCCTACAACCTTGACGTGGATGCCTACATCGATTGGTTGGACCGCGGAGTAGCTGCTTTTAAATAATACGACGACATTCAAATTGAGCCGGGGCAAGAACTTTTCTTATCCCGGCTTCGTTTTTTATACATGTTTTCTAAACTCAATACATACGAAACCCGCTACCGTCTGCGAATGGACGATCTGATTGTAGGCTACGCCAGAGAGATAGGTAGGACGCGCTATTATTCCAAAGATCAGTTTTGGTGGAACGGAGCAATCATCAAACACAATCGTGTGGACGAATGCATCGGCATCAAGGATTTAGACAACAGACCGCTCTACGAGCTTGATATTGTTGAATATGCTCTTGAAGGAGCGCGCGATCGAATGGGGTGCATTCTGTGGGGACAGAAGGAAGATTTATTCATCATCAAAGATCTCAACGACACATCGCTCGAAATTCCTTTCAACGTGAACGATATGACGCTCTTTGCGGCTGAAGATTTAAGATTTCGAGCCTATTTGTTCTCCCAGCCAGATTTAATGCGCGAGTTGGGTGTTAGAGACGATTAAGGTCCTATTTTAGCGGTTCGAACAGCCAGTTAGAGAAACACATGAATACAAATTTTGTAGAAGAGCTACGTTGGAGAGGCATGTTGCACGACATCATGCCTGAAACTGAGGAACTATTGACTAGTGAAATGGTCTCTGGCTATATTGGTTTTGATCCAACAGCGGATTCTCTCGGTGTAGGGAACATGGTACAAATCATGACTCTAGTGCATTTTCAGCGCGCTGGTCATAAGCCTATCGCTTTGGTAGGAGGTGCTACAGGAATGGTGGGGGACCCATCAGGCAAGAGCGCTGAGCGCAACTTGCTCGACTTAGAGACGCTCCAGCACAATCTCGATTGCCAGAAAATGCAGCTTGAAAAGTTCCTCAATTTTGATTGTGGCGCAAATAGTGCTGAAATCGTCAACAACTACGACTGGTTCAAAGAGTTCGATTTTTTAGGATTCATCCGTGATGTAGGTAAACACATGAGTGTAAACTACATGATGGCCAAAGACAGCGTGAAAAAGCGCTTAGATACTGGAATGAGCTTTACGGAGTTTTCTTACCAATTGATCCAAGGGTACGATTTCTACCACCTTTGGAAGAACAATGGTGTGAAGCTTCAAATGGGCGGCTCGGATCAATGGGGCAACATTACCACTGGTACGGAGCTTATTCGTCGTCTAGGTCGAGGTTCTGCCTATGCATTGACTACACCGCTGATCAAGAAAGCGGACGGAACGAAGTTTGGAAAGAGCGAAGGGGGTAATGTCTGGTTAGATCCAGCACGTACTTCGCCTTATGCGTTCTACCAGTTTTGGTTGAATGCCTCAGATGCAGATGCAGAGAACTATATCAAGATTTTCTCCATTAAATCACGTGAAGAAATCGAAGCATTGATTGCCGAGCATGTACAGGCGCCGTTCAAGCGTGCCCTGCAAAAGGCATTGGCCGAGGAGATTACAGTTCGCGTGCACAGCCAAGCAGATTTAGACAATGCACTAGCAGCATCTCAAATCTTGTTTGGTAAGGCCACAGAGGACCAATTGCGTTCTTTAGACCGTGCTACCCTTGAGAGTGTTTTTGAGGGTGTGCCGCAGTTTGAATTGGCTGCCTCAGATCTTGAAGGTGGTCTTGATATCGTCGAAGCGCTCGCTGAGCATACAGCGGTGTTCCCGTCAAAGGGAGAGGCCCGCAAGATGGTGCAGGGCAATGGTGTTGCCATCAACAAAACGAAAGTGGGCGTGGATAAAGTCCTCACCAAAGACGATGTTGTCGCTGGTGGATTGATTATCGTTCAAAAAGGAAAGAAGAATTACTTCCTAGTGAAGGTGAGCTAAGGCTCTGATAATTGAATAAAAAAAGGCGTCCCACCGGGCGCCTTTTTTATGCTTAAAACGGTCTTTAAAGGACCACGTAGTCGAAAACAATATCGTCGATGTCTTTCAAGAAGCGTTCGTTCGGACGCTGGAAGAAGTAGAACATGCCGTGGTCGCGCATCTCTGCACCTTTAAGTTTGGCGTACTCAAATTCTTCGCCCTTGTTCACTAGGCAATAGGGTATACCGCTGCGGAATATTACCAATGCTTGGAAATCTGGTTGTGATGGGTTCGCGCTTCGGTTCAAGTAGGCCCAACACTCGTACTCTCCGAAGTCTTTACCTTCCCAATCTTTGGATTTAAGTACTTCAACAAGGGCATCGCGAACCGCACCCCCACGTTTTCCTTCGAAGAAATTCTCTACAGTAATAGTTGGGAAGCTGCGTCGCTCGAGTTGACGACCGTTGATAGAACCACTAAGTACCACTTCGTGGTATTTACTCATACGACGAGCATTGCTTTCCCAGAGGCTGTCGATAGGGTATCCTTCCTCGCAAAAACCTAGGGTATCTTTTTTATTTGATAGTAATGCCGCACCTGCCATCAATCGCTTATCAAGGACGTTGATATAATCGTCGTGTACCCAAAGATGAACGGTAGCATCGTAGCTGCCGCCGTTAAAGTTAGAAGCGCTCACACGTACAGAATCTCGAAGTTCTAGACGGTCTTCACCTGAGGTCATATCTGCCTCGCGACGAACGACCTGTGAATGTGCTACGGATGCCCACGCTAGTAGGGCAATAACTGCTAATTTTCTCATAAACTCACCATTAGGTTACAACCGCGTATCTCGCTCTTATCGAGTCGGCCGTAGACTTCAAATGTACCATTTTCAAAAACCCTGCCTTGGTCGCTAATTGCTAAAAAACAACAGCTGTCCTTATTGGCCAGGTCTATAATCTGTAAGGCTCCTCGTGAACCGTTTTGCCCTGGTGCTCCGAGTGGATCTGCAATGTCTCTAGTATATACGCGCATCCAAGGAGGACACGCAAAGAGCCCACTATCTTTTAAATAGGCCTGTGATAACAGCTCAGTCATGCCGTATTCGCTATCAATAGGGCTGGAGGGAAATTTCTCTTTCAACAAAGCGTGCACTTGGGCACGGATAAGCTCTTTACGACGTCCTTTCATACCGCCGGTCTCCATAACACGGAGCTGAGGGAAATCCATTGCGGAAATACTTTCAGCAAAGTCTAAAAGTCCATAAGTCACACCCATAAGCAAGGTGGGCTGTTGCTGTTTCTGAAGACTATGAAGCACTTGCGCCAACTCCTCGTGATTGTAGAGGTAAAAACCACTTTCCTTCTTTTTGGACCGCTCAATCATGCCCTCGGCCATCACCACTAAGGAAGAGCCGCTGCGTTCAAGGTAGCTAGGTAATAAGGCCAATACGGTCCAATTCTCCAAGGCACCAAATTCCCGTTCGAAGCCTTCTACATACACCTTTTCATAATGGGCCAATTCCTTTACCATATGTCTGCTTGGGGTGCCTCTGGTGGTCGTGGAAGAAGTGAATGTTGCTTCGGGGCAGAAAACTCCCGTAACGACCTCATGATTCTTAAAGAGTTCTACCGGTAGGAATGGAATGTTTTTTAGGGCAGTGACGGTTTCTGGCGAACGCTTAATTAAATCACAGAACTGACCGTACACTTCGTTATTCGCGTACTGGTGACGGTACATTTCAAGTGCCGCCTCCTCAAAGTTTTGATCAGTAATTTCTGTGAAGTTGCGCATAAAAAAACCGCGGCCCTCGGGGCCGCGGTTCAAAATTACGTTTTTGAATTTGCTTAAAGCGAGTAGCGGAAGGTTAGTTTAAACGTTCTTCCCGTTGCCCAACGTGAGAAATACGGAGAGAAGCTCTCGTAGCTCACGAAGATGCGGTCTCTCGTGTCATCAAGAATATTGCTCACTGCAAAGCCCATTTGGTATTGACGCTCTTCACCGAAGGATTTCAGCAAATTGAAGTTTAGGCTGTTGAAAGCTCTAAGTAAGGTTCTATTATAAGACAGCGAGCTTTTTAAGCATCCGCTGAGCTATTGTGATATTCTTCTACCAAGCGCATCACTTCTTTTACGAGGTCTTTAGATTCCAAAAGTACATTGAAGTAAAGCGTCGTGTTCTTCGGACTGACCTCTTCTTTTCTTGTACGCGCAATCTGTGCATCAATCTTATCAGATATTATTTGCAGCAAGGTTGACTCTTCCTCTAAACACGATCCAAGGTCTGCGAAAGACTGCGTTTGGAACGCAGTTTCAATAGCAACCAGCGAAGTACTTAGTGCTACTTCGATATCTTTTAAATCTTGAATCTGCGCCGGGCTCAACGGTTTATGTGCATTGTCAATGTGTTTATAGCTTTTCTTAGCTATAAATTCTAATGACTGAACGACATCCGTCAAATTTGCCAATATCATGATGTAGAAGTTACTGCCGCGAACTGATGTTTCATCAAGGTTTTTGATGAAGTAAAATAAATGATTTCTCAATTCTTCAACCTCGTCGTCAAACTTACCTACGCGCTTTCGCATTTTCTTTAGTGCAGTAGCATCTTGACTGGCTAGTCCATCTACTACACCGCTAAAAATTCGCTTGGTACGGTACATAGACTTAGCTACGTTGTCCGCGCTTTCGTCGATAATTCCTTGAACGGTCTTACTTGCTGATTTCTTTAGTGAAGTGTGGTCAAGTTCATTTTTCGATGCTTTTTTGTGATTTAGATAATTACGTACGATCAATCCTGCAGCTAAAAGTAGCAATATGGCGATGGCTGGTCCACGACCTATGTAGATGATGTATGTTAATGTACCTGCGATAGAGAATGCGGTTAGTGCTGTTAAGAACCAACCGCCTATCACGTTAAGGACACCAGCGACACGGTATACTGCACTTTCTCTACCCCACGCTCGGTCCGCAAGTGAAGTACCCATAGCAACCATAAATGTTACGTAAGTGGTAGAAAGAGGGAGTTTCATGCTGGTAGCGATAGAGATTAGTATTCCTGCAACTGCGAGGTTGATCGAAGCACGAATGAGATCGAATGCTGGAAGCTCTTTTGCCTTTTCTTGCGAAATCTCAATAGCTGGGGTCTCGAAACTGTTGCTGATTTTTGTTTTAACTCCAGCAGGTAAAATGAAATTGAGTCCTTGAACCAGATTAGAAGAGCCCTTAACAATAGCTCTCGCTAAGAAATTAGGTTGGAAACGTTCGCTGCCCTCACCTTGTCTCGATAAATCGATAGAGGTATCTGCCACGGTACGCGCCTTTTTTGAGACTGCTAAGGTGATCACCATAATTGCACCAGCAATAAAGAGCAATAGTGGCTCCGTTGGAACCTTTTCGGAAAGAATCTCCATAGAGAACTCAGATGCAGGTATATCTGAAACGGACCAAGCTTCGTAGCTGTGGTAGGCTGCCATAGGGACACCGATGAAGTTTACTAAGTCGTTACCGGCAAAAGCCAAGGCTAAACCAAATGTCCCCATACCCAAAACGATAACTAATACGTTTATTTTGAATAGTTTGTCCAGGATGAACATAAGTACTGTCCAAAAAGCAAACATGGCTGCAATAACAAGTACCATGTTTTGCGCCAGAAAATCTTTGATCTCGCCGTAGAAAGGGGTTCCTTTCAATCCTTTGAAGAAGATGAAATACCCAATGGCGGTTAGACACAGACCTGCGAAGACAAAACCGAAGTTCTTTACTTTTTTCTCGTATTGGAAAGAGAACACTAATCTAGAGAGCCATTGCACGATCATACCTATGGTGAATGAGATCACTACCGACAATAAAATTCCGGAAATGATTTGCTTGGCTTTTTCTGTATTGATGTATTTGACTAAATCTGCAGCCGTCTCTGTTTCGGACATTCCAATTTTAATCAATGCCATGACTACTGCAGCACCTAGAAGGTTAAATACAATAGAAACGGTTGTAGATGTGGGTAACCCGAGGGTATTAAAGAAGTCCAAAAGGAGGATATCACCTATCATTACCGCCATGAATATGAACATGATTTCATCAAAATAGAATTCTGACGGTGTGAAAATCCCCTTACGTGCAACTTCCATCATACCGCTTGAAAAAACGGCTCCAACAAAAACACCAAGACTGGCGATGATCATAATTTTCTTGAACGCAATTGCTTTAGAGCCAATCGCGGAATTCAAGAAATTAACAGCGTCATTACTAACGCCTACTACTAGATCCACTACTGCCAAGATGGCTAGAGCGAAAATCATGAGGTAGAATATATTGTCCATATCGAATAATTTATGAGTCGAATGTAAGCGCCTAGTGTTACTTCAAGGTTAAGTTTAGAAGTGCAGTTCGAAACCGGTTCTAAACATTACACCATCAGCTTCACCAGCTTTGGTAGTGTAATTTAAGTCTGTTTGTACTTTAAGCTTGTGACCCACAACAAATTTGTTGATACCTAAAGTGTACTGCGTTGGGTTCTCAATTCCCGTTAAGTAGTCATAATTGATAGTAGTGTAGCGTGCAGCTACCTCCACCTTCTCGCTTATAAACTGTCCAATCGCGAGATTGAATGCTTGGCCTACAGAAACAATATCCCCCGTCTCTGTTCCGTCAATGTTTACAGCAATAGGGTTTGCTGCGCTTCGAGAAGACCACTCAGACATAATGGATAGACCTTGGAATTTGAAGGCAAGATCTACAAAGTGCGTAGTGATATCCGTTTCGTACAAGTCACCGTCGGTTAAATACATGTAAGAGCCCATGTTAGATCTAGTTTTAACTGCATTGCTGTTATGGTCGAAGGTATAAGCAAGCATTAGTTTTGGAGAAGATTCGCGTACGGTAGATGAACCCATGTAGTCGCCTTTCTTTTTAAATTCACCCAATGGAAGTGCTTCGAAACGAGCCGTGTATTGGAGACCGCCAACATTACCTACGGTGATGTTTCTGCCTTCACCTTGACTAATGGCAAATTTCTCTTTTGTCACCATTCCTCCAAACTTCGACTTATGGCGCAGCTGGATACCCATGTCACGATCAATGTTGAATTTACTATTGAGCATAGAGCGGTCAACAAATTGAAGATTTGCTGATGAAATCACACGCTCAATGTTCCCTGGGAGTTTCGTTTGGCCTGCCCAAAGTTCCCAGCCTGGTGCAAAACCCCATTTAACTACTGCATCGAGAATCAGGCGTGGTGCACCCTTCGTGAATTCACTTGCGCCAGATATATCGTTATTAGTCAAACCGAACTCCATTTTGTATTTGATGCTCGGGTGGTATGCCCATCCGTCAAATTTGAAACGAGAGCGACGTACAAGGAAATCGTGTTCAACGGGGCCTAATTGACCGTCTGTAAAGTCGCTGCTTCCGTAGTAGCGCACTTGCATGCGTGGTGCAAATTTCACACTAAAGCTGCTGTCTGCCGCTACATAATTCATAAGGCCTTTGCCAAAAGAAATTTCGTTTACTGCTTGTTGGGCATTCACAGCAAAGGTGGTCAAGTTCAATAGCACGATGCTCCAAGCAAGTTTTTTAGTTTTCATTCTCTCAATTTTATTTGAGAGCAAATCTCACGAGCGAACGTTAATTTATGGTTAACACAAGGCTTATTTATTGTTATAATATCAAGCCTTGATGATATCTATGCTTAGGAATACGTTACTTTGTTATTGTTATTTTTATGGACATAATTAACCTGCATGGCATCCGGCAAAGCAAAAATTTTAGTTTTAGACGACGAACCAGATATTCTTGAAATCGTCGGGTATAACCTCAGAAACGAAGGATACGAAGTCAAGACAGCACTCAGTGGTAAAGAAGGCATTGCAATAGCGAAGAAATTTCTTCCAGATTTAATACTGCTTGATGTGATGATGCCAGGAATGGATGGTATGGAGACTTGCAATATTATTCGACAAGATTCCCAACTCAAGGATACGATTATTGCATTTTTAACTGCGCGCGGCGAAGACTATTCTCAAGTTGCAGGATTTGAGGCAGGAGCAGATGATTACATAACTAAACCCGTAAAGCCAAAAGTGCTTGTTTCAAGGTTAAAAGCGCTACTACGCAGGAGACCGGCCAGTGAAAAGTCAGAACAACAGCTTATTCGCCACGGAGATTTGGTCATTGATACTGAACAATATCATGTTGAATTGTCTGGAGTTATCATCGTCTTGCCCCGAAAGGAATTTGAACTTTTAAGTCTTTTGGCTTCCAAGCCGGGTAAGGTATTCTCTAGGGAACGCATTATGGATAGGATATGGGGCAATTCTGTTGTAGTTGGCGGAAGAACTATCGACGTACACATTCGGAAAATCCGTGAAAAAATTGGCGAAGAGCGTATCAGAACGATCAAAGGTGTGGGCTATAAATTTGAAATCGAAGAATAATGAGCTCACGCAGAGTATTGCTTTTTTCATTCGGTATGGCCCTGCTTCTTACTTGTATAAGTAGCCTCCTTTATTTCGGATCTCAGCGCATGGAACAAGTGCCGCTGATAGTATGGGTAATCGCCATGGCGATTACCTGCTTTGTTGCAATTGCCACTGCAATCTATTTGAATTTCACCTTGCGCATTCGTAGCATTCAACGCAAAATTTTAGAAAGTAGTGATCAGCCAATGCTTGGTTTTGATCAAAACATGACCTTAGAGAAGCTTGAGGAGTCTGTCGACGAGTGGTCTTCACGACAGAAAAAATTAATTCAAGAACTTGAAAGTAGAGAAGAATTTCGACGTGAATACATTGGGAATGTAAGCCATGAATTAAAGACCCCCATTTTCAATATTCAGGGGTATATATTAACGCTGCTTGATGGTGCAAAAGACGATCCTAAGATTACTACGAAATTCTTGAAGCGCGCCGCTAAATCTGTTGACCGAATGACCTCTTTGGTTAAAGATATGGATGTCCTTTCTAAGGTAGAAACAGGGCGATACGATATACGTTTAGAGCCCACGCGTTTGGACTTGCTTATCGATGATACTTTATTAGGGATAGATTCATTCGCTGCGAATTACTCCGCAAAAATCAAAGTGAAATATTCCTGTCAAAAGAGTCAAGTAGTTCTCTGTGACACGGCGAAAATAGAACAGGTTCTGGATAATCTAATAGTCAATGCTATCAAGTATAGCGAAGAACCGCGGAGTGTAAAAATAGTATTGGAAGATGCAGGTACAAAAATCAATATCAGCGTGGTTGACAACGGTTTTGGTGTTCCGGAGAAAGATATCCATCGCATTTTCGAACGATTCTATCGAGTGGATAAAGCGCGTTCAAGAGAGGCAGGAGGCTCGGGACTCGGACTGTCTATAGTTAAGCATATTATTGATCGGCACAGCGAATCTATTGAGGTTCATTCAGAGGAAGGCGTTGGAACTACTTTTAGATTTACATTGACAAAGGCGTAATCGTGTATAACCTCTCGTTGAGTGCATCACCTCACCGATAATTCGGCTTATTTTTGAATCAAACTCAACTTATCGCCACTATGGAATGGAGTCCTGATTTGATGAAAAAACTTGAAGCGTTGCGCTCCAAGATCGAACAGACTGGTCAAGATTTTGAGACCTACGTCAACGGCTGGCAATTACAGCGTTTTCAGAACTATTGGGATTATATTCAGCTAGATACCCTGTTGAGTCTGCAACGCCCGGTGACACAAGTTGAGGACGAACCCATTTTTATCATCTATCACCAGATTACGGAGTTGTATTTCAAACTTGCCCGCATTGAGATTGATGCTATCGCAAAAAATGAGGCCAATACGGTGGCCGATTTTACTGAACGCATTCATCGAATCAACAGGTATTTCGGTGCGCTTAGAGGCAGCTTTGGTGTAATGGAGCAGGGGATGAAGAAAGAAGAATTCTTGGCCTTTAGAGATGCTCTTGCACCGGCCTCGGGATTTCAAAGCGTACAGTACCGCATCATTGAGCTGGGTTGTGCCCCGCTTATAAACATTGTCAGTGAATCTCGCCGTGAGGAATTAGCGGATGCCTCAATCGAAGATCAAATGGATGGGATTTATTGGAAAAATGGTGCAACAAGAGAAGATAATGGGAAGCCGGCCTACACCGCTACCCAGTTCATGGACAAGTATTGGGACGACTTGCTCTTCACGGCGGAAGCCTATGAACATTGCAACATCTGGGTTCGATTCCAAGAATTAAAATCAAATGCTAGTGACGATGAGCGCAAGCAACTTGAAGATGCCTTACGGGCTTTGGATTTGAATATCAATGTGAATTGGCCCCTACAACATTATAAAACGGCCGTTCGTTACTTATCGAAGAAGCCAACCGACATTCCTGCAACCGGCGGTACCAACTGGCAGAAATACCTGCCGCCGCGTTTTCAACGTAGAATATTCTTCCCAGAACTGTGGACTGCTGAGCAGAAAGCCGAATGGGGCAAGAGTTGGGTGCACGAGGTACTGGCAGAATTAGAATCGTAAGAATACATGAGTACAAAGAAGATTGCATGGGTGGCTGTAGCCTCCATTTTTCTTGTCATAATCATTGCAGTAATCACCTCTAACCCGGATGCTCCTGGTGTTTTAGCAGATGAGGAGCCTGTGGTTGAGGAGCCCACGTTTTATTTGACCCTGCCTGCAGATACACTTCGTTTTGAATCGCACAAGATTGCTTCAGGGGAGAGCTTTGGCGCTTTATTGGGTAAAAGAGGGATAAGTACAGCCCAGATTTATAAAATTGCCGCTGCCGTAGAGGATGAATTTAATGTTCGTCGCATTCGTGCTGGGGTTGAGGTCCAATTCGCAACGGGTGACAGCTCGCTTTTCCCATCGTATTTCATCTACCCGGAAAGTAAATTCGAGTATTGGATTATCGGGATTAACGATTCTGTATTCGCCAAGAAAGTGAAGAAAGAGCGTGAGGTTCGTCGCCGTGAAATTAGTGGCACCATTGATGATGCCCTCTACTTAAGCGTGGGTCGTGCAGGAGGTACTCAGGCTTTAGCCATGTCCTTAGTAGAAGTTTATGCGTGGACCATTGATTTCTTCCGCTTGCAAAAAGGCGATGCTTTCTCAGTGATTTACGAAGAGGAGTATGTGGACGATACCACTTATGTTGGCCTAAAGGGCATTGTCGCTGCCAACCTTACCCATGTAGGTAATGATTTTTATGCCTTCCCGTACGAGAATGAATTGGGCTTTGACGATTATTACGACGAAGAAGGCCGCAGTTTACGCAAGACATTCTTGCGTGCACCGCTCAACTTTACCCGCATTTCTTCGCGCTACAGCGGTCGCAGATTCCACCCGGTGCAAAAGCGTTGGAAGGCCCATTTAGGGACGGATTATGCTGCACCTACTGGCACACCGATTATGTCAACGGCAGACGGAGTTATCATTGCGGCGAAATACACCTCTGCAAATGGTAATTACGTCAAGGTTCGCCACAACAGCACTTATACTACACAGTATTTGCACATGAGCAAGATCAAGCCCGGCATCAAAAACGGTGTACGCGTAAAGCAAGGGGATGTTATTGGTTACGTGGGTTCAACAGGATTGGCCACAGGGCCGCACGTGTGTTACCGCTTTTGGGTAAACGGCAAGCAAGTTGATCCGTACAAGCAAAAACTGCCCGATGCAAAACCGCTGGAGTCTGATCGTATGGATGCCTATAAAAGCTACATGGCTTCGCTCAAACAAGAGCTCGACGCGCTGTAAGCGGCAACGAAAAATTCAGATATAGAATCAAAAAAGGCGCCCTGCAGGCGCCTTTTTTAGTGGGATTTAGCTTTAAAATTTGCTACTCCTTTCGGATTAGCCAATGACAATATTGATTATTCGGCCAGGCACAACAATCATCTTACGCACCTGCTTGTCGCCAATCTGAGCTGCAGTGCGCTCATCGGCCATCACGGCTTTCTCGATATCGTCTTTGCTCATATCTAATGGCAATTCCAATTGGAATCGAACCTTACCATTAAACGAAACAGGGTAGTTCTTGCTGCTCTCTACCAGGTAGCTCTCATTGTGCGTTGGATACTCGCTGTGGGTTACAGAACCTTCTCCGCCCAACAGTTCCCACAATTCCTCCGCAAGGTGTGGGGCAAACGGTGAGATCAGGCGAACGAGCGGCTCCAATACCTCGCGGTTATTGGCCTTCAAATCTGTCAATTCGTTGGTCGCAATCATAAACGCGCTGACCGAAGTGTTGAAACTGAAGTTCTCAATGTCTTCGTTCACTTTCTTGATACATGCATGTGCTGCTTTCAAGGCCTTTTTATCGGCCGGTGCATCGCTCACATTAAACGTTCCTCCTTGGTGGAAGAGCTTCCAGAATTTACGCTGGAAACCGGCCACGCCAGAAAGACCTTGAGTGTTCCACGGCTTGCTTTGCTCTAACGGACCTAAGAACATCTCGTACATGCGCAATACATCGGCACCATATTTCTCTACGATATCGTCAGGGTTGGTCACATTGAATTTGGACTTTGACATCTTCTCCACCTCGCGGCTGCAGATGTACTTGCCATCTTCAAGGATGAATTCAGCATCCTTGTATTCTTCGCGCCAATTCTTAAACGCTTCCACATCTAGCTCGTCGCCTTGCAACAAGCTCACGTTAGCATGAATGGCCTGAGTGTCGTGATCGCCTTTGAGCCCAGCACTCACAAATGTGTTGGTCCCGTTAATTCTATGAACGAAGGCACTGATGCCTTGAATCATCCCTTGATTGATCAGTTTCTTAAACGGCTCGTCAAAGCTGATGAAGCCCATATCGAATAGGAATTTGGTCCAGAAGCGCGAGTAGAGTAGGTGACCCGTGGCGTGCTCAGAACCTCCAACATACAAATCGACTTGATTCCAATATTCAGTAGTTGCTTTCCCGGCAAATTCTTCGTTGTTGTGTGCGTCCATGTAACGCAAGAAGTACCACGATGAACCAGCCCAGCCCGGCATCGTCGTCGTCTCCAAAGGATGGCCGTTGTAGGTCCAATCGTTGGCGCGTGCGAGCGGCGGTTCGCCGTCTTCTGTCGGTAAATAAGCATCAACCTCTGGCAAGGTCAATGGCAAATCTTCGAGCGGCATTGTCTTGGCAATACCGTTCTCATAGTACACAGGAATAGGCTCTCCCCAGTAGCGTTGACGTCCAAAGATGGCATCGCGTAGTTTGTATTGGGTGGCTCCTTTTCCGTAGCCAATTCCTTCTAGGTGCTCAATCATTTTCGCCTTGGCGTCCATGCACTCCATGCCGTTGAGGAAATCGGAATTCACCATTTTCCCTTCTTTGGCTTCGAAGGCCTCTACGCTCAAATCGCCGCCGGCTACGACCTCTACTATCTCTAGGTCAAAGTGCTTTGCGAAGGCATAATCGCGGCTGTCGTGACCAGGAACGGCCATTACGGCACCTGTTCCATAGCTCGCCAATACATAATCGCCGATCCAAATAGGCACCTTGGCGCCGCTGATTGGATGCACGGCAAAGGCGCCAGTGAAACAACCGCTGATCGTTTTTGTATCCGCCATACGGTCGCGTTCGCTGCGTGCTGCAGCCTTAGCTTGATAAGCTTCTACGGCCTCCCGTTGCTCGGCCGTGGTAATTTTCTGAACCAATTCATGCTCTGGCGCCAAAGTCACAAAGGTGGCACCGAACAAGGTATCTGGACGCGTTGAAAAGACCTCGATCTGTCCGTCGTGTCCATCAATGTCAAAGAAGATGGCAGCACCTACAGATTTTCCTATCCAGTTGCGCTGCGTCTCTTTAAGTGACGTACTCCAATCAATGCGGTTTAATCCTTCGAGCAGACGATCTGCGAAGGCAGTGATGCGCATTGACCATTGCATCATTTTCTTCTGTACTACGGGGTGTCCACCTCGCTCACTCAAGCCGTCTTTTACCTCGTCATTCGCCAATACGGTGCCCAGAGCGGGACACCAGTTTACGTTGCTTTCGCTGCGGTAGGCCAAACGATAATTCAACAAAACCTCCGCTTGTGCTGCTTTGTCCATACCTGCCCACTCTTCGGCACTAAAGTTCATTTCTTCCGTCTGTGCGGCGTTCAGTCCTTCGGTGCCGTGCGCAGCAAAGTGTGCTACAAGCGTATTAATATGACGGCTTCCTCCTTCGTTATGGTCGTACCACGCATCGAAGAGTTGAATGAATATCCATTGCGTCCATTTGTAGTAGGAAGGATCCGTGGTTTTGAATTCACGCGACCAATCCAGGCCGAAACCGATATTGTCGAGCTGTTGGCGGTAGCGTGCGGTATTTATCTCCGTAGTTTTTTCTGGGTGTTGCCCCGTTTGGATGGCATATTGTTCTGCGGGCAATCCAAAGGCATCATAGCCCATCGGGTGCAGGACGTTAAAGCCCTTTTGCTTCTTGTAACGACCATAGATGTCAGAGGCGATATAGCCCAGCGGGTGACCTACGTGCAGACCCGCACCCGATGGATACGGGAACATGTCCAAAACATAGAATTTTGGCTTGTTCTGTGAATTTGATGCATGGTAGGTGCCTTCAGCAGCCCATTTGCCCTGCCATTTCTTGTCAATTTCCTGATGATTGTACTCCATGTCGTTAAAGAAGTGTTGAACACGCGCGAAATTAGTGAATGATGGGGCAGGAATTACTATTTTCGCTTCAATGAGTTCCAAAGAGCAAAAATTTACCGCCTCTCGAGTGCGTTCTTCCTACCTCAGTGTAGTAGTGTCCATGACCCTTGTCCTATTTGTTTTGGGCCTTTTGGGCACTTTAGTATTGAGCGCCAGTGACTTATCAAAAGCTGTACGCGAGAATTTCACGTTTACCTTGGTCTTGGAGGAGTCCATTCCCGAGGCGGATTTGAAGACATTATTGAAAACGCAACAGTTGGCACCGTACGCGAAAAGTGCACGGTTGGTAACGAAAGAAGCGGCTGCGGAGAGTCTTGAGGCCGCTTTGGGAGAAGATTTCGTTGATTTTCTTGGATACAACCCGCTGAGCAACACTATCGACATCAATCTGCAGGCCAATGTGGTAGCGGCAGGTGATTTGGATGCACTTAAAGCGCAGATGATGGAAGAAGAATATGTCAAAGATGTATTGTACGATCGCGATTTAGTGGCTCTAGTCAACGACAACATAGAGAAGATCTCATTTGTGCTTCTTGGAGCGTCAGCCGTCCTGTTGGCAATCGCTTTGGCCTTGATTAACAGCAGCATTCGATTGACCATTTATTCCAAAAGATTTTTATTGAAGACGATGCAACTTGTAGGCGCTACAAGCACATTCATTCGTCGACCGTATATAATGAATGCCTTATTACTAGGTACAGTAAGCACGGCGCTTTCGTTGGGCTTGTTGGCCGGTGCGGGCTACCTTAGTGCAGCATACTTCCCTGGATTGGAGCAACTCTTTGCCGTGGAAGTGCTAGTTTTTGTCGGCGCAGGATTATTGGCCATAGGCCTTATTGTTCCTGGTATGAGCACAGCTTTTGCCATTCGCAGATATTTAAAATTGAGAACAAACGAATTATACTTTTAAGATGAATAACAAAGAAACTTTCCTTTTTGACCGCCGTAAGTACACGGTTTTGATTGCAGGACTCATTATGTTGGCCGTAGGCTTTGGTTTAATGCTAGGCGGTGGTTCTGAGAATCCGACAGAGTTTAATCCAGAGATTTTTGGTGTCCAACGCGTGGGTATTGCACCTTGGTTCCTATTCATTGGTTTGCTTTTGCCGATTGTGGCCATCATGATGCCTAAGAAAGACGCTTAAATTCGTCACTAATGACTCCCATCCAAGCCTTGTTTTTAGGTCTTATCCAAGGCCTTACTGAATTCTTGCCGGTAAGCTCATCCGGTCACCTCGAGATTGGTAAAGCCTTATTTGGCTTGGACCTTTCGGGTAAAGAAAGTCTCACCTTCGATGTAGTAGTGCATGCAGGTACAGCATTGAGCACGATTGTTGTATTCCGCAAAGACATTGGCCAAATCATTAATGGCCTATTGAAATTTAAGTGGAACGCAGAGACAAAATTCGCGCTCTTTATCTTGGTTTCTATGGTGCCTGCAGGTATCATAGGCTTGGCTTTTGAAGAACAGATAAGTGTCTTATTTGAAGGCCAGCTTTTGCTCATTGGGGCGACATTGACCATTACGGGTTTACTGCTCTTCATGGCAGATCGCGCACGAGACACCAACAAAGAACTCAACTGGGTCGATGCTTTAATCGTCGGTCTGGCTCAAGCCGTAGCCATTTTGCCGGGTATTTCGCGCAGTGGCTCGACCATTGCAACTTCCGTGATTTTAGGAATAGACCGCGCAAAGGCCGCGAGGTTCTCTTTCCTAATGGTGTTGCCTATCATTCTAGGTAAGGCCTTGCTCGATGCTAAGGACATCGTCTCCGGAGAAGCGATGGGCACAGAGGTGGGCGCATTCCCACTTGTACTTGGACTGTCGGCTGCATTCTTTAGCGGAATAGTTGCTTGTAACTGGATGATTGCCCTGGTTAAACGCAGTCAATTGAAGTATTTCTCCTTCTACTGTTTTGCAGTGGCACTCATCGTTTTGGTGAGCCAATTCTTTTAGGATTCCCCAATGACAGCGGATGAAATCAAAGCGGGCCAAGTGCTCTTGGTGGAGAAACCTCTGGAGTGGACCAGTTTTCAGGCCGTTGCCAAGATTCGATACACCCTTCAAAAAGAATTGGGTTTGAAAAAACTCAAGGTTGGCCATGCCGGTACTTTGGATCCGCTGGCCACGGGTCTTCTGATTATTTGTGTAGGGAAAAAGACAAAGGAAATAAGCGCCTACATGGGCCAAAGCAAAGAGTATATTGCACAAATCACTTTCGGCGGCACTACGCCTTCCTATGATTTAGAAAGTGAGATAGATGCCACATTTCCTACAGCGCACATCGATCGGGCAGCTATTGAAGCTGTTCTTCCACAGTTTACTGGCGATATCCAACAATACCCGCCTATATTTTCAGCCATTAAGCAGGGCGGAGTTCGCATCTACGAAAAAGCGCGTGCCGGCGAACAGGTTATTGTGGAACCTCGTAGCATCACTATCCATGAATTAGAAATCTTGTCTTTTGAAAACAATGTACTCTCTCTACGGGTGCTTTGCGGCAAAGGAACCTACATCCGCTCTTTAGCACACGACCTGGGCAAGGCCCTTAGTTCAGGAGGGCATCTCAGCGGATTGCGTCGAACAAAAATCGGGTCTTTCGAGGCCGATGGCACGAAAGACCCGATACAATGGTCTGAATATTTTAAAGAAGCCCTCGAGCGTTAGTCGAGGTATTTACTCTTCCAAAGATTTGCATTGAAATTCTTCATGCGGCTAAAGCCGTACAGGGATGTCATTGCCCCGGTCGAGAATACCATCCAGAAGAAGAAGATCACGCGAATGTGCAAAATGGTGCCCGTATCCTTTGGACCTCTCATGAGGTTTTCCGGGAATAGTAACGCCACCGCCAAACAAAAAATGAAAACGGTCTTCATTAAGCTTTCGAAATCTCTAAATGGATACACCAATGCCTTGCGCAATGGGTGAAGATCGTTACCCCATTGTGCTAATAGGTAGTGGTAGCCACCGCCCATAGGAACGAACAACAAGGGGTCTTTGTCTTTTTCTGCGAGTTTGAACATGCCTGCAGGAGCAATCATTTTGAAACCAGTGATCTCGCGCTCCTGGGCTTTCTCAAAGGCCTTAATTGCATCTAGCGCCTCAGCAGGAAACGTACCGTTGAAATGCTTTGAATCCAGAAAACGTAGGCGGTAATCCACACAAAGCTTTTTGATGTCTTCGATGTGGTAGATGCGCGAGGATTCGAGCGCGTCGAAATTCAACATTTCACTATTTCCCTCAGAGGTAAATAGGTTGCCTAAGATGCGTTCGCCTTCTGTAGGTTGTGAAAGCAGTGCCTCGAAACCCACAAGGATTTCAGCGTTTGTCGGTTGTGTGTTCTTTGAACGAATGTCGTTCAATTGGTCAAGAAGATTAATTCCCATGCTCTAGTTAGTTGCTTTCTGTTCGGGAACTCATGGCGCGTAGATTTAACAAAGTTCGCAAATGCATTGTTCAATGTCAATTGGTTTGTCAAAAACTTGACAAGGGGGGTGTCGAAATCGTACCTTTGTATTCTTATTAATTCAAAATTTCAAAGCCCGTAAGCTATGAAAATGAAACTTTCTCACTTCGCGTATGAGCTCCCAAAGGAACTCATCGCGCAGGAACCAACCTTACACAGAGACGACAGCAGGTTGATGGTGGTCCACAAGGACACCGGCGAAATCGAACACAAGCACTTCCACCAATTGATCGACTTTTTCGACGACGGTGATGTAATGGTGCTCAACAACACAAAGGTTTTTCCTGCCCGAATGTGGGGTAACAAGGAGAAGACTGGTGCGCGTATTGAGGTATTCTTGCTACGTGAATTGAATGCTGAGAGCCGTCTTTGGGATGTTCTTGTTGATCCGGCGAGAAAGATTCGTATTGGGAATAAACTCTACTTCGGTGAGGACGATTCGTTGGTTGCTGAGGTTATTGACAATACCACTTCACGCGGACGTACACTGCGTTTCTTGTTTGACGGTTCTTACGAGGAATTCCGTGCGAAATTGACGGAGATGGGTGAAACACCGCTACCGAAATATATTGATCGTGAGCCTACCATCGATGACGCTGAGCGTTACCAAACCATCTTTGCAAAAGAAGAAGGCGCTGTTGCCGCTCCTGTTGCAGGTTTGCACTTCTCAAAACATTTGATGAAGCGTTTGGAGATTAAGGGAGTTCACTTGCCAGAATTGACACACCACGTAGGTCTTGGAACGTTCCGCCCTGTCGAGGTTGAAGATTTGAGCAAGCACAAAATGGACAGCGAGCAGTTCATTATGCCTCAATCTACTGCCGATGTGGTAAATGAAGCTCTTGCCAATAAACGTCGTGTGTGTGCCATTGGTACCACCACGGTAAGAACATTGGAAAGTTCGCTAACGACAGGTGGACGTGTCACCGAGACTGAAGGTTGGACCAACAAGTTTATCTTCCCGCCGTACGAAGTAAAGATCCCGAATGCGATGGTAACGAATTTCCATCCTCCAGGTTCTACTTTATTGATGATGAACAGTGCAATGTTGGGTCACGACCTTGCGATGCATGCCATCAATGTTGCCATCAAAGAGAAGTACCGCTTCCTTGCCTTTGGCGATGCGATGTTAATCATCTAATCCACTAAGATTCTATAATGAGAAGCCCTGCCAGTTTTGGTGGGGCTTTTTAATTGATGCCCTCAAAAGCTTTGAGATATTCTTGGGCAATTTTGAGCCAATTAAAGTGTGCTTCAATCCTAGCTTGCGCCAGACTTCCTTGTTCGATTTGTACCTCCTTATTAGGAAGGTTTTGAAGCATAGCGGTTAATTCTTCTTCGCTGCTCCACAAGCCGCCTAAGCCACCCAAAACACTTGCATTGAACGGATTGCTGTGGGCAAGAACAAAAGCGCCACAGCCCATGGCCTCTAAGAGTGCGGGGTTTGTACCGCCCGCGCTATGTCCGTGCAGGTAAGCCTCACAATGGGTGCGCAGTGCATTCACTACATCTTTTTCATAGATGGTCCCTGGAAAGACGATATTCTCACACGCCTGATACTTTCTGTAGAGTTTCTTTCCATAGGTTGTAGAGTAATCACCAACAGCGACGAGGGTTATTCCACTCTTTTTGGCCGATTCTAAAATCTCCTTCACGTGATTATCCGGTTGCACTCGACCAATGTGAAGCACAAAATCTTTAGTGGGCAGACCTTTGCCCTGAAGAAGCTCAGTATCGGTTGTTGAAACGATTTCCGCACCATAGGCGATGGTTGTACAAGGCGTCTTGTATTTCGTTAGGTAGTCGGCAATCATAGGATTGTCAGCAACTAAAAGTTTTGAACGTTTGGCGGCTCTGCGCTCGGACCATCTTAGGAAAGGTGCGAGGGGACCTTTGTATTTGGCCCTTTGGTGCTCCAACCCGTCCATGTTGGTGACGGTTTTTTGCTTTGGCCATAGAAAGGACCAAATGCCTGAAGTGGTATAACCTAGCTGTAAGATGATGTCGTAGTCCTTCTTCTTTGCGTCCAGGATACAACGAAGGTCGTAAATGAATTGGCCCGCTAAACCCAAGGTATTTTCAGGGTTGAAAATATGAGTAATCTCAACGCCCTCAAAGTTTTCGAGCGGTTCGGGATGATCGCTTACGGTGTATACTGTGACCTGATGACCAGCACGCACCCACAAGGGACAAACACGTTCAGCCATTTCTTCAAACCCGCCATAGCGGTTGGGAATTCCACGGGATCCAAGTACTGCGATTTTCACGGGACTAAATGTAGGATTTTTAAGGTGGATAACAGAACTTTTAAAGAAACCTAAACCCCGAATTATGGATTTTCAAAGCAGTTGCCATCAGTGGACGCAATCCCAATTGCTCAGTTATGTGCTCAATGGCGCTAGCCGTTATCAGAATGTGGATGATATGGCAGCGGAATTTTCAACCCAGTTTAAAAGTCTATCCCACTTAATGCAGATGGACGAGAAAGCCTTGTGCAGCATTAAAGGCATAGGACCAACAAAGGCGAAACAGATCATGGCGATGCTCGCCTTACACCGCGCTTGGAATGAACCGCAAGACCTGCCTCAAAGCATTAAAAAAAGTGGCGATGCGATGCCTCACTTTTACCCATTACAAGCACTTGCTCATGAAGAATTTCATGTCCTCTACCTCAATAGGGCGCATGTTCCACTTACCTGCCAGCAGTTGTTCAAGGGTGGAATAACAGGTACGGTTACCGACATTAGGGTTGTGATGAAAAAAGCCCTTCAGTGGAGCGCTACGGCTATGATTGTAGCACATAATCACCCTTCGGGTGCTCTTTATCCGAGCGAGAATGACAAGCGAATGACTAAAAAGCTCGTTTCTGCAGCAAAAACCTTGGATCTGACCGTGCTTGACCACCTTATTGTGACGCGAAGTGGCTACTTTAGCTTTTCAGATCAAGGCCTGATATAAATGGGAGCAGTACGTTACCTGCAGAATTGGAGATCATTTTTAGGAAAGTATGACCATTGGCGGTTCCTCTTTGCGGAGCTCAACAAGCTCGTCTATCTGCGTTCCTACACGGAAGATTTAGACGAAGCGGGAAAAGAGCAATGCTTGCATCACGCGGCTAAATGGCTTATTCATTCGCAAGAGCAAGGCAATACAGCCGGCTGTGGCACCTATTATTTCAATAGCGGTTGGACCAGTGATTATCCAGAAACCACTGGATATATCATTCCTTCGTTGTTGCGCTACGCTGCGTATGATAAAGCACAGTGGTCTAAGGAAGCTGTCAATGCTGTCCTTAAAGCAGGGGAGTGGTTGTTGACCGTTCAGCACGATGACGGTGGCTGGCCTGGAGGTTATGTCGAACAGAACCGGCCATCGGTAGTGTTCAATAGCGGCCAGATTCTCCGGGGAATGCTTGCCTTATATGAGTTCAATGGAGATCCTCGATGGAAGGATGCATCAGAGCGTTGTATTCACTGGATATGGCAACAGTTGGATGAGCACGGAAGATTTGCAACCAATGATTACATGGGTGCTATTCGGGTGTACGGCAGTTATGTGGTTGCGCCTATTCTAGATTGGATTCCGCACTTTGATGGGCACAAAGTGGCTTGGGAAGGATTGGCACAAAGACATTTGAACTGGGTCTGTACACAGCAAAATGAAGTCGGCTGGTTTGCCAACTGTGATAATACTCAGCATAAGAACGATAAGCCCATCATACATACCATAGCCTACACCATTGACGGTATGTGGAATGCTGGACTAGCATTGAAAAATGACGACTTTAAAGCAGCGGCACTATTACCTGCGAGAGTTTTAGCGACCGATTTTTTGACGCGTGGCATTTTAAACGGACGTTACACCGCTACCTGGAATGGCGTAGAGGCTTTTATACCGACGGGCGGTGCTCAGCTCGCCATTGTGTGGCATAGCATGTATAAGGTGACGGGAGAGGCTATTTGGAAAGAAGCTTTTGAGAAGATGAATACACTACTTTGCGTAATCGCTCGGAGAGGAGCGCGTCAATCGAAGGATTCCATAGGGGCATTGCAAGGTAGTTTTCCATTATGGGGTCGGTATGAACCGTTTGCATTGCCGAATTGGGCAACGAAATATTTTTTAGACACACTACTGAATGAGCGTTAGAGATACCATAAGAAGCATGGTTCCAACGGCTTTGTTGGAATGGAATAGGACGAGGAAGAAAAAGCAACAGCGCAAAAGTTTGGAACAAAAGCGTGCCGCTGGCGCTGTTTGGACCAAGGATAAATTACTAGCCTCTTTGAAAGAGACAGGAGTGGATCCAAACAAGGACCTTTTGGTGCACAGTGCTATGTCAAAGATTGGCTATGTGGATGGCGGTCCAGCTACCGTGGTAGCAGCTATGCAGGAATTACTCGCTCCATCATCAACGCTTTTGATGCCTACCTCTCCGGTGGTGACTCTTCAGGCTAAACACGAGTTAGCATTATTCGATGTTGCTTCAACGCCTTCAAAAATGGGTGCAATCACCGAATATTTCAGGGCGAATGTAGCATCCCATCGCAGTGCGCACCCATTAGAGCCTGTAGCGGCCTTCGGTCCTCGCGCTGAAGCGTATACTTCATTACATCATACAGATTCCACTTCTTACGGCATCAACAGTCCATGGCGAAAACACATGGAACATGAGGGTCAGATATTGTACATAGGAACTACCTTAATTAATTCAGGCACCTCTTTGCATGCCGTGGAGGATGCCATTGGTCATGAGGATTTTAAGTTCCCAATTTATCTCGACCATCGTAAAACGTTTAATGTTCTTTTGCAGGGCCGAACGCTTAGCATAACTTCAACAGTTCACAATCCAGTATGGAGTAATAAGCGGGAATGTGATGGACTCATTCCTTTGTTGGAAACTAAGGGTGCACTAAAGCGCGTTACCGTTGGGGAAGCACCCGCTTTATTGGTGGATGCGGCTAAAATGAAATCCATACTTTTGGAAGAATACGCTCTACGGGGCGTTACCATGTATACGCCACAAGGTTCATGAGCAGAATTTTAATAACAGGAGCAGGCGGTGGAATCGTGAAAGCGATCCTGCCAGTATTGCACGAATTAGGCCACTCGATGCTGCTGACAACGCGCTCGAGGACTGCTGCTTTGGAGAGTTTTCTGAAGGATGCGGGAATAGATGCACCTGTCTTTCAGGCGGATTTAACGGTAGAATCTGATGTAGAAGCACTCTTTGAATGGGTTGCTGAAAACGGTGGATTAGATGTACTGATAAATAATGCGGGTATTGCGCATGCTGCTGCTGCATGGAAGTTGGACGCTGCAGAGATGGAGCGCCTCTTTCAAATCAATTTCTTTTCGGCCGTACGCTGTTCTTCGAAGGCGCTGCCGCTTCTTCGCGCTCAAGGTACGGGTCGAATTATTAACGTGAGTTCGGTTGTTGCGCATAAGCCAAGTTTTGGCACCAGCGGCTACGCGGCCTCAAAAAGTGCGCTTGAAGGTTATGCGCGAGGTATAGCCATCGATGTTGCCAATAAGGGCATTACCGCTAATACAATTGCCTATGGTTACATGGAGGCAGGGATGCTTTACGATGTGCCTGAGGCCATGCTTGAACAGATTAAGACCACCATTCCAAAGGGCTCCTTTGGAGATGCAAGCCAGATTGGTCGAACAATAGACTACTTAATCAATAGTCCATTCACTACGGGACAGACCCTTCATGTAAACGGTGGCCAATGGATGCCTTAATTGCACTTTATTCTAAAGAAACATCTAGCCGTTTCATTTGGGCAGCACGCGTGTTTTTTAAACATGCGATGAAGTGTGATTTAAAGATATACAGTGATGTAGATGCTTTTAATGGGGCGCAAGGAATGAAGGTGAATTATAGTCCGGATCCTATCGAAGGCTCTTTTCATATTTCACCGCACGGGTTGCTTTGGGAGAGTGAACTCGTTGAGCAAGATTTTCCTTGCACGAAGTGGGAATCACTGACTGTATTTTGCACCAGACGAATAGGTGATGTTCCGTTCGATCCGTTGGCAGCGAGTTTTTATTTGGCTTCGCGCTATGAAGAATACCTCCCATATATCGCGGACAAGCACGGAAGATTTCCAGCACAAGAGAGCTTTGCCTACAAGAACGGCTTTTTGAATCAGCCATTGATCAACCTTTGGGCACTGAAAATAGGGCAGCTTTTATTTGGCACCTCTTTCTCATTAGCGGAGCACTACCGCTTTGAGCCGACCATGGACATCGATAACATGTTTGCGTTTAAAGGAAAAGGTTCATTGCGTATTGTGGGTGCTTACTTCCGAGATATAAAGAATCGGGATTGGTCGACTTGGCGTTTTCGTACTTCGGTACTCTTTGGATTCAAACGGGATCCTTACGATACATTTAGAAAGCAACGAAATTGGTGCAAGAAATACGGCATTAAAATGCGCTACTTCATGTTGCTTTCGAAGTTTGGGCCAAACGATAGGAACGTTAGTCCGTACAGTACAGATACTGCGGTCAAATTACGTGAGTTAGCCGATTGGGCGGAGATCGGAATACACCCTTCTTATGCTTCGGATAGTGAAGAAGAGGCGGTTCGTGAAGAACGCGATCGCTTGGAAACTATATTGCGTCGACCGGTCGCTCATTCTCGCCAACATTATCTGAAAATGAAGATGCCTGCAACGTTCAGGACGCTGGTAAATTTGGGTATTGAAAACGACCATAGCATGGGATACGCCGAAGAAGCAGGGTATCGCGCGAGCATTGCTGTACCGTACCCGTTCTATGACCTAGAATATGAATCCATTCTGCCTTTGACCATTCACCCTTTTGTCTACATGGATACGACTTATGCTATGTACAAGGAACTTGATGCGCAGGAGGCTGAACCGCTCATGCTGTCTTGGCACGAGGAATCAAAATCCGTTGGTGGGCATTACAGTGTCATTTGGCACAATAGGACTTTTGGTGAGCATGAACCAGGCAGCGATGGATGGGTTCAATTATTCAAACAATTACTCGATGCAGCGCACCATTAAGTTCTTAAAGCATACTCAGATAGATTTTGAGAAGTGGGATGCGTGCGTTGCTGCAACCTCAAATCCACAGCCGTACGGTTTTAGTTGGTACCTGAATTGGCTTGCGGATCAATGGCAAGCATTGGTTATTGGCGATTACGAAGCCGTATTACCACTGTTTATTCAGAAGAAATTCGGGCAATTGTATTCTACTAGACCCTATGGAACACAGGCCTTGGGGCCTTATTCAAAGATTCCGTTAACGGCAGAAATTGTCAACGTACTCGTAGAGGAATCTCTTCGGCATGTGAAGTATCTGGAGTACTTCTTTAGTCCCGGCACGCCTATGCCTGCAGGGTTCAAACCTGAACAGTTTTCAAACTTCATCATTGATACCTCTGCCGATTACGAGGTGCTGTTCAAAGCATTTAGTTCCCAGAACAAACGAAACTTGAAGAAGGCAGATGCTGCCAGTTTTGAATTGGCCGAATGGGCAACGGTTCAAGATGCCGTTCAGCTTTGGCAAAATAATGTCAGGGAAAAAACTGCTATTCCAGCCGAAAGTTTCGACCGCTTAGGCAAGTTGCTTGAGTTCTGTCATTATCAAAAGCGTGGTGTATTGTATGCCGTTCGCGATGAATACAATCAGCTCTGTGGTGCGCAGTTTTGGATCATTTACGAGGGTAGAAGTACTCTTTTGCTGAATGCTTCTACAGATTGGGGTAAAGACCACGGAGTGAGCACGTGGCTGATCGACAAGCACATTAAAAGTACCGCCGGTCGGTCGCATATAATAGATTTTGAAGGATCTTCAATTCCTGGCTTAAAGCGCTTCTACAGTGGCTTCGGCGCTAAGGATGAACCGTTCCACATGCACGTTGAAAATCAGCTTCCATTCCCGATTAACCTTTTGAAGTCAAAGTCTACACGATGAGTTACAAGCACCTTTTTTTTGATTGGGACCACACACTGTGGGATTTTGAAAAGAACTCTGAACATTCGCTTAGAAAGCTTTTTGAGGACTTAGATTTAGTAGGTTTAGGCATCTCTTCATTTGAGGATTTTTATCCTCTTTATTTGGTGATCAATGAACAAAAATGGGAGCTCTACCGCAAAGGCGAAATTGATAAAGCTACCCTTAGGGCGTCTCGTTTTAAAGAGACCTTTGCTCATTTTGGCGCAGTGGCAGACGAGGTCGCTTGGACGTTGGAACAGCGTTACATCGAGGAGACTCCTTACGGCCAGCACCTCATTGAGGGGACGAAAGAAACGTTGGAAGCTTTGACCCAAAGAGGGTATAAGATGCACATCATAACGAACGGTTTCACCGAAAGTCAGACCATCAAGTTCACTGAGAGTGGTCTAAAGCACTATTTCGATCTTTTGCTTTGTAGCGATGAGGTGGGCGTGAATAAGCCTGATCCTAAAATTTTCCGTGCTGCCTTATCTCGCACCGGGGCAGAGCGTAAAGAGAGTCTTATGATTGGTGACAATCTTGTTGCAGATTGCGTCGGTGCCCGCAACCAAGGAATCGATCAAGTGTTCTTTAATCCGCGCTCATTGCGGCACACCGAAAAGTTCACTTTTGAAATCACACGGATTCCTGAGTTGCTTGATTTTTTGAAGTAATAAATCAGACCATTCGAGATAAACTCTTTTCGAGGTAACTTGTTCTTTGTTTAAACAAGTATATATGCCAGTACTCCGCGCCTTACCGGCCCACGAAGTCATGATGGGTCCGCATCCTGTAAAACAGCCGATTCCGACGCAAAGCGTCGATCAGATAGATCCTTTTCTACTCATTCATCACCACAGAAGTACTGTCGCTCCTGGCACCGACCGCTGGGATGCCGGGGTAGGTCCGCATCCACATAGAGGTTTCTCTCCCATTACATTTATGTGGGAAGGAGGTGTCCACCATAGAGACAGCCGAGGAAATAACAGCGTTGTAGGCGGTGGCGGCGTACAATGGACAGATGTGGGTATGGGCATCATTCACAGCGAGCGCCCACCAGCTGAACTCTGCGAGAATGGCGGTGTCCAGGAAATCATTCAGATTTGGGTCAACCTTCCCAGAGCGAAGAAAATGATGGAGCCTGTGTATTTGCCGTTTCAAAAAGAGGAATTGCCTTCTGCCCACGGGCATCCAGAATTAAAGATAGTTTCAGGCGATATAGGTTACGACCAATCTATTGGTCCTTTAAAAGGTGCTTATCCCGTAACTAGTGCCCATGGTGTCGCTACTACAGCGCCGTTTTCCTTTACCGTAAAAGAAGGTGAAAATGGATTGTTTTACCTCCTGAGTGGTGCAGGGCGACTTGAAGGTTACGGTCTGGTGGAAAATGCCATGCTCTATCATTTGGATGCAGGCGATTACACTGCGCATTTAGAGGAGGGCACGAAGGTCTTCTTTATAGCTGCAGCGCCAATTGGTGAAAAGGTGGAAAGCTACGGTCCTTTTGTGATGACGAATCAGACAGAAATCATGGAAGCTATGCGAGATTATCAAATGGGAAAAATGGGGTATTTGGTAGAGCGTGACATGCCTTAATTCCTTTTTGCTTCGTGTATCTTTGCATTATGACCGATAACAAGCGAGACATCCGCGGACTATCCCAGGAAGCATTGATCCAGTTTTTTGAAGAGAATGGAGAAAAGGCCTTCCGTGCCAAACAAGTCTATCAGTGGCTTTGGCAAAAAAGTGCGCAGAGCTTTGATGAGATGACAAACCTCAGTAAGTCAACTCGCGCATTGCTCGACGATCACTTTGTCTTCAACTTACTTCAGGTAGATTTGATGCAACGCAGTGTGGACGGTACCATCAAGAATGCGGTAAAGCTTTACGACGGTGCCTTGGTTGAATCGGTTTTAATCCCAACAGAAAAACGGATTACAGCTTGTGTAAGCTCGCAAGTGGGTTGCTCTTTAGATTGTACTTTCTGTGCGACAGCGGCATTGAAACGCATGCGAAATCTTTCCCCGGATGAGATTTATGACCAAGTTGTAGTGATTGACAAACAGGGCAAGGAATACTTCGGACGGCCATTGACCAATATTGTGTTCATGGGTATGGGAGAACCCTTGTTGAATTACCAGAATGTCCTTTCTGCGATTGATAAAATCACTGATCCTAAAGGATTGGGTCTTAGCCCACGCCGTATTACGTTAAGTACTATTGGTGTACCAAAGCTTATCAATAAGATGGCTGACGATGAGGTTAGATTTAACCTGGCCATTTCCTTGCATAGCGCTATCGAAGAAAAGCGCGCAAAACTGATGCCCTTAGCACATAAAACAACCACACTTGCAGATCTGCGCGAAAGCCTACAGTATTGGTATGCCAAAACGGGTAAGAACGTCACGTTTGAATACGTCATCTGGAAAGGAATCAACGACAAGGAATCGGACGCTAAGGCATTGGCGAAATTTTGCGGTGCCATACCAACCAAGGTGAATATCATTCAGTATAATCCTATTGATAACGGACCGTACACCCAAGCTCCACAGGAAGCTGTGGACATGTACAAACGCATCCTTGAAAACAAAGGAATCATCACAACTATCCGCCATTCTCGCGGTCAAGATATCGATGCAGCCTGCGGCCAGCTCGCCAATAAAGGGGAGGAATAGGTACTGTCGGTAACTTTTACTTTTTCACATTTTTTGGGTCTTCTGTAGCCAATTCAGAATTTGATGAAACAATCAATTCTAGTTCGCCATGCTCATCCGAATTCACACCGTTCAACCTGCTGTTTTACTACCCATACCTGTACTGTTGGAAGTCAATATATCGCGTGGAATAAAATTCCATGTTTCAGGCAACGTACACACCTCTATTAAAGAGAATAGACAAAGGGTATATGCTACTCTGAAAAATGAAGGTTGGCACTGGCCTGGCCAGAGAATAACACTCAATTTTAGACCGCTCGAATTACTTAAAAAAGGAAATCATTATGATCTAGCCATAGCCATTGGAATTCTAGGTGCGAGTGGTCAAATAAGTACAGAACTCACGAATAATACCCTTTTTTATGGTGCATTAAATCTAGACGGAACGGTTGAGCAGGCAGAACATGCATTTCAAATACTTGAGGTAGCAAAAAGGAATAATTTTAAGCGTGTTGTGTTGAATATTTCAAATAAATACATCAATCGTATAAATGCACAATTCCTGAATATTGAGATTATCAATATTGAGAGCTTCAAAGAAGTTATTGCATACCTACAACATGCTGTATTACCTGAAATAAAGGATTTAGAAGAAGTAGATATCGATAAAAAAGGATCCTTGTGCTTTAGTGATGTGAAGGGCCTCACTTCAATTAAAAGGGCATTAGAAATTGCAGCGGCAGGAGGTCACCATATTTTAATTAAGGGTTCCCCGGGTATTGGGAAGACGATGTTGTTGGATCGGTTTTCTACAATCTTACCTCAAATAAATCCAGCAGATAAAGCCCTTGTTTCAGTATTATCAAAAATCGACGAATCTTTAACCTCGGGAAGTCGTCCCATTGTAAAATCAATAGCAGAGGAAACCGTTAAATCTCTTTTCGGTTCTAAGGAGATCCAAGCTCTAAAGGATCATTTTCAAGTAGCGGATGGAATTGGGTTTATTGATAATGAGGTTTTGGCAATTTCAAAGGGTGTATTGGGAAAGTTTCATTTGGCACTTGGGGGCGTGCTATGTTTTGATGAATTACCGACATTATCAAGAGCGGTTTTAGACGCTATCACACTTCATATGGATTGCTACAGAGTTCAAATGATCATGGCAATGAATCCATGCCATTGTGGTTACTTTGATCATCCAGAAGTTGAGTGTTCGTGCTCGGCGTCCAACCTTCATAGGTATGACGGGGCACTTTCTGGAGCGCTATTAGATCGAATAGATTTACAAGTGGCGCATAACCCAGTAGAAGAAAAAGGGAAATTAGAAACTTCTGCAACTATTGCAGCAAGAGTACGATTGGCATTCGAACGTCAATTGAAGAGATCGGAAACACAAAATGCGCGACTTTCAATCGATACACTTAAGGAACTCATACTAAGTAATGATGCGATGAAACTAGAATTTCAAAAGTTGACCATAAAGAATAGCTGGAGCTTAAGAAAACAACGAATCGTGCTATGCACGGCATTAACCATAGCAGACTTAGATGACTGCTCCCCGAAGGTGGAGCATTTACTGGAGGCCGTTAAGTTTAGCTCTTTTCATCTTTTAGATTCGACTAACAAAGTGAAAAAACAAAAATATTCCAGACCCTCAGTTATACTGGGTTCAAATCTAAAAATAGAGGAACCCTAGCGCCTCCAGCTTGGATCCTTAGGATCGGGTGCGTTTTTAGTCCACTCAATAGGGCCGTTACAACCAATCTCAATGACCATTGCATTCGGAGAGCCGAATACACCTAGCATGGCACTGCGCCAGTCTCTGAATTCATCCATATCTGTGGCATAGCAGCTCAAAGTAAGGATACTAATGCTCGTGCCGTCGATGATGACAATAGCAGGGTCAACATGATCAACGGTACGATAATCACGACCAGGAGTGATGCGCTTGTTCCCGATGAATTCCTTGAACCAGAATTTCAAGGCATACTTGAGTTCTTCTTCATCCTCATAAACGAAAGTGCTCAAATCGTATTTGGGACGTACGCTATTTCCTAGCTCGTTTACCTCTTTCTCTAGCTGCTTTAATTGATAGTACTGGTGAAAGATGAATTGGGTTTCGTTTAATACACCGTAATTAGGTTCAGAGCCATTGAGTTCCTTGACTTTAAACTTGGTACTTTGCTCTTGAAGAAATAGGGCAGTACGCTGTTTTACTTCCTCAGTCTGTGCCAATAGCATGAATGGCATAAAGGCTACGAGGAATGCTGTCTTTTTCATAATTGTAAATCTGCTACCACAAAGTTAGAGCCTGCAACGATAATTAAATCGCCTTCTTCTGCCGCAATTTTTGCAGCCTCTAAGGCGCTGTTTACGTTGTCGTACTGTCTTCCATTAAGCTCAAATTTCGAGCCAATTTCACTCAAGCCTTCAGCGGGTAATGTTCGGTTATTCGAAGTTGCGGTCCAATAATAGTTTGCTTCTTTGGGCAATTGCTTCAGCACTGCACTGAAGTCTTTGTCAGCGGCGGCGCCCAACACCCAATGCTGGCGACCGCGACACTCCGCCGCCGCTTGCTTCACGAGAAAAGTAAATGCTGCGCTATTATGTCCAGTATCTACAACGACACGAGGCGACTCACAGATAGGAGTCCAACGTCCAAAGAATCCAGTGTTTTCCCGAACTCTAGTGAAGCCTAGACTCCACAAGCTCTTACTTTCAGGGAATAATAAATCCAATACGGCTGCAGCGCCATTGATGTTGTGTTTCTGATAGCTCCCCTTTAAATCAGACGGTAAATCATAGGAAGTGGCCCAAAAGAGAGGAGCACCTTTTGCGCTGGATACATCAATAAATGCCTCCTTGGTCTCTGCATCTTTTTCTACAACAACTACAGGAACACCGGCCTTGATAATTCCTGCTTTCTCTCCCGCTATGGTTCGCCGATCATTGCCTAAAAATTGCTGATGATCGAGTCCGATATTCGTGATCAGGCATATTTCTGGAGAACAGATGTTGGTAGCGTCTAATCGTCCGCCCATTCCGGTTTCTAGAATGATCCAGTCCACTTGCTGGTCTTCAAACCAACTCATCGCCAACATCATGGTTAATTCGAAAAAGCTGTTGCCACGCTCCTTGAAGGCACTCACATGTTGGGTGACCCAGTGGGCAACAAATTCTTGAGAAATCATTTCGGAGCCAATCTTCGCACGCTCTCTAAAGTCAAAAAGATGGGGGGATGAGAATACTCCAACCCGTAAACCCATTTCCTTCATTCCCGAGGCGATAAGGTGAGTAGAGGAACCTTTACCGTTGGTTCCCGCGATGTGAATGGTTGGAATAGAATGCCCGGGGCAATTGAGATACTCCCACAATTCTTGGGGTCCTTCCAATCCAATTTTATAATTCGTGCTACCACCGTCACGTTGAAAATTGGGTACGGCATCATAGAGCCACTTTACAGCTTCAGTATAGGTCATTAATTCAATTCAAAGCGGTAAACTATAAATCCAACTCTTCTTAAGTTGCCTTGATCTTGACTCCATTTTGAATTCTTGGCAGCAATTTTAGCTTTTTGCACTAAACATGTATTTGATCCAAAATTAGATTTGGCTAGACCCGATGGAATTTGATTATTGGGCGCCAACTCTGCTTCAAACACTTGCCCCTTCTCATTTACGGCGATTTTTATAACAACGACACCTTTATAATTACAACCGGTTTCTGGTTTTGGAATGGCTAAGGGCTTGCCTTTCATCCAATACTGACCATTGTTCCCGATACCTCCTTTTCCTGTTCTGTTAAGGCTGAGAGGGTCTCCATTCGGGTCACCTTGGTCGCCACCGCCTTGTGTTTCTCCTTCGCCGCTGCCGCTGCCTTTGTTGTTCGTGTTGAACATTCTATTCAAACGATCCGCTTTGCGTTGGCGCTCTAATTCTTCTTCTGTAGGCTGTGGATCCGGTTCAGGCTCCGGATCTGGCTGTGGGGTTTCCTTAGGCGTTTCCTTTGGTTGCTCTTTTACGGGTTCCTTAGGTGTTTCGTTTTTTGGTTCTTCCTTTGGCTCCTCGATCACAGGCGCGTCTTCCACATCCTGAGTGACCACCTCTTCTTGAACCGGTGGCGTCTCTTCGACTGGTGTTTCCGGTGCGGGTGGTGGTGGAGTAACAGGGACAGCTTGAGTGTTGTCGCCAAATCCATCATCGCTGTATCCAAAGTTGATGGCTATACCGTCCTCTGGTGGAGGATCTTGATACTTTAATCCGGAAAAAGCAAACCACAATAGAAGTAGAACGTGTATGGTTACCGTCCAAATTCGGGCTTGATTTCTATTTTTCTGTTCGTTGAATGCCATATTTATTTTGGATCGGTGGCAATAATCATTTTCATGTTATTGCGGTACCCGATATCTAATAAACGCACAGTTTCGCCGGTTGGTACCTCCTGATCGGCACGAAGAATAACTACGGCTTGTTCGTCGGCTGGTAATTTATCGACTTCGCGAAGTAATGTTTGTTCTACTTGGGCGTAATTTACACTAGTGCCATTCACATCAAATTCTAAATCTTCATTTACCGTGAGGGTGATGTTTTTCTTCTTGACCGTTTGTGCTCCACTCTTAGGCAGAATAATATCTAGGGCACTAGAGGTTACCAAAGTGGAAGCGAGGATGAAGAAAATGAGCAGCAAGAATACGAGGTCAGTCATTGAAGACATGTTCACCTCGGCACTTACCTTACTTCTGGATCTTAAATTCATAATCGATTCCGATTAAGCAGGTTCGTGCAACAAATCCAAGAAGTCCATGGCGCTATCCTCGAGTTTGTAGACCACACGGTCTACTCGAGTCACCAAGAAGTTGTATCCGAAGTAGGCGATGATACCTACCAAGAGACCGGCTACCGTAGTAGTCATAGCAGTATAGATACCCTCTGCCATCATATCTAGTTTAATCTGGCCACCGGCACTTGCCATTTCCTTGAAGGTCAAAATCATCCCGATAACTGTTCCCAAGAACCCAATCATCGGTGCACCACCAGAAATGGTAGCTAGCATAGGTAAGCCCTTTTCCAATCGGGTTACTTCTAGTTTGCCTTGATTTTCAATAGCTTGAGTAATATCTCCTAAAGGTTTGCCAATACGGCTGATTCCTTTTTCAATCATGCGTGCCACTGGGGTACTTTCTGCCTTGCAGAGGGCGCCAGCCGCATCCAATCTGCCGTCCATCACCATATCCTTAATGTTGTTCATGAAGTTCGGGTCGACCTTGTTGGCCGAGCGGATGGCACCGAAGCGCTCAAAGAAAATATATACTGCGAAAATGCTCAGCACTCCAAGGAATGCCATGATCAAAATTCCGCCTATTCCACCTGAGGTCATGAGCTCTAGGATAGACATTGTTTTTTCTGTTGGTTTTTCAGTTGATATGGCACCTGCGGCTATATTAACTTGAAGGAATAGTGTACTCATTTCTGCTATGTGATTTACCCAAATATCTATAAAAAGAAAGCCCCCGCTTCGCGGAGGCTTTTGAAATATCAACAACTTGAAAGACTTTAAGCCAACAACATGTTTTGTAGGATATAAACTCCAGCTCCCGCTAAATATCCAACGAGTGCAAGCAGTGAAATATTCTTTAAGTACCAGCCAAAACTTATTTTTTCTAGTCCCATGACTGCAACACCTGCTGCAGATCCAATGATCAGTGCAGAACCACCCGTTCCGGCACAGTAGGCTAAGAACTGCCAGAATGTACCGTCCTGCATAAACAAGCCAGCCTCGGTGGTTTCATACATTCCCATTGTAGCGGCAACGAGTGGAACGTTATCTACAATAGAAGAAAGTAGACCGATAATGATACCCACGACGTATACGCCATTCTGTGTATCGGTCCCAATACCTTCATCAAGTGCTACTGCTAAATCTCCTAACTGGCCCATACTTTGAAGAGAAGCCACAGCCAAAAGAATCCCTAGGAAGAATAGTACCGAAGGGGTGTCGATTTTTTGAAGTATCCCAAGTGGGCTGAGGAGATGCTTTACATCCGCAGGCTTTCTGCGGTGCATGATATCTGTAATCAACCACAACACCCCCAAAGACAACATCATCCCCATGAAAGGAGGTAGATGGGTAACCGTTTTGAAGATTGGAACGAAAACCAAGCCTGCGACACCCGCGAAGAATACGAAGTTTCTTTCGAACGGAGTCGTTGGATCCAAATAGTGGTCCGCGGTTTCCGCTTTTAGCGGGCGTGTTACGTCACCTTTCAATCGGAAAGAAAGCAGTAAGAGCGGTGCCAAAAGAGTGAATAACGACGGAACAATGAGGTCGGTAACGACAGCACCTGCTGTAATCTGTCCTTTGATCCAAAGCATGGTTGTGGTTACATCACCGATAGGCGACCAAGCCCCTCCGGCATTTGCTGCCACTACCACCATACCCGCGAAGAACCAGCGGTCCTTTTGATCGGCAATGAGCTTGCGCAAAAGACTGACCATCACAATCGAGGTCGTGAGGTTGTCCAATGCAGCTGAGAAGAAAAAGCTAAGAATACCGATAATCCACATCAACTTTACCTTGTTGGTGGTCTTAATTCGATCTGTAATTACAGCAAAACCTTCGTGCGCATCCACGAGCTCAACGATGGTCATCGCCCCAATCAAGAAGAACAGGATGGATGAGATTTCACTAAGGTGGTGAAGTAAGTGTTCCTCTACTTCGTGGTAATGGTGACTTGCAACGATATACAGTGTCCAAGTCAAAACTCCCGTAACCAGGGCGGCTGCTGCTTTATCGATTTTGAGTTGGTGTTCAAAGGCTATGGCTGCATAACCCAGTACAAACACCACCAGCATCAAAGTGTAGGTCATTGAATGTTAGATTAAAAGTTTCAAAGCATTCGCATATGCTTTGGAAGTAATGTTAGTGTGTTCCGATTTTACGGCTTCAATATCTTGAAGTGCTCCTAATATAGTGTGACTTACGTCATGAAATATAGCTAGATCAGTTAATTCTGCATCCTCTTGCATCAAATAACCAAAAACTCGTGCCATTCCGCAGTTTGAAATGAAATCTGGGATGACCGCACATTTATGATCGGCCAATTCTGCAATGGGGCCGTAGAAGATTTCTTCATCCGCAAAAGGCACATTGGCGCCAGAAGAGATGATCTCCAATCCATTATCTAACATTTGCGCGAGTTGCATTCGATTTACAAGCCTTGAGGCTGCTGCTGGAATAAAAACCTCTGCTCCCATGGACCAAATGTCTTTATTGGCCTGCTCGAATGAAATAATACCTGGTGCATTCAATGCATTGCCATTCTTATTATTGAACAACTCCGTAATCTCCTCTAGGGTGAAACCTTCAGGTTCCATAAGTCCGCCAACGATATCTATAATACCGACAATTTTAGCGCCCATCTGGCTCAGGTAATACGCGGCGCCCGAGGCTACATTGCCCCAGCCTTGGATGATCACGCGCTTTCCAGAAACATCTTGACCCCACAAATCGTATAGGTGCTTTACGCTCACAGCAGTTCCGTACCCCGTAATCATATCACCTACTTTCATAGAATCTGAGCCCTTTGGCAATAGCTCTTCACTAGTGACGCTAAGGCTGACTCCGTCTTGCAGCTGTTTGATCTTTCTTGCCTTGGCAAAATCTCCAGGCTGGTAATGGCCGTTCAGCACACCCTCTTGCGGGTGTAGAATGCCCAACTCGCTTGTAATTGGGATGACTTCCTTTTTCTGGTCTACGTTTAAATCTCCACCTGTACCGTAATAGTTTTTCAATAAAGGATATACTGCCTTGTACCAACGGCGTAAAACGCCATCTTTTCGAGGGTCGTTTGGATCGAAATCAATACCACTTTTCGCACCCCCAATAGCAGGTCCGGCAACGGTAAATTTGATTTCCATGGTCTTTGCAAGGGACAATACCTCACTTTCTGTAAGGCCTTTCCTCATGCGTGTTCCACCTCCAGCAGCTCCGCCGCGGAGGCTGTTAATTACTACCCAGCCTTTTGCTTCAGTCAGCGGGTCGTGCCAATTAAAGACTATTTCAGCAGGGCGCTCTTCAAATGCGCGTAGTTGTTCTTTCATCGCGTCTGTATTTAGGAAGCCCTAAGGTACTATTTAAGGCCAAAATACTTTGCCCGAACTGTGATTTTTACCACTACCTGTGGTCGCTCCTAATACGTTGTCTTTCCCTGTAAAACGCAGATAGGCAAGGAGCGCGAATATGATAGCTTCTTTGAAGTCGACTACCTCTTTTTCAGGGCGTTTTAATTCCACTCCGTACGCTTTTATCCGTCCCAATAAGTAATCGTTCCATGCACCTCCACCGGTGACTAAAACTCGTTTTCCTGCAAGGACTTTAGAGATTTGTAGAGCAATATGTTCGCAATACGTAGCAAGGGCATCTGAGGGTTGCAAGTAGTCTATTTTATCAAACACTTGGGATTCCACCCATTCCGCTCCAAGGCTTTTTGGCGGCTTTTTATCGAAGTAGGGGAGGCTATTTAAATCTTCTAACACCCATTGATTGATAGAACCGCGCGAAGCATGCGCTCCTCCTTCGTCATATTCTTTCCCCAATTCACGGGCAAAGGCGTTCAAAACATAGTTCGCAGGACAAATATCAAAGGCATGTATCACGCCGTCTCCTAGTTTAGGATTTCCGATGCTCACATTTGCAAAACCACCTAGATTAAGTGCTGCTTCATACATACCGAACAGAAGGTGGTCGCCCATAGGTACTAAAGGAGCGCCTTGACCACCAAGCAAGACGTCCTGCATTCGAAAATCTGTGATGCATGGAATACCCGTAGCATGTGCAATTTCAGCCAAGCATCCCGCTTGAAAGGTGTATTTGTTTTGTGGATCGTGAAAAATGGTCTGACCATGAGAACCAATAGCGTGAATTTCGTAGGCTGTTTTTCCTTTGATATGCTCGATACATGAAATGGTCCAGTCGGCGAATGCTTGGTCAACTTCTGATTTTAGTGAGGCATTCTTGAAACAGTTATTGACTAGTGTTTTAAGCGCATTGGGATACTCAAATTCAAAGTGTTCGAGGAGCTGCCATTGAAGGCCGTTCTCTTCACTGAATTGAACCAAAGCAGCATCCATTCCATCGAGGGAAGTACCGCTCATAAGGCCTAAAATATTGAGAGTTGCGTCGTACATTTACCAAACCAATAATAAACAGAATTTTCGATGAACTTCAACCTATCAGAGGAGCATTTGATGATTCGCGATGCGGCAAGAGATTTTGCCCAAAACGAATTACTACCAGGCGTTATTGAACGCGACACCAACCAATCCTTTCCACACGAACAAATCAAACAACTCGGTGAGCTAGGCTTCATGGGTATGATGGTTGATCCGAATTACGGCGGATCAGGCTTTGATACTTTGTCTTACGTCCTTGCCATGGAGGAGCTTTCAAAAATTGATGCATCGGCGTCTGTTGTAGTAAGCGTAAATAACAGTCTAGTTTGCTGGGGGCTAGATACTTTTGGGAACCCAGCGCAAAAAGCCAAATATCTTCCCAAACTTGCTTCTGGTGAGCATATAGGCGCCTTTTGTTTGAGCGAACCTGAGGCAGGTTCTGATGCCACTTCGCAGAGCACTACAGCAGTAGATAAAGGGGACCATTACTTGCTAAACGGCACCAAGAATTGGATCACCAACGGCGGTAGCTGTGAAATTGCCCTGGTTATCGCACAGACTGATCGTGAAAAAGGGCACCGCGGTATAAACGTTCTCATTGTCGAAAAAGGCATGGACGGTTTCGTAGTAGGACAAAAAGAAGATAAACTCGGTATCCGCGGATCGGATACACATACCTTACTTTTCAACGATGTGAAGGTGCCAAAGGAAAACAGGATTGGCGAAGACGGATTTGGATTCAAATTCGCGATGAAAACATTGAGCGGGGGTCGTATAGGCATTGCTGCGCAGGCATTGGGTATCGCACAAGGTGCATTGGACCTCGCTTTGGCCTATTCAAAGGAGCGCAAAACTTTCGGTAAACCTATCCACGACCACCAAGCGATTGCTTTCAAACTCGCGGATATGGAGATGAAGGTAGAGCAGGCACGATTGCTTGTGTACAAGGCGGCCTGGTTAAAGGATCAAGGAATGCCTTACGATAAGGAAAGCGCTATGGCCAAACTTGCAGCCTCTGAAGCAGCGATGTGGGTAAGTACTGAAGCGGTTCAAGTACACGGAGGTTACGGCTACGTGAAGGAATACCATGTGGAGCGGTTGATGCGCGACGCAAAGATTACCCAGATTTATGAGGGTACTTCAGAGATTCAAAGAATCGTAATCTCAAGAGATTTAATCAAGAATTCCTAAAGGAGGGAGAGGAGTGCTTCCAAGGCGATTCCTCGAGATCCTTTCAATAATATGGAGGTGTCCTTCG